>Ga0209335_10000103_pt1 | contig 88190 bp, 80 predicted proteins | sample COG_09_FD_184753 | JGI IMG/M metagenome (GOLD analysis project Ga0209335, IMG submission 184753) | Pelagic Microbial community sample from North Sea - COGITO 998_met_09 (SPAdes) (version 2) | ecosystem: Environmental > Aquatic > Marine > Neritic zone/Coastal water | place: Helgoland, sampling...
CTGCCGCGGAAGAAAAGTATGGCGCATTCCATTCCGAAAGGTTGAATAAGCTCTCTGCACAGGCGCTCATGAGAAGCTCCCCTTGCCGACCTTGTGCGTGTGTTCGAAGGAGCCCTGCGCCCAATGGATTGGACCCCACCTCAATGGTGGTGGGCGGCGTGGTGCGCAGTGGCCGTTGCTTTTGCCATTTTCCGCCAATCAAGCCCCAAGTATTTCACGCACTTGGGCTGGGCATTGACCGATTACAGGTTGCTGTTGCAATCCAGGGGTGATTTCACGGCGCCATGGTATTCAGGGTGGTTGCAGAATTCCATGGCAGGATTGGCCTTGGCGTTGGGCGTAGCGGGGATGTCCCACAGGTGTTTTGGTGCACAACTGAGCATGGCCGCCGTCGCCCGACTTTGGGCGCTGTGGGGGACCCTGATGTTGATCCGTTGGTGCGCGGCCCGTCTGTGGGAGGGCATCTCTTCAGGCGAGATCCCCGGAAGGGAATGGGCACTGGGCCACCGCTACTTGGTGGAGGCCATGGCTTGGTGGGTTGCGCCCATAGGTTTATGTATGACAATCTGGTCCCCAGAGGCCTCTTTTATTGGCTTATACACCGCAGCAGCGGTATGGGCAGGCAGCTGGATTCTCAGGCACCGCAGGTCCTTCAGTCGGATTACACGGTTGAGTCGCCACCCCGTCGAAGGGATTTTCTACCTTTGCGCCCTCGAATTCCTCCCGGTTGCGGTTTTGGTCCGCGCCTGGCAATGGTAAATTTCATGGGCAAGAAGATCAAGACTGTTCTGATTTCACAACCCAAGCCTGCTACAGAGAAGTCGCCGTACTTCGACCTGGCGGACAAGTTGAAATTGAAGATTGATTTCAGAAGCTTCATCCATGTAGAGGGAGTGGATGGTCAGACGTTCAGGCAGGATAGGATAGACCTGGCGGAACACCCCTGCGTGATTTTCACGTCCAGAAATGCGGTAGACCATTACTTCCGCATGGCCGAAGAGTTGCGGTACGACGTGCCCGACAGCACCAAGTATTTCTGCATCAGCGAGTCCACGGCCCACTATTTGCAGAAGTACATCGTGTACCGCAAGCGCAAGATTTTTCACGGTCAGCTGCGGTTCTCGGAATTGATCGATTCGATCAAGAAGCACAAGAAGGAGAAGTTCCTCCTGCCTTGCGCAGACATCCTCAAGTCGAGCATCCCGACCGCATTGGACGAAGCCGGAATCAACTACTCCCGCGCCGTGATGTACAAAACGGTGTGCAGCGACCTGTCGGACCTGTCGGATGTGAAGTACGATATTCTCGTCTTTTTCTCGCCGTCCGGAATCGAAAGCCTCTACAAGAACTTCCCTGATTTCGTGCAGGGAGAAACCAAGATTGCGGTCTTTGGTCCCACCACGCGCAAAGCGGCAGAAGACCGCTCCTTGCGCATTGACGTGGCCGCACCCAATCCGAAGGCGCCATCGATGAGCATGGCCATCGAGAACCACATTCAAGGAAAGGACTGAATCCTGCAGGCACCACACCGCTCCAGCCCGACCTCAAGCAAGGCCGGGACCGCAGCCTGAAGCGCCGGGTGGTTATGGACCGTGTATTTGCCGATGGTGGCACGGCAAAAGGGTTTCCCATAGTGGCCCGTTTTGCCAGCACGCCCCCCGAAGGCCATGCGCCTACCCGCGTCGCTTTTACGGTCAGCAAACGCCGGTTCAAACGCGCAGTAGACCGCAACAGGGTCAAGCGGTTGATGAGGGAAGCCTGGCGCCACCACAGACAGATCATCGAAAATGACATTCCTTCAGGAGTGCAATGGGCTGTCGTGCTCATCTTTGTGGGGAGTGACCTGCCCAGCGCCCAGCAAGTGGAGCGTGGCATGGTCAAGATGTTGAACCGCATGAGCGCTGCCACAACGAACCAAGGAGCATGAAGACGATCCGATTCCGCCGCAAGGCACTCACGGTTGCGCTGGTGGCAGCCGTGGCCATCCTCGGTATGCGGGCCATCCGTCCTTCCGGCACGTACTTCGAAGTGACCAAGCATTTGGAAATCCTCACTTCGGTCTTCAAGGGGGTTCACGAGTTCTACGTGGAGGAGCCCGAGCCCGGTACCCTCATGGGCGTGGCCATTAAAGCCATGCTGGAAAAGCTGGACCCCTACACCGTTTATTACCCGGAGTCGCGCATCGAAGACCTGCGGTTCATGAACACCGGTGAGTACGGTGGCGTGGGCGCCTTGGTGCAACCGATTGATGGCAAAACGACCGTGATCGAGGTGTACGAAGGTTACCCTGCTGAGCAGGCGGGTATCCGCCCGGGAGATGTAATCCTGGCCGTTGATGGCCGGGCATTGGATGGAGACTTGAAGGGCGAGGATGTGGGCGATTTGCTCAAAGGAGAGTCGGGAAGCGAGATTCCCATTCGCATCGAGAGGCCCTACGGTGGAGGGGTTTTGGATCTCATGGTCGAAAGGGCCAAAGTGCGGATTCCCGCCGTGACATATTCCGGTATGCTGGATGACACCACGGGCTACATCTACCTGTCCAAATTCACGCGAGGGTCGGCGGGCGAGGTGCGCAAAGCCCTGATGTCGATGCGGGACTCCTCCGGCATGACCCAATTGGTGTTTGACCTGAGGGGCAATGGTGGCGGATTGCTCAAGGAGAGCGTGAGCATCGTCAACCTCTTCGTGCCAAAGGGAACCGAAATCGTCTCCACCCGGGGCAAGAGCGACCAGTGGAACAAGTCCTACAAAGCCTTGGGGCGTCCGACAGCAGAAAAAATGCCCTTGGTGGTGCTGATCGACGGCCAATCGGCCAGCGCTTCGGAAATTGTGAGCGGCACGCTCCAAGACCTCGATCGCGCGGTTATTCTCGGCATGGAGAGTTTTGGAAAAGGCCTGGTCCAGCAGACCAAAGACATGGCGTTCAACACCCGGCTCAAGGTGACTGTCGCCAAGTACTATACGGCAAGCGGAAGGTGCATTCAGCGCCTGGATTACGGAGGGAAGCGCGACGCACAAGGCAAGGCAACGGCCGTATCAGACACCTTGCTGCGCATGTTTCAGACCACTGGAGGCCGGCCGGTTGTCGAAGGCCGTGGCATACAGCCAGACATCGAGGTGGAGGTGCCCTTCATGTCGACGCTGCTCGAGCGGCTGCTCGGTGAATATGCGGTGTTTAATTATGCGACGGAAGTGGCCGCTTCACTCGACAGCACGGACGTGCCAGACCCGGTTTCTTATCGCATGTCCGATGCGCACTGGTCCGGGTTCCTTTCGCATCTCGAATCCGCAGGTTTTGAATACAGCACCGAGAGCATGAAGGCCCTCGAAGAACTGCGACAGGTGGTGGTGCTGGAGCAATATCAAGGCGTTGCGAGTGAGGCGATTGAAAGCCTGGATGGCGCGTTGGCGCCCAACTTGACCCGCGACCTCGCCCTGTTTGAGGATGAGATCCGCCAAACCCTGGAGGAAGAGGTGGTGCTGCGCTTCCACTACGCCTCGGGCATGGTCGAACGCAGCTTGAAGCGGGACCCCACGGTGAACCGCGCCCTCACTGTCTTTGGCGATGAAATGACATCCGTGATCGGGTGGGGCGAGCAGGCCGATTCGGAGGCCGTACCATCCCGCGAATGAAGACCCATCAGCTTCCGGTCATCCCTTGGGGTTGGGCATGGGGAGCGCTGGCGTTGGCCTATCCTTGGTCCAACGCCTTCATGAGTGTGGCTACGGGTTTTTTAGGGTTGGCCGCCATTTTGAGGGCCATTCGGCTCGCTGGGGCGCCGCGAAGCGGTGAAGCGCAGCGCGGACTCATGTGGGGCGGTGCCGCCCTGATTTTGCTCGTGGCTTGGTCCGGTTTTTCTTGTCTGTGGGGCGGAGGTTTTGAGACCTGTTTGAACGACGTCAGGGTCAAATTGCCGCTGGTGGCGGGAGGATTGGCCATGGTCGTCATGGCCAGGGAGGCACAGGTTCCGGACGGGCGCGTGGCAGACACGGTGTTGCGTTTGGCTGTATTCTCCGCAGCACTGGCCACAGTGGCCGTGGTGGTGCTGGATTTGATGGATGGGGGCAGCACCGGAGGCAGGCAGGCATCCCGGTTCATATCTCACATCCGGTTCGGCCTGTGGTGGGCCTTGTTGCTCCCCTGGGTCCTCCACAGACTGGGACCGACATGGAAGGGGGTCGGCATCACCGGTGCTGTGCTCGCATGGACCTGGACCCAAGGATTAACCGGGATCTTGGCCGGCTTGGTTTTGCTCCCTTGGTGGTGGTCAGGAATGGGTGTTTTCCCGGCGCAACGGTCGCGTGTGCAGTCGTGGCCTGCTCCCGCGGAGGTGCGCCGCCGCGGTGCGCGATTGGCGATGTTTGGTCTGCCCCTTGTCGCCGCGGGTATTTTGGCGCTGCCCACCGCACTGCCCGACGGGGAATCGCTGCCCGAACGCTCAGCAGCGGGAGAGGCATATATCCACAAAATGGACCGGTCGGTCACGGAAAATGGCCACCACGTTTGGACGGTGATTGCCTGGGGTGAATTGACCACAACCTGGCAGCAGCGCAGCGAAGTTCCGGTGGATTCGATTCAGGGTGCTTTGGTCCGGTTTCTGGCTTCGAAGGGGGCGCCCAAAGACCGGGAAGGCGTCTTGGGGTTGTCGTCCGCTGAAGTAGCGGCCATTGCTTCCGGCGTGCCTTCCGTGGTGGAGTTGACGGGGAACGGCTGGAACAAGCGTTGGAACCGGTTCAAATACAATTGGGGAGATTGGTGGGATGGCCGCAAAACCCCCGATGCCAGTATCCTTTCTCGCACGGTGTACTTCCAAGCGGGCGTCGCGGCGGTGAAGAAAGCGCCAATCCAAACTTGGCTGATGGGCGTGGGGACAGGCGCCTTTGAGGTGCAGTTGGCCAATGCTTATGACCGCGAATTTCCCGATTGGCCGCTCAACAGCAGGAAAAGACCGCACAATCAGTACCTGACCTTGTTTCTGTCGCTCGGGCTCGTTGGGGTCCTGCTGTTCCTGGTTGCGCTCGGGTCCATGTGGTCATGCCACCCCGCCCGCCCGGCATTGCTCCTCCTCGCCCTCAGCTGCTTTACAGAGGACACCTTGGAGACGCAGGCCGGCGTCACCCTGGCCATTGTCGCCTTTGCCTGGGGGGCTTTCATTCCGCACCGCCCTGCCGCTTGACGGCAAGAACGGTTTCAAAGACTTCTTCCACCGAAATGTCGAGGCACCCATGCGCCTTCAAACGCGCAGTGGAAATGACCGTCACATGCGGCCCGATGGGGGCCCATCGCAAATCCCATTCCGGAGGCGTGGTGCCATAGAGCCCAATGCCCGGCGTGCCCATGGCGGTTGCGGTGTGCAGCGGCCCAGTGCTCGAGGCGACCACCACCGACGCACGCGATTGCAAAGCCAGCAGATTTTTGAGATCAAACTTGCCGAACAGCGGCACAATCCCATGGTGTTGCGGCACCGCATCTGCAAATGCCCGGCCCTCAGCTTCGGTTCCCGTAAACCCGACCACCTCGCCGCATTGGGCCAACAAGAGCGCCAATTCGGCAAAGCATTGCTGCGGCCAGTTTCCGGCACTGCCGTGTGAACCGGGGTGCAGGAGGATCGGGGGTTTGCCCATGGCTTTCAGGGCTTCCTCGACTTCGACCCCGGCATCCGGCGCCTGCAGGTACACGGCTGAGCGAAAGGCGTCACCCGGTTCAATCCCAAACGGCTGGAGCAGCCGCAGACCGTGCCAAGCTTCATGGCCACCGGAATCCCGCCGCCCATCCCAATTGGGGTGGGTCATGCCGAAAAAGCTGTGCCACCGCCTGCCGGTGCCGATGCGAATGGGTATGCGGGCTTTTCTGCAAGCCGCCAGGACGCCGCGGTCTGGAAAAGCCAGCACGGCGGCATCATATTGCCCCGAGCGCATCAGTTCTGCGCCTTGGCCCCGTGCATCGCCGGCCGCTTCTTCATCCCAACGGATGACGCGGTTTACTCCCAAGGCCGTTTGCGCCAGAGGTGCTGCATAAGGCCGGACCAGCAAATCGATGGCAATGTCAGGATGACGCGCGCGCAATGCCGCCACCATGGGCAGGGTCAGGACCAGGTCCCCAAGGGCATCTGTGCGGCTGATGAGGACGCGGCGGGGAGCCCATGGCTGATTGCGGTGGAGCTCCCTGAGGTGCGCGTGCTTCCGCCAGGTGGCCCAAGCGCTCAAACGGGCGATGGTCCAACCCGTGTGCCCGTCCAGAAATCCGCGTTTCAGAACGAAGGTCTTGGCCCATTGTGCAGCCACTTTCAGCAACACCAGCGCACGGGGCGCGGCGTAGCCCAAAGCGAACTTGTCGCGGGCCCAAGCACTCCCGAATTTTTCTATTTGCGACAGGTGGTCTGCACGTTGGGGATAGCTGAAGTGTTGCACAACACCCGCTAACCGCGTGATGACCGTGGGCTGATCAAACACGGGCAACTCGTGGATGGCGCCCTGCCAATGGGCTGCACCTCGGGGCCACAACCGAACCTTTCGATCTGGAAACCAACCGCTGTGCCGCACCCAATGGCCGCAGTAGTTGGTCATGCGGTTGAGTTCTCCAATCCGCCATGCCCCGCTCGCTGTTTGGATACCGCCTTCCATGTGGCGCGTAATCGCCGCTGAACACGCTGCGTCGGGGGCCTCATCAGCGTCGAGGCTCAGCACCCATTGCCCCGTGGCTGCAGCGTTGGCTTTGTTTTTTGTGGCGGACCACCCTTCCCACGCACAATTGACCACCCTGGCGCCGGCTTGCTCGGCAAGGCCAACCGTACCGTCTGTGCTCCCCGAGTCAAAGACGATGATTTCGTCGGCGATTTCGCGGACCGATTCGAGCAGACGCGGCAGGTTTTGCGCTTCATTCCGCGTGATGACCACCACGCTCAGGAGGGGGGGCGCAGCAGCGTGCAATGAGGTCTTGCTGTTTCCGTTATCGGTCAAATCAAGGTTGGACTGTGGGCGGATTGGTGAGCACTTGTGGTACGGTGTTGAAAACAATGAATCATCCCGGACCGGGGCGAAGGTAGTTTTGAGGTGCCATGCGAGTACTCATTCTTGGATCCGGCGGTCGCGAGCACGCCATCGGCCTCAAAATTTCGGGAAGTTCCCTTTTGGACGCCACTTTTTTCGGACCCGGCAATGCCGGAACGGCAGAATTGGGCACGAATGTATCCGTGGACCCCATGGATTTCGATGCGGTTGCAGATTGTGTCAAGACCCAGCGCATTGATATGGTGGTGGTGGGCCCTGAGGGTCCACTCGTGGCCGGCATTGCGGATTATTTCGCTGCCGACGAAAGCCTCTCCAACGTGGCGGTCATCGGGCCAGGAAAGCAGGGTGCCTCGCTCGAAGGCAGCAAGAAATTCGCCAAGGAATTCATGCACAAGCACCGCATTCCTACCGCCAAATTTGGGTCCTTCGGCAAGGGTGAGGTGCGCGACGCTTTGGCTTTTCTCAAAAAGATGAAGCCCCCCTATGTGGTCAAGGCCAGCGGCCTTGCTGCGGGCAAGGGGGTCATTGTCACCAAGGACCTTTCCGAGGCAGAATCGGCCGTGCGCGACATGATCAAAGGCAAGGCTTTTGGCGGCGCGGGCCGAGAAGTGGTCATTGAGGAATTCCTGAAGGGTGTCGAGGTTTCGATGTTCATCGTGACCGATGGCAACGCTTGGAGTTTGCTGTCTCCCGCCATGGATTACAAGCGGATCGGCGATGGCAACGCGGGGCCGAATACCGGAGGCATGGGGGCGATCAGCCCTGTTCCCCATGTGACCCCGGAGTTCATGGAAAAGGTCAAGAACCAGGTCGTCATTCCCACCATTCGCGGGCTACAGCGAGACAACATCCCCTACAACGGCTTCCTCTTTTTCGGGTTGATGAAGGTGCAGGGCGACCCCTACGTCATCGAGTACAACTGCAGACTCGGGGATCCCGAGACCCAGATTGTGCTGCCTTTGCTCGAAACAGACTTGCTCCACCTGATGGACGGTTTGGCCAATGGACTGCTCTCAGAAATTGATGTGACCCTGTCGCCAAAGGCTGCCGCTGCCGTCATCCTTGCCAGCGCAGGCTACCCAGGTGAATATCAAAAAGGGAAGCAGATCACGCTTCCTGCACCTTCGACGGTGGGAGAGGACCAACAAATCGTCCACGCGGGCACGGAGGTGCACGATAGCGGAGCCCTGACTTCGGGTGGACGTGTCTTGGCCTGCGTCGGCATGGGGGCCGATGTCAACAAGGCCGCAGAGCGCGCCTATGAGCTCGCTGACCGCGTTTCTTTTGACGGCAAGACACACCGTTCAGACATTGGAACGGTGGGGTGATCGTACAATCTGGGATACAGCTGCCTTTTCAGACGATGCCGCCTTTTTGGCGCGCTTCGGCAGAATACTTCCGCTGGCGGCTCAACCAAAAGCCGATGCCCGTCAAACCAATCAGAATAACGCCCAAGTTGAAGGGATCGCTGATCGGGACCAAAACGGTTTCGAAAGTCCATTCAACGAACTTGCCGATGGGGGTGATGAGATCCTGGAGGTTCATGGCATCTTGTTGCTGGCGCGAAAATAAGCACCTTTCGGCATGCAGCGGATACTGAATTCGAATCAACCCGTCGCCTGGGCCTTCGTTCCGCTTACGGGATTGGTCCTGTTCCTCGCATCTGTCGGCTTGGGCCGCACAGATGTGCAGTCGTGGCCCGGTTTTTTGGGTATGTGTGTCGCCGCGCGATTGCTGCACCTGCTGCACGTTGAGTCCGGCATGCGCACCCGTCCGGGCAGTTTGCCGAGTTGGGTGTGGATGCTGGTGGCGGTGCCTTTTATCGGGGGGCCTTCGGATTGGGCATGGTGGGCGTCTTGCGGATTGATTCAAGGCCTGCGTCTGGCCATGGGTGTGCGGGATTCCGATGGAAACCCCGGCACGTTTCTCTTTATCGGCATGTGGTGGGGCCTGGCCGTGCTTGCCGAAGCGACCATTTGGCCGTTGTTGCCCGCCTTTGCCATCACCCTCATGCTGGTGAAAAGGCCGGGGGCGGATGAAACGGTTTCCGGGTTCATCGGGCTATTGACCCCACTGCTCATTGCCACCGCGGGCGTCTGGCTGATGGAGCTTCGGCTCACCCCTTGTTGGGGCTGGCGACCGGAGAGCATCGGGATGGAACCCTACCGCATGGTCTGGCTGGCCATCCCTACTGGACTGGGGTGGATGCTGCGTCAACAGTCCATTGTCCGCGCCACGGCGCAGCAGCGGTTTGCCCGTCAGTTGACCCAGTGGTCTGGCGCTTCCGGCGTCTTGGTGGTCCTGTTGATGACCGGTTTTTCATGGACCACACAGGGCCAGTGGCCTTCGGCCAGCTCAGCTTTTCCCTGCGCCCTCGCTTTTCTGGCTTCGTGGAGCTGGCCATGGCTCATGCCACCCGGTTTCAAGCTCACCAAGGCCATGCCGTATGTTTTCGTCGCGATGTCCTTGGCGCTGCTGGTTCTGAAATTCTGAGGTCGGCGAAACTTTACCGCACCGCAGGCCGTATGGGGGCCTATGAAGTCCCTCATACTCCCCGTTTTCCTGCTTTCGGCAGTGACCGTTCTTGCTCAGCCCGAAGGAGGCAACGCTGCCGCCGGTGACCCGATCGCTTCGGTGCAATCTGGTCTGTGGACAGCACCTGCCACTTGGGATTGTGCGTGCATTCCCTCTACAGGAAACGAGGTTTCGGTTCAATTTGGCCACGAAATTGAATTGTTGGCAGGCGATACCGCCCGTGCAGAAGGCTTGGCCATCGCGGCAGGCGCGGCCTTGCTTCTTCCGACAGATGCCCGGGTCGAATTGACCGCTTCGCTCGCCTCCCTCGGCACCATCGAAGGGCGCGGCGTGATCGCATTTAACGGTGAAGGCGACAAGGTCTGTGGCCCCGCCACCCTCGAACACCTCGCCTGCGGACACACGGCGGTCACCCTCGTCGATACCGTCGCGGTCACCAGCCAATTGGATGTGGAGGGCGCCACGCTGCAAACAGACGGCAAACTCGTTTTGGTCGATTTGGCGGGCATGACAGCAGAAGCCGGTGAAGTACAAGGCAGCTTGACCCGCAGCTTTGACTACGTCAAAACCACTTCATTCACACACCTCATTGGTCCTGGTTTGAGCGGAGCGGATGTGGCTTCCTTCCTCGACGTTCCCGGCGCCGTCTACGCAAAGCACTGGATTGAAAGCGAGACCGCTTATCAGCAGTTGTCCTCGGGAGACATTCTTGAGCCCGGCATGGGCATGAATTGCAGCCTGCCGGAGGGGCTTCATCATTTTGAAGTGACCGGCGAGGCTGTTCTGGATGCGACTTGGGTCTTCACAGCAAATTCTGCCAGTGCGAATTGGCGCGGTTGGCACTTGATGGCCAATCCCATGACGGGGTTCCTCGACATCACGGCTTCCAGTCAATCCGGCCCGGGCTCATTGGGTGCCACTTATCATTGGGTGGACAGCTTGCAGACCTATGTGGCGCAAGTCGGAGGCTTGGGTCAATTCGGACACAGAGGCTTCTATGAACCGGGTGCGGCATTTTGGACTGTTGCCGACACCAGTTTTGAGGCACAATTTGATGGCAATTCACTGGTGAGCAGGTCTACATTCGAACAACAGCAGCGCGAACAATCATTCAACCCATTGGCTCTTCAAATGAGCGATGGCGTCAATTTGGAACAGTGTGTGCTGGCCATCGGAGCTGGCAGCAGTCAATTCGACCGCTTGGAAGACGCGCCCTTTGCCAATGCATTCCGTGGGAGGAACAACATGGACCTCTATTCGCAAAGCGACGACGGTGTCAACTTGATGGTGAACCGGACTGCTGCAGAAGAGGGAATGATCATTCCAATTTTGGCGAAAGCGTTGACTGGAACAGAATTGAGCCTGTCGGTTTCGAGCATTCCCGACAATGTCTGCCTGACTTTGGAGGACATCGAAACCGGATGGTCTACGCCATTGGACGGTAGTTTGAACTACACATTTACGAGCACATCCAACCTTGCCATTCACCGGTTCAACCTGATTGTGGGTGGCGGAGTGGAGGCCGTGGCGATGGATGCGGCATGCGAGAGTGCGGCAAATGGCACCATCAGTGTGGTGGGCCCTGACGTGGCCAGCACTTTTGTGTTGCACGATGCTGACGGAAATGCAGCCGGCACATTCGCGTCGGACTCCCTTGGCGGCACCTTCAGTGGATTGGCTATGGGGGTGTACACGGTGACGGCCATGTCAGATGGCTGTGCCGACCTCTCGCGCACAGTGGAAGTCGGCGCAGGCGGTTCGGGAATAGCGCCCTTCAGTGTCGATGCCATGCCCGACCACATCGGTTGCTATGACGACCATGGTGGTGTGACGCTCGACATCGAAGGCGGGCTTGAACCGTACACCGTGGAGTGGGCGCATGGCGCTGAAGGGTCCACCATTGAAGTGGAGAGCGCAGGGGTCCTAGACGCCGTCATCACGGACGCTGCGGGCTGCTCTGACAGCACCTCGGTCGAAGTGCTCGCTGCGCCGCAAGTGCAGGCCAGCATGGCCACTGAATTGGCCGTTGTCGCCTTGATCGACGGAGAAGCAGAGGTCTATTTCGAGAACACCAGTTCAGGGGCCACGGCCTACCAATGGCATTTCGGCGACGGCGCTTCGAGTACTGCGGACAACCCCATCCACGCCTACACGGCAGTGGGCGCCTATACGGTGGGGTTAAATGCGTGGAACGACTACTGTTCAGACACTTACCAAATGGTGGTGACGGTGGAAACCGTGAGCTCCATTGGGTCAACAGCCGGGTTGGGAGAAGCCACCATTCAGCGCCTTTTGGCGGGTTGGGAGGTACAACACCCCGATGAGGACTTCACCGTGGAGGTGTTTGATTTGACAGGAAGGGTGATTTATCAAGCGACGGGTCAGCCAGGTTCACCTGCCCTCATCGATCCGTCAATGATGCCCGCTGTCTCGCTTGTGCATTGGCGCGGCCACAAGAGCGGCCGCCAGAAAACCTGGCGCGTGGCCCGTTGACCCCTGAAGCGGCCCGGTGAATTGGCCGCCTCATGACGGTCGGAATCCGGACAGGATTGTCGAACTTCGCTCACGTGAAAGTCGGCGTTATCACCTTCCCCGGGTCCAATTGCGACCACGACATGGAATATGCCCTCGGCACGGAACTCGGGTTCCAGGTTGAGCGGCTCTGGCACAAAGACCGCGACCTCAAAGGGGTCGACTTGGTCGTCTTGCCCGGTGGCTTCAGCTACGGAGATTACCTCCGCAGCGGAGCCATCGCGCGTTTTTCTCCCATCATGGAGGAAGTGATGGCCCACGCCAAGCGGGGCGGCCGGGTGCTGGGCGTCTGCAACGGCTTCCAAATTCTGTGTGAGGCGGGTTTGCTTCCCGGTGCTTTGAGGCACAATGAAGGCCGCAAGTTCATTTGCCGCAATGTGTTGTTGCGCGCTGAGTCGCTCATGGCCCCGATGACGGCATCGCTGCCCGATGGACAACCCCTGTGCATCCCCATCGCCCATGGTGAAGGCAACTATACCATTGACGATGCCGGACTGGACGCCATAGAGGACGGCGATCAGATTTTGTTTCGCTACTGCGGCCCCGAAGGCGAGATCGGAGACGATTTCAACCCCAATGGTTCGGTGGACCACATTGCTGGCGTGTGCAACGCAGAGGGCAATGTCTTTGGCATGATGCCCCACCCCGAGCGCGCGTGCAGCGAGGCCTTGGGCAATACCGATGGCCGCGCCATGCTCGAAGCATTGGCCTCCGCTGTGGAGGCGTCATGAATGCGTGGGATTTGCGTCCCAAAGAATTCAATATGACAACGTGTGACGCGGTGAGCGGAACATGGAAGGGTTAAGTTTGTTTGACTCCTACCGGCAATTTTCCGGACTGACGCATGGCTGATTCATCCACCCCCTTCATCCCAGGCCCCTATCTCGGACGCATCGTGGAGCCCAAAGACCTCCGCAACCAATTCGAGGTGGAGGACCTCAAGCAAGTATGTGACGAGCTGAGACAATACATCGTAGATGTGGTCAGCGAGAAGGGCGGGCACTTTGGCGCCAGCCTTGGCGTGGTGGAACTCACAGTCGCATTGCACTACGTGTTCAACACCCCTGAGGACCAAATTGTATGGGATGTGGGCCACCAGGCATACGGCCACAAAATTCTGACTGGCCGCCGCGAACAGTTCCACACCAACCGCATCCACAAAGGGCTCAGCGGGTTTCCCAAGCGCAGCGAGAGTCCGTTCGATACGTTTGGCGTGGGCCACAGCTCCACCAGCATCAGTGCCGCGTTGGGCATGTCCGTGGCCAACAAGCTCAAGGGCGATAAGCGACAACACATCGCCGTCATTGGCGATGGCGCGATGACAGCGGGCCTCGCTTTTGAGGGGCTCAACCACGGAGGGTGGCAGGACAACGACATGATCGTCGTCCTCAATGACAATTGCATGTCCATCGACCCCAACGTGGGCGCGCTGAAGGACTACCTGACCGACATCACGACATCGCACACCTACAACAAGGTCAAGGATGAAGTGTGGCAATTGCTGGGCAAAGTGTCCAAATTTGGACCCGACGCCCAGACCATTGTCTCCAAGGTGAGCGACATGGTCAAGGGGTCTTTGCTTCAGCAATCCAACCTCTTTGAATCGCTCAATTTCCGCTACTTCGGCCCCATTGATGGACACGATGTAGAGCAGGTCGAACACGTCCTCCGCGACCTCAAGGACATCCCCGGCCCCAAGCTCCTGCACCTGCTGACCAAAAAAGGCAAGGGTTACGCTCCAGCTGAGGCGGGCAGCCCCACCAAGTGGCACGCCCCAGGCCTCTTCAACAAAGAGACCGGCGAAATCATCAAGGTGATTCCCAAGTCGCCGGAGCCCCCCAAGTACCAAGATGTCTTTGGGCACACCATCATCGAGCTCGCAGAGAAAGACGAGCGCATTGTCGGCGTGACGCCCGCCATGCCTTCGGGTTGCTCCCTGAAGTTCATGATGGAGGCCATGCCCGACCGCGCATTTGACGTGGGCATCGCCGAGCAGCACGCCGTCACCTTTTCCGCAGGCATGGCGACCCAAGGCCTGGTCCCCTTCTGCAACATCTACAGTTCCTTCATGCAGCGCGCCTATGACCAGGTGCTGCACGATGTGGCCCTGCAAAAGTTGCACGTCGTTTTCTGTCTGGACCGCGGCGGATTGGCCGGTGCCGACGGCCCGACCCACCACGGCGTCTTTGACCTCGCCTTCATGCGCTGCATCCCCAACATGATTGTGGCTGCGCCCATGAATGAAGAGGAGTTGCGCAACCTCATGCACACCGCCTCGGCAGACGATCACGGTCCCTTCAGCATCCGCTATCCCCGGGGCAAGGGCGTCATGACCGAATGGAAGACCCCGCTCCGCAAGGTCAAAGTGGGCACCGGTCGCCGTGTGCGGACCGGCGAGGACATCGCCTTGCTGGGCATCGGCCACTTGGGCAACCACGCCTTGCGCGCCGCTGAAATGCTTGAATCCGAAGGCATCTCCGCGGCCATGTATGACATGCGCTTTGTGAAGCCCCTCGATGAGACCATGCTCCACGAGGTGTTTGGGAAGTTCGACAAGGTCATCACCATAGAAGATGGGTGCATACAAGGCGGCATGGGCAGTGCGGTATTGGAATTTGCCGCTGACCAAGGCTATACCGCCAAGGTGGTCCGGCTCGGTGTACCCGATGCGTTCATTGAGCACGGGACGCAGGACGAACTCTACACCGAGTGTGGGTTCAATGTCGAGGACATCGCCGCCACAGCGCGAAAAATGGCCGCTGCTGAGCGCCGCCAGGTGCAGGCCGGCTGAACCTCAGGTGAACCCCCGCATTATTCAGAACTTCGTGGCATGGAAGATGCCATTCGCAACCGCGTAGAAGAAAGTGGCCTCGTGCAGTTGGACCTCGCGGCCGAGCTCGAGGGACGCACGTTGCGCGATTTGGATTTGGCCCCCCAGCTTTGGCAGGGGGTGGTCCTGCGCGAGCAGCCCTACCGCGATTGGTTAAAAACGTTGGACCTCACGCCATACGCCGGAGCGGACGTGGCCTTGCACTGTACGGCCGAAGCGGTCATCCCCGAATGGGCGTGGATGCTGGTGGCTTCTGCGTTGCAGGGCAGTGCGGCTTCGGTGCACCTCTGTTCTCCTGAGGCTTTGGCGGCCGGCGTATTGCACCGCCTCGTGGAGACCATGGACCTCACGCCGTATGCAGGTGCCCGCGTGGTGGTCAAAGGCTGTGGGCTGGCTACCGGCGCTGGGCCTGCGGTGCGTTTGGTGGAGCGCCTGCAGCCCGTGGTGAAGTCCCTGATGTTTGGCGAGCCCTGCAGCACGGTTCCCGTGTACAAGTCGCGGTGAATGCGCACCCCTTTCAGGGCGAATCTGAGGCGAGGTCTCGGTAATTTGCCGGTCCCATGCTGACCGCTGAATCCGACAAGAAGCTCTTCCTCATAGATGCTTATGCTTTGATCTTCAGGGCGTATTACGCCTTCATCCGCAACCCTCGGATCAACAGTAAGGGGGTCAATACCAGCGCTGTTTTTGGTTTTACCACGGCTGTGTTGGACATCCTCAAGAATGAACGCCCGACCCACTTGGCCATCGTGTTTGATCCGCCGGGCCCCACATTTCGCCACGAGACCTACAGCGAGTACAAAGCGAACCGCGACGAAACCCCCGAGGACATCCGCGCCAGTGTGCCATTGATCTACGCCCTGGCCGAGGCGATGCGAATCCCGACCGTGACCGAGCCGGGCTTTGAGGCCGACGACATGATCGGCTACCTGGCTGGACGCGCCGAAAAGGAAGGGTTCGATGTCTACATGATGACCCCGGACAAGGACTTCGCGCAGCTGGTCACCGATAAGGTCAAAATGTACCGGCCTGGGCGGCAAGGGAATCCGCCACAAGTTTGGGGTCCTGCGGAGGTGTGCGAACGCTTTGGCCTCGATCGGGCAGAGCAGGTCATCGATCTGCTTGGGCTCATGGGTGACTCCGCGGACAACATCCCCGGCGTGCCGGGCATTGGCCCCAAGACCGCGGCCAAGTTGCTGTCGAAATACGGCACCATGGAGATCCTGCTGGATTCCACGGCGGACTTGAAAGGCAAGCAGCGGGAGAACCTAGAGAATTTCCGCGAGCAGGCCCTGCTATCCAAAATGCTGGCCACCATCGTGACGGACATTCCGTACACCCCGGACTTTGGGGACATGCTCGTAGAGGATCCCGATGCGGCCAAGTTGATGCCACTGTTTGAGGACCTGGAGTTCAGAACCCTCGCCCGCAGGATGCTGGGAGACGCCGCCGTACCTGCAGCGGCCACTGCCGGCGGGGCTGCAAGCGCGGCAGCAAAAGTGGACACGGCAGACGGCGGAGCGCAGATGGGATTGTTCGGTGGCGGCGGCGGCGACACTGCGGTGCAGGCAGACCAGGAAGGAGGGCTGGCATCATTTGATCCCGCGCTCACCGATTACCGCTTCGCCCAAACAGCAGATGATCGGGCCGCATTGTTGGAAGAGCTCGCCGGCACAGCGCGGTTTGCATTTGATACCGAAACCACGGGCCTCGATGCCCGGACGGCGCGGTTGGTGGGAATGAGCTTTTCCACGAAGCCGGGCACCGGGTGGTATGTGCCCGTCCCTCTGGGCGCGCCCGAACAGCCGCAGCGCGAAGATGCCGAGGTGGTGGCCCTATTGGCGGAGTTTGCCCCCCTTTTCCAAGACACTGGCAAGCTTTTGGTGGCCCAGAACTGGAAGTATGACCACAAGATCATGTTGGGCGCAGGCGTAAAAGTGGCCTGCCGGGTTTTCGACACCATGTTGGCGCACTATGTGCTGCACCCGGACTTCAAGCACGGCATGGATTACCTCGCCGAGGTGGAGCTCGGCTACCGGACCATTCCCATCACCGATTTGCTCGGGAAGCGCGGCAAGCAGCAGAAGACCATGGCGGACATCCCGCCCGAAAACGTGTGCAATTACGCGTGCGAGGATGCCGACATCACGCTGCGTTTGGCCGACCGTTTCGAGGAGCGGCTTGGGGCGGACACCCCAGAGCGCAAAATCCTCGACACGTTGGAGCACCCGCTGGTGCCGGTCTTGGCGGACATGGAACGCGAAGGTGTGCGCTTGGACGTGGACGCCCTCCGCGACATGGCCTTGGCCTTGGAGGGCGACTTGGCCAAATTGACCGACTCCATCCACGGGCATGCCGGAACCCCGTTTTCCCTCGACTCCCCAAGGCAATTGGGTGAAGTGCTGTTTGACCACCTCAAGCTTGCGGAGAAGGCCAAGAAGACCAAAACGGGCCAGTATGCCACTGGCGAGGACATCCTGCAGAAATTGGTCGGAGTGCACCCCATTGTGGAGGAAGTCCTGGAATACCGGCAGCTCAACAAGCTCCTCTCGACCTACGTGCGGCCTTTGCCCGAGTTGGTGGACGCCCAATCGGGGCGTGTGCACACGCAGTACATGCAAGCTGTGGCCGCCACCGGCCGATTGAGCAGCACCCAGCCCAACCTTCAGAACATTCCGATCCGGACGGCCCGCGGGCGCGAAATCCGCAAAGCCTTTGTTCCACGCGACGAGCACCACGTGCTGTTGGCGGCGGACTACAGCCAGGTGGAATTGCGCATTGTGGCAGCGCTCAGTGGCGACCGTGGACTTTGCCAGGCTTTCTTGGACGGGACCGATATCCATACAGCGACAGCCGCCAAGGTGTTTGGCGTGGCGCCAGAGACGGTGGACCGCGGCCAGCGCAGCCAAGCCAAGGCGGTCAACTTTGGCATCCTCTACGGCCAAGGCGCGTTTGGATTGGCAGAAAACCTCAAAATTCCCCGGCGCGAAGCCAAGCGCATCATCGAAGCCTATTTCGCTGAGTTTCCCGACCTCAAGGCCTACCAAAACGAAGTGGTGGAGAAGGCCCGGGCCAATGGATATGTGGAGACCGTCCTGGGCCGGAAGCGCTGGTTGCCCGACATCACCTCGGCCAATGCCGTGGTGCGGGGGTTTGCCGAGCGAAACGCCATCAACGCGCCCATCCAAGGCTCTGCGGCCGACATCATCAAGGTGGCCATGGTGCGCATACAGGAGGCCTTGCAGGCGGGCGGATACAAGACACGCATGATTCTGCAGGTGCATGACGAGCTGGTATTCGACGTTCCGAAAGACGAAGTGGACACCGTAACCGAAGTGGTGCGCACCCATATGGAACAAGCTGTCGCGTTATCCGTACCACTAGAGGTCGAGGTGCAGACCGGCGCAGATTGGTTGGAGGCACACTGAGCGCTTTCCCGGCGTGTCAGCCTGTGCATCAGCCGATTCCCACTGCCACTTGGCCGCGAAACCGACAACATTCACCCTTCGGGGAGGATAACTTTCACAAGAAGCGGCCAATTCGCACAGGCCGTGGATTCACTTTGCTTGAACATCTTCGTCCTGGAATCTCCATGAAACTCAACAACGCCCGACCCACGCTTCTCCTTCGCTTGGCCAAATGGTCCGCACTTCCCCTTTGCCTCTTATTCACCGGTTGTGGTGAGGCCCCAGACGCATCATCCAACGGGGCTGACGCGACCACAGAAGTGACCATGGATGCCGAGGGCATGATGCCCGCCCGCCGGCAAAAGGCTTTCAAGCAAATCTTCCATGCGGTGCCTTCCCCCATCGAAACGGCCATGCTGCTCGAGCGCAGCGGCATCCAATTCGACGCTGAAGCCTTGCACACCTTGGAAAATGCAGTGGGTTATTCAACCACTGAATTGCAATCGGTCAATTTGGGGATCTACGCTGGCGATTTGAGCTACTCGGTCATCTTCAACCAGAACCAGCAGTCAGTGGAATACCTCAACACCTGTCGCAGGCTGTGTGACGGACTGGGTGTGGGAGACATCATCAATGCCGATTTGATTTCACGGGCGGACAACAACCGCGATGTCAGGGACTCATTGGTGGACATCGTCACCGACACCTTTTACGAGCTCAACGGCCGGTTCCGCGAAAACGGCATGGAAGAAGTCAGCGGCTTGATGGCTGCGGGCGGCTGGATTGAAGGGGTCTACCTGGGCACCCGCAGTCTGAATTCCTCTACCGCGGACTTGAAGCTGCGCATTGCGGAACAGAAAATGACACTGGACAACCTGATCGGCCTGCTCGGGAGTTATGCTCCCACGCCGGCATTGACCAACATGAAAGAGGCCCTGCGCCCGGTGGAGGCCGCTTTTGCGGGCGTGACCATCACCGAGAATCCCGCGGTCTCCACTGCAGCTGTAGACGGCACAGTGGTCATCAGTGGTGGACCTGAAGTGAATTATGACGAGGCCACATTGACCGCGATTTCCGAATCAATTGCCGTCGTCCGTAACCAATACGCCCAGTGAACGTAATCAAGAACGCCATGACTGCGATTAAGAAATTCCCCCTCGCTGCTCTCGCCCTGGTGATGATGTTCACCGCGGCCGACGCTGCAGCCCAATGCCGGACCTTCACCAAGAAGCGTTGTCTTCCACAATTGGAGGAGTACGTGCAGAACGACAACTACAACACAGCCGTGCTGATTCCTGGCGATGAGGCCGAGTTGGAGCTGACCTTTTTTGGGGACCGCGCCTACAGGCTGCTGGTCTGTGGTCACCCTGTCTTGGGCGACCTTACGTTCCAAGTGCTCGACAGCCGCGGAAATGGCATTTACGACAGTTCGGACAAGGAGAGCGACCACTTTGATTTCCGCGTAGCGAATACGCAGCAAATGACGATTCGCGTCCAGGTGCCAGAAACCGAAGCGGTGATCCAACACGAAGGGTGCGTCAGCATCATGGTGGGGTCCAAGGGCTGAATCCAGTTCAATCAAACTCAGCACAACGCCTGTCCGGAATTGCCCGGGCAGGCGTTGTCATTTCAAGCCCACGAGGAAATCCTCAACGGCCGATTTGAATGCGGCGGGGTGTTCTGCATGCAGCCAATGTCCCGCGTCCAGCGAGGCCAATTGGAGCGATGTGAAATGGCGGTTGAGGGCCTCCAGTCCACGCCCAGGCACATAATCTGACCGCGTGCCATAAATGGCCAAGGCAGGCATTTCAAGCTTGCCCAAGGGCAGGGAACCCGTCATGTCGCCGAGGTGCCTGCGCAGGACGGGCAAGTTGAACCGCCAAGCAAACCGCGCGGGCTCCGCCCGGTACAACCCCTTGAGCAGGAACTGCAAAACACCGGGTTCGGCAATGCGCGCCGACAGTTGGGCTTCGGCTTCACTGCGCCGGGTCAGGCCGCCGAGGTCAAGGGCTTCCATCGCTTCAAACAGCGGGGTGTGATGGGGAGGATAGGCGATGGGTGCCATGTCGGCGACGATGAGGCTTCTGCACCGGGCGGCGTGGCGGTCAGCAAAATGCATCGCAGTCTTGCCTCCCATGCTGTGGCCCAATATGTCGGCGCGCGGCACCCCCAATAGGTCGAGGGTGTCAAGGAGGTCGATGACCATGTCGGGATACCCATGGCTGGGGTGGTGGGGGCTGCGCCCGTGGTTTCGCTGGTCGACCAAAATGACGGGCCGGTGGGCCGCCCATTGCAGTCCCAGTGTCTGCCAATTGTCAGAGGACCCGAGCAATCCGTGCAGCACAACCAATGGCGGAAGGGCGCCATCGATGGGATGGTTTCCCAATATCCTGTGAAAGAGCTCCATGGCTTGTTGGTCAGTGGGGCCTGAGCCGCTCGCGGTACATCCCCACAGCGTTTTGCAGGCCCAAATAGAGGGCGTCGCTGATCAATGCGTGGCCGATTGACACTTCGTGCAATGGAGACACGCGCTGGGCAAACAGCGCCAAGTTGTCCAGGTCCAGGTCATGCCCCGCATTGACCCCCAGTCCCACGCGCTGGGCTGTCTCGGCCGCCTCGACAAAGGGCTTCACGGCCGCTTCCTTGTCCTCAAAGTAGGCTGCGGCATAAGGCCCAGTGTAGAGCTCAATCCGGTCCACGCCAACATCGGCTGCAGCCTTGATGAGGTCGGGATCCGTGCCGATAAACAAGCTGGTGCGGATGCCCGCATCACGGAGGCGGCGGATGACCCCGGTGAGCAGGTCCGCGTGCGTTTGGGTGTCCCATCCCGCATTGGAAGTCAGGATGCCTGGAGGGTCAGGCACCAGCGTGACCTGCTCGGGTTGGACGTCCAAAACGAGATCCAGGAACGCCGAATTGGGGTAGCCTTCGATGTTGAACTCCTGCGTCACCACTGCCTTGAGTTTGTGGACGTCGGCAAAGGTGATGTGCCGCGCATCGGGGCGGGGGTGAACGGTAATGCCATCCGCTCCCCAGGCCTGTAGCCGCGCGGCCGCGCGGACAGGACAAGGGCGGTCTCCTCCGCGGGCGTTGCGGAGGGTGGCTATTTTGTTGACGTTGACGCTCAGTCGCGTTGGGAAAGTTTCCATGGACCTCGGGCGGTTGCGCACCTTAAGACGGCTAATTTCGCATAAGTCCCGGATGTCAGGGGCAACAAAGTCCATGCATGCAGGCAGTATCATAAACGAAGAACTCATCGCACTCAATCCCGGCGATACGCTGGAGAAGGCGTTGCGCGCCATGGATGAGCTCAAGGTGGAGCATTTACCGGTCGCCGCAGAGGGGCGGTTCCTCGGTTTGGTGGCTGAGCAGCACCTGCTCGACCAAGAGGGGGACGCGGTGTTTTTGACCAATGTCCAATTGATGCCTGTGATGGTGGCCCCAGGCCAGCACTTTCTCGAAGTGGTGGATGTTCTCTGCGAGGCCAATGTGAGCGTGGTGCCCATTGTGGAAGAGGGCATGTTGTTGGGGTGCACGGACCGGGCTTTTTTGTGGAAAGCCTTCCACCACAGCCTGACCCCGTATAGTGAGGGCAGCATCCTGACGCTGGAGATGCCTTGGAAGGATTACAGCCTGGCCCAAGTCTCGCACCGTGTGGAATCCGAAGGGGTGAAAATCCTGCAGGTTCTCGTCAGTGACGGGGCCCAAGCCGAAAATGCAGAAATTGCGCTGCGCCTGTCTACCCGCAACATTGAGGGTTTGATCGATGGGCTCAGAAGGCACGGTTACGATGTCCGGGCATTCTATCGGGCGGAGGAATACGCCGAGGAAATGAAGCTGAGGATGGCCGCCTTCCAGCGCTACATGAACACCTGAACCATGGACGGGCCATCCCAACCGATCCAATCCTTGCTCCTCCATGGGAGTGTCGTCTCCAGCGGCGACGCCCCCGCCTTTGCCGGCATATTGTCTGCACTGAGGGGCCGCGCATTGGAATTGACATACTCGCGTCCATTTCATGCGGCTTTGTCGGAGCGCGGATTGAATGCGCCCGGGGACGCTGTCTTGGAAAAGGAAGGCCTGGAAGGCCAATCCCCAGACATGATCCTCACGTTTGGAGGGGATGGCACCGTGCTCGAAACCGCCGCGATGCTCGCCGGCAGGCCCATTCCCGTGCTGGGCATCAATACCGGGCGACTTGGTTTCCTGTCACACCTGCCCATGCCCGGCGCAGCTGAGGCTTTGGCCTCCATCCTCGCAGGCCACTATAAAGTCGAACGCCGCGCCATGCTCGCGGTGGACTTCCCAAGCGCCGGATTGGGGGACCATTTCCGCGCACTCAACGAAATCACGGTGCACCGCCGGGATGTGGCCAGCATGATCCGGGTGTCTGTCCACCGCAACGGCGTGTTTATCAACCGGTATTGGTCCGATGGGCTGATCGTTTCCACGGCCACGGGCTCCACCGCCTATTCGCTGAGCTGTGGTGGACCTATCATCCATCCCGACAGCAACTCCATCGTCCTCAACCCCATTGCGCCGCACAACCTGCACGACCGTCCCGTGGTGATCCCGTTGGATGGCACGCTGGAAATTCAGGCCGAAGGCAGGGACGAGCACCTGATGCTCACCCTCGACACCCGTTCACACACCGTGCCGGCGCCCGCGCGGTTCACTGTAAAGCCAGCGGAGCATCCGTTCTTGCTGGTGCAGCTCCCGGATGTGGATTTCATCGAAACCGTCCGGCGCAAATTGCACCTGGGCTTGGATGCCCGGGAAGGAGATTTCGGCAGCGAGGCGCAAGAAAACAGGCCCCAAGCGCGTTGATGATTTGACCCAGAACGACATGATCAACATCCGGACCTTGCTGTTGCTGCCTGCCCTGTTCCTTATGATGGGGACCGCGCATGCCCAGCGGAAGTTTGAGACCAGCAAGACGCTGGGACTGACGGTGGGCACCGGGTATTACTTGGGGGAGGTCAATCCAAACGGGCATTTTAAGGGGCGCTTTCAACCGGGGTTTGGCGGTTTTCTCAGGTTCAATCTGAACCGAAGAATCGGCGTCAAGGCCAGCCTCAACCGGACGATGTTGATGTACTACGATGTCGATTCCTCCGACCCTTGGATCGCCAACAGGAACCTGCATTTCAGAAACGCCATCACCGAAGGTGCCGTCGTGGCGGAATTCAACTACACCCGCTACCAGATCGGCAATACACAAGACAGGATCACGGGCTACCTCTTCACAGGCTTGTCGCTCTACAGCCACATGCCCGAGGCGCAGGTAGGGGATGTCTGGTACGAGCTGCAACCTTTGGGTACGGAGGGGCAGAGCACCAATACCGGTGATGGACGTTATGCCACAACCGGTTTTGCTGTGCCCTTCGGCTTTGGCTTCAAGCTCAATCTCGGCCATTTTTCCGCCCTGAATTTCGAGTGGGGGATGCGCCGCACGTGGACGGACCACCTCGATGACATCAGCGGGTATTATGCAAGTGTCGCTGTATTGGAGGACGAAGCAGGCCCCCTTTCAGAGGCGCTGAGCGAAGCCCGCATCGAGCGCGAAGGCGGGCTGGTGGATCCGGTGGGTCAAATGCGGGGGTACAATGGGCTCGATGACCGCTTTGCGATCATGAACGTTTCGTTCACATTCCGGATCGACAAGTCGCCCACCACCTGTTGGGACCGTTGATCTTCGGTGTCCCGAAGGTGAAAAACTCCCAATCTTCGGCAGGAAACCCGTCTCTACCTTGCAGGTCAATTTGGGCGTAGGCACATTCGCCCCCTCTTAGAGCACCTCCCATTCGGATATGGCCGAACAGAACATCACACCCAACGCCTTGCCTCGCCACATTGCGGTCATCATGGACGGCAACGGACGCTGGGCCATGGAACGCGGAGAAGACCGGGTGTTCGGCCACGCCAATGGGGTGGAGTCCGTGCGTTCTGCCGTGCGCGCCGCGGGCGAACTCGGGGTGGAGTTCCTCACACTGTATGCCTTCAGCACTGAGAATTGGTCCCGGCCAGCCGCCGAGATCAATGCGCTGATGGAGTTGCTCGTTGAGAGCCTGGCTGGAGAGGTGGGCGAGTTGGTCAAAAAAGGAGTGCGCTTGCGCTCCACAGGGGCCATTGACGCGCTCCCCGCCACCTGCATTGCCGCGTTGCGGAATGTGGAAGAGAAAACGGCACATTGTGAGGGGTTGACTTTGATCCTCGCCCTCAGTTACAGCGGCAGATGGGAGCTCACGGAAGCTGCGCGGCGCATCGTGCGTGCAGGCATTCCCGCAGAAGAAATCACAGAGGACACCATGCGCAGCCACCTGGGCATGCCCGATGTGCCGGACCCGGAATTGCTGATTCGGACCAGTGGAGAGCAGCGGCTGAGCAATTTCTTATTGTGGCAGTTGGCCTATTCCGAGTTGCACTTCAGCCCCGTCATGTGGCCGGACTTCAGGGAGGACCATTTCAAAGCGGCCATTCTGGAGTTCCGGGGCCGTGAACGCCGCTTTGGGCGCACAGGAGAACAGGTCTTGAAAACAGACCATTCACAGCCGGAAAACGGCGTAATCGAGGAGGAATGAAAGTGCACAAGCACGGCATATGGCTCGCATTGGTGGCCTGCCTTTCCGTTGTAGAGGCTTGGGCCCAACCTGGCTCTGACGCAGTAGACCTTGCCGTCCCCAGTGATTATCGCATCGCGGGTGTGACGGTGTTGGGCGCGGAGTTTACCGATGTGCAGGCCGTCAAGTTGTTTAGTGGCCTGCAGGTGGGTGACGAGGTGACCATACCCGGTGACCGCCTTTCAGCCGCTGTGCGCAACCTGTGGGACCAGCGCTTGTTCAGCGATGTGTCCATTGAGTTGGCCGAGCGGCGGGACGAAGACGTCTACCTGGTGATCCGCGTCAAGGAAATGCCGCGCCTGACGCGCTACAGTTTTAGCGGCGTAAAGCGCGGTGAACAAGAGACCCTGCGCGGCAAATTGGACCTTGTTCGCGGCCAAATTGTCAATGAAAACCTCAAGGTGACGACCCAGCGGATTCTGCAGGACCACTACCTCGAAAAGGGCTATTTCGATGCGCAGATCAGCATAGAATCGACCCAAGACAGCATTCTGGAAAACGCTGCGGGTGTTACGATCAACATCGACAAAGGAGAGAAAATCAAAGTGGGTACCATCCGCGTGAAAGGCGCGGACGACCTGGGCGAGAAGGTGGTAAAGCGGCGGATGAAAAACACCAAGGAGCGCGCTTGGTGGCGGATTTTCAAGCCTTCCAAATACCTGGAGGAGGAGTTCCTGGCCGACGTGGAGTCCATCGTGGCGCACTACAGAGAGAAAGGCTACCGCAATGCGCGGGTGAGTGCAGACAGCCTGTTTCGCACGGCTGAAGGCGAATTGGGGATTGTCGTGGAGGTCGATGAGGGCAGCCTGTTTCATTTCAGGGAGATTTCATTCACAGGAAACACCAAGTATTCGAGTGGCCAACTCGACAGCCTGCTGGGCTTCAAGCGCGGAGACCTCTACGACGTCGCCGAGCTGGAAAAGCGGCTGTTCATGAACCCGAAGGGCATCGACCTCAGTGCCCTTTACAGCGACGATGGGTACCTCACCTTCCAGGCCATTCCGGTGGAGGTGCGGGCAGAAAACGACAGCATCGACCTCGAAATCCGTTTGGTCGAGGGCAAGCAATTCAGGATCGGCAGGGTCGATGTGCGCGGCAATACCAAGACCAGCGATCACGTCATTCGGCGCGAAATCCGCACCATGCCCGGCGACCTTTTCAGCCGCACGGATGTGATCCGTACTCAGCGGGAATTGAACCAGCTGAACTACTTCAACCCGGAGGCTTTTGGCATCAACCCCATCCAAAATCCGGAGAACGGTACGGTGGACATCGAGTATGTGGTCGAGGAGAAACCCACCGACCAAATTGAGCTGCAAGGCGGTTGGGGCGGGGGCCGCATCGTGGGCTCTCTCGGGGTGACCTTCAACAACTTTGCCGTTGGAAAGGCATTCAAGAAAGGAACCTGGCGTCCAGTGCCCATGGGGGATGGACAGCGGATCAGTGTCCGTGCACAGTCCAACGGCCTGTTCTTTCAGAGCTACAACATCAGCTTCACCGAGCCTTGGCTGGGCGGTAAGAAACCCAACGCCTTGACCGTGGCAGCCTGGCGGTCCATCCAATCCAACGGCCAGCCCAAAAACGTCGAAGGTGAGCCCAACCCACTGCGCCAGACCTTGATGATCACGGGCGTATCCGCTTCACTCGGCCAGCGGTGGAAGCAACCGGACGACTGGTTCACGGTGAACGCCGGCCTGAGCTACCAGCGGTTTGATTTCGACCAATACAACAGCGGGTTGTTCAGCTTCACGGACGGGCGCTCCAACAACATTGCCCTCAACCTGATCATCAGCCGGAACTCCGTGAGCGACCCCATATTTCCGGTGTGGGGCTCGGAATTGCGCCTGAACATCAAAGCCACGCCGCCATACAGCCTTTTCCAGCCCGGCAGGGATTGGGCGAGCCTGAGCGACCAAGAGCGCTTCCGGTTTGTGGAGTACCACAAATGGAAGTTCGTGGCCAATTGGTACACCCCCTTGACCACAGGCGGGGGAGAGAACCCGAAGTCGGTGGTGTTGCGCACTTATTTCGGCGGTGGCATGATCGGTCAATACAACCGGCAAATCGGCCTTTCACCTTTCGAGCGTTTCTACCTCGGGGGGGTCTTCCTCAGCGGTTACGTCCTCGATGGCCGGGAAATCATTTCGCTGCGCGGATTCGATAACCTCTCCCTGACCGCCCCCGATCAAAACACCGGTGCCGGTGCCATCGTCAAATACGGTGCTGAGCTGCGTTATCCCCTATCGACCAACCCCAGTGCGACCATTTACACCATGGCTTTCCTCGAGGCCGGCAACACCTGGGAGACGGGGGACGGGTTCGATCCGTTTGATGTTTACCGCTCCGGCGGCGTGGGCATGCGCATTTTCCTTCCCATGTTTGGCCTGCTCGGTTTGGACTACGGTTGGCGGTTCGACGATGTCATTTCGGCACCGAGCATGGCACGCGGGCAGTTTCACTTTTCCTTGGGGATGAACATCGGCGATTTGTAACCGCGTGTGCGAATCCACCCAGAATGAACGTTGTGCACCTGACCCGCCTTATTTTCACCCCTCCGTACGCCATGCGACACTTTCGCCTCCTGCTTCCCCTCGTTCTGCTCCTCCCTTCTTTTGGGATGTTGGGTCAGAAATATGCTTACGTTGACACGGAGTACATCCTGTCGCATTTGCCCGAATATTCAGAGGCCCAAAAGGAGCTCAATTCTTTGGCTTCGGGATGGCTGGATGAAATCGAGGAGAAGTACGAAGCGGCCAGCCAGTTGGAGACGGCCTACCGCGCCGAGCGCGTGCTGCTGACCTCCGAAATGCGCCGGAAGCGCGAGGATGAGATTTCGTCCAAACGCTCTGAAGCCACCGACATGCAGCGTGCCAAATTCGGAGTGGAGGGCGAGCTGTTCCAGAAGCGTCAGGAGTTGATTCAACCGGTACAAGAGCTGATTTTTCAAGTCCTCAAGGACCTGTCCAGCTCCAGGGGCTACATGGTCATCTTTGACAAAGCCAAAGACTCCAACATGCTCTACACCAATCCGAAATACGACATTTCGGACCGGGTGATCAAGGAATTGGGCTACACGCCGGGAGAGACCATCGAAGGGGAGGAAGCAGAGGACGACGGAGAAAAGGGCAAGAGCTTGCAAGACCGCATGAATGACACCCTCGACAAGGGGAAGAACAAAGTAAACGACCGCAAGGAGCAGGTCGTCAACAGGGTGGGCGGCGCCACGGGCGGACGCCCCAAGCAGTAAACCACGACCTTCTATCGCATTCACAACATCATGAAGTACACCGTATCCTTTGGCCTGATGATGGCCGCTTTCTTATTCCTGTCGCCAGCCCAAGCGCAAGTCCAGACAGCGCGTTTTGGTCACATTGACACGCAGAGCTTGCTGGAAGCGATGCCCGAGCGGACGTCCATTCAAACGGAAATTGAAACCGCTGCTTCGCAGTTTGAGCAGGAGATTGTCCGTATGCAGGGCGACCTCGAAGCCAAAGTCGGCGAGTATCAGCAACAGGCCGAATCATGGCCCGCCGCCATTCGTGCGCAGAAGGAGCAGGAGATCACCCAAGACCAACAGGGATTGGAGCAGTTTTACGCCACGGTGCAGCAGGAACTGGGCGCCATGGAAGCGCGGTTGTTGGAGCCCATGATCGAACGGGCAAGGGAAGCCATTCAGGCCGTAGGGGCTGAGGAGGGCTTCACGTACATCTTCGACACCTCATCCGGGGCCACCGTGTACGAAGGTGGAGAAGACGTCATTTCCATGGTCAAGGCCAAGCTTGGCCTCTGACGCGCCCATCGGGATTTTCGACTCTGGCATTGGCGGTCTGACGGTCGCCCATGCCATGGCGCAGGCCATGCCGGCCGAGCGCATGCTGTATTTCGGGGATACGGCGCACATGCCATATGGTGACCGCTCCCCGGAGCTCGTTCGGACCTACTCCGTGCGCATTGCCGAATACCTCAAAGCAGAGGGCTGCAAGGCGGTGGTCATCGCGTGCAATTCAGCCTCGGCTGCCGCAAAGTCGGCTGTAGTGGACGCGCTGGGCGCTGATTTCCCTGTTATCGACGTCATTCAGCCCGTTGTCCGCAACCTCGCACGTAGAAAAGTGCAGCGCGTCGGCATCATGGGCACCAGGGCCACTGTGGGCAGTGGTATTTACGGCGATTCATTGAGAGCGGCCCAGGCGGAATCCGGGCAGTCAGGCACTTCCGTGGAGGAGTGGCCGACGCCCTTGCTCGCCCCGCTCATCGAGGAGGGGTGGCATGACCATGGATTGATGGATCCCGTCATCCGGAGGTACCTCGGTGCGGCGGGGTGGTTGCGCGCCGATGGCGTTGACTTGGATGCGATTGTACTCGGGTGCACGCACTACCCCTTGGCCTTGCGGGCCTTCCGTCGGGTGGTGGGAAATGAGGTTGAATTGGTGGATGGCCCGGCGATCGTGGCTTCGGCGGTATCCGAGGCCTTGTCCTCGCAGAATATGTCGTCAGCCGCAGGGGACGGGTCGCCAAACCGTGAATTCCTCGTCAGCGACCTCACCGAGAATTTCGTGAAGTCCGCCCAACGGTTCTTCGGAGAAGAAATCCAATTGCGGCCGGGCGGCCCTTGGTTCAATGGCTGAGGGGCGCGGCAATTAACCGGGCTCCTCCGGTGAAAACCAGCGCGCGTATTCCTTGTACCGTTCGGAAGTCGCGGCCAAGTGCACGGCGAGTGACGCGTCCACTTCCTTGACCTTTCTGGCTGGCACACCTGCCCACAGTTCGCCTGCAGCGATGGTGGTCCCTTCCAGCACCACAGCACCTGCTGCCACGACCGCACCTTCACCCACCACAGCGCGGTCCATGACCACGGCGCCCATGCCGATCAAGGCGCCGGCCTCGACTGTACAGCCGTGCACGATGGCGTTGTGTCCAATGCTCGCTTTGTCCTTGATGACCAGGCTGGTTTTTTCAAAAGTGCCGTGCAGGACAGCGCCGTCTTGGACATTGACGTCGTTGCCGATGTGAATGGCACAGACATCCCCACGCACGACCGCACTGAACCAAATGCTGCAACCGGTGCCTGTGGTGACATCTCCCACGACGGTGCAGTTGGGTGCCAGCCAAGTGCCGGCACCCAGCCGGGGTGCTTTGCCTTTGACGGGCATGACGACAGGGCCGTTGGAGGTATTGTCAGAAGAATGGGACATGTGCCGAATTTAGCGGCGTGCCCCTGTGGTTCAAGCCGAAAAAAGTTCGGGTGGCGCATTTCCTTGTTGGTCCAGCCATTGTTCGGTGTCGCGGCCTGCCCGGCGCAGTGCGATGGCGGCCGCCAGGTCCTCGGTGCGGACAGCGCCTTGGCCATCGAGGTCGGCCAAAGTCCTGGCCATTCTGAGGATGCGCGTGTGGGTGCGCGCACTGAATCCAAATTGGTCCATGCACCGGGTGAGCAAGGCGTTGCCTTTGCCCGAAAGTTGGACCAGGTCGTGCAGGGCCTGCCCTTCTAATTTGTGGTTCGTCACGCCGTTGGGGTTGCGGTTGAATTGAACCGTCCGCGCGGCCTGCACGCGGTCCCGCCATGCTGCGGATCGGTCCCGTCGCTCGGTGCTGTGCTGCCGGCCCAAGGCGCCCGATTCAGGAAGCAGATCCCGCGCGCGTACAGGCTGGATTTCGAGGTGGATGTCAATGCGGTCAAGCAAGGGCCCACTGACTTTTCGGATGTACTGCTGTCGGGCATGGCGGCTGCAACTGCAGCGTTTCCGCTTGGCGGGGTCATTTGAATACATCCCACACGGGCAGGGATTCATGGCGGCGATGAGTTGGAACGCTGCGGGAAACACAACGGTGGAGCGCGCCCGGCTCACCGTCATCTCCCCGCTCTCCAAGGGCTGGCGCAAGACCTCCAGCACATTCCGCGGCATTTCAGGCAATTCATCCAGAAACAGGACCCCGGCGTGGGCCAGGCTGATCTCTCCGGGCCGGGGGTCAGAACCGCCACCGACCAAGGCCACATCCGAAATCGTATGGTGCGGGCTGCGGAAGGGCCGTTGCAGAACCAGGCCACCGCCCGCTGTCGATCGGTCCGATACCGAATGGATGCGGTTCACTTCCACCGCTTCATCCACGGTCAACGGCGGCAGCAGCCCCACCATGGCGCGGGCCAGCATGGACTTGCCCGAACCGGGCGGCCCGACCATGCACACGTTGTGGCCACCGGCAGCGGCAAGGGCCATGGCGGCAATGGCGCGGTCCTGTCCGCGGATATCGGCAAGCGCCGCCACGGATGCGGCGCGCTGTTGATCGAGCAGATGGGCCAGATCACAAGGGGCAGGCACCAGCCGCCGCGCACCAGACAAGTGGTCCAAAACCCCCGAAAGGTGGTCGGCTGGCAGGACCTCAACGTCCGGGAGCAGCGCCGCTTCTTCCGCTGAGGCCCGCGGCAGGATCAGGCTGCAGATCTCCGGTGCCATGGCGGCGTGCGCCAATGCCAGCCCTCCCCTGACCGCCCGCAAGGTGCCGTCGAGGGCCAATTCGCCCATCATCAATACGCCTGGCAGGGCGTCCGATTCTATCTGCTCGGATGCGGCCAGAATGCCCAGTGCAAGTGGAAGGTCGTAAGCCGCGCCCTCCTTTCTGAGCCCCGCTGGCGCGAGGTTGATGGTGATGCCTTTGCCGGGCCACCGGAACCCCAGGTGCTCAATCGCGCTTTTGATGCGCTGCTGGCTCTCCCGGACGGCGCTGTCCGGCAATCCCACCATCAAGAAGTGGATGCCGCTGTCCACGCGCACCTCCACCGTGACGGGCACGGCATCGACCCCGCGCAATGCGGCAGCATGCAGGCGAACCAACATTGGAAGAAGCGGGCTTTAGGCGCAGTGCGCCTCGATGTGGTCGATGAGGGCGTGGATGCACTTGATGTGCACCTCCTGTATGCGGTCGGCATAGCCATCCCACGGGACCCGCACTTCTGCATCGCACAGCGGAGCGAGGGCGCCACCGTCTTTGCCTGTCAGGCCCACCACCATCATACCACCGTCCTTGGCTGCCTGTGCAGCACGGACGATGTTGGGTGAGTTGCCGGATGTGGAGATGGCCAACAAAACGTCACCAGGCTGCCCCATGGCCTCGACGAACCGGGAAAACACGAATTCATAACCATGGTCATTGCCCACACAGGTGAGGTGGGAGGGATCGGAGATCGCAATCGCTGGAAGGGCCAGGCGGTCCGCCCGGTACCTGCCTGTCAACTCCTCGGCAAAGTGCATCGCGTCGCACATCGAGCCGCCGTTGCCACACGAGATGACCTTGCCGCCGGACCGCATGGCATCCACCATGAGGTCTCCTGCGCGCCCGAGGGCATTCAGGCTTGCGGAATCCGACAGAAAGGCCGCAAGGACATCGCGGGCTTCTTCAAAGTGTTGTCGTATGCGTTGGGGACTATCCATGCGGGCAAGGTGGCCGTTGCAAGCTAAGCTTGGACTTTCGGGTTGTGGATGCGGCGGTTCACTTTGCTGCTGTTGCGCGGTGCACTCACTGTTGATCCTTGAAACGCTGGAATCCTTCCTTGAGGAAGTCGATGAACTGCTGTGGATCGGGGTCGTATCCCACACCATCCAGAAGCGCTTCACCGTTGTGGTCAATCATGACGTAGAAGGGTTGGGCATTGGTTCCGAAGCGCGAGGCCTGGAGATAGGTCCATTTGTTGCCCACGGTGCGGATGCGGAAATCTTTGCCCCCAAACTGTTCCACCCGCTGCTCTCCCTCGGGAAGGGCCTTGCGCTCATCCACATACAGGGACACCAGCACCGCTTCCTCCGTCAGATAGCGCACCACCTCGGGATGGGGCCAGACCTGCTCTTCCATTTTGCGGCAGTTCACACAGGCCCAGCCGGTGAAATCCAAGATCATGGGCTTCCCCTCAGCCTTGGCCGCTGCGAGGCCTTCTTCGTAGTCTCTGAACCGCGCTTCGACATGGCCCGATGCTGCAGCACCATCACCCCCGTGACTGCCGCCCACACCTCCTGCACTTTCGGCGTAGAACAGCGGCGGAGGGAAACCGGAAATCAGGTTGAGTGGTGCGCCCCACATGCCGGGCACCATGTAGATGGCCAGGACCAGAAAAACCGTGCCGAGGCTCCACCGGCCCACGCTCATGCGTTCCAACTTGCTGTCGTGCGGAAAACGCAGGCCACCATAGAGGTAGATGGCGATGCACAAGGCCACCGCAATCCAGATGGCGATGAACAGCTCGCGCTTGAGCAGTCCCAATTGCAACACCAGGTCCGCATTGGAAAGGAATTTGAAGGCAAATCCAATCTCCAGCAGGCCCAACACCACTTTGACACTGGTCAGCCACCCCCCGCTTTGGGGCAGTGAATTGAGCCATCCGGGGAAGGCACTGAACAGCGTAAAAGGAATGGCCAGCGCCAGCGAGAAGCCAAACATCACCGCAACCGGTCCTCCAAAGTCGCCAGTGGCCGCACCCGCAAGGGCGCTGCCGACCAAGGGGCCCGTGCAGCTGAAACTCACAATGGCGAGGGTGGCGGCCATGAAGAAGATACCGATCAACCCACCGCGATCGGCCTGGGCGTCCACCTTGTTGGCCCAGCTTGAGGGCAACTGAATTTCAAATGCACCCAGAAAACTGACGCCAAAGACCACCAGCAGCACAAACAAAAACAGGTTGAAGTAGGGGTCGGTGGAGATGAGGTTGAGCACGTCCACCCCAAATACCGCGGTGAGCAACAGGCCCAATCCCGTGTAGATGAAGATGATGCTGGCCCCGTAAATCAGCGCGTTGCGGATGCCTTCTGCCCGCGTCTTGGATTGCTTGGTAAAGAAGCTCACCGTCATGGGGATCAGCGGGAACACACAGGGGGTAAAAAGGGCAGCAAACCCCAGACCCATGCCCAACAAGAACAGCACGAGCAGGCCCTCACCGCCATTTTCCTCTTCTGGGTCAGTGCCGCCAGCGGCTTCCTCTCCTGGACAGATTTCGGGAAGCGGTGCACTCAAGGCGTCTGCCAGCGCCAAGTTCAATTCAACGTCGGGCGGGAAGATGCACTTGCTGTCATCACAGGCCATGTAGGTGAGCAGGCCTTCAATCCGCTCGGGGCGGTCACCCGTCCATGTCACATCCAATGCCCAGCGCACTGTGCCCTCAAACGACTTCACATCCTTGTCGAAGTTGGGGTCATAATGAACCTCTGGGGTGCACTCTCTGGCCACGTCGGCTTCTACGCCTTCGGTGGTGAGGGTGAATGAGGTGGGAATGGGGCCGTCCAGCGGGTCGTTGTCCTGGCTGTAGATGTGCCAACCCTCTTCCACAGATGCCGTAGCCAGGATGGTGGCCGTCATGTCACCGGTGGAATACAGGGCCACCTCCCATTGCACGGGGTCGTAAATGCCCATGGGGGCATCATCACCACCGCCTAAGTCGGCGCTGTGTCCGCCTCCGCTGTGTCCTGCTCCGCAGTAATCCGGTTTGGCATCTTCGGGCTGGATATCAGAGAGGGCCAGGGCAAAATCGACGTCTTCAGGTGGCAGACACTTGCTTTCGTCGCAGACCATGAAGGTCAAATAGCCTTTGATGGTGTCGGGGATGGCCCCCGGAAAGGACACGGTGTGCACCCAGTGGGTCTCCTGCTCAAAAAACAGCAGGTCCATCATGAAATTGGGGTCGTACTCCAGGTGCGGTTCGCACTCTGCCGCTGCGGTATCAGCCGTGGAAACCCCTTCGGTTTCTATGGTGAAGGAAGTCGGGATCGGCCCGTCAAAGGGGTTTAGAAACTGGCTGTAGACGTGCCAGCCCTCCTCGATCTCTGCGTGGAAGTCAAGGTCCAATGTGCCGTCACCATTGTCATACAGGGCAACGTCCCAAGCGACAGGATCATGGATTTGGGCACTGATGTAAGGGGCGCCAACGAACAGGGAAAGTGCAAGGGCGAACCAAGGGAGGAGGGGTTGCAGGGGATTCACGGGCACAGTGCTTTGCGGGCGCGAAAGATAATGCCGGTAGGACCGGGTTACAGCGCGGGGCCGGCCAACGGTTGCGAACGCTCCGAATGGCCGCGTCAAGCAGAAGGCGTCAGAGGGCGATTTCTTGGCCTGGCTGCAGACCGAAACGCCGCCGGATAAGGGCACTGCAGGCATAGACCAGCGGGGTGTCGAGGGCTGCGACGAGCACTTTGAATCCAAATCCATTGACCATCAATGCGCCAAACAAGGCCCATTCGATTTCTCCCACGCCGCACAACAGCACCAGGACCACCAATGTGTCCACGAACTGGGAGGGGATGGTTGAGAGGTTGTTGCGCAACCAGAGCATGCGGCCCCCTGTGCGGTGTTTCCAGAAGTGGAAAATGCGGACATCGAGGAATTGGGCAATCAGATAAGCCGCCATCGACGCGCCCACGGCCAGCACGGTCTGTCCAAAGACATGATTGAATTCACCATCGGTGACCGGAGACCACAGCGTAGCGGGCGCCGAACCAGCCAAGATGATGATGCCCAGGGTAAACACCGAGGCCACCAATCCTCCTTTCACCACATCATCCGCCCGCTTTTTGCCAAAGATTTCCGAGATCAGGTCTGTGACCAAAAAGGTCAAGGGGTAGGGCAGCAAGCCCACACTCGCCTCGAACGTGTACTGGATCCCAGGGGCGGTCCAGAAGAAGAACTTTCGGAAGATGAGGTTGCAGCAGACCAGGCTCGCCACAAACAGTGCGGCCATGACCAAGTAAAGGCCCAGTGCCAATTCCCGGTCGCGCTCCGACGACGGTTTCAGGGGTGGGGGAAGGACGTGCTCCATGCGATACAAAGGACAAAATTACTGACCCGGTGACCAGGCCAAGTGCAGGATGTCCCGGGGTATTTCCGCATCGCTTTCGCTGGACAATGCCGCATGCCGGTCGATGCGGTGCCCGACCAACCACAGGATGCGGCCATCGGCTTGTTCGATCACCCATTGATTCGGCCGATCGGCTGCCGGCACCTTGCGTTGGGTCAACACATCGGAAACGCGCTGATGGCCCGCCATGCCCAGCGGTGCGACCCGGTCGCCATCCCGCCAAGTCCGAAGGAACAGCGGTGGCTTGACCTGGTTCCACTCCAGCTGTGCTGTGCTGTCTGCGGGGTCCAGTTCCACGCCGCCGCTGGCCGCGTCCATGCGCCAATGCAGGTCGCCATCAGGGGTGCGCAGCAGGCCTTCCGTTCCTGCGGGGCCGGGCTGCCAATGCCGTGGCGCACGGTCTTCAACGTCGCCGAGGGGCCGGGCGACCAATGCCGTCCGTTCGCGGATCACTTCATGGCTGCAGGAGCATCTTTTCTTGCCTACTTCGGTGTGGCCTGCCGCCAATTCCAATAAGGCGGGCACAGTGGCCTGGCCAAAACCGAAAGTGTGGCCCCAGATGCCGACGAGGTGCAGCGGCGAGGGCGCTTGATCCAGCAGGTCCAAAGGGAGGACCTCCCCCGCACCGCCTCCATCGGCGAGCATGCCTTCGAGGTGCGCACGCCAACCCCTGGCGATGCCGCCCCAGCGTTTCAGCCCGGCATCCCATCCCGGGCGAATGCTGTCGAGCAAGGGAATGAGCTCGTGGCGAATGCGGTTGCGCATAAAATCCGGGCTGGCGTTGGTGGGGTCTTCCCGCCACAGCCTCCCCGCGGAATTCATGGCCTCCAGCAGCGATGCCCTCTCCAAAGACAAAAACGGCCTGCCCAATTGAAACCCCCATTCACCGTTCCACGCTGCCATGCCCGTCAGCGCTTCAGGTCGGCTCCCCCGCAGCAAGTGGAGCAGCCGCGTCTCGCGCTGGTCATCTGCATGATGTGCCGTCAGCACGGTGCCATCTGGCCCCGCCACTTCGGCGATCCAAGCATAGCGTGCCGCACGTGCCGCCGCTTCCACGCCCCATTTTTTGCGCGCCGCGGAGTCGGCGAGGCCCTGGACGGTGTGGGACCGAAAGGCCAAGCCCAGTTGACCGGCGGCAGCGCGCACAAAGGCGAGGTCTTCGGCGGATTCCGCCCGGAGGCCGTGGTCCACGTGCACCACACCGAAGTCGCCGTCCACAAGGGCCGCTGCGTGCAGCAAAGCCATCGAATCCAAACCGCCAGAAACGGCCAACCACACCCTGCTTCCGCGGGGGATCCCGCGGGCAGATAGCGCGCTTTCAATGGCAGTTGCCAAGGAGGAAAACGCCTTATCCATGTCCTCCGAATTCGGCCAGCACATTGCCTGGGGCCGTGTGTTCCCCGCTTCCCTGCTCGAGCACTTCCAACAAGGCGCGGGCCTTGAGGCGCGTCTCTTCCCATTCGGCTTCGGGCTGCGCCAAAGCGGTGATGGCCCCGCCCACATGCGCACTCCACTTGCGATGTTCAAGGTCGGCGAGGACGGTGCGGATGACCACATTGAGGTGAAAGTCACCCACGCCACCGCGGCCATCGGGGTCGGCCCACCCCAGGGTTCCCGAGTACAGACCGCGCTGGACCGGCTCCACCTCGGCGGTGATTTCCATGGCCCGCAATTTTGGCGCCCCGGTCATGCTGCCCATGGGAAATGTGGCGGCCAGGATATCGGACCACCTGACGTCTTCCCTCACGTTGCACGCGACCGTGGAGACCATTTGGTGCACGTTGCGAAAGCTGTGGATGCCACAAAGCTCCTCCACGGTGACACTTGCCGGTTGTGCAATGCGGCTCAAATCGTTGCGCACCAGGTCGGTGATCATCACATTTTCGGCGCGCTCTTTGGGGTCCAAGCGGAGCCGGTCAGCCGCTGCAGCATCGGAGGCGGCATCCTCATGGCGCGGTGCCGTGCCCTTGATGGGGCGGGAGGTGAGCCGGTTTCCCTTGCGCTCAAGGAAGCACTCTGGCGATGCAGAGAGCATGCGCACGGGCCCCCAAGGAATGAGCGCAGAATATGGCGCTGCGGTTTTTTGGACCAGTGCGCCGAATGCGCGCTCAGCATCAAAAGCGTCTGGCAACCGGCCACAGAGCTCCCGACAGAGGTTCATTTCGTAGATGTCTCCCCGCAAGATGTGCTGCCTGACCTGGTCAAACGCAGCCAGATAAGCGGGGTGATCCAAACTGCTCTTGGCATCGGGAACGGGATGTGCAGGCCCTGCCTTTCCGTGGCCACGTGGCACGCGCACCGCCCGTTCCATGCGTTCGGCCAACGGCCCTTCTTTTGGACGGGTGATCCACCGCAGGTCCGCACCGGGTCCGGTGCCCTCGAAGGCCAGTGCACCGGCCGCGGCCACCCAGTGCACAACCGGGACGGGCACGCCTACCCCGCGCTGCGCAGGCAATGAGAGCAGGGGGTCCGCCCGCAGTTGGTCATAGGCCATCCAACCAAAGCAGCGTTCCGTGCCAGCACCCACAAAGGCTTCAATCTGCCGATAGGCATCATCGGAGGGTTGATCAATGGTCAGGGAGCGGGTGGCGCCGGCGGCGATGATGCCCCGCACATGGCCCGGTCCACCCGCGGCATCCAGCAGAAGCCAAGGGTCCGGCCCCAAACCGGTGAGGTCGGGCAGCAAGAAAGGCCGGTTGTGGACAGAGGGGTTCACCCCTCAAAGATGGCGTCGGATCAGGTTGGTTACCGCATCGGCCCAATCGTCCCCTGCATTGAGGCTCGGCACAAGGTCCAGGTGCTCGCCGCCGTGCTCCTCGAAGATCTCCACATACTCCTCTCCAATCTCGACGGTGGTCTCCAGGCAATCCGCCACAAAGGCGGGAGAGAAGACCAAGAGCCGCTTGTCGCCGGCCTTGCCGCGTTCTGCGATCACCTTGTCGCTGAAGGGCGTGAGCCACTTTTTGTCCAGTCGGCTTTGGAAGGCCACCGAGTAGCGGTCCTCGGAGATGCCGAGGCGCTGGGTCAGCTCCCGCGTGGTCGCGTAGCAGGTGGCTTTGTAGCAGAACTTGTTTTCCTCGTTGATTTCGTCCTCACAGGAATGGTTCGCGCAGCGCCTGTCCTCATACACCTTGTCCACCTGACGCGTCGGCACCCCGTGGTAGCTGAAGAGGATGTGGTCGTAACTGTCCAGGTCGAACTGAGCCGCCCGCGACGCGAAGCAGCTGAGGTAGCCCTCATCGTCCCAATACTGGCTGACCATCTTCAATTCCGGGATGACATACCACTTGGAAATGAGGCGCATGGCCTCCTCCAACGTGCTGCCGGTGGTGGCAGAGGCGTATTGGGCATACAGCGGCAGGATGACCACGCGGTCGTATCCGGCTTTGTGCATGTCTTCGAGCACTTCGGGCATCCCCGGGCTTTGGTACCGCATCGCGAAATGCACGTGAAGCTCACCCAATTCCGGGTGCTGCGCAGCGAGTGTGGTGCAGCGCTCGGCCACCTTGCGGGTGAGTTCCTCGCCGTGAATGAGCAAGGGAGAACCCGCTTCCGTCCAGACTTTTTTGTATTCCCTCGAACTGCGGAACCGGCGCAGGGGTGAAATGATGCCGCGCACCAAAATCTGCCGCGGAATCCAGGGGATGTCGATGACGCGGCCATCGGAGAGGAATTCCGAGAGGTAGCGGCCAACGGCCGCGGGACGTGGATTGTCCGGGGTGCCGAGGTTGATGAGGAGGATGCCGGTCTTCATGGGGTACAGCGACGGATTGTAAAGGGCAACAATCTCCGCCCGTTGGGGTTCGCTCCGGGGTTCAGATGTGCAGTGCCCGGTCACCAGTGGCGGCCAAGGCGGCCTCCTTGATGGCTTCCGTGAAGGTGGGGTGGGCGTGGCTCATGCGGGCTACGTCTTCCGCCGAGGCGCGGTATTCCATGGCGACAACGGCTTCCGCAATCATGTCCGCTGCGCGGGGTCCGCAGATGTGCACCCCCAGAATTTCATCGGTCTCCGCATGGGCCAGCACCTTGACGACGCCGTCGGTGTCCATGGAAGCGCGGGCGCGGCCCGACGCCTTGAAGGGAAAGCTGCCCGTCTTGTAGGCCACCCCTTCAGCCTTCAATTGCTCTTCCGTGCGCCCTACGGCGGCCACTTCAGGCCAGGTGTAGACAACACCGGGGATGAGGTTGTGGTCCAAATGCGGCTGTTGGCCGGCCATGTGCTCCACCGCACAGATCCCTTCTTCTTCGGCCTTGTGGGCGAGCATGGCCCCTTTGACGACATCTCCAATCGCGTAAATGTGGGGGTGAACGGTGCGCAGGTGGCCATCCACTTCCACGCGCCCGCGGTCATCGAGCGGAACCCCTGCCTTGTCCAGTCCGAGTCCATCGGTGTAGGGCTTGCGTCCCACCGCCACGAGGCAGTAATCCACCTCCCAGGTGACTTCTTTTCCCTTCTTGTCGTCGGCTTTGACGGTGGCTTTTCCACCAGCATTGACCGCTTCTTTCACGCCGTGGGACAGGTGGAACTTGACGCCGATTTTCTTCATGGCGCGCTGGAGTTCCTTGCCCATGGTGCGGTCCATGGTCGGGATGATGGCGTCCTGGTACTCGATCACGTGCACCTCCGTTCCGAGCCGCGCGTAGACCGAGCCAAGCTCCAGACCAATCACACCGCCGCCAATGATGGCCATGGATTTGGGCAGCGACGGCAGCGACAGCGCTTCCGTGGAGGTGATGATGCGGTCGCCGTCAAGTTTGATGAAAGGCAGGCTCGCGGGTTCGGAACCCGTGGCGATGAGCACACGCTCAGCCTGGACCTGCTGTGATTTACCCTTTCCGGAGGTCACCTCGATGGTGTGGGCATCCACGAAGGCACCCATTCCGTGCAGCACGGTGATGCCATTTTTTTCCATCAGAAAATGGACGCCGGCCACCGTTTGTTCGACCACCTCCTGCTTCCGTGCAATCATGCGCGGGAAGTCGATGTCCAACTTCCCCACCTTGATGCCGTGCACCTCGAATTCCTTGCTGGCTTTGAGGTAGTGCTCTGAGCTGTCCAACAGGGCTTTGGAAGGGATGCACCCGACGTTGAGGCAGGTGCCTCCAAGGGTGCTGCGCTTTTCGATGAGGGCCGTCTTAAACCCGAGTTGTGCGCCGCGGATGGCGGCTACATATCCGCCGGGTCCGGCGCCGATGACCACGAGGTCGTACTTGTCCATGCTTGTGAACGGTTGGGAGGGCGAAGTTACCTCACCGCGGGAGGAACCACAGGAGTTCGGACAGGTTGTCTTTCCTTTGCGGTCTGCCCATGTGGTCGCGGCTCGCAACGTTCATCCTTAGGGGACGCCTTCCCATTCTGCTGGTACTCCTCGCGGTGACAGCTTTTATGGCTTCGCGCATCGAAGATTTGAGCATCCGGTACAAATTCGGAGGCCTCCTTCCAGACGATGACCCCACCTTGGTGGACTACGAGTCCTTTCTCGATCAATTTGGTGAGGAGGGCAATGTGGTGGCGCTGGGGGTGCAAGACGATAGGCTCGACGACATCGCGGTGTTTCAGCAGTGGTGGGACCTCGATTCCGCCATGCGCGCCGTGCAGGTCCCCGTGGACAGTTTAAGGCCGGACGGCACCCGCTGGACTGTGCACGTGGTGGACAGTGTTTTTGGATTCCGTACGGCTGTGGAATTGGTGAGAGAGGACGCCCCAAAGTCCTTTGTCATGCGCCACATTTTCGAGCGCCGACCACAGACACAACAGGAACTCGACAGCGCGCTGTCAAGGTTGAGGGACATGCCCTTTTACGAGGGGTTCCTGCACACAGACATGGGGGCGACCATTCAAATGGTCTATGTCAATGCGCCGCTCTTTAATTCTGAGAACCGCGGACGTTCCGTCGAACTGCTCGTAGAGGAAGTGAAGCGGTTCGAACAGTCCACCGGTATCGACGTGCACGTGTCAGGTCTGCCGTACATCCGCACGGAGGTCACCACCAAGATCAAACGAGAATTGGGGCTGTTCATCGGCCTCGCTGCCCTTGTCACGGCCTTGCTCCTGTTGCTCTTTTTCCGCAACCCCATCGTCATGGCCGTGTGCATGCTGGTCGTGGGAACGGGCGTGATTTGGTCCCTCGGCAGCATCGTCTTGTTTGACTACAAGCTCACCGCTTTGATGGGGCTCATCCCCCCGCTCATGATTGTGATCGGGGTGCCGAATTGCATCTATCTGCTCAATAAATACCAAGCGGAATTCAAACGCCATGGCAACAAAGGGCTGGCCCTGACGCGCATGGTAAAGAAGGTTGGCAACGCCACCTTCATGACCAATGCGACGACAGCATTGGGATTTGCGGCGTTCATGTTTACCACCAGCGATGTGCTCCAGCAATTCGGGGTCATCGCGTCGATCAACATTTTGGCGATGTTCTGCATCTCCTTGTTGATCATTCCCGCCGTATTCAGCTGGCTTCCGCCTCCGCGCAGAAGCCACTTGAGCCACCTCGACCGCAAGTGGGTCTTCATGGTGGTCCACCGACTCGAGCGGGCGGTAAGCCACCACCGCAAAACGGTGTACATCGTGACCGCCTTCGTCCTCATGATCGGCGCATACGGCATCTCGCTCATGCGCGTGACGGGCAACATCGCCGGGGACCTGCCCCAGGAGGACGTGATCCTCGCCGACCTCCATTGGTTTGAAGACCGGTTTGGTGGCGTCATGCCGTTCGAGGTGGTCGTGCGCACCGACAAGCCGGGCAGGGCGACCCAATTGGCTTTCCTCAAAAAAGTGGAGCGGCTGCAGACGGTGCTGGCCGAGGAGCCCCAATTGTCGCGTTCGGTCTCTCTGGTGGATGGCCTGAAGCTGGCGAAACAGGGTTTTTTCGGAGGCAATCCCAACCGGTATTCACTGCCCTCCCGGCGCGAGCAGAGTTTCATGGGGCCCTATTTGACAGGGACCGAGGGGAGCGGCATTGATGGAGATGGGCGGTACGTGGACAGCGCCCGGACCACGATCCGGGTTTCGGCACAAGTCGCCGATATCGGTACCCAGGAGATGAACGCTTTGACCGACCGGCTCCGGCTCCGCATCGACTCGATTTTTCCGCCCGCTGAGCACGAGGTCTTTATCACGGGCACAAGCGTTGTGTTTGTGGAAGGCACCACATACCTGGTCAAAAACCTGCTGGTGTCGCTGGCTTTGGCGGTCATGGTCATCGCCACCGTGATGGCCATTCTCTTCCGGAGCGGTCGGATGGTCGTGATCAGCTTGCTGCCCAACTTGGTGCCGCTGATTTTTACTGCTGCGGTCATGGGCTTCTTTGGCATCGCCCTCAAGCCCAGCACCCTCCTTGTCTTCAGCATTGCTTTTGGTATTTCGGTGGACGACACCATCCACCTGCTGGCCAAATACCGGCAAGAGCTCGACCTGCACGGGTGGAACATGCGCGAGGCCGTGCTGCTTGCCGTGCGCGAGACGGGCGTCTCCATGATGTACACCAGCATCGTGCTGTTCTTTGGCTTCATGATGTTTTCCGCTTCGGATTTCGAAGGGACCCGGGCCCTTGGTGTGTTGGTCTCTACGACACTGCTGGTGGCCATGTTGACCAACCTGGTATTGCTGCCCTCCTTGCTCCTCGGTTTTGAACGGTACATCACCGCACAGACCTTCAAAGAGCCCCTTCTCGAGATCATCGATGAGGAGGAAGACGTGGAGCTCGCAGAGCTTGAGGTGATGGAGGGCCTGCGGGGATAACCCGCCACATTGACGATTGTCATAGGGGGCATTGACCCCCGTCATCGCGGCACATGACAAAATCTGGTTTGTTGCAGTCGAACTCAAATTCTGACTGCCATGAATGTTTTACCCCCCCATACGCACGTCGCGTTCCTCATCGGAGAGGCTGAAAGCCACCGCGCCCTGAATCACCCCTACCTGGATGCCCTAAAAGACGGCACCCTGCCCGATCCCGTGGGTGCATTGCAGCGTTTCGCTTCGGAGTATTCGGTCTACGCCAAGAGCTTTCAGAATTACCTGCTCATCGCCATGAGCAAGTTGGAAGAACAGCAGCACCGCACCATCCTCTTGGAGAACCTCTGCGAGGAAAGCGGCATGATCGAGGAGGAGGAGCTGGCTGAAATCGCCGAACTCGGCATTGAGCCCGAGTGGGTACAAGGTGTGCCGCACCCCGAGCTGTACGCGCGTTTCTGCAAGGCCGTTGGGGCGGTCAACACGCCCGAAACTGGCGACATCGCCCAGACCTGGAAGGAACTGTTCATCGCACAGCTGACCCAGGCCAATGCCGCAGAGGCTTTGGGGGCTTTGGGATTGGGGACGGAGAGCATCGTCAAGTATTTCTACCGCCCCCTCATCGCGGCCATCCGCAACCACACCGACGTGTCGCGCAAAGACGCCATTTTCTTTGAGCTGCATGCCGAATTGGACGATGAGCACGGTGAGCTGATGCTGAAAATCGCCGAGGATCTCATCGCGGAGAACCCCGCCAATTATGAGGCGATGAAGCAAGGCATGCGCAAGGCACTCGGGCTCCGCTCGCTGTTCTGCGACCGCATGCTCGAAATGGAATTGAACCGTTGAGCGACAGTCCCATGGAAGCAAAACAGATATATGACGGGCACGCCGACCTCTGGGTCCGCCAAGACCCCATCCTGCTTTCGGATTACTCTGCGCGGCCGCGGGTGTTGGAACTGTGCGGCGACGTGCAGGGCCTGACCGCACTGGACCTCGGTTGCGGTGAAGGGTATGTGGGCCGACAGCTCGCCCGGAAGGGGGCCGCCTCCGTAGAAGGCCATGATGTCTCTGAGGGCATGATTGCCGGTGCGAAAAAAACGGCGGATACCCTTGGGTTGGATCACCTGACCTATGCGGTTTCAGACCTGCGCAAAGCGGATTTCGGTGACCCCGAAAACCCCGTTGACCTGGTGATCGCGGTCTTTCTCTTCAACTACATGGACGCGGCCTCCATGCTGCGCATCCTCAAGCGGGTCCGCGCTGTATTGAAGCCCGAAGGGCGGTTCATCTTTACGGTTCCGCACCCGATGCTGCCTTGGATCAAGCCCGCCGAGAAGCCCTTTTACATGCGCCCTGTGGGCGGCTACCTCTCGAGCACAGATGTCCCCTTCCCCGGACGCATCTGGAGACGGGATGGCGCTTCGGTTGAAGTCCAAGCAGTCCACAAAACGTTTACGACCTATTTCTCCTCCCTCGCCGCTGCTGGATTCACCCACATGCCCCATGTGGAGGAGCTCCACATCACAGCCGATCACGTGGCGCTGGACCCCGAATTCTTTGGCCCCCTCACAGACTTGCCCTTGCATGTCGCCTTTTCTCTGCAGCCATGACCAACTCACTCCACCTCCCATTTATCCCGAGGACGCAGGTTTTGCGTCTTCCTGTCCCGCACGCCTTGCGCCTTGCGCTGCCGTCAAGTGACCATGCAGAGGCCGCATTGGCGGCGTTGCTCAACGGAGGTGAAGTGCCTTCCATCGACGTGGGCCGCATCGCTGCTCAGATCGCATCTGTCCACGGTCACGCCGTGTTGGGCGCACCGCCTTCTTGGACGGATGCCCAGTTGCGTTGGGCCTACGTGGTCCTGTTGCGGCAGCTCGGCCGGTTGAACGGCCGTTATGGCCAGCTCTTTGATGTGGTGGACCAGGGCTTGAACCACAAAAAGTCCAACGCACCCATCTCGAAAACCAAAGCGGCCACGGGCATGCACACGGACAGCAGCGATGCGGCTTACAACCCCGACCTCGTGTGCCTGCTCTGCCTGCAGCCCGGTTCCAAAGGGGGACAATCGCTTTTGGCCAGCGCCAACGATTTGCTGCACCGCCTGCGCAAAACCCATCCCGAATTGGAAGCGGTGGCACGCAAAGCGTGGCCCCGCGACGTGGTGACTCCCGGTTTGAAGCAAAACCATGACGCCATCGCCGCCAATGCCATCCCGGTTTTTGACCAAGATGAGCACGGCCTCGTCTTTCGCTACATGCGGTTCTGGACAGAGCGCGCCATGGCCAAACTCGGCAGGGATGTGCCGAGCGAGTTGACGCAGTTGTTTGACTTCATCGATGCAGACATGGACCGTAATGCGCTGAAATTCAAAATGAAGCGCGGCGATATGCTGGTGGCAAACAACCGGACCGTGGTGCACGGAAGGGCGGCTTTTGAGGACCTGCCAGGTGCAGCGCGCCGGTGCCTGGTGCGCGCTTGGGTGGACGGATTTTACGGTTCTGTGCAAGAGTCCTTGCCCTTGCGGGCCTGAAGCCGGAACTTTCCGGCATGAAAGGCATCGTCCTCGCCGGCGGAAGCGGCACCCGGCTCTACCCCATTACGAAGGCCATCAGCAAGCAGCTGATGCCCATCTATGACAAGCCCATGATCTACTACCCCTTGTCCACGCTGATGATCAGCGGGATCAGGGACATCCTCATCATTTCCACGCCGCACGACCTGCCGGGCTTTCAGCGCCTGCTCGGCGACGGCAGCCAGTGGGGCTGCACTTTCACCTACGTGGAGCAGAAAGTACCCAATGGCCTCGCCCAAGCATTCGTTCTCGGGGAGGAATTCATCGGCGACGACAAAGTCGCCCTCGTCCTCGGCGACAACATCTTCTACGGCCGGGGGTTTGGCCGCATCCTGCGCGACAATACCGACGTGGAAGGGGCCATGGTTTACGCATACCACGTCAGCGATCCCGAGCGCTATGGGGTGGTGGAATTCGACGATGAGGACCGCGTCTTGAGCATTGAAGAGAAGCCCGAAACGCCCAAGTCCAATTTCGCTGTACCCGGACTGTACTTCTACGATAACCGCGTGGTGGAAATCGCCAAAAACCTGGAGCCGAGCGCACGGGGCGAATACGAGATCACGGATGTGAACCGCAAATACCTCGAGATGGGCGAGCTCTTTGTGAGCAAGCTCGACCGCGGCACCGCCTGGCTCGATACCGGCACTTTTACCTCCTTGACCCAGGCCAGCCAATACGTGCAGGTCATCGAGGAGCGGCAGGGATTGAAAATCGCCTGCCTTGAAGAGATCGCTTGGCGCATGGGCTTCATCGACACCGAGACGGCGCGCAAACTCGCCGATGGCCTTGTCAAAAGTGGCTATGGCGCTTACATCCACGGGCAGTTGGACCTGGGCCTGTCATGAGTGGCGCCGTGACCCCTTCTGCCACAGCTGAGACGATGACGGCTTACAAGGCTGCCTTTGAAGAAGGGTGTTCGGCTTTCCTTGAGCGCTACCCAGAATCAGCACTGTATGCTCCGGTCCGTTACCTCATGGGATTGGGTGGCAAACGCCTGCGCCCCGCCTTGGTCATGGCGGCCTGTGAGGCCTGTGGTGGTACACGCCAAGCGGCGCTGCCCGCTGCCATTGCCGTGGAACTGTTCCACAATTTCACCCTCATGCACGACGACATCATGGACGATGCCCCCCTGCGGCGCGGCCATGCCACCGTGCACGAGAAGTGGAACGACAACCTGGCCATTCTCTCTGGCGACGCCCTGCATGTCATGGCTTGCGAGGCGCTGCTCGATGCACCGGCCAGCGCACTGCCCGACCTCATGCGCATGTACCACCGCACCGCCCTCGAAGTCTGCGAGGGGCAGGAGCAGGACATGGCTTTCGAGTCCGAACCACAAGTGGAGTTGGACGCTTACATGGAGATGATCCGCCTCAAAACCTCCGTGTTGCTGGCCGCTTCGTTGCACATGGGTGCGCGCGTTGCAGGGGCGGGGAAGGAGACGTTGGACGCCCTCTACGAGTTTGGCTTGCATGTCGGCCTGGCCTTTCAATTGCAAGACGACTACCTCGACGCCTTTGGTGACCCCGAGAAATTCGGCAAGCAGGTGGGCGGTGACATTCTCGCTGACAAAAAAACGTTTCTGCTCATCCGCGCCCTTGAAATTGCCGAAGGTGACCAATTGAGCACCCTTCAAGCGGAGTTGGGCGGGCGCAGCGAGGGCAAGGTCCAGCGCGTGATCGACTGCTACCGCGGCCTCGGCGTGGACGCCGAACTGCGGGATGCCATGGCGGGACAAGTGGCCTTGGCCGAAGGCGCACTGCGCCGCTTCTCCCAGCAGACCAGCGGTGCCCTCGGTGGCTCAACCACCGCGACAGCCTTCCTGCACGGCCTCGCGGCCATGGTCACAGAGCGCCTTCACTAAAGGTGGTATTTCATTGGTGAAAACCACCTTTTTTGGGACGTCAACGGCGTCCTCACCGGGTTAACTTTGTGAGTCGCACCCTGCGAATACATGGACCTGCACTCCCACCTGAGCAACGCCGAACCGGCCGCCATCGAAGCGCTCTATCGGCAGTTTCTCGATGACCCCAACTCGGTCGATCCGACCTGGCGTCACTTTTTCCTCGGTTTTGATTTTGCCCAAAGGATATACGGGGAGGACGCCCTCGACCAGGGGGGCGCACCCTCGGGAGGCGCCGCCTCGGCTTCAGGCCCGCCGGTAGCTCCCAAGGAATTCAGGGTGATCAACCTGATCCTCGCCTACCGGACCCGCGGTCACTTGTTTACCAAGACCAACCCGGTGCGTGCGCGCCGGGATTACAGTCCGGACCTCAGCATCGCCCACTTCGGGCTGGACGAATCTGACCTCGACACCACCTTCGAGGCGGGCAGCGAGGTCGGCATTGGGCCAGCGCCCCTGCGGGACATCATCGCCCACCTGGAGGCGACCTATTGCCACTCCATCGGCATCGAGTTCATGTACATCCGCGAGCCGGACCGGTGGAATTGGTTCAAGGACCACATCGAGTTGGCCAACCGGCCGGTGCTGACGGTGGAGGAAAAGAAGCAGATCTTCAAAAAGCTCAACCAAGCGACTGTTTTTGAGGAGTTCCTGCAAAAGAAATTCGTGGGCCAGAAGCGCTTCAGTGTGGAGGGCGGAGAGAGCCTGCTCCCGGCGTTGGATGCCATCGTCGAGCGCGGCAGCGAATTGGGTGCCGTAGAATTCATCATCGGCATGGCGCACCGCGGCCGATTGAACACCCTCGCGCACATCCTGAACAAGCCGTATACCGACATTTTTGAGGAGTTTGCGGGCAAGGCCTACGACCATGACGACGACTTTGACGGCGACGTCAAGTACCACATGGGGTACAGCACGGACTTCACTGCAGATACGGGGGTACCCATCCACATCACATTGGCGCCCAACCCCTCGCACCTCGAGGCGGTGGATCCGGTGGTGGGCGGCATAGCCCGGGCACGGATCGAGCGCGGCCACCAAAACGAGGACGCGGTGGTGCCCATCTTGGTGCACGGCGACGCGGCCATAGCGGGACAAGGTGTGGTGTACGAAGTGGTCCAGATGGCCCAGCTCGACGGGTACCGCTCCGGCGGCACCATCCACTTGGTCGTCAACAACCAGGTCGGCTTTACCACCAACTACCTCGACGGCCGGTCAAGCATTTATTGCACGGACGTGGCCAAGGCCACGCACTGTCCGGTGTTCCATGTCAATGCCGACGATGCCGAAGCGGTGGTGACCGCTGTGCGCATCGCCCTTGAGTACCGCCAGCGTTGGCACCGCGACGTCTTCATAGACCTCCTCGGCTTCCGGAAGTACGGCCACAATGAGGGCGACGAGCCGAAGTTCACGCAGCCCAAACTCTACAAGGCCATCCAGCAGCACCCCAGTGCGCGCGCGCTCTATTTGCAGCAGTTAGAGGCCGAAGGCACCTTGGACCGGGCGACCGCCGATGCCATGCGGGCCGAGGTGGAAGGCAAGCTCGATGCCGCCATGGAAGGGGCCAAGTCCACCGAAAAAATCCACGTCACCAATTTCCTCGAGAAACTGTGGGGCGACTTCCGGGTGAAGAAGCCCGGTGACGACGCCATGGAGGTGTGGACGGGTTTTGACCGGGAGCGCCTCGGCAAATTGGCCCAAGCCCTGTGCAGCCTGCCCGCCGACAAGAAGTATTTCCGCAAGGTCCAGAAGCTGTTCAAAGACCGCTTGGCCATGATCGAAGGCGACCGCCTGGATTGGGGCCTCGGTGAATTGCTCGCTTACGGCACCCTGCTCGTGGATGGCCACCCGGTGCGCCTCAGCGGACAGGACGTGGAGCGCGGGACGTTCAGTCACCGGCACGCCGTGGTCAAGACCGAGGATACCGAGGAGGAGCGCATTCCACTCAACCACCTCGAGGACGACCAAGCCACATTGTCCATCTACAACTCCCACCTGAGTGAGTACGGCGTGATGGGCTTTGATTTTGGATACGCCTACGGGTCGCCGGAAGGCCTCACCATTTGGGAGGCGCAATTCGGGGACTTCAACAATGGGGCCCAGATCATCATCGACCAGTTCATTTCCTCTGGCGAAGACAAGTGGAACACGCCCAACGGATTGACCTTGTTTTTGCCCCACGGATACGAGGGCATGGGCAGTGAGCATTCGAGCGGACGCATGGAGCGCTACCTCCAGTTGTGCGCCCAAGACAACATGCAAGTGGCCAATCCGACCACCCCTGCCAACCACTTCCACCTGCTGCGCCGACAGGTGCTCCGTCCTTTCCGTAAACCCCTCGTGGTGTTTACCCCAAAGAAGCTGTTGCGCTACCCCGAAGCGGTCAGTTCCATGGCGGATTTGGCAGAAGGGCGCTTCCAGCCTGTCATCGACGACCCGCAGCGCGCGGGCAACTCGGCCAACAACGTGCAGCACGTTGTCATGTGCTCGGGCAAGTTCTACTACGACCTGCTGGAGGAACGCAAGAAGCGCGTGCAGGCCGGCGAGATGGACAGCATTGCGCTGGTCCGCCTCGAGCAGCTCTATCCGTTCCCCACCGCCGAGCTGGGTGCTGTATTGGACCGATACGAAAACGCCAAGCTTTGCTGGGCGCAAGAAGAGCCGGCCAACATGGGCGCGTTTGCCCACCTGCACCGTTTTGGTCCCGGCGTGCAGCAGTTTTTTGCCCGCCCAGAATCTGCCAGTCCCGCCACAGGCAGCCCCGTTCTCTATGCGGAACGTCACCAGGCCATCATTGACTCCGTGTTCCAATTGGGATGACGACCTTGAGGCCCATACATCGATTCACCCCACGACCCATATGCCATGCCCATCCTTGAAATGAAGGTCCCCAGTCCCGGGGAATCGATCTCGGAAGTGGAAATCGCCGCTTGGCTGGTCTCCGATGGAGACTATGTCTTCAAGGACCAGGCCATCGCCGAAGTCGACAGCGACAAGGCCACCTTGGAGTTGCCGGCAGAAATGGGCGGCACCATCACGTTGAAGGCAGAGGAAGGCGATGCCGTGGCTGTCGGAGCCGTGGTGTGCCTGATCGATACAGATGCCGAGGCACCCGCCAAGCCGCCAGCGCCTGCTGCAGCACCCGCACCCGCGCCTGCTCCGGCCAAGCCTGCAGCCCCCAAGCCTGCACCCGCCGCAGCAAAAAAACCAGCCCCGGCGCCTGCCGCGCCGGCGGGACACGCAGCAGGACACCCTTCTCCTGCCGCCCGAAAGCTCATGGACGAAGCCGGCCTGAAATCGGGCCAGGTGGCAGGCACAGGCCCCGGTGGCCGCGTGTTGAAGCAAGACGTCCTCTCCGCATTGGCGGCGGGCGTGCCCCAGCCCAACCTGCCCGGCGCAGGGTGGTCGGGCAGCCGTGAGGTACGCCGCGAAAAAATGAGCATGCTGCGCCGCAAGGTGGCAGAGCGCTTGGTGGGCGTAAAAAATGAGACGGCCATGCTGACCACCTTCAACGAGGTGGACATGAAGCCCATCATGGACCTCCGCAAGCAGTACAAGGAGAAGTTCAAGGAGACCCACGGTGTCGGCCTCGGCTTCATGGGCTTTTTCACCAAGGCCGTCACCTCGGCCCTGGAGCTCTATCCCTCGGTCAATGGGATGATCGATGGCAAGGAGATGGTCCTGCACGATTACGCCGATATCGGTATCGCTGTGAGTTCACCCAAAGGCCTGATGGTCCCGGTGGTGCGCAACGCGGAGTCCATGACCCTGGACCAAATCGAAGCCGAAATCAAGCGCCTCGCGATCCGCGCCCGCGACGGAGAAATCACCGTGGACGAGATGACCGGCGGCACCTTCACCATCACCAATGGTGGGGTCTTTGGCTCCATGCTGTCCACGCCCATCATCAACCCGCCACAGAGCGCCATTCTGGGCATGCACAACATCGTGGAGCGCCCGGTGGCCATCAACGGCCAGGTCGAAGTGCGTCCCATCATGTACGTGGCCCTGAGCTACGACCACCGCATCATCGACGGCAAGGAGAGCGTGAGCTTCCTGGTGGCCGTCAAGGAGATGTTGGAGAATCCAGAGCGCATGCTCTTCGGGTCCAAGGACCCGATGGAGGTCCTCCTCGGCCTTTGATTCAGCCCAAGCGCATCGCCCACCCCTGACTCACCGCAGGACGCTGAAACGCTCGGCATCCAGCCGGATGAGGATGGCGATCATCAGGGCGAAAGCCATGAAGCTCGACCCGCCATAGCTCATGAAGGGCAGTGGAATGCCAATGACAGGCGCCAACCCCAGCACCATGCCCACATTGATGAGCATGTGCATGAATAGGATGCCGCCCAAGCCATAGGCGTATACACGCGTGAAGGCGCTGCGTTGTCGTTCGGCCAGGAACAGGATGCGGAGAATGAAGCCCGAGAACAGCAAAAGGAAGGCCACCGCCCCAAAGAGTCCCCATTCCTCTGACCACGTGCAGAAGATGAAGTCGGTTTCCTGTTCGGGGACAAAACCGTAGCCTGTCATCGGCCCATTGCGCCACCCCATGCCGGTCCACCCGCCCGAACCGATGGCGGTCTTGGCGTGGCGGATGTTGTAATCGGCATCCGGGTTGTCTACTTCCAGTCCAAACAACACCTGAATGCGCTCGCGTTGGTGCGGCCGCAGGACTTCTTCCAAAGCCAGGTGCATCACCACCGAAAACAGCAAGGCGGCAATGGCGGCAGCGATGGCGCGCGTTGTGACCCGCATGCGGTATCGCGGCAGCGTGGCATTGCGCACCAAGGCGATGACCCCGGCACCCAGGGTCACGAAGAGGACCCAAAAGCGGTAAATGCCATTGGCCTCGCCGACAAAAGGATAGTCCAGGTCTGCGGCGCCCGACAGGATGGTGAGGACGGCCATGACGACCGCAGCAAAACCAACGATGAGGACCGCCCCGCTGAGGCCTTCCCGGTACATGGCAAACACAAAGCCGAGAAAGACCAGGACCGTTCCCGCATCGGGCTGCAGCAAGATCAGCGCAGCCGGCACCCCGACGATGACAGCCGCCTGCAAGCGCTGACCAAACGTGTTGAGTCCGCCCTCCTTGGAGCAGAACCAAGCGAGGGCGAGGGCAGCGCCCATCTTGGCAAATTCCGAGGGTTGTATGCCGAATCCACCAAAACCGAACCAGGACCGGGCACCCCCTATTTTTCGGCCAATGACCAGGACGAGGGCGCACATCAACAAGGTGATCCCGTAGTTGAGCCACGCCGTCCGGATAAAGAAGGTGCCCTCGACCTGCAGCACAAGGAAGCCCAGCAAGAGGCTGACAAACAGCCAGAGGCCCTGCTTGCCATGCAGGGTGCGCAAGCCCCATTCCACCGCCCCATCAGGTCCTGTAGCTGCTGAGACCAGGTTAAACCAACCGATGCCAGCGAGCAGCAGAAACAACAAAATGGTCAGCCCATCGATGTTGCGCCGTATGTCAGAGTTGCGCGTCATGGGGCTTCCGTGGCTTCTTCTGCTCCCGTGGCAGCGGCAGCGGGCGTCGCGGCCACTGCGGCCACCGGGGCCGCTGCGGCTTCCGGTTCCGGCTCAGGGTAGGGGTCCGTGAGGTCCGCTTCCAGGATGCGGCGGAGCCGGCGCTCGTACGACACGGTACCGGTCAGGTATTGCTCCACCAACAAAGCGGCAATGGGGGCGGCCCACTGTCCACCGAAGCCGGCGTTCTCCACATAGACGCTCAGGGCAATCTGGGGGTTCTCCTGGGGCGCAAAAGCGATGAAGACCGAGTGGTCCTTGCGCGGTTCGTCTTGCACGGTTCCGGTCTTGCCGCACAGGGCGATGCCATCGATGCGGGCCCTGCGGGCCGTACCCGAGCGGTCCTCCACCACCTGGCGCATCGCCCGGATGATGGGCTCGAAGTGGATGGAATCCACACCGGTTTCCATGCGAATGCCCAATCCCGAGGGCTTGCCTTCTTCGCCGACACTGCGGATGAAGTGGGGCGTGCGGTACCAGCCGCGGTTGGCCAGTATAGCCGCAAGGTTGGCCATTTGGAGCGGGGTGGTCAGCAATTCACCTTCGCCAATGGCGATGGAGTATATGGTGCCAAAATCCCAACGGCGCTTGCCGTAGATGCCATCATAATAGCTGCTGCTCGGTATGTTGCCCGTAGAGGTGCCGGGTAGCCGGCCGCCGAGGTTGCTGCCGAATCCGAATGCCGTCACGCGTTCGCGCCAGGCGTCGAGGCCCAATGCGGCCCGCTCGAATTTGGTTTCGCCTTCGGCAGATGTCACCACGCGCTGCATCACTTTGTAGAAGTAAGGGTTGCAGCTGTGGATGACCGCATACCTCAGGTCATCCCAACGGTGTGGACCGTGGCAACCGATGATCCTTCTGTCGCAATAGAACCGCGAGGATGGTTGAATCGCGCCGCCGTCCAACGCGATCAGTCCCTGCACCATTTTCCAGATCGAACCGGGCCTGTATGTGGCTTTGATCGCGCGATTGAACAGCGGTTTGTCAAGGTCGGCAGACAGTTGTTTGTAGTAGTCGCCGCGGCCGGAGCCCACGAGCAGGTCGGGGTCAAAACCCGGAGCCGACAGCATGGCGAGGACCTCCCCGGAGTGGGGTTCAATGGCCACCACGCTCCCCTTTTTGTTGCGCATGAGCTGCTCGGCGAGTTGCTGCAGGGAGAGGTCCAGGGTGAGTGCCAAATCCAATCCGGCCTCCGCGGGCCGGTCTTCATCGGCTGTCCGGGCGGTATCGCGAATGCGGTTGCGCGCATCCACCAACACGGACTCTCGGCCTTTGACCCCCCTTAGTTCCAGTTCGTATACCCGCTCCAGGCCACTCTTCCCCTTGCGGTCACCCAAGCGATAAAACGGATCGGTCTCCAGGTCTTTGGCCGTGGCCTCGGCGTATTCTCCGATGAGGTGACCGGCCACGCCGTGGATGTGATCGCGCAACGGCCGCGTGCGAAAAGAGAAGCCGGGGTGGTGGTGCATTGTGGCGGCCATCCGGGCATGCTCTTCGAGATCAATGCCCCGGCGCACCGTGGAGGTCTTGTAGCGGCTGTATCGCTTGGCCTTGGTGAGCGCCCCTTCCAGATCTTCCACGGTCATGCCTGCCCAGGCCGCCACCTCGCCCATATCCAGACTGTCCAGTTCGGGCAACTGACGTGGAAGCACCATGAGGTCGTGGGCCGCCCGCGAACCAACCAACAGCGCCCCCGTCCGGTCAAAGAGCAGGCCGCGGCTCGGGGGAATGGACTGCCGATCGCTGGTCAGGGTGTGCGCCTTGTCCTTCCATTCGGTTTGGATGACTTGCAGCGAAAACAAGCGCACGATGAATGCGCAGGTGAAAAAAACCACCAACAGTGCGACCGTTCTGAACCGCACATCCATCAGCTACCTGTTTTGCGGCGTTCGGGCGAGTACACGATCATGTGCGTGACCATGCAGCAGACGGTGGTGAAGCAGGCACTGGTCAAGGTGGGCAAAATGGCCGCGGGCATCAGGTGCCAATACCATTCGGTGACCACCATGAGCACCAAGTGGTAGACCAAGGCAGAGGCCAGGGTGAACCCCAGCAACCAACTGGAACCCATGTCGCGTAGGATGGGCCGGTCGGTCACTTCATACCCCTCCCGTGGAGCAAACAGGTTGTGCAGCGCGGGCATCAGCCCACCCAGCATGGTGCCCGCCAACATATGTTGGCCGTAGGTGCCCAGTGCGATGTCCAGAAAAACCCCCATGGCAAACCCACCCAACAACTTGACGAAGGCGCCCGATTGCGGTGGAATCAACAGAAGCGCCCACAGCGCCCATTGGGGCTGGGTCCATTCACCCAGCGGCGAGATGTCGCGCAACAGCAAGGCCTGCAGTGCCACCAGCAGCAATATCCTCAGGACCATCATGGCTCGGGGGGTGCTGCCAACGCCACCCTCTCCGAGTCCGAGCGGTGCTGAATGAATTCGAGGTGACGGACAGAGAGGAAATCCACAGCGGGCTTCACCGAGATGGAAATGAAGTCGGCTCCTGAAGTGCGCCGCGATTCCAGCACCGTGCCCATGAGGATGTCGGGAGGAAACCGCAGGTCATAGCCCGAAGTAAAAATGGAGTCGCCCCGTTGGGCTTGGATGTGCCGCGGCACGTCCACCAGTTGGAGGCGCTCAAAATCCACCCCGTCCCAACCGAGGGACACCACGGGCCCTCCGCGCCGGATGCGGCAGCTCCATGATGCAGCGCCGTGGAGCAAGGTGAGGATGCGGCTGTGCGCTTCGCCGACCTCTTCTACAGTGCCAAAGGCGGCACCGCCGGCAAGGACCCCCATGCCGGCTTCGATGGCTTTGTCCTGCCCTGGGGTGGCCAAGGAAAGGGAGAGGGGCGCGCCGTCGGGTCCCTTGACAAGCATGCCGCTGTGCACCGTCCACCCTCGGAGGGTATCCTCTTCCCAGCCGGTTTCCATTTCCATGGAAAGGAGGCGTGCCCGCAATTCGGCATTTTCCTCAGCGAGCGAAGTGTTTTGCTCCGCCAGGCGCAGGTAGTTGGACCATTGGTGGCGCTGTTGTTCCACCTTGGAGTGCACCGACCCGGTGCGGCTGAACCAAGTGGACCGCGCGGCGCCATTGTGCCGAAACAATACAGAGAGCGACACCGCCAGCAGGGCGATGAAAGCGAGGAAAAACGCGTTTCGTTGGAGGAGCAGCCAGAGGTTCCGCATCAGCAGGCCAGGCTCACTCGCGCATCAGGAAGGCGAAATTCTCGACATTCTTGAGTGCGATGGCCGTTCCCCGGGCCACAGCCCTCAGCGGCTCCTCGGCCACGTGGACCGGAAGCCTTGTTTTGGAGCTGATCCGCTTGTCCAATCCGCGGAGAAGCGCACCTCCACCGGCGAGGAAGATGCCGGTCTTGTAGATGTCCGCAGAGAGCTCTGGCGGGGTGTTCTCCAAGCAGCTCAGGATGGCTTCTTCAATCTTGGAAATGGACTTGTCCAAAGCCATGGCGATTTCGGCATAGCTCACGAGGATCTCCTTGGGAATACCGGTCATGAGGTCCCGGCCGCGCACAGCGTAGTCCTCTGGTGGCTCATCGAGTTCAGTCAGGGCACTGCCCACTTCGATCTTGATCTGCTCCGCCGTCCGCTCACCCACGAGGATGTTGTGCTGGCGCCGCATGTACTCCTCGATATCCTGGGTGAATTCATCCCCCGCCACGCGGATGTTCTTGTCGGTCACGATGCCACCCAATGCGATGACGGCGATTTCAGAGGTGCCGCCGCCGATGTCGATGATCATGTTGCCCATCGGTTCTTCCACATCGATGCCGATACCGATGGCAGCCGCCATGGGTTCGTGGATGAGGAAGACTTCCTTGGCTCCCGCATGCTCGGCGCTGTCCTTGACGGCGCGTTTTTCCACTTCCGTAATGCCCGAAGGGATGCAAATGACCATGCGGAGCGTCGGGTTGAACAAGCTTCTCCGGCGCTGAATCATCCGGATCATGCCCTTGATCATGTCCTCCGCGCTTTGGAAATCGGCGATCACACCGTCCTTGAGGGGGCGCACGGTTTTGATGTTCTCGTGCGTCTTTCCGTGCATCTGCTGGGCTTGCCTGCCGATGGCCACGGTTTTGTTTGACGCGCGGTCCTTGGCCACGATGGAAGGTTCATCCACAACCACCTGGTCCTCGTAGTAGATCACAGTGTTTGCAGTACCGAGATCGATGGCGATCTCTTGCATGAAAAAGTTGAACAGGCCCATTGCTACCAAATTTGGTGGATTAACGGCCGCATAACACCCCCTGTTGTGGAAGAATCAACACTTTGGTCCGTGGATAAGCCTGAAAACGGGCTGGCTGTCAAAAATCAGTGGCGGAAATGGCGCACGCCGGTCATGACCATGGCCATGCCTTGGGCGTCACAATACGCCACACTTTCACCGTCTTTGATGGAGCCTCCAGGCTGCACAACGGCAGCAATACCAGCCTGTTTGGCGATTTCAACGCAGTCAGGGAAAGGGAAGAAGGCATCGCTGGCCATGACGGCGCCGTCGAGGTCGAAACCCATTCTTCGGGCCTTGTCCACAGCTTGGTTCAACGCGTCCACGCGCGAGGTTTGCCCCGTCCCACTGGCCAGCAATTGGCCATCCTTGGCAAGGACGATGGTATTGGAGCGGGTGTGCTTGCACAGTTTGAGGGCAAAAGCCAGGTCTTGCAACTGGTCATCTGATGGCGCGGCCTGGGTGGCACAGGTAAATGCTTCCGGACCTTCCACCTGGGCATCGGGCTGCTGCACGAGATAACCGCCCAAGGCGCTCCGCACGAGGCGTTCGGCCGTGGGCCAGCGGTGCTGCTCGAGCAGGATGCGGTTTTTCTTTCCGCTGAGCAAAGCCAATGCCTCGGGTGCAAATGAGGGGGCAATGACCACCTCGCAGAACAACGTGTGCAGCGCCTCTGCCGTTTCCAGATCGAGGGGGCGGTTGGAGATCACCACGCCGCCAAATGCGGAGACCGGGTCTCCCGCGAGGGCATCCGTGTAGGCCTGTGCCAGGGTATCTCGGGTCGACAAACCGCAGGCGTTGTTGTGCTTGAGGATGGCTATGGTGGGGTCATCAGCCTTGAATTCAGCCATGAGCTGCACGGCGGCATCCACATCCAAGAGGTTGTTGTAGCTCAAGGCCTTGCCATTGTGCTGCGAAAACAGCCCCGCCATGTCTCCGTAAAAAGCGCCTTGCTGGTGGGGGTTTTCACCATAGCGCAAGGGCGTCTGCGTGGTCTCCAGCAGTGAAAGCACCGCGCCGTTGCCGCCTTCCCGCACCCATTTTCCGATGGCAGCGTCGTAACCGGAGGACACGCCAAATGCCGCCCCCGCCATTTGCCTGCGGAAGTCCAGGTCGGTTTTCATGCCATCACCCAAAGCCGCCACCAGGTCCGCGTACTGCCCCCGCGAAGGGATGCACACCACGTCCCTGAAGTTCTTGGCCGCGGCGCGGATCAAAGCGATGCCACCGATGTCGATTTTCTCGATGATCTCGCCCTCATCTGCTCCCGAAGCGAGGGTTTCCTCAAACGGGTAGAGGTCCACAATGACCAGGTCGATGGGGCCAATGCCGTGGTCGGCCACATCCACGTCATCCGGGGCGAAATCGCGGCGGGCCAGAATGCCACCAAACACCATCGGGTGCAGGGTCTTCACCCGACCACCGAGCATTTCTGCAGTGTGGGTGACCGATTCTACGGGGGTCACTTTGGCCCCGAGCGCTTCTATGGCGCGCTGAGTGCCACCCGTGGAGAGGATCTCTACGCCGTGGGCGTGGAGGCGGTCTACGATGGGTGCGAGCCCTTCTTTGTGAAAGACGGAAATGAGGGCGCGGCGGATGGGGCGTTCCATGATGGAAGGGATCAAAGAGAAGCGGCGAAATTAGACGACACGGGCCTCCTGCTCCAACCCTTGGGTATGTAGCTTAGCAGACATGTCACGCAGGCTGTTCGTTGAGAGTTTTATTCAGGCCTGGCAGGCGCTGGTGACGAACCGGCTCCGAACATTGCTTTCGCTGCTCGGGGTCATGATCGGCATTTTCATGATCACGGCCGTCTTTGCGGTATCCGATTCACTGGAGGAAAACCTCAAGGGCATCTTCAGTTCCGTTCGGAGCGATGTGTTGTTTGTCGAAAAAATGCCGTGGACCTTTTCTGCTGGCTATCCCTGGTGGAAATACGCTGTGCGGCAGGACCCGACGATGCAAGACGCCGAATTGCTCCAGGGCCGTTTGCCTTCTGCGCGCAGCATTGCCTTTCAGACGGGTTCCATGAGCACCATTGAAAGGGGCAGCAGCAATTTTGAAGGCGCGCGGCTGGCAGCCGTGACCATGGAATATCCCGACGCGATTGAGGTCAACCTCGAGTCGGGCCGGTTTTTCACCAACAGAGAGATGCAGGCGGGCACCCCGGTGGTGGTGTTGGGGCGCGACATCACCGATCGCCTGTTTCCAGAAGGAGGGGCGCTGGGCGCGCGCTGCACCATCGATGGGCGGCAGGTGCGCATCATCGGCATCCTGTCCAAAGAGGGGGCGTCCCTGGTCGGTGACGGATTCGACAACGTGGCCTTCATTTCCGTGACTTTTGGCCGCCAGCTCATCAATTTTCGAGCGGCCAAATCGAGCATCCTCATCCGGGCCGCGGAAGACGTGGACCTGGAGACGTTGAAAGGGGAGGTCATTGCGGCCTACCGCCCCTTGCGCCGTTTGCACCCGCGCGATGAGAATGACTTTGCGATCAACGAGGTGGAAATGCTCACCGCATTCATCGATGTCATATTCGGCCGCCTCGAGTACGGCGTGTGGTTCATTGGCGCGTTTGCCATCCTGATCGGGTGCTTCTCCGTCGCCAACATCATGTTTGTTTCCGTAAAGGAGCGCACACCGTTGATCGGGGTTCAAAAGGCGCTCGGCGCCAAGCGGAGCTTTGTGCTGGCCCAGTTTCTGACCGAAGCCGTGGCGCTGTGCATCATCGGCGCCTTGATGGCGCTGTTGGCCGTGGCCTTGCTGGTGGCGATGGTCAATTTCTTCTCTGACGGCTTCTCGCTGGTCTTGGGAGCGAACCGCTTTTTGCTCGGGCTGGGCATCGCTGTGGTGAGCGGCATCATCGCCGGATTGGCCCCGGCGTTGCAGGCAGCCAGAATGGACCCGGTGGATGCCATGCGGGCTGCCTGATTGCTCAGAACCCCAAGCTCAATCCCAAGGACATGTCGCGGCGGTTCGGGGCCAGAACCGAAGCAGCAGGCGTGGCACTCTCCACATCGTGGAGCTCCAAGGCCGTCCCCATTTTGCTTCCATAGCGCAACAGCAAATACGCCGAACCACCCATCCTCACTCGGGCGCCGGCGGACCATCCGTAGTTCAGTCCGGCATCGAGGCCCGGTATGCCGTGCTCGGTGCGCTCCCCTTCAGCGTCAAAGTCGCGCACGTCCATCACCGATGCCGCCAAGCCCAGCTCGCCTTCTACAAAGGGGCGGAACCTTCCGCGGAAGGGGTCGAGCCGCAGCAAGCCGCTCAATTCGGGCATGAAACTCCGGTAGCGCGTGGATTGGCCCTCCGATCCCAGGGCATCGGCCACCTCGCTGCCCAAGCCCACCACGCCCAACCGAACGCCGGTCTTGAATGGGCTGCGCTGGCGGCTAAAGAAAGCGATGTTGGCCTGGGGCCGCCCAAATCCGCTGCCGTCATCCAGCAGCAAGGCCGGACCCACAGCCAATTCAAAGGCGCCTGCGCCACCAAAGCGTCCGCTGCATCCATTGCATGAGGACATCCGCCCCCGTTGCTGGCCTTGGGCGTGCGTGAAAACCAAGAGGCCGCAAAACAGGGCGGCTACTCTGAAGAGCGACGGTGAGAGGGAGGAGTGCAATGTGCGCATGGTGAACGTGGTTTGGTGAACAGCACTGCACATGGCGTGCCAAAAACGTGGGGCGCGTCCTTTTCTTTGTTGCATGCGCGTAGCGGTTACAGGAACAACGGGGCAGCTGGGCGGCAGATTGTGCGCCTTGTCGGACACCCCCGCCGCCGCGGGGATGACCCTCTTGGATTGCGGCAGAGACCAGATGGACCTCTCCCAACCGGCCTCCATTCCGGCTGCACTCGATGCCCTTGAGCCGGACCTGGTCATCAGTTGCGCGGCTTACACGGCCGTTGATGCTGCTGAAAGCGATGCAGATACCGCCTTTATGGTCAATGGCGCCGCCCCGGGCCACATCGGCAAAGCCTGCGCCGAGCGCGGCATAGGCGTCATCCACATCAGCACAGACTACGTCTTCAATGGCCGCGGGACACGTCCCTATTTACCGGCCGACCCCACCGGCCCCACCGGCGTATACGGGGCCAGCAAATTGGCCGGAGAAACAGCCCTCCTCGAAGCCCTGCCCAGCGCCTCCATCGTGAGGGTGGGCTGGCTGTACGACAGGGCAGGGCGGAACTTCCTGAACACCATGTTGCGCCTGGCCTCCGAACGCGACACGCTGACCGTGGTGGAGGACCAGTTGGGCTGTCCCACGCATGCGGGAGATTTTGCGCAGGACTTGCTGCAATGGGCCCGCTTGGAGGCGGATGAACCTGGCGCGACGGCCGGGGTGCACCATTACGGGCATGCGGGGATCACCAGCTGGCACGGTTTTGCTTCAGCCATCATGCGCCACAGGGCGCCGCATGTTGAAGTCACCCCCGTGAGCTCGGACGCTTTTCCCACGGCAGCCACCCGCCCGACTTACAGCAAATTGGATGAACGCGCATTTTTTGCCCGGCTGAAAAAGCCACCCATTTCGTGGGAGCAGGCACTCGAACGCTGTTTGGGTGCGAAATTTGCCATGACCGAACCTTCCTGAATTTGACCCATGAACACTGATGCCATCCGCGCCAGGGCCGAGGCTTGGACCCGCGAGCCATACGAGCAGGACACCCGCACAGCGGTCCGCAGCATGCTCGACAACCCTGACCCCACGGACCTGTTGGAGGCTTTCCACCAGGACCTCGAATTTGGAACGGGGGGCATGCGCGGCCTGATGGGTCCGGGAACCAACCGCATGAACGTGGCCGTTGTCGCCATGGCCACACAAGGCTTGGCGGATTACCTGTCTGAAAAGCACAGTGGTGAAATCGCCGTGGCCATCGCCCACGACAGCCGGCACCGGAGCGACTTGTTTACACGTGTAGCGGCTGAGGTTCTCGCCGGAAACGGCATGACCGCCCATGTGTTTGAAAGCCTGCGTCCCACACCGGAGCTCAGTTTTGCCATCCGCCAGTTGGGTTGCCAAGCGGGCATCGTGGTCACGGCCAGTCACAACCCCAAGGAATACAACGGTTACAAGGTGTATTGGGGCGATGGTGGCCAAATCGTGCCCCCCCACGACAAAGGCATTATTTCCTGTGTGCGCGCAGTCGCGGGATTGGAAGCGGTGAAACGCGCCCCAGCGGACAATCCGCGCATCAAGACCATGTCCGCCCAAATCGACCAGGATTACTACGCGGCCATTGCATCGCACAGGCGCGACGCCGGACTGAAATCTGAAGGGTCGGACCTCAGCATCGTCTACTCGCCCTTGCACGGCACCGGAACGGTCAGCATGGCGCCAGCGTTGGAGGCTTGCGGCTTTCGCAACGTGGAGGTTTTGGCGGCACAGGCAGCGCCGGATGGCGCCTTTCCGACCGTGGAATCCCCCAATCCGGAAGAGGCCAGCGCCTTGCGCTTGGCACTGGAGCGGGCCGAAGAAACAGGCGCAGACCTCGTCCTGGCCACCGACCCGGATGCCGACCGGGTGGGCGCCGCTGTTCGCGACGACAACGGACAATTCAGGTTGCTCAACGGCAATGAGATGGCCTCACTGCTGGTGCAGTACGTGCTGCGCACCAAGGCGGACAACGAAGGCCTGGCCGAGGGTGACTTCGTGGCGCGGACCATCGTCACGACCCGCTTGATTTCCGAGATCGCCGAGGCTTTCGACGTCCCTGTGGCCGAGACGTTGACAGGCTTCAAGTGGATTGCCGCTGAGATCCTCGCCCGAGAAGGGCAGGGCCAGTTTTTGGTGGGTGGCGAAGAGAGCTACGGGTATTTGGTGGGCGATGAGGTCCGCGACAAAGACGCCATTGCCGCCGCGGCCATGATCGCGGAGATGGCCCACGTAGAGTGGCAAAAAGGACGGACCCTGCTCGACCGGCTCCGCGACTTGCACCGGCATTATGGCATGTACCGGGAGGCGCTGGTTTCACTCAAGCGCGAAGGAATCAAGGGTGCAGATGAAATCCGCGAGATGATGGCGGGATTCCGGACGAATCCCCCGGCGTCTCTGGGAGGGGAGTCCATTGCGGAGGTGCGGGACCACTTGGAGGGTTGGGGCGGTATGCCCCCGAGCAATGTCGTGCAGTTCCTCACAGATGCGGGCGCCATGGTGACGGCTCGTCCTTCGGGGACAGAGCCCAAGATCAAGTTTTATTTCTCCGTTCGGAGCGATTGGGCAGAGGGCACGGCCCACGCAGCAGTGTGGGAAGGACTGGGCGCGCGCATCGCGGCCATGGGCCGTGATTTGGGCGTGGAGGTCCAGGTGTGAACGCCGCCTTTGAGCGGTCAATTTACACTCCGTGCGACACCCGACAACAGGGAATCAGAGCTCGGGAATCCAGGGGTCAATCAAGGGGAGCAGGGTGCGCGCCGTGCCATCCAGCCAAGGCCAGATCCGGCTGTCGGCCATCCATTCTCCTGGAAGCCAATCCGTGCCAATCGAACCCTGCAGGACCAGCAGCAGAATGGACCAAAACAACCAGGCTCTGCCGGTAGAGAAAATCATGCCACCCAAACGGTCCAACGGCTTCAATGCGCTGATGTCGACCACCTTTTCGAGGATGCGGCCCAGCAGATGGACCCCGATGGCCACCGCCAGAAAGGTGACGGCAAAAGACACCAAGCCGATATAGGATTTGCCAATGGCATAGTGGGCGTCCAACCATTCGGCGGCGATGTCCGAACCAAAAAGGGCGGCATAGGCCCCGAGGAAAAGCGCCAACAGTCCGGTCACCTCCAGAATCAGCCCGCGTCTGATGCCGCGCACGGTGCCCCAGAGGATGGGAATGGCCAGGATGATGTCGAGTGGACTGATTCCTTCGGGCATGTTGCTGTGCAATCTACGTTTGCAGACATGAAAGACACGGGCAGGGTAAGGCAGGGCACACCGCAGGATATTCCGCGCACCTATGCGCTCATCCGTGAACTCGCCGAATACGAGCGTGCATTGGATGAGGTCAACATCGACGAGGCCACCTTGCGCGCGGATGGTTTTGGGCCAAGCCCAGCCTACGGGTTGCTGGTTGTGGAGCCGTCCGATCGCGACGAGGTGGTGGGCATCGCCCTGCATTATGAGAAGTACAGCACGTGGAATGGGCGCTGTCTGTTTCTGGAGGACCTGGTGATCACCGAAAAGGAGCGGGGAAAAGGGTATGGACGGCAGCTGTTTGCCGCCGTGGCCGAAGAGGCTGTGCGCCGCGGTTGCGCCTACATGCAATGGCAGGTCTTGGACTGGAATACACCCGCCATCGACTTCTACAAGTCGTTGGATGCCGAGGTGAGCAGCGAATGGCTCAACGGCCGGCTCGCGGGCACAGCCCTGCGGAATTTGGCAGCAAGCAAGTGATGCGGGAAGTGCACAAATTTGGTGGGGCTTCGGTCCAAGATGCCGCTGGAGTGCGCAACGTGGGGCGCCTCGTTGGGGACATCATCTCCCGGGGGGTGCAACCGGCCGTGGTGGTCAGCGCCATGGCCAAGTCGACCAATGCCCTCGAGGGGGTGTGGTCAGCCCTGCCTGAAGGGGGCGATACCGAAGCGATGTGCAGTGGCGTGCACCGGTTTCACGCAGCGGTCATGGCTGATCTCGGACTGCCATCAGCACTGCTCGCAGAGGATTGGTCGGCCTTCCTCGCCGCTGCAACGGCGCGTTGCGGCCTCCCCGCAGACGACGCGGGCTACGATGCGCTGGTCGGCTTTGGCGAGCGGTTCTCTACACGGATTGTCCATGCCCACTTGACCGCGATTGGGCTGCGCGTGCAGTGGTTGTCGGCCTGGGACCTCGTGCAAACGGATGCGGCACACCGCGCGGCGAAAGTGGACCTGGCCAAGACGGGAAACCTCATCAGGGCGCAAGTAGAAAAGGCAGGAGACCAGGTTTCGCTCATGCAAGGGTTTGTCGGGGGCACGCCTGAGGGCATACCCACAACGTTGGGTCGGGAAGGCTCCGACTTCAGCGGCGCCTTGATGGCAGAAGCACTGGGTGCTGCGCGGCTTGTGGTGTGGAAGGACGTGGCGGGCGTGATGACCGGCGATCCCCGGCGCTGGCCATTGGCTCAAACCCTGGAGCGCTTGGATTACGGGACGGCGGAGCGCATGAGCGCTGCCGGGGCCGGGGTATTGCACCCGGCGACCATGGCCCCTTTGCAGCGGGCCGGTATTCCGCTCGAGGTCCGAAGTTTTGTGCACCCAGAGGCCACCGGCACCACCATCAGCGGTGGGGAGCCACCGGCGGGATTGCCCCCGCTCTGGGCCTTTTCAAAGGACAAGGACGGGCAGGAATTGGTGCGGTGTTTGACCCTTCGGGCGGCAGATGCGGCGGCGGATTGGCACAGCGCCTTTCCAGACATTCCGCTCTTAAACGTGGCGTCCGACCCCGGGATAGAAGGCTGTTTCAGGTTGACCGTCCAGCACCAGAGGCACTGATGGCGCGGCCACAGGGCACAAAAAAACCGGCATGCCTGGGCACACCGGTTCCTGAAAATCTTTAATCAGCCCGCTAGTATTCGTCTTCGTTGAAGAAGAAATCTTCTTTGGATGGATAGTCCGGCCAAATGTCCTCGATGGTGTCCAAGGTCTCTTGGTCATCCTCGATTTGTTGGAGGTTCTCCACCACTTCCAGCGGGGCGCCAGTGCGCATGGCAAAGTCAATCAGCTCGTCCTTGGTAGCGGGCCAAGGGGCGTCTTCGAGGTAGGATGCAAGTTCAAGTGTCCAATACATGGGGTATCACATTTGGGCGCGGCAAAAGTAGACAGGGCTCAATTCTGTGCAAGTCCTACGCACATTGGAAGCAAAAAGTTCAGTTTTAGTGCCTCAAGACTGCTCCCGGGGCCACTTTTCTTCTTCCACACCCTCGGTCTGGGCCGCCCAACGCCCCAGTGTAAACAGGGCATCGCTGAGGCGATTCAGGTAATGAAGGGCCTCAGTGGATTGGTTCACCAACCGGTCCAACGCCACCGCCCGACGCTCAGCGCGCCGGCAAACTGTGCGCGCCACATGGCAAGCGGAAATGGAAGGAGACCCTCCCGGCAGCACAAAATGCCGCAGTGGAGGCAGGTCCATTTCCATTTTGTCGATCCAATCCTCGAGTCCCGTCACTTCTGCGGCCTCCACCCTCGGCTGACCCTCGCGGGGCCCATTCGGATCGGCAAACATGCCTCCGATGCGAAACAAATGATCCTGGATGTCGAGCAGGGTTTCCTTTTGCGGTTGCAGGGCGGGATGGTCTGCAATACCGCCAACGAGGGCGTTCAATTCGTCAATGGTACCGTAGGCCTCGATGCGGGCGTCGTCCTTGTGGACGCGCGAACCGTCAAACAGGGAGGTCTCCCCTCCATCACCGGTGCGGGTATAGATGCGCATGGCGCAAAGGTGCGGCTCTTCGCCCAACCGATGCCAAAGAGGGGCAAGAGAAGGAAGCGGCGGGCTACCTTCGCCTTGTGGACGGCGAGAAGCAGAAAAGATATGACCGAGCCTACCTCCGCATGGCGCGGGAATGGGCGGCCTTGTCGCATTGCCAGCGCAAGCAGGTCGGGGCGCTCATCGTGCGCAACGGAATGATTGTGTCGGATGGCTACAACGGCACGCCCAGTGGGTTTCCAAACGCCTGCGAAAATGATGCGGGACAGACCCATTGGTACGTGCTGCACGCCGAAGCCAATGCCATCACGAAGCTGGCGCGTTCCTCGCACACAGCCGATGGTGCCACCCTGTACATCACCATGTCGCCCTGCCGCGAGTGCGCCAAGCTCATTCACCAGGTGGGCATACGCCGGCTGGTCTATATCGATGCCTACAAAGACGATTCCGGGTTGCAGTTCCTGAACCAAGCAGGGGTTGAAATTGTACGATACTCGGATGTCGACTGATCGCCCCCCCATCCCGCGCGCTTGGCTGCCCATTGCCCTGGGTATCGCCCTCATGCTCGGCACCTACCTCGGCCGTGGACTGGACCGTGATGAGCCCATTTGGAATGTGCAAGGGCCGGCATTCTTGCCCACAGGACAGGTGCTGTCTTCGGTCTTGGACCGCATCGACCGCATGTACGTGGACCCTGTGGACCGTTCCCGCCTGACGGAAGTGGCCATTGATGCCATCCTCGAAGAGTTGGACCCCCACAGTTATTGGTTCAGTGCCGAAGAGCTCGCCGCCATGGCCGAGCCCATGGAAGGCAATTTCGAGGGCATTGGGGTGGAGTTTCTGTTGCAAGAAGACACCATCATGGTGGTCACACCGATTCCAGGTGGCCCGAGTGAGGAGGCGGGCGTCAAGGCCGGGGACCGCATCGTTCAGGTGGACGACTCGGTGATTGCCGGAACGGGCCTGACCAACGCCAAGGTGATGAAGCTGCTCAAGGGGCCTTCGGGCACGGAGGTGAATTTGGGCCTCCACAGGCCCGGATATACAGGCGAGAACATCGATGTCCTGATCAAAAGGGGCCGCATACCCATCCGCAGCGTGGTTTCCATTGAAATGATGGACGACCGCACCGGTTACCTCAAGGTGATCCGGTTCGCACGGAATACCCATGAAGAATTTGAAGCCGCCTTGGAGACGCTGCGGGCCGCAGGTGCGGAGCGCTTGGTGTTGGATTTGAGGGGCAATGGCGGCGGATACCTGCATGCTGCAGTGCCCATGGTGGAGCATTTTCTCGGCAAAGGAGACCTCGTGGTATACACAGAGGGGGCGGCACAACCGCGCCGCGAATACGTCACCGAGCGCCCCGGCCGCTTCCGCGCTGAACCGCTGGTGATCATGGTGGACGAAGGCAGCGCCTCGGCCAGTGAGATTTTTGCCGGCGCCATTCAGGACCACGACCGCGGGGCGGTGGTGGGCCGCAGGACTTTTGGCAAAGGCCTTGTCCAAGAGGAGTTTCCGGTGGCCAACCGGGGGGCCTTGCGGTTGACGGTCGCGCGCTATTACACCCCCAGCGGCCGGTCCATCCAGCGGCCCTATGGTAAGGGTGTGGATTATGAGGATGAGTGGCTCCAGCGCGAGGAGCGGGGTGAGTACCTCGAGGCAGACAGCGTGCGTCAGGTCGATTCTCTGGCCTACAGCACGCGCTTGGGCCGCACCGTGTATGGCGGGGGTGGCATCTCACCGGATTTGTTTGTGCCGCTGGATACGGGGAGCTATCCCGCATCCTTCAGAGAGCTGGTCTACGGAGGGCGCATTCGGGAACACGCCTTTGCGTTGACAGCATCGCGCAGGGACGAATTCGAGGCCATGGGCGACGTATCGGATTTCATACAGGCGATGGAAGGCGGACTCGATATCGGCGCAGGACAGCTGATTGACAGCACGTTCACGCCAGAGGAGGACAGGGCCCGGGCCGAGATGCTGACCACCAGAAGGCTGGCCGAACGCGTCGCCCACAATGTGTGGGGCGAATCTGCGGGCCACCGCGCCGCACTCCAATGGGACGGAGAATGGGCCGAAGCCCTCCGCGCTTTTGACGATCTCGAACAATTGTTGACGGCAACCCCAGCCCCTGAGGCCGCATCAGAGCCTGAACCGAATTAGATTTGAACCTCTACGAGACAACGCAACCTTTCAGAACATGGCATTCGAACTCCCCGCACTCCCATACGCCTACGACGGCCTTGAGCCCAACATCGACGCGCGCACCATGGAAATTCACCACGGCAAGCACCACGCTGGATACACCGCCAAGCTGAACGCAGCCATCGAGGGCACGGACCTGGCAGGCAAGTCCATCGAAGCGCTGTGTTCCGAAAACGCCGACAACGGTGCGGTGCGCAACAACGGTGGCGGTTACTACAACCACAACATGTTTTGGACGAGCATGTCACCCAATGGCGGCGGCACGCCCGACGGAGACCTCGGCGCTGCGATTGCGCGCGATTTTGGCAGCTTTGATGCGTTCAAGGACGCTTTTTCAAAGGCCGCTGCGACCCGGTTTGGCAGTGGATGGGCCTGGCTCTGCGTCAAGGACGGCAAGTTGGAGGTCTGCTCCTCCGCCAACCAGGACAACCCCCTGATGCCCGGAGTGGGCTGCGGAGGGTACCCCATCCTCGGCTTGGACGTCTGGGAGCACGCCTACTACCTGAATTACCAGAACCGCCGGCCAGACTACATCGCGGCGTTCTTCAACGTGGTGGATTGGTCCACTGTCGGCGCGCGTTTCGCCGCGGCCCAGTAATCGCCCCATCCGCCGGATGCAGTATTTGATCCTCGTCGCCGGCGGAACGGGAACCCGCATGCACCGGTCGGTCGCCAAGCAGTTTTTGCCGCTTGGGGGCCGGCCGGTCATCTTTCATACCCTGGCGCGTTTCAGGGAAGCCCTGCCGCAGCTGCATGTAGTGCTGGTCTTGCACGAAAGCCTGCATGCCACATGGGAAAGCCTGGTGTCGGAAAGCCCGGAAATGGCAGTAGACGCCGTGGTGACGGGGGGAGAGGAGCGCTTCCACTCTGTGCGCAACGGGCTCGCCGCCTTGCCCGAGGGGCCGGGCTGGGTGGCCATCCACGATGCCGTGCGGCCCTTCGTGGAACCGGCCACCATCCAGCGGTGTTATGCCGCAGCTGAGCGCGTTGGGGCAGCCATTCCTGTGGTGCCGGTCAAAGACACGATCCGGCGTGTAGACGACGCCCGCAATGCCCCTTTGGACCGGGCCACCCTTCGGGCAGTGCAGACGCCGCAGGTTTTTGACCTCGCCGCCTTGCGCCGGGCCTACGCGGCCGATTATGAGGCGCGGTTTACAGACGATGCGTCGGTGTGGGAGGCCCAAGGCAAAAGCGTCGAACTGGTGGAGGGCGACCTCCACAACATCAAAATCACGACCCCCGAAGACCTCCTGAGCGCCGAGGCTTTTTTGGACCTCAGAAGTGAAGGTTCTCCCGGCGCTTGAGGGCGCGGTCGTAAGCCAACACGAGCCCAGCCGTCAGAACAGCGCTGAGCAAGACGCTCCAAGAGTCGATCGCAAACAGGTCTTCCGTCATGCTTCCCGTAAACCACAGCGTGATGGCAGCGGCCGCGTTGTTAAAGAAGTGGGCCACGATTCCCGGCAGGATGCTTCCGCTGCGGTAGGCCAACCACCCGAAGAGCAAGCCGAGCAGGACGCGGGGCAGAAAGCCGTAGAACTGAAAGTGAATGGCACTGAAGAGGACCGAGGCGATGGCGATGCCCACCCAGGCCTTTCCGGTAGCCTTGATCAGCAGCGGCTGCAATACACCCCGAAAGGCGAGTTCCTCGAATATGGCCGGCAAAGCGGCCACACTGAGGATCACGACCACGCTCCGCGCTCCTCCTGCCGTGACCATGAAACTCGTGAGCGCCTCCAACATGTCCTCCATGGGCTTGAACATGGATTCGAAGGCCCCCCCTTCGGGAATGAGCGCCACATTAAGCTCGTAGCTCGCCCCCACGATGGGCCCCGATGCGAGGGTAAACAAGAACACCAGCAGGAGCGACAGCGGGGCCACTGAGCCAGGCGTCACGACCAACCCCACGGGTACGGCGCGGTTCCAAATCATTCGGGCCATCCAGACGGCTCCGCCAAAACCCACGGCCTGGCTGATCAAATTTTGGAAGTGCAGCTGCCACCAAGCCGACACACTGGTGGGCAGCTCACCGCCCAGTCCAATGTCCACGGACTCACCGAAAACCAATGACCCCAAAATGGAGGCGATGCCCGAGGCCATCACTGTGGATACCAAGACCAGGCCCAGAAAGATGAGCGCGCGGCTGAATGCTTGGATGCGTTCGCTGTTCACGGCTGCGAATCTAAGCGCTGGGCATGCCGTCTGCGTAAGCCGCGGTGACCCCGTCCAGCAAGGCGTGGATCGCGGCCGGATCCGGCTCGGTCACCAGCGAAAGGCGGTGCTGCTTGAAATGCGGCAGGCCCCGGAAGTAATTCGCATAGTGGCGCCGCATTTCGACCACGCCCAAGCGCTCCCCCTTCCATTCCAAACTGTGCACCAAGTGGGCACGTGCCGCCTCCACGCGGTCTGCCACGCTCGGCGGTGCCAGGTGCTCGCCCGTGGCAAAGAAGTGCTTGATTTCGTTGAAAATCCAAGGGTTTCCAATGCTGCCACGGCCGATCATGATGCCGTCCACACCGAATTCATTGCGGTAGGCCAGGGCCTTTTCCGGGGTGTCCACATCGCCGTTGCCAAAGACGGGAATCTGCATGCGCGGGTTTTGGCGCACATCGCGGATCAGCGACCAATCGGCCGACCCCTTGTACATCTGAGCACGGGTGCGGCCGTGGATGGAAATCGCCTGGATGCCCACGTCTTGCAGCCGCTCCGCCACTTCGACGATGTACTTGGAGTTTTCGTCCCAACCGAGGCGGGTTTTTACGGTGACCGGCAGGTCCACGGCGTCGACGATTTCCTTGGTCATCGACACCATCTTGGGGATGTCTTGGAGGATGCCCGCTCCTGCGCCCTTGCAGGCGACCTTCTTTACGGGGCAACCGTAATTGATGTCTAGGACGTCCGGACCTGAGGCTGCAGAAATCTCCGCTGCCCGCCGCATGGAGTCGATTTCCGAACCGAAAATCTGTATGCCGATGGGGCGCTCTTTCTCGTAGATGTCGAGTTTTTGCCGGCTTTTTGCGGCATCGCGAATGAGGCCTTCCGAGCTGATGAACTCCGTGTACATCATGTCGGCACCGTGCATCTTGCACAGGGTACGAAAGGGTGGGTCGCTCACGTCCTCCATGGGAGCGAGCAGCAGCGGAAATTCACCGAGCGCGATGGGACCGATGTGAACCATGCTGCAAAATTAGCCCGCATCGGGGGCCAATCGGCGCACGAGGTACGCGACCATCGCTGCACTGAACGCGCCCCCCACACCCAAGACCACCAAGGCCACCCCCAAAACGTCCGTCAACCTCAGCACCACCGGGTAGGCGGGCACCATGGCGCCCTCGAGTCGGACCAAGCCATACTGGTCTTGCAAGACCACCAACACAATGCCGATTCCAATGCCCGCGACGGCCCCGACCACGTTGATCAGGACCCCTTGCCAGCTAAAGACCTGTCGCACCTCGCGCCCGGTCATGCCCATGGCCGTGAGGGTGCCGATGTCGCGCCGTTTGTCCAGCAGCAGCATGGTGAGCGCGGCGAGGATGTTGAAGGCGGCGACGACCAGGATGAAGCTCAGAATGGCAAATGTGGCCCACTTTTCCGCGCGGCTTGTGGCGTGGATGAGCGCGTTTTTTTCCCGGCGCGTTCGGGTGGTGAGTCCGTCGGGGAGGCGGGCGTCGATCTCCTTCCGAAGTGCTGCTGCAGTCCACCCCTCAGCAGTGACCAATTCCACGCGGGAGACTTCTCCAGGCCGTTGCAAGACCTCACGGGCAAAGTCCAAGGGGGCGACGAGGGTGCGTGAATCGATGTCTGCATTGACCGAAAAGGTGCCACAGATGGTCAAAACACGGGTGACCATGCGGTCCTCCAATCCGCCGTCCAACAGGCTTTGGCCCCGCATTGAGCCCAGGCTGCGGCCCCTTTTCGGAGCGGCCACCGTGAGGGTCACCGGGGCATCGCTGCCGTATGGCAGGCGCAGTTGACTGGCCACGCCAAGGCCGACGTATCCGCAAGGCCGGTCGAGCGTGTCGGCCCTGAGCACATCCCCGCGGCGAAGCCGGGAAGCCAGCAGGGTATGGCGGGCATGGTTTAGGTCAAAACCAATCAGCGTGCACACCTGCGGCTGGCCCTGCCTGCGAATGACGACATCCTGTTCCAAGACGCCTCCGGCATGGGCCACACCGGGCCAGCCAGCCAGGCTGTCCACCCAAGCGGCGGGCATCACGCGGCCTTCTGCGGGCAACACGGCCAACTCCGTATCCAGGCTCGAAAACAGCTCTTCTACCAGGGATTCAATGCCATTAAACGCACTGAGAATGGCCACCATGGCCGCAGCCACGGCCGCCACCACAAAGACCGAAATCCCTGAGACCAGGTGGATCAGGCGTTGGGATTTTCGGGACCACAGGTACCGACGTGCGATGCGGAACGGGACGTTCACCCTGCCAAATTAGGTTCCATCGCCGAGGGGAATCAACTTTGGTTTCATACCGCCAAAATTCACCGTGGCTCTTTCGCCGACTTCTTGGGCTTGATCTCGTTGTTGGGCGGCTTCGGATTGCCCTGCGCACCCTGAGGACTTCAGTCGTCCTTGAGGAGGCCCTCGATTTCCTCGTACCGGTCGAGGCTGTCGTCGAGGAAGAACCTGAGCTCCGGCATTTTGCGCAGGTGCTTGCCCACTTTCCCGGCGAGGACCTTGCGGATGTGGTAGGCTTCGGCCTCGACCAAGGCGAGGCCCTCTTCAGGCTTCCCAGCGGACGCGATGGCCATGAAGCTGAGGTAGACCCTGGCCAATGACAAGTCCGGCGTCAACCGCACTGTGGTGACGGTGATGAAGTGACCGCCAAAGCGCATGGAAGCTTCGCGCTGGAGGAGGCTTCCGATTTCCTTTTGCAGCAGAGCTGCGAGGCGTTCCTGTCGGATTCCAGCCATGGTTCAGTCGGTTTGGATTTTTAGGCGGCCACCTCCGGGCAGCACAGCAATGAGGATGCCTGCGGCCGGCGTTGGCCAAGGCCCGTCGCGGCGCAGGGTTTCCACCCTTCGGCCCATCAGGTCATAGAGGACAATGTGGCCCCTGAGGGGTTCGCCGGTCCAATGCAAATGGCCGTCCCGGGCCATCAGTGCACCTGCCGGGGGGAGGTCCAATGAAACACTGGCGGCGGCACCTGTGCACCCCGCATGGGCGGGCAGCCAGGTGGTGTCCATTTCAAAATCATGGCGAACCACGCCACCGTCCACAAAGCAGGCCGCGTGCGGGTCCCAGTCGGCAATACAGAGATAGGCAGCGGGCCCCATCGGTCCATTTTCCGATCCGATGCCCTCGATCCAATACTCCACAAATTCGGTATTGTCGGGCAAGAGTTGCAGCGTCAAGCGCCGGCTGACCGTTCCGTCCGTCCAAGTGAATGGCTCCACGGCTGTGCAGGTGATGTCCGCCCAATCGCAGTTGGGGGCAGACATGACGTCGCCGGGTTCCATGCCAAAGTCAAACCACAGCGTACCGGGGTCCAGATCGAGGTCCCACCGCATCCAGACCTCACCGGTGACCACATCCTCGTGGAACCACCCGGCCATCCCTTCATTGGCATTGCCCTCGTGCTGTACGACCAGCTTGCTCCACAGCGAACCATCGGCGACGACAGTGTCGCTGTCCACCCAGTAGGTCACGGGTGTGGGCACCCATCCACCCTCTACGCCACACCAAGTGCGGTCGGCCTGGATCATGGGCAGAAAGCCGTCCTGACCACTTGCACCCAGGCAGAGCCACAGGGCCGGAAGTAAGAGCAGTGCACGCATGGTCAGTAAAGGAAGTGATTGTGCGGAAAACGCTGCACGTGCAGTTCGCGGACTTCGGCATACAGCACCTCGCGGAGGCTGTCCATGCCCTCCTTGGTCTTGGCAGAGAGGAAGAGCAGGGGCCCTTCGTGCGCGCTGAAACGCCGCCGCAGGCCCTCGATCAGCATGTCGCGGTCGACTTCTCCGGCGGGGTCTTTGAGTTGGTCAATCTTGTTGAAAACCAACATGGTACGCTGTGTTCCGGCCCCGATTTCAGTCAAGGTCTCTTCCACCACGCGCAAGTGGTCCTCGAATTGGGGATGGGACACGTCGATGACGTGGACGAGCAGGTCGCTCTCGCGGGTCTCATCGAGCGTGCTTTTGAAGCTCTCGACGAGCTGGTGGGGGAGCTTGCGGATGAAGCCCACCGTATCGCTCAGCAGAAAGGGCAGGTTGTGCAGCACCACCTTGCGCACCGTGGTGTCGAGGGTGGCAAACAGCTTGTCTTCTGCAAAGACTTCAGACTTGGCCAGCCGGTTCATCAAAGTGGACTTGCCCGCATTGGTGTAGCCCACCAAAGCCACCCTGACGAGGGCGCCCCGGTTGCCGCGCTGGGTGGACATCTGCCGATCGATGGCCGCCAGGTCCTTCTTGAGCGCCGAGATGCGGTCGCGGATGATCCGCCGGTCCGTTTCGATCTCTTTTTCACCCGGTCCCTTCATGCCGATGCCGCCTTTTTGCTTCTGCAGGTGGGTCCACATGTTGGTCAGGCGCGGCAGCAGGTATTGGTATTGCGCGAGCTCCACCTGCGTTTTGGCGTGGGCGGTGCGGGCGCGTTGGGCGAAGATGTCCAGGATGAGGTTGGCCCGGTCCAACACCTTGGTTTCCGGCAGGGCTTCCCCGAGGTTGCGGAGTTGGGAGGGGCTCAATTCATCGTCGAAAATGAGCAGGTCGATGTCGTGTTCCTCAATGAACGCGGTGATTTCCTCGAGTTTGCCCTTGCCTACAAAAGTGCGGACATCGGGGTGGTCCAGGGCCTGGACAAAAGTGGAGACGGTCTCGGCATGGGCCGTCCGCGCCAGGAATTCCAGCTCGTCGAGGTACTCGGCCAGCAAGTCCCGCGGCTGTTGCCGCGTAGCCAGGCCCACCAGGACAGCCCGTTCGGGTTTCCCGTCTTTCCGGGCGAGGGGTTTTTCCAGCATTATTCTCGGAAGCGTTCAATGTATCGGGCCACAGCGTCGATCTCGTCCTTGTTGAGGATGCCCCTTTGGCCCGGCATGGTGCCCTTGCCATACGTGATCAGGGCCACGCGCTCCTCCAGAGAAAGGGTGGAAATGCTCAAGTCCGGTGACTTGGACGCGCCCAGTTTGCCGTCATCGCCATGGCACAGCGAGCACTTGCGCACGTAAAGGTTGCGCGCTTGGGCATCTGAAACCGTCCCGCTGTTCGCCGGCGCATCGGAGGCTTGACCGCCTCCACAGCCCATCAGGACGGTGCCCAGGGCCAACAGCAGGATGCGGGGGCTCACCACCAACCGTAGGCTTCGAACCCGGCGCGGAAGGGCCAGGGAATGCTCGAAAGGATGAGCACGAGCGAGACCGTAAACCAAATGGCCTGGCGGCGGAATTTGGTGCGGTCATCCTCGGCGCGCTTGGCCAGGCTGTGTCCCAACGTCCCGAGGACCACGGCCAGCAACATGGTCACCATGTGCTCGAGGGAGAAGAAGCGCATGATAGTATCGGCCATGGCGTCTGCATTGCCCAGCATGCTGCTCCAGCCTTTTCCGAAGTACAGGATGAAGCCGAGCAGCAATTGCACGTGCAAGGAAATCATGGTAAACAGGCCGCGTTTGTAGTCGCCCGAGCCAAAGGATCGGCCAGAAGACATACCGGAAAAAGCCTTCACGATGGAGAAGACCATAAGGATCAGGACCACCCAGCGCAGGGTCCCATGGAGGTGTTGGATTCCAGTCAGCATGGGACGAAGATACGTGGGTACATTGCGCCCATGCGACTCGACCTGAAAGGAAAGCACGCCCTCGTCTGTGGGGCCTCCCAAGGAATCGGTTTGGCTGCGGCCATGGAGCTGGCGGAGTTGGGCGCCCAATGCACGCTGATGGCGCGCAATGGGGAGCGTTTGGCTGCAGCTGTGGGGCAATTGCCAGGCACCGGACACGCCCATGCCGTAGCCGATTTCACCGACCCTGAAGCCGTACGTCAAGCAGCGGAAGCCGTGGCGACCGCACGGCCTGTGGACATCCTGATCAACAATACCGGCGGCCCAGCGGGCGGCCCAGCGCACGGAGCGGAGACAGCGGCCTACCTCGCGGCCTTCAGCCAACACCTCATCTGCAACCAGCACCTCGTGCAGGCGGTGTTGCCCGGCATGCGCGCCGCAGGTGGAGGCCGCATTGTCAATGTCATCTCGACCTCGGTCAAGCAGCCCCTCGACGGACTCGGTGTGTCCAACACGGTGCGCGGCGCGGTGGCGAACTGGGCCAAAACCCTCGCCAATGAGCTCGGCCCCGACGGCATCACCGTAAACAACGTGCTCCCGGGGGCGACACGCACAGCGCGCCTGGACCAGATCGCAGAAAACAAGGGGGCCAAAACGGGACAGCGCCCCGATGAAGTCTTGGCCGCCATGGCCGGCGCAGTGCCGCTGCGCAGACTCGGCGAAGCCCGTGAAATCGGTGAGGCCATCGCCTTTCTGTGCAGCCCATCAGCCGCCTATATCAGCGGAATCAACCTGCCGGTGGACGGGGGCCGAACGCGTTCCCTCTGAGTCTGCAGGATTTCATCACGGTCCTACGCTGAAAAAACTTCGCCCTGCAAGGAGTTACACTGACACCGCGCCTTGCTATTTTTGCACCGCACGTCAATCGAAACGTCATCTTATCGCACCATGGAGCACCCCCGTGTCCAGGCGTTTATGGCCGAGGCCCAACGCCGCAATCCCAACGAGCCCGAGTTCCTTCAGGCTGTTGAAGAGGTCGCAGAGACCGTCATTCCTTTCATCGAAGCGCATTCCAAATACCAAGGCCATGCCCTGCTTGAGCGCATGATCGAGCCCGAGCGCGTCATTTCCTTCCGCGTGCCGTGGACGGATGACCAAGGCGGCATTCAGGTCAACCGCGGCTACCGTGTGGAATTCAATTCCGCCATTGGCCCCTACAAAGGAGGGCTGCGCTTCCATCCGAGTGTCAACCTCAGTATCCTGAAGTTCCTCGGCTTCGAGCAGGTGTTCAAGAACTCCCTGACGACCCTGCCCATGGGCGGGGGCAAGGGCGGATCGGATTTTGATCCCAAGGGCAAATCAGACGCCGAGGTCATGCGCTTCTGCCAGAGTTTCATGACCGAGCTCTCCCGTCACATCGGACCCAATACCGACGTGCCTGCGGGCGACATCGGTGTGGGTGGTCGTGAAATCGGCTACATGTTTGGGCAATACAAGCGCCTGCGCAACGAGTTTACCGGCGTACTGACCGGCAAGAAGCCCGCTTGGGGCGGCTCGCTCATCCGGCCCGAGGCGACCGGCTACGGCGCCACGTATTTCATGGCGGAAATGCTCGCCACACAAGACGATTCCATCGACGGCAAGACCGTGGTCATCAGCGGTTCTGGAAACGTGGCTTTGCACGCGGCAGAGAAATGCCTGCGGCTCGGCGGCAAAGTGATCGCCCTGAGCGACAGCAAGGGCAGCATCCATGATCCCGCAGGCCTCACAGAGGAGAAGCTGGCTTGGATCAAGGACCTCAAGGAGGCCCGCCGTGGCCGGATCAGTGAATATGCCGACGCCCATGACGGCGTTGTGTTCCGCGCCGGTCAGGATCCATGGGACCTTCCCTGCGACCTCGCTTTCCCGTGCGCAACGCAGAACGAGCTGGACGGCGCAGAGGCCGCGGCATTGGTGGCCAATGGCTGCAAGGCGGTAGCCGAAGGCGCCAACATGCCCTGCACGCCTGAAGCGGTAGAAGCTTTTCAAGCTGCGGGCATCATGTTTGCTCCTGGTAAGGCGTCCAACGCCGGTGGTGTGGCGACTTCGGGCTTGGAAATGTCGCAAAACAGCTTGCGCCTCTCTTGGACCTCCGAGGAGGTCGACGGCAGGTTGCAGCGCATCATGAAGGACATCCATGCCCAGTGCGTGCAGTATGGCACAAACAGCGACGGTTCAGTGGACTATGTGCGCGGCGCCAACATCGCGGGTTTCGTGAAGGTGGCCGATGCCATGATTGACCAAGGGGTCGTCTGACTTCAGGTCTGTACCTCCGCTAAAGCGTGGATTCCGACCTATAATTTGTCGGTGAGGGACTACAACCGTTTGGTGGGCGTGTCTTACACCCGGACCAACATCACTGGAGTACGTTTGTTATCTCAACGGTACGCATTACTGCCGTTGGTGCCACGAGGCAAGCGTGGCTGGCAAGCAATTTGGTTAAGAAAAGCGCCCTGGAAACGTCCGGGGCGCTTTCATTTTGCGCTTATTCCTATGTCCTGTCAGCGCGCGACTACACCACGAAGGCACTTGCCTCTTACACCCCGCCCTGAATCATTGTTCTACGTTTGACCTGTCAACGGCAAGCATTACAGCCGTTGGTGCCACGAGGCAAGCGTGGCTGGCAAGCAATTTGGTTAAGTAAAGCGCCCTGGAAACGTCCGGGGCGCTTTTTTCATGGTCCAACCTGAGGCGCTGCGCAGCCGGGTTTAGGCATCTGCACACAGCTCAATCAACACCTTGGCCGTATCGCCGGGGTGCAAAAAGGCGATGTTCTTGCCATCCGCCCCTTTGCTGGGTCCGGAGACGACCCTGTATCCCAGGCCGCGCAGGCGTTCGAGCTCTTCGTCGAGGTCATCGACGTGGAAAGCGAGGTGGTGCAAGCCCGGCCCCCGGCGTTCGAGGTGACGTGCGATGGCGCTCTCTTCTGAAGTGGGGATGAGCAACTCCACCTTGGATTCTCCGGCCTGGAAGAAGGAGGTGAGCACCGATTCGCCCAAAACCTCCTCGCGCTTGTAGGACGGGCTTCCGAGCACCTCTCCGAAGATCCGCTCGGCCGTTTCCAGGTCCTCTACCGCAATCCCAATGTGTTCCAATCTCTTCATGCTGTTGCCTTGGGCATTCTTTGTTCGGCCAAAGCCAGCGCGTGTTCGGCCACCTCTTCGCTGTCCCAGCAAGTGGCGATGTCTTCCCGGGCCATCACTTCTGCCATGATGCCGTCTTGGATGTGCCCCAGTGCGAGCGCTTCGCCATAGGGGAGGTGAGAAAAGGTCACCATGGAGTACAGCGGCGTCCAGCGGTCGGGGTAACGGTCGGCGAGCCGCCGCTCGATTTTCTTGCGCAGCAGAAATTGCGGGTCGCCGGTGCTGTCGCGCATTTCGATGAAATTCCGCAGCGCCAGGTCGCCGATGGCGTCACCGTTGGGTTTGCGTTGGCTGCTGAAACCGTCCATCAAGACGGCCCAATCGACCGTGCCGGGTTGTCCACCATACGCATCCAGCATATCGGCCAGCACCCGCACATCTTCAAATCCACTGTTCATGCCCTGTCCGTAGAAGGGAACGATGGCGTGGGCGGCATCTCCGAGGAGCACCACGCGGTCGCCTTGGTTCCAGGGCGCACACCGCGTCATGACCAACGAACTGGTCGGGTTGGCCGCCCATTCGGCATCAAAGTCGGGCAGGTGCGCCAACACATCGGGGAAGTGCTGTTCGAAATACCCGCGCGCAGCGCCAGCATCGGGGATGTCGGCAAAGCCATCCGCGCCTTCGTAGGGAGCAAACAAGGTGCAGGTAAACGTCTTGTCGGGGTTGGGCAAGGCCATCAACATGAAATGGCCACGTGGCCAAATGTGCAGGGCCTCGGGGTCAATGGCAAAGCCCCCATCAGCAGCGGGCGGCATGGCCACTTCCTTGTAGCCGTGCGCCAAGTAGGACTGGCTGAAATCGAACCGGTCCGTGCGCATCATGCGGGAACGCACCGCGCTGAATGCCCCGTCGGTACCGAACATCCGCTCATGGGTGCAGCGCTCGCCGCCGGCAAAAGCCAGCGTCACGCCGTCTGCACCGCTGGTGAAGTCTTGCAGGGCGTGGTTGAATTTGACCGCTACGCGCCCTGTCGCCTCGGCTTCTTCCAGCAGGATCCTGTTCAATGGCCCGCGGGCGACGGAAAAAATGCACTCGTCATTGCCGAACCGGCCGCGCCCGGGCAGCCCGTACGGTTGATAGGTGAGGGCGCCCGCCTGGTTGTGCATGCACCGCGCCTTGACCGGCATGGCAATCCGGCGCACGGCTTCGAGCGCACCGGCCAATTCCAGCGCCCGCCAGCCCCGCTCGCTGAGGGCGAGGTTGATCGAGCGGCCCGAAGCATCGCCCACTTTGCGGGGGTCAGCCCGCCGTTCATAGACGGTGACCTGGTATCCCCGGTTGGCGAGGATGAGGGCAAGCAAACTGCCGACAAGGCCGGCACCGACGACGGCCAGGGAGTGGTCGCCCGGCGTCTTCATGCGTCGAGGGCCTGAGACAGGTCAGCGATCAGGTCTTCGGGGTCTTCGATCCCACAGCTGATCCGAATGAGGCTGTCGTTGATGCCGAGCATCGCGCGCTGATCGGCCGGAACCGATGCGTGCGTCATGAGCGCGGGGTGCTCGATGAGGCTCTCCACCCCGCCGAGGGATTCGGCCAAGGCAAAAACCTGGGTCGATTCACACACTTTTCGGGAATAGGCGAGGCTGTCGTCCACCAGCGTAAAACTGATCATGCCCCCGTAGTCAACCATCTGCCGTGTGGCCACGTCGTGGTTGACGGATTGGGGGTTGCCCGGCCAATAGACCTGGTCCACTTTGGGGTGGGCCAGGAGCCATTCTGCGATGGCGCGGCCGTTAACACAGTGCTGCCTCACGCGGATGCCGAGGGTCTTGATCCCGCGCAGGACCAAAAAGCAGTCCATGGGGCCGGGGATGGCTCCGACGTTGTTTTGGATGGTGCGCAATGCGGCATCGGTCTCGGTATCCTTGGTCATCAGGGCGCCCATGACCACGTCGGAGTGGCCTCCGAGGTATTTGGTGACGCTGTGCATGACAATGTCTGCTCCCTGTTCCAGCGGGCGCTGCAATGCGGGCGTAGCAAAGGTGTTGTCCACCGCAAGTTTCGCGGGGTGATCCGACAGCAGCGCAGCCACGGCCGTGATGTCTGTGATGCGCATCAGGGGATTGGTCGGCGTTTCCAGCCACACCAACCGTGTCTTGTCATTCAAGGCGGCACCCACGTTGGCCGCATTTTGGGTGTCCACAAAGTGGAACCGAATGCCCAGCGGCTCATAGTGGGTCGTGAAAAGTCGGCGGGTTCCGCCGTAGAGGTCATCCCCTGCAATCACTTCATCGCCTGGCCTCAGGGTCATGAGCACGGCATCTACCGCCGCCAATCCGCTGGCAAAGGCCAGGCCGTGTTTCCCCCCTTCCAATGCGGCAAAGGCGGCTTCCAAAGCATCCCGAGTGGGGTTGGATGACCGGCTGTATTCATAGCCTTTGTGCTGACCGATTCCTTCCTGAACGTATGTCGAGGTCAGGTAGACCGGAGTCATGATGGCTCCTGTTCCTGGGTCTGGTTCGACGCCCGCGTGCACGGCCAGCGTGCTGAATCCCGCGCTCTTCTTCTCATTTGACATGGTGCAAAGGTCGGAACTCCTATCCGATCAATCTTGACGCGTGCGCCTCAGCCAACCGGGAATCACCAACACCCCCAACAACAGGTAGATGAAATGTGTGGCCATGCGCCAGATCAGCATGGTGACAGCAGGGGCGATGAGCGAGGAAGAGCGTTCAAACCACGGCGAGAAGAACGCCCCGAGCAGCCATTCGGCCACCCCACTTGATCCGGGGGTGGGACTGATCAGCAGATATACCCACATGATCAACTGTCTGGCGACGATGGTCAGCGGCTCCAGTTCCGAAAGCGGGACCACCACCATTGCCATCACGGCCACCAGCGAGAGGAACCGGGCCGACCAGCTGACGGCAGTGGCGGCAAAGGCACCCGCCCACATCTTGAGGGGCAGGGCCTTCATCTCTGCCGCACTTTGCTTCAGGTCGTCGGCAAAGGTTGAAATGGGCGATGCCCAGCGGGCCAACCATTGGACCCGGGCCAAACGTTGAATGATGCGGTGCGTGGTGAGCGGCGCCAGAAAAAGGCCAAAACCGATGATGGAAGCCAAGGCCAGCAGCAGGCCCCAAGAGATCCAAAAGACGCCCCAGCCTACGGTGGTGTCAAAATCTGCCGGTGCGGCGGCACTGCCGAGGATGACCAACAGGATGGGCACGGCAAAGACGTAGAGCAGCTCGTCGAGCAGGGCCGTCGAAAAGACGAGCGCCGTGCTGCGGCCAGCAGAGAGCCCCTGTCGGTGCAGCCCCCAGATGGCCACAGCCCCTCCGCCGACGATGCCGGGGGTGATGGCCGAGGCAAATTCCCAGAGGATGGTGGTTTCGATGGCATGGCGCCAGGTCAGGTCACCATCGGAAAGCCACCTCAAGCGCAGCACATAGCCGAGGTCCCGCAGCATAATTAGGCCCAGCAACGCAGCCAAAGCCGCCGGCCATCCCGGCAAAGTGACCGACCCCTGCACGGCATCCCACCCACCATTCTCCCGGACGGTGCGGACCAACAAGACCGCCACCACCGTCAGGCCGATGGCCACGGGCAGAATGGCGCGCAGCAGTCGGGGAGGTTTTGATCCGATCATGCCCAGACTTCGGTGCCCTCCGTGCAGTTGCGGCACATCTCGATGCCGGCCCTGTGCTTGAACACGGATTCCCTGAATGAATGGTAAGCGGGATTCTGCCAGATTTCGCGGAAACCGGCCCCGTCTTGGGCCTGCCCCATGGCGTGTTGGGCGTCCTTGTCAAAGCAGCATGGCACCACTTTTCCGTCCCACGTCAGCACGGCACCTTGCCACATGCGCCAGCAGCGGTCGAGCATGGGGTTGCGGAGCACCCAGCGCCCCGAGGGGTCACGGTCATAGCGGCGCAGACGGGGGTCTTCCGTGAGGAGCGGGTGCCCGTCTTCGGGGGCGTCCAACTGGGCGGTTTTGACCACGAATTCATCCACCCCCCACTGGCGGGCCATGGCGCGCATGGTGGGCAGTTGGTGCTCATTGATGCCCACCACAAGGAACTGCCACACCACATGCGGATGGGGCCGGCCCAATTTTCGCTTTGCGTCCAGCACGTGCCGTGTGGCGTCCAGCACTTTCTCGATTTTCCCGCCAACGCGGTAGGAGGCGTAAGCCTCTTGGTCGGCGCCGTCTATGGAAATAATCAGCCGGTCGATGCCGCTCTCCACGATGCGCTCGGCGCGTTGCGCATCGATGAAGTGCGCGTTGGTCGAAGTGCTCACATACAGGCCTTCGCGCTTGCCAATGGCCACCAGGTCGTCCATGCCCTTGTGCAGGTAGGGCTCACCCTGAAAGTAGAGGTTGAGGTAGACGAGGTCTCGGGCCAATCCTTGTGGCCCCGAGAGCAACGCAGCCAAGCGGTCGGGCTCGAGCATGCCGGTGGGCCGGGTAAAGGACCGCAGGCCGCTCGGACACTCGGGACAGCGCAAATTGCACGCGGTGGTGGGCTCTACGCTCAGGCTCATGGGCCAGGCCTGCAGCGGTTCCAGCGACCGGGCGCCTTTTTCTCCTTGGACCGGCTTTTGTGCGCGGCGAAATGACTGCATGAGCCGCAGGGCATTGGCCGTCCTCCGGGGGTTGAGCGGGGCGAACCGCGCGCGACGGTCCCGCCACTGCGCCCACTTCCGCGACAGCGCGGTGCGCGCGGCTTGGGGATGCGGGGCCGAAGGCATGGGAGAAGTCACAACGGCAAGGTACTTAGCAACGCTTGGGTGGGGTACCCGGAACGCATGGGTCTGGCATTAAATTCGTGGCCGTGATCCTGATCGACGACACCCTGATTTCGACCGAGTTGTTTGACAGGAAATTCTGCTGCGACCTCAAGGCGTGCAAAGGAGCCTGCTGCGTGGAAGGCGAAAGCGGCGCCCCGCTCACCGAGGAGGAACTCGGCGAAGTCGAAAAGGCGTTTCCCATTATCCGCAAGCGCCTGAAGCCCGAAAGCCTGGCTGTCATTGAAAAAGAAGGACTGCATGTGGTCGATGCAGACGGCGACCATGTGACGCCCATCGTCAACGGCAAGGAGTGCGTCTATGCGACATTCGATGCCGATGGTACAGCCAAATGTGCTTTTGAGCAGGCCCATCGGGCGGGAGAAATTGAGTGGAAGAAGCCCATCAGTTGCCACCTGTACCCCATCCGCCTGACGCCACTCAAGGAGCTGACTGCGGTGAACTACCACCAATGGCCCATCTGCGATGGGGCCTTGACCTGCGGCGCGGGGTTGAACCTAAGCGTACTGCAGTTCTGCAAAGACGCCCTGGTCCGCCGCTTTGGCGCGGCGTGGTTCAAAGAAGCCGCCACAGTCGAACGTGAGTGGCGCCAAGCCATGCAGGATCAAAAGGAACAGGGCGAGAACACATCACCCCCATCACCCCAGTGAGGTCTGCCGGCACGCATATCCCCTTGCTCGCTGCTGCGCTGACCTTGCTGCAGTGCGGAATCGCCACCCTTGCCCCGGCCCAGCAGGGCCACCTGGAGTGGGTCAAGCGCGCGGCCACGGCAGGGGATGAAGTGGTGCTCGGCGCGGAAAAGGACCGCATTGTGATGCTGGTGCATCCGGGCCAGGCACCGGAGAATTGGGAGGGGGCAGAGACGCGCATTGCCAAACTGGGCAAGGCCCCTTGGAAGGTGCAGATGCCCGAAGTCTGGGGGCACGTCCCGAGCCGGCGCCAGGCCTGGGCCGATGTGGGTGAGATCGTGCACCTGGACATCGACCCTGAGGAAAACATGGCGGTACTGACCGCGGTCACTGAAGGAAAGACCCGCATTTGGATGAGCGCCCGCAAGGGCCCGGACGACCAGCACTGGCGCGAGCCGTGGCCCATTTCTGCCCTCGCAGATTTTTCGGGCTCGTGCGCCTTTGCGGTGTTTGATGTGCACGCCGGTAGAGCGGGCGATTTGCTCGTGGCGTTGCGGCCCCAGATGAAGGGTGGGGCGGAAACCTTGGTGCCCGATGCGGGATATTGGAAAGGGGGATATGACATGGCCCGCATCCCACGCAAGGGGGGCTACGCTTCCGTATTGCTGCTCGATGAAATCAACAGCGCTGCCGATGAGATGGCGTTGGTTCCCGGACCCGACGGTGGTGGGTGGTTGTCTACCGAGCGGATGAAGGGCGCTGGCGGTCTGGATCCTTGGTGGTGCGGCACGGTGCCTTTGGGAGGCATTGACTCAGAAAAATCACCCCAACGGACCTTGGTTGGCCATACGCTCGAAGTCCTCAGCAACGGGGCAGCATTGCACGGCCTCTCATGGCAGGTGAGCCGGGAAGGTGCAGCGGTCAACGTCCTGCGCTCCGGCGCGGATGGCCGGGCTTCCCTTGAGACGCTCAAGGCCGACCAGCGTTATGATTTCCGCCTCGTCGGAGACCCTCCAGTATCACTTGGCGGCGCTGTGGCCCTGTGGCGTGATGCCGGTGGCCGGGTGGTCAGGCGGTTCAAATTGACCGGCTCCCAATGGAGCTTGTCTTTCCTCACCCTCTTGCCCTTGGGCGGATGGAGGGAAGCCCGAACAGACCTGAGTCGGTTGCCCAGAACGCCCATCCCACCCAAGGAAACCACCCGCAATGAACCCGATTGGGTGGTGTTTCACGCATTGGGCGACATGTCCTTGTCCGCGGTGGATCAAACCCAACTTCGGGCGCTGGCGAGAAAGTTGAAATCGCGCCCGAACGACGTGGTCCACATCATTGGACACGCGAGCCCAGACGGCAACCCCAACACCAATGTCAGGCTGGCCGCCGAGCGCGCCAGGCATGTGGCGGCCCAACTCGAATTCGCAGGACTCAACGCCCATCAGATCCGCTTCGAAGGCATGGGCGACCAAATGCCCATGCGGGAATGTCCGCCGGGCATACAATGCCCAGAAGGCGCGCTGGAGCGAAGCCGCAGGACCGAGCTGCACATCGGCATCGGAGGCCGGGCCGATGGCGCCGCAATGCAGTAATTTCATTCGCATCACTTTTTCTCTTTGCCGCGTTTGGCGGGGCTTCTGGAGGTGGTGCGCAGACATTGTTCCCATTTTTGAATGGACATTCACTGCTTTCTTTATGCACAATGCTGCTGCTGTTCCATGCAGCTGTTCCCATTTACCGCCGCTCATATTGCGGGGGTGGGGGTTACGCGCGTAACGGCGTAACGGTGGGTCTAAAACGCTTTAAACGTGTGCTTTGAGTGTTATTTTGACCCGTTACGCTACAATAACCCCGTAACGGTTACAAGCAGTCGGGATCGTATGCACCCAGCGCGCCCTGGAGGCACGCCGCAAATTGGGAAATGAATCAAAACAGCCGCGACTAAAGACGATGGACACCGGCGATGTTCCACGCCCACAAAGTCTTTTTGGCGACTGCCTACCCGCCGCCCGACCTTGTGAAGACTATGAAACGCTTTCTCGCTTGCCTGGCGCTCTGCACCTCTCTCTCTGCCTCTGCTCAAGAGGACTGCACAACATTCAATCTCCAAGAATTGGCTGCAGAAATCTTAGAACTACAAGATTCAATTGCAGGATTGAACTCAGACTTAGACAACTGCGGTGCCAACCTCTCTAATGCCGGTCTCAATGGTGCCGACCTCGTTGGTGCCGACCTTTCTCGTGCCGACCTCTCTAGTGCCGACTTCACTGATGCCAACCTCTTTGGTGCCAACCTCTCTGGTGCCGACCTCTCTGAAGCCTTCCTCTATGGTGCCGACCTCACTGGTGCCACGATGACCTGCCTTTATGGCTGCCCATCTGCGCTCCCATCAGGCTACACCTGCGAACCTGATCCAGACTGTTCAGAGCCTGACCGCTACCGTATCGTACCAGGCTAACCCACCAACCGCCTGACGGCCTCGATGCCATCACCCCACTTCGCCAGCGGCATGGCATTCTGCGCTTGCGGTGCGAACTTGTCCGCATGAGAC
>Ga0209335_10000106_pt1 | contig 86273 bp, 61 predicted proteins | sample COG_09_FD_184753 | JGI IMG/M metagenome (GOLD analysis project Ga0209335, IMG submission 184753) | Pelagic Microbial community sample from North Sea - COGITO 998_met_09 (SPAdes) (version 2) | ecosystem: Environmental > Aquatic > Marine > Neritic zone/Coastal water | place: Helgoland, sampling...
ATACTTCATTTCAACAACACGTCAACACAAATATATATAATACTACTAATGTCTTCCTCTTCAGCGACGACGTTTACGACGACGACGAGCGCTTTTATTCGTAGCCTTTCTTCTCGCAGCAACAACACCAAGAAAGCGAGAACGATTAAAAGAAACGTCGTCAGAGCGCAAGAACAACACGATGACGTAAACGAGGACGGAAACGAGGAAACGAACGAGGAAACGAAGAAAAGAAGTTCAAGCAGCAGACGAAGCGCTCTGATCAACGCATCCGCGGCGACGTTAGCGATGGTTATTCCCTCTTCTTTTAAAACTTCTTCAAATTCTGGGTCTGCTTTCGCGGCATCGTCGTCGTTATCATCGAATAATGAAAATGAATTTGCCGATGCGAAATCCATGCAAATGTTACGACGAGAAGGCGAGTTTTCGCTCACGGACGAGGAGTGGCGAGAAAGATTATCAAACGCCGCAGACACAGACCCGTTCGCGTATCAAGTGTTGAGAAAAGCAGCGACGGAGAGACCGTTATCGTCACCGTTGTATACCGAGAAAAGAGTGGGCACGTACGTGTGCGCCGGATGCGAGAACCCGTTGTTCAGTTCGGAGACAAAGTACGACAGCGGGACGGGATGGCCGTCGTTTTACGACCATTTACCGAACGCGGTGACGGAAGTGCCGGATTTTAGCATCATGTTTTTACCGAGGACGGAGACGAGGTGTAAGAGATGTCAAGGGCATTTAGGACACTCGTTCGAGGACGGGCCGAAACCGACTGGGATTCGATATTGCATGAACGGTGCGGCGTTGAAATTCGTTCCGAAAGATGTATGATGATGATAAAAGAAACTCTTCTTCTTCAAATTGCTGCGTGCTCTCCTCTGCGAATAACAAATGTATTAATATTACAGTAGTGTTTTATGATTCATCTAAAAAAACGTCCGCGCTTTCTACTTCGCACTCGTATTTATCGACAAACTGTAGCCATTTCTGCCATAACTGATCCGTCGAGAGCGTGTCTCGATGGCCGAGGACGATTAATCCTCTTTTTGCTCTCGTAATCGCGACGTTCAATCGTCTCGGATCGGCGACGAATCCGAGTTGATTTTGACGATTGTTTCTTACCGTGCACAAAACGATAACTTCTTTCTCTCTGCCTTGGAATCCATCCACGGAGCGGATTTCGAGTTCGTCTTTGGCGCTTTCCGGGTTGTCGGCCTCGACTACGGACGTGTTTTTCAGCTTGACATCGCTCGTTACTTTTCGGTTCCACTCTTCGCTAATCGCTCGAACTTGCGCGGCGTACGGCGCTATGATGCCAATATCGCCCGCGTTTTTCACGTCTCCGGAGAGTAAGAGCTTTTGTACCACTCTCACGCACTCTTCGGCTTCTTGGACGTTAAAGATGGAGTTTCCATCCGGCGCTCGCATTTCTTCGCCTTTGACCTCGACGAACGCTAACGGAACCATTGTACTCGGCCAATTGACTCCGTTCGGCGCTACGCGTTCGCTCGGTTTCGGCACCGATTTCAATCGTCGATCGTAAAACCGAACCGAGGAAAACGCCGCTAAGCCCGGGTGCATTCTATATTGTTCTTCCAGTAAGTACGGTTCGACGCCTAACAATTCTAGTCGTTCGATTAAACTTCTCTGTAAACCAATCGCAACTGCGTCTCGACTGACCACTGTTGGCGGTAACTGTTTTGTATCGCCGACTAACACGCCCGCCAACGCTTTCGTCAAAGGAATGAGAGTGTGCGGTTCAACGCATTGCGCGGCTTCGTCGACAAAGGCGTAGCGAAAGACGCGGTCGGCGAGTAAATCGTCGCCGGCGCCGACGCACGTGGCTAAAATCACATCGGACGCGTTAACTACTTGGATCGCCGCTTCCCTGTCTAACTGTTGCGCTTGTTTTCTGGCTTTCGCGGCTTCCAAGGACGTGATACCTCGAAACCGTTCGCGAATGCTATTCGCTTCTTTACCCTTCGGATGCAACGCGACTTTATGACTCAACGTGGACTCTAACAACCACGGCTGTACTCTAGCGGGCGAACCTAAGCGTAAAATGTTCATCGAGCGATCTATCTTTTCTCGAAGTAACGCATCCAAGATGTTATCGACGGCGACGTTCGACGCCGCGCACGCTAAAACTTTCGGTCCTCTCCACGACGCTTGCGTATTAGAAGATTTTCCTCTGTCGCTTTTGCCGCCATTCTCCTGTACGTTTGCATAATTCACCACAGACGCGATTAAAGCAACCAGAGTTCTCGTTTTACCCGTTCCAGGTGGTCCTCTCCATAGCGTTAAAGTGTTTTGCATGGCGGCTTTGACTGCTTTCCGTTGCGATGGATTCAAATTTTTCGCGTACGACGACATCGCTTGGTCGATTCTTTGGTCGTTCTTCCAGCTAATTGGGGTGGACGCTAATGAGTTCACCGAGGAAGAGGAAACGAACCCGAGTAAACTCCTTTGAAACGTTTGATACGCCGTTTGAGATAATTTATTACTGTCCCCGCCGCTTTTCTTGTTACCACCACTACTGTCGTTCATCTTGGAACGTTCTAATCCCGGCATGCCCCCGGGCTCGCTAAAAGCTTCCAACGCGGATATCGCTCGATCGTACGCCACCGTATTCGCGGAGAGATCTATTCGCAAACGTCGTCCGTTCTCGCCGTCCCTCAACACGTCCCCTAAATCGTCCTCGGGAATTGCAATAGTTAAATAAAACATTTGTCTGCTCGCGACGATGCCGACGATAGACGAAGAGGACGACGTACCTTCTTCGCTTCCGTACACGTTGATATCCTCTAAAGTCACTCTCTCGACTTCGTTATCGGATAAAATCACCATATCCCCGACGGATATGCGATGAAACGGCAACTCCTCTCCTAACGGCGTATTTTTCGGCAAATCTCTCCTCGGTCGCAGAACTCTTACCAAAGCGTCTCTCCCGATTGTCCCTTCGTACCTCGCTCGCACGTCCGACAAGCAGTATCCTTCATTTTTCAATCTCGATAACGGCCACGATTCCAACCGTTCCTTGAATTGCTCGCGCTCTTCTTCGAACTCGCACGTGATCGCTTTCGAGTATCTCTCCTTGTGCGCTTTGTACGCCCCGCGTATATCTTCCCTCGATTGGCCTCGAGATCTCGTCTTCTTCTTTTCCTCGTGTTGTAAGTCTTTCTCGCCCCCGCTTCTCCGCGTTGTTGTTTGTCTCTTGGTGCCGTCACCGAACAAGTACCCGTACTTGTCCTCCGCGCTCTTTTTCCCGCTTCCTTTTGCCGCTCTCGCCCACATCTTTTCTCTCTCTTGAATCGCTTTCGCGTCTACTAATCCTTCGATTTTCCTCGCCGCGGTAGTCCCGCGTTTACTACTACTACTACTCCCCATCGTCTTTTGCGAAGAAGAAGAAGAAGAAGAAGAAGAAGAAGAAGAACTCAGTCTTCTTCGATTCGTCATTAAATCGGCGACTGTTTTCCTCTTCTTCTCTTTCGCCGGGCGAATGTTCTTATTGTTATTATTGTTATTGTTATTAGTATTATTCTCATCAAAATCATCATCGCTCGGCTTCATCCTATAAAAATCATTCCTCTTATTCTTCGTCTCGTAATCGTCGTTCTTATTACACGCGTTGTCGTAAAAATTGTATTTCCTCTCGACATCTTCGGAGTATTTTTCGTTTGAAAACCCCTCTCTGTTGTCGTTGAATCCATTCACGCGTAACGACGACGACGTTTCGATGTTTCTTTTCTCGATTCTTTTGAAAAACGAGAGTCGTCTCTTAGTGTTAAACTTTTTCTCATCATCATCACGAAAACGATGACGATGCGAAGAAGAACTAAAGGAGAAAGACGACTTCAACGCGTTGCTCGTCGTCATCTTTCTCGTCTTCTTTTTATCAGAGTAGTATTAGCATTCGCATTAGTATATCGAAAAGAGCGGCATATGCGAGGATGATTCTAAGTTCTTGTGTGGTAAAAAACAACGGAGAACGTTTTTTGGTCAAACCGTTCGTTTAAAAAAGGCAGACGTACTAAAAGAAAAGAGCGGCGGTGATGTGTTCCCTTCTTTCCCGCAAAAGAGGACGACACCGTCTCGTCTTCTCTCTTTTTGCGATCGATTTTGATGTGCATCTTTTTGCGCGTTCTGTGCACACAGAAGAGGGCGTCTCGTCATCAACCAGACTTCTCCATCTCTCTTTTTAATTCGATGATGATGATCTCGCATGTGTATTCTTTCGTCCTTTTATTTAAGAGACGCGAAGAGAATAAAAAGCAGTTGGTCTCCTCCTCAAAAGAAGAAGAGAATAACAAACTCTCATCAACTCTTGTTGTCTTCAAACGGACACCCCGGATTTGGTACTAATACAGAGAAGTGCACGATGATGACGACGACGTCTTCTTCGTGTTGCTCGTCGGGTGTGTTCGGGGTGCTCTCGTCGACGTCGTCTTCTTCTTCTTTATTGAAGAAGATGAAAGAGAATAAAACAAACGTGATGAGTGTGCGCCGTCGTCATCATCAACGACCGCATCATCATCATCATCATCACGCCTCGGAAACGAAGCGCGATGGCAGAAGAGCAGGGGCGGCTTTGAGTGTGGCGGCGGTGATGATGCCGTCGTTATTACCATCTTCGCATCAGCATCAGCATCAGTCGTCATCATCATCATCATCGGTAGTTAGTTTGGATAATAATAATAATACTATGAAGAGAGGCAAAGTCGCCGCCAAAGCGGCTGCTGCTGCGCGGGATTATCATCGTCAGCAGCAGCAGAGCGAAGAAGACACAACAATTTCAAGTGTAAATTCGACGACGACGAGGACGATTCAGAAGAGAGTTTTGAACGAGAATAACGCGAGTCAAAAAAGAAGAAACAAACTTTTGGGTCTCTTCGGGAAGGGCTCGATGATGTTTGTACTCGTCGCGATGATGGTAACCGCGTCGGCGTTGCTCTTCCCGGAGACTGCTTTGGCGAAATCGAAAGCGGTCATCGCGGAACAATCCTCCGGATTCTCCGTTAAAGTCATCCTCGATTGGATTTTACATCTGGATAAACACTTGGTGGAGTTGTTCGCGACGAGCGGGAAGATGGCGTACGGGGTGTTATTCGGGATTATCTTCGCGGAGACTGGGTTCGTGGTGACGCCATTTTTACCCGGGGATTCTTTGTTGTTCGCGTGCGGCGCGTTAGGCGCAATAGGGGTGTTGAACTTCCCGTTGGTGTACGGGTTGCTCTTCCTCGCGGCAGTTTTAGGGGATACGGTGAATTACATGTGCGGCTCGTTCTTCGGGGAAGTCGCGATTAGGAAGAACCCGAGAATTTTCAAACCAGATTACATCGCCAAGACGAGAACGTTTTACGATAAATACGGGGGGAGAACGGTCGTTCTCGCTCGCTTTTTTGTCATCGTGAGAACGTTCGCGCCGTTTATCGCCGGCGTCGCCAAGATGAACTATTCCAAGTTTGCGTTGTACAACGTCATGGGCGCCGGCGTTTGGATTACCTCGTTCATGGGACTCGGGTACTTTTTCGGGAACGTTCCCGTGGTGAAAGAAAACTTTGCGACGACAATCGTGGTGATCATTTTGTTGTCCTTGTTGCCGATTATTGTGGAAATTGTGAACCATAAGAAGGATTCGTCAGCTAACTCGGCGTCGGCGTAAAGAGAAGAAGAAGAAGAAAAGTACTCTTATTTTACCGCTCAATCATCGAGTTTACCCAGTCCGCCGGGGTATAAATTATCATCATCATTTCTCTACCACTACTATTAAAGTTACATCGTTATTATTATTAAAAGAATCTTCTTCTTTCTAGTTTTCTTCTTTCTATTTCTTCTTCTTCTCTCTCGCGCCACCGCTTTGCTCCTATCCCTCTTTTATCATTATATCTATCTATCTTTTTCATTATATTGTTTATGCTCATCATCATAATCATCATCTGTCGTCGGCGACGGGGGCGTCGATGTCTTCGTTTTTGTCGTCTTCTAGCGCAATCGCTACCATCTCACTTCCCTTCGAACTTAAACGATACGACCTCACATCAATCGCGTACGGGTCTTCTAAATCTGCACTGCTGCTCGTATTATTATCCGTCGTGGTATTCGCCGCCGTTGCAAAATCGCTTCTTCTTGTGCTTCTTCTTCTACTTCGCATCGCTTCTTCATCGTTTTCATCCTCCTCCCCATCGTCTTCTTTCTCGGCGACTTGATAATTTTTCCCTATGACGTTGAAAAATGATTCGTCCTTCGGCGCTAACGTCCAACCGCCTTTCCAGCAACACAAACAACACACCGCCAGCGAAAATATTTGCACCGTTTGATAATACGTCGGGACACCTAACGCTAACCCGACCGCATCGCACATCTTTTCATCCGTTCCTTCTTCACCGCCGTTGCAATATTTCGGATCGTCCGAAAACGAATTCAAAATCACCGCCAACGGTATCGCCGTGTTTTGATAGCACACCTCAATCGCCACGGCTAAACAGGACGGTCTTTTCAACCGGCACACCCTCGCCGTGGCTAAAGAAATCATCAAACCTAATACGCACGGTAAAGTCACGCCGACGTAAAACTTCCAATCTCGATCCCAAATCGGCGCCGAGGAGTTCGAGCTCAAAAAGAATCCCATCAACACCAGCGCGACGCCGCACGCGTTCCCGAGCGCGTTCAATTTCTGCGTATATCTCGGATAAGTCTTCCCGACGAACAATCCGCTAAATATCCCAACGATGACTAAACTAATCGTCGTAAACAACCCGTCCCAAGATAACTTCACTTGCGTTTCTTTCGGGAACGCGAGTTCGGTGTATAACAAAATATTCGCCGGTAAGGTCAACGCGCTCAACAAACTCGAGCTCGTCGTCATCGCCATCGAGAGCGGTAAATCCGCGTTGAATATGGAACACCACCAGTTTGAATAACTCCCTCCCGGTGACGAGGCGGTTGCAATTAACGGAATTCCGTATAACGGTTCGTTTTTAAAGAATAACTTGCAGGATACAAAGCCTAAAAGAGGGAGGATTAAGAATTGACAGATGAGACCGATGCATAAAGGCAAAGGTTTCTTGAACCTCTTTTTAAACGCGATCGGATCGACCGTCACGGCGAGACCAAAGACCAGGAAAAATAAGAGCACGTTTGACGCGATTTGTTTCGCGAGTATCTCCGTCTCTTTATTCCTCGTGCCCATTTTAGAGTATTACTCTCTCCGGTAGTGTGTAGAATACTATAGTCTTTTAGTAGTATATCTTGTCTTTTCTTTTCATCATTTACTCCATTGACTCATCTTTAATAAAGAGGAGACGTGTGAATGAAATTTTAAAAATCCTCCTCGAGACAGAATACGTGCTCCTAAGAAGAACACGAACAAGAACGAGAGAAACAAGTCGTTTTCATCCTCGTCCTCCTCCTCGTCGTTAATTCTCTTTCTTTTCTTCGTGTTAACGAGAAAAGAGTATCGAGAGTAGCAGAGAAGAAAGATACGGGGGAGAGAAAATGTCGAAAACACGTCTCTCCTTTTCCTCTCTCTCTCTTAAGTGGTTCTTATTAGGGTTTGACACCCTAACTATCATGCACACGAATTCGTCTTTCTTTCTTTCTTTCAGACACAAGTTGTTGTGCGAAAGATGACGACTTTAAACGACGAGACGACGACGTTGATGAAAAACGCGACTTTGACGACGACGAAAAGGAAGAGGAAAAGGACGAGAAAATTTGACGACGACGATGCCTCTTCGTTGCAAAAGCCGAATGCGAATAATGCGAAACGAATGAAAATGAAGAACGATGAGAAAGAAGAGACGAAGACGAATTTGCTCGGCATTTTAGTGGAAGCGACGGATTGCGCCAGCCCTTTAGTACAAATTAAGACGACAAAAAAGGACGACGAGAGCACTCCTCCTCCTCTTCCTTTCCCGTCCCGTAATCCTCCTCCTCTCGAAACCGACAAAAACGACGACGACGACGAGAACTTTGAATTGGAAAATATTCAAAATTCAAAAATTGAAGAAGAAGACCAAAAGGAGGCGAAGCGGCGAAGCAACGCGCAACAACCAGATGAAGAAGAATTAAAAGAATTAAAAGAAGAAGAAGAAGAGACTACCTTTACGACGACGAAAACGAGTGGTATAATAGATGATGAAGCAACAACAGCAATCGAATCAATCGCGAAAGCGGCGCCAAAGCAAGGGTTGAAGATGTTCGTCCAGTGGCTGGACGCGCTCGTGTTTGACTTGAAATCTCGCGCGGCGACGTTGAAACGATCGAAGAAGAGAGCGCAAAAAGCCTTCCTGAGAATGCAGAAAGAAGAGAAGAAAAAGTATGGCTTCTCCTTGGAATCGGCGTCGGCGAAGACGAAAGGAACGAAGAAGATAAAGAAGAACATTAAAAGTACGAGAGATTTGAAAATGTTACGCGCTTTGGAAGATTTTTGGGGCGTGGAGTTGAGCGAGACGGAGAAATCGCTCGAACGAGCGCGAGCGACGTTGAAAGCGCACACGTTGATGCTCGCGGTGGAAAAGGACGACGAGAGAGCCATCCTCGCTTCCGCCGTGGCGTTTTATCGAACGTCGTTTGGTTTGATTTCAGAACACGTTGTTGTCAAAAGAGAGTAATAAAACGGGTTTGTTGTAGAGAGATATTTTTAGTAAATGCGTCATAGTTTTAAAGCAATCATGAACCAATACTACTAACACGAGTATGAATATGAATGAGACACAAAAGAATAAAGTGGTCCCGATAACTGTCCTCACCGGTTTCCTCGGTTCCGGGAAAACCACTCTGGTGAACCACATTTTACACTCGAATCAAACTGAACTTCACGGGTTGAAAATAGCCGTCATTTTGAACGAATTCGGAACGGATTTAGGCATCGAAAAGAAGATGATGTTACCATTCACGACAACCACAGAAACGCAAGAACAACGAGATGGATGGGTAGAACTCGATAACGGGTGCGTCTGCTGCACCGTGAAAGGGTCGCTCATACAAACGATCGAAAAACTGATGAAGATGGAGAAGAAGAAGAATGAATTTGTTGGTCAGACACGAAGCGAAGAAGTGAAAGAAGAAGCGAAGGAAGACGAAGAGGAAACGAAAGCGTTCGATTACATTTTACTGGAAACGACCGGATTAGCGAATCCAGGACCGATATGTGGCGAGTTATGGGTAGACGACGCTTTGTTGGAAGACAACATGGAAAATGCGGCGGTGTTAGATTCAGTCGTCTGCGTCGCGGACGCGAAAAACATCGAGAGGCAGTTGGAGGAACACGTCGAGGCGCGAGAACAAATAGCGTACGCGGATGTGATTGTTTTGAATAAAGCAGATTTAGTCGAGACAGAGGAAGAATTGAAAAGGATACGAGAGAAACTGGAGAGTATAAATGCGGACGCGAAGTTGGTCGTCAGTGAACGGTCGAAAGTGGATTTGTCCCAAGTCTTGGATCAGAAGAGTTATAAAGGAAACGTAAAGAGTCGATTGATGAAAGAAACGAAGGAAACGACGACGACGAAAAGGTTTTTCGCAAAAGGCGCGAAAGATTTAGCCATGCGAATAGAAGAAAGTAGTAAAAGTAGTAACAGCAATAGTATTATTAGTAAACACGACGAAACGATCACGACGGTGTGCTTAACCGCGAAAGGTTTCGTCGATAAGGAAAAGTTTGAAAACTGGATCGAGGATTTGCTTTGGGAGAAGAGGAACGAACCAAACGGCGCGGACGTCTTGCGGTGTAAAGGGATACTGAAGTGCAAAAGTAAAAGCGATGCGCCGCCACTTATTTTACAAGGCGTGCGAGATGTTTACGAAATAACGGATGGTTTCGACGGGTTAAAACTCCAAGAGGACGGATTAAGTAAAGTCGTCCTCATCGGACGGCGGTTGCGTTTGGACGAGTTACGCGTAGGTTTTGAAAGTTGCTTTTTCCTTTGAAACAAATGCATGTTGTATTTCTCTCTCTTTACTCTCTTTATTCCTTTACGCTCTCTAATAATTCTATTCTCTATTCCTATGTTTCGAACATTCTTATAACTACTCTCTTAAATTATATTGATTTCAAAACGCCTCGCAATCTCTCCGGAACGCCATGCTTCTCGTTATCGACCGCGTGTACGTTCGCGCCACATTTCGCCAAAAAAATCGCGCACTCGTCCTGGCCAGCCTCCGCGGCCACCAACAACGGCGTCGACCCACAACTATCTCTCTCGTCTATTTTCGTCCCCAACTCTGTATCTTCCGTAAACAGCACTTTCAAAACAGCCAACCGCCCTTGACTCGCCGCTCGATGCGCCGGCGCGTTCCCGCTCGCGTCCTTCGCGTTCACGTCCGCGCCTGCTTCGATTAATTTCCTCGCGATATCTCCGTACCCTTTCGAACTGGCGTAGTGTAACGCGGTTAAATCTCGTCCTCGCGTTTTCGCGTTCGCGTTTGCGCCCGCCGCTAATAAAATCGAAACCGTAGACATGTGTCCTCCAGCCGTTGCGGAGTGCAAAGGGGTGCCACCCCACTCCCCTTTTTCCGGGTGTTCTAAGAATTCTCCTCCTTTTTGTTTCATCAAATTGGTGTTCAAGAAGAGTTCTAAGAGGTCTCCGTGTCCGTTTGCGGCCGCGACGTGTATAAAACTCCTCTCATCCTCTTCGTCGTCGTCATCCTCGTCTTTTAAAGACGAAGCGTTTGCTAAAGATTTCTCCAAAAAGGATTCCAACTTTTGATCATCATCATCATCGTCGAGATCATCAAACGCGTGCACGTTTCCTTCTCTCACCGCTTTTAAGTAATGCGCGTAACTTTTATGCTCATCTTTTACACGTTGTTGTTCTTGTTGTTTTGCGTTATTCTTCTTCATCATCATCATCGTTTATATACTACTACTACTACTACTACTACTAGGGATTGTTTGCAACAATGTAAAGTAAAGTCAAATCCCCTAAAAAATAAAGAGAAAGAGCGCGAGAGGGGGTGACACCCAATTCAATTTTTGCTCTTTTTTTTAGAAAAACGTGTTTTTTTTGGCAAAAGTGTACCACAAACCCACGACATAATAGTTTTCAAACCCAACACTGAACCCCTCGCCAAGAATACAAAAAAAATACGAGCAAAAAAACGTCCTCCCTGCGCGCGCGCGATATATCATCCGTCGTATACTTTCAGCTCCACGCAATACCGTCGGTACAACACAGCGAGTGAGTTGCCACCCGGGGACCCCTCGCAGCGTGTTAGAGTACTAAAAGCGACTTTCCACCACTGGGGACGCAACATTTTTTTGCGCGCGCGTTAGTAGGGGTTTTTGTTTTTTTGTATTCTTGATGAGAGTAGGGTTTCAGTGGGTTTGAGAAACTCTGTTAACGTGGGTTTGTGGTATTCTTTTGCCAAAATTTTTTGTACGCGACAAGCACCATTTTGTACGGACGTGAGTGTCTTCATCAGAAATTTTTCCTTTCTTTTCTCTTCTTCTTTCAAAAGTGGTCTCAGATTTTATACAAAACTTCATAAAAAGAAGAAGAGTTTTGTAAAACACAGTTTAGAGAGAGAGAGAGACAGAGAGAAGAAAGAACACTTTTTCACGCGATAATCATCGTTCACTCCTACGTGTTGTCGTTTCATCGTCGTCGTTCGGATCATCATTCGAAGACCTTTGTTAGTATTCTAACACGAAAAGAAAGCATTATTAATAAAAGAGAGAAGATTTGACTTTTACGAGAAGAGACATTTTTGAATCTTTTTTTCTCATCATCATCCGCCGTCGTCTCTGTTATATTGTTGTGTTTGTTATTGCAAAGTGTTCTCGTGGAGCAGAAGAAGACGTTCTTTTAAAGAGAGAGTTTAGAAGAGTTTAATAAAAGAGATGACGACGATGCAGACGACGATTCAGACGATCAAACAACGAGAAGGGAGTTCATGGAACCGACAGTTTCAACGAAAGCAAAGATTTCGACAGTTTTACCTTCTTGGGAGAAATAGGAGTCATAGGAGTCGTTGGAATACGAATAACGGAGCATTCGGTGTGGTGAGAGTTTCAGCAAAAATGTCATCAAAAGAAGAAATGATAAACACGTTCACGCAAAAGATAGAACTTCCAGATCAGCGCGTATTAATCGTAAACGCGAAAACGGCAAAGTCGTCGGGAATACACACGGTCGCGTTGGAGTGCGAACCTTCCTTACCCGCGAAAGGATTGATTTTACACTGGGGTGTTATTCGTCCTAATGAAAACAAGAAGAAGTGGCACGTGTTGCCGCGAGAGCTGTTTCCACCCGGGACGACGGTGTATAAAGAGAAGGCGATGCAAACGCCGTTTCCGAGGATGACAAAGTTGGTGATTGTTTTAGACGCGGAGGCGACGGCGATTCATTTCGCGCTGAAGAACGAGGAGACGGGAAAGTGGATCACCGGGCCGAATAAGAAGGATTTCGTGATTCAGTTAAACGGCGAGAAAGGTAGTGTTGGTAGTAGTAATGGTACTGTTGCTGCTGCTGTTGCTGCTCCGAAAACGGCAGCCGAACAACCAGTAGTCGCATTTTCATCGCCAACTCCCGCTTCTCCTCCTCCTCCTTCTCATCAGTCTTTGATTACCAACGCGTACGTGAAACCGTCCAACGCGTTGGATAATTTGATCAAAGTCGTCGCGTTTACAAAGTGGGAAGAAACTGGAAGGCTGGAAGTGAGCGAAAGTGAACGAGAAGCGATGTTGAACGAAGCGAGCGAGTCTATCATTCGCGAGTTGGAAGGCGGCGCTAAGTTGGATGCGATTATGAAACGATTCGGCATCATCGAGGAAGGAGGATCGTCGTCGTCTGAATCGTCGTCGTTTTCGTCGTCATCTCCGCCACCGAAACAACAACAACAACAACAACAACAGCAACAACAAGAAGGAAAAGGAAACGAAAGGTTGCGAGAAATCTGCGAGTCTCGCTCCAACGGCGCTTCCATCAAATGGGGCAAATATTACGACGCCAGTCAAACGGGAACCGCTTTAGTCCGCGACATGTACGTGGAAACGAGAGAAAAGAACAACATGTTGCAGTTACACGTCGTCGTCGAGGCTGACTTTGATGTCAATTTACACTGGGGCGTCACGTCGAGAACGGACGGGACGTGGCGACAACCGCCTCCCGGGTGGACGACCGTGCCGCCTCGAAGTTGGGGCTCCACCGGGAACAGTTGGGAAACAGAATTTGAAAATTGCGGCAACAAATTGAAAGCGGTGACGTTGGAAGTTCCGTGTGGGAACGACGAAGGGATCGTTTTCGTGTTACGAACCGTCGCAGACGAGTGGGTGAAAAACGGCGACGGCGATTTCTACGCGCACAGAGACACCGACCAATTGGCGCCGGCGCCTTCGAACGAACATCAAAAACCGAGAGAGAGAGAAGAACGGAAGAACAAGAAGGAACACCGAGATCGCGACCGAAAAGACCGCAAGAGAAAAGACGATTCGTTTGCTGCCAACCAACCGGCCATTCCTCCTACGATCAACGCCAAATCAGTCAAATCGGTTCAACCCATCAAAAGGAAGGAATGGAACGTAGACGATATCGTGTTGAACATCGGCGCGTTCGGTAGAGACGGGAACAACGTCGCGCAAAACTCCATCGATCAAATATGCAACGCCGAAGAAGGGTGCACGCGATCTTTGATGCACCGCTACAACGCCGCCGCTGATTTATTGGGCACTTGCCACGACGAAGGCGAAGCCGGCTTACTCGCCATGTTTACCTGGTTCCGATTTATGGCTTTACGACAACTCGTTTGGAACAACGATTATAACATCAAACCGAGAGAAATCAGTGCGGCGCAAGCGAGATGCACGGAAGCGTTGACGAAATATCATCGAAATGAAAGCAATTACCGCGATGTTGTTCGATTGATCATGATGACCATCGGCCGAGGAGGGACCGGAGACGTCGGTCAACGCATCAGAGACGAAATCTTAGCCGTTCAGCAAACGAACAATTGCAAAGGCGGCATGATGGAAGAGTGGCACCAAAAGTTGCATAATAACACGTCGCCAGATGACGTTCCAATTTGCGAAGCGTTGTTAAAATTTATCGCTTCCGATTGCGATATCAACGTCTACTGGGCTCATTTGCACGCGAATAACATCGACGCCAAACGAATGTCCGAATACGACCGAAAGATTTGCTCGGAACCGAAATTCTCGAGAGACCAATACGAAGGTTTAACGAGAGATTTAACTGAGTATTTACGGACATTGAAAGCGGTGCATTCTGGCGCCGATTTAGATTCCGCCGCGGAGGCTGTTCTCGGGTATCACCAAGACGCGTGCAAAGGCAAAGAAATCAACATCCCGCCCGTCGCCGACGTCGCCTCGCCTCGATTAGAAGAACTCTTGACGTGCGCGAGAGTATTAAGAGAACAAAACGGCGACGCGTTCAACGTGTTGGAAGCCATTTTAGAGGCGAGAAGAGAATTATGGCAGTGGACGAAACCGGATGGGAAAGATAACGATCGTCTGAAAGATGTCATTTACTTAGACTTGGCGTTGGAAGCAGCCGTGAGACAAGTGATGGAGGCGCAGATCGCCGAAATGAGCAAGAGAGCGCCTCTGGACGTCTTGAAAATCACCGGAATGGTTTTGGAGAACTTGTGTTTGAGTACCGGCGAAAACCAAGAATTCGTCTATTGCTTGAAAGATTGGCAAAACGTTATTCAGTCCGCCAAATCCGGTTCGAACGATTGGGGATTACAAGCCAAAGCCGTGTGCGACCGTTTAGGCAACGCTTTAGGAGAAATCTCGGAACGGTACATCAACGTCTTGCAGCCAACCGCGATGAGTATGGGACCGAAATTGAACGTAGACGAACACGTTTTGCAATTGTTCTCGGAAGAGATCGTGAGAGGTACTCCAGCCGCTCCGTTGTCTCAAATGCTTCGCGTGTTAGACCCTATGATTCGAGCCGTCGCGCAAATGGGTCGATGGCAAGTCATTTCGCCGGTGCAAGTTAAAGGTCAAGTCGCGTACGTCGACGCGTTGTCCATGGTGCAGAACATTAAATATTCCACGCCGACGATTATCATCGCGAAAAGAGTTTCTGGTGAGGAAGATATTCCAGTCGGTTGCGTTGGCGTGATCACGCCGGACATGCCAGACATTCTCTCGCACGTCTCCGTCCGCGCGAGAAACGAGAAAGTGTTCTTCGCGACTGTTTTTGACTTCAACGTCTTGGAAGAGATGAAACAGATGGACGGCAAATGCGTTTCTTTACATCCGAACGCGCAAGGAGATGAAATCGATGTCAAGTCTATCGAATTGGCGGACGTTCAACCCGCCGGAGGCGCGGGCGCCTCTCAAGCGAAAACCTTGGGCGAATCTGGAATTTCCATCAAGCAAAAGCAATGGCCCGGTAAGTTTGCGTTGGATTCGTCTGAATTCAACGACCAAGTCGTCGGCGGTAAATCGAAAAATTTGGAATTATTGCGAGGACGCACGCCGAATTGGATTCAATTGCCCGCCTCGGTGGCGTTGCCGTTCGGAACGTTCGACGCGACTTTGAACGATCCAATGAACGCGCAAGTGAAAACGAAGCTGGAGTCTCAAATTCTCGCTTTGAAGCAATTCGACGACTCAAAAGACGGCGACGGTTTCCGTGCGTTGATCGATGATATCAAGTCAACCATCTCTTCGTTGAAACCGCCGAACGCGTTACAATCTGAACTCGAATCGTGCTTTACTAAGGAAAAGTTATCATGGCCTGGGGATTTGGAAACTTCCGAACAAGGCCAGGAAGCTTGGAGAACCATTTGCGCCGTTTGGGCTTCCAAGTACAACGAGAGAGCGGTCTTGTCGTGTAAAAAAGCCGGTTTGAATCACGACGATTTGAACATGGCGGTGTTGTGTCAACCGGTGGTGAACGCGAAATACGCGTTCGTGTTACACACGGTGCACCCGCAAACGAACGACCAAACTGAAATTTACGGCGAACTCGTCTGCGGCATGGGCGAAGCGTTGGTTGGTAACTTTGCCGGTCGCGCGTTGAGTTTCACGGTGAAGAAATCGGATTTAGATCGACCGACGATCAACGGGTTCCCCTCGAAATCGAAAGGATTGTTCGCGCGACAAAATACGTTGATTTTCAGATCGGATTCAAACGGCGAGGATTTAGAAGGGTTCGCCGGCGCCGGTTTATACGACTCTGTGTGCATGAACGAGCCGAGTTTAGAATCCATCGATTATACGAACGAACCGATTTCGAACAACGAAGATTTCAGGAACCAAATGTTGAGCGCGATTGCCAAGAGCGGCATGGAGATTGAAAATTTGCTCGGGTCGGCGCAAGATATCGAAGGCGCGATCACGGAAGACGGTAAATTGTTCGTCGTGCAAACGAGGCCTCAAGTGTTTTGAAGCAGCGGCGTGGCGGCGAGAGAGAAATCAACCACCACAAGCATAATACTAAGAGAGAGAGTCGTTTTTTATGATAATACGAAGAATGGATTCCAATGAATTATGATTAAAAGTACTACAGTAGTCGATTTTTTTATATGTGGGGTGTATGTGTCAATCGCGTCGTCGCCAACGTCTTCTCGTTTCTCTCTCTCTCTCTCTTTCTTTTCTTTTCTTTTCATGTGTAGTAGTGTTAGTAGTAGTAGTTATTACTACCGGTAACATTTGTCTTCTTTAACCTTCTTTAACCGACGAGTTCGCCGAGCATCGCCTCGGGAGGTAAATATTTCTTCAACACGTTTGGCGGATGCAACATGTCAAACTCCTCCGTGGCGTCTTTACCGGCGAACAACATGATTGCTTTCTTCCCGCCGGGATGGTCCGGTAAAAACTCCGTCACGTCGTACACTTTCCCGTGTAAAATCACCCAACAGTCGTTTTCTTTATCGTGCTTTGCAACTTCGGCTTCGGTTAATCCTCCGGAGGAGGACGCCGTCGTCTTGGCGCCCATTTTCGGATTGAAGTGGCCGTTGATGTTGGCGACTCTGTTTAACGCGCCTTGCGCGTCGGTTATTCTCGAGTACGCGTTGACGTTACCACCACCACCACCACTTCTTAATTGCTTGACGATGTTCATCCCAGCCACTCTGCCAAAGACCACGCAATCTAACAAGGAGTTCCCACCGAGACGGTTTCTCCCGTGGACGCCTCCGGCGGCTTCGCCGGCGCAAAACAAACCCGGGATTGGTCTTTCATTCGCGTCTAAAACTTGAGAATCATCGTTGATTCTCAAACCGCCCATGGTGTAATGAACGACCGTACACACGATGGCGACGTGAAACGTCGGGTCGTTCATATCCAAAGGCGCGTTGTGAAAAAACTTCTTCCCGAACGGGCACGCTTTCGTTTGCGCGCACCGGTTGTATTTCTCAAACGTCTCTCGTAAATGCGACGGGTCGATGCCCATCTCTCTGGCGACTTCGTTCCCGGAGTTGAATTTCTTCATGATACCTCTCCCGACGTAGTGTTTGCAGTGCCATTCGATTTCTTTGGACGCTTTACCGTTCAAGATTAATCGGAACGGACCTTTGTTTCGGTTCATTTCACCGGAGACGTAATCCCGTCTCCCGAGCTCGTCGCAAAATCGATTCCCGTTTGCATCTAACAAGATACCACCGACGCCTCTCAAAGCTTCCGCGGCTAAGAATTTAACTTTCGCTTCTGGTTCGCTCGGGTTGACTAAACCGGTCGGGTGGACTTGCACGGATTCCATGTCCACGACGCCGGCGCCAATCTCTTGGGCCATTTTAATCCCGTCGCCCGTGCAATGGTCGCCGTTGGTCGTCGGTAAACTCGTCACGTCCGGTCTATATTTCGATAACAAGGAAGTGTTCGTGTAATCCGCGCCATACCCTCCGGTACACACCACCACTGGTCCAAACGCCTGTTGCGTTTGTCCTTTCTTATCTGAATATTCGCACCCAACCACTTGTCCGCTGGCGTCTTTCAGTAACCTTTTCACGTTCGCCTTGGTGATAATCTGCGCTTTCTCGTTATTCGTTTTTTCGCACACCTCCTCTAACGCTTCCATCAACGCGTACGTGATGGTAAACCCGGGAAATCTCGCTTTCCCTCTGTGCGTTCTCGGATACGAGTGTCCACCTAACTGCGAAATCAAACTCAAATCGAGATTAAATCTGTCCACGAGCCAATCGACGGCGCTTCCGCTTCCGTGCGCTAACACTTTCGCCAAAGGAATCGTGTGTTCAGGTGCCGTCGTGTGGTTCACGCCAGCTGCGCCTTTTAAGCAGTCTTGTTCGAACGCCTCCGCGGAGTCTCGCGCGGCCATGCCGCCGACCAGTTTTTGCGTTTTCGTCGGTGCTCCTTTATTTTGAATTTAGATTACAGAGAGAATAGAAAATTTTTGAAGTTGTGAGTCTTTTTTTTTAATAACGTTTTGTTGTTGTTTGAAAAAAAATGAAAGAAAATTTTTAATCGAAGAAAAAAATTCAACTTTAGAACGCTTTTCGAGCCTTTTTCTCTCTCTCGTTGGCCTCCTCTGAGTCATCACGACTTTGAGAATTATTTTTATTCTCAAACGAAGAGATGAGAAGAAAGCGCTGCTTTTTCTCTTGTCTTTGTTTCTGTGTGTTCTCGTTGAAGTTGTCTCGTTTTTGATGTGATGTTTACGAGTGAACGCAATAAAACGTTTGTTTGTTTGCGCGTCGTTTCAATCTCTTCAATATTAAAGAAAGAGATTACGACGAAAGAGAGATCGGCGGCAAGAACATCACACGAATGAATTGACACGCACCGTTGATACCACTCGTCGCTTTGGTCGAGTTCCCGCCTAAGAAAGCGCTCTTATCTAATAACACGACCGAGCCTCCGTTTTCTAAGATGGTGTGTGCGGCGGATAAGCCGGCTAAGCCGCCGCCGATGACGATCACTTTATGTTGAGACATACTCTACTAACTGTCTGTTATGATGAGTGAGATCGCGTCAGTCCAATCAGTAGTGAAGAAGAGGAAACGAGAAAGAAGGCAAAAAAACGACCTGAACTTTTCAGTCGAAAACTTTTTTGATCGAAAAAATATCTTCTTCTTCTTCTTCTTTTCTCTGCTAAACCCTGAATTTTTCGAATTTTTCACGCACAAAATTTTTGCATCTCTCTCTTTTCTCTCTTCTTTCGTCTTTTCGATGCACTTTTTTGGAGGAGTGTTTTTGTGTTCGTTTCTTTCTCTGCATATGCGCTTCTGAATTACAAGAACTTTTTGTTGTGAGTAACGAAACGAGAAGATGTTTAAGAAGAAGAGCAAAATGGTGTTGTCGATGCTGTTGTCCTCCTCCTCCTCCTCCTCGCGAGGACGACAACACGACGGAAGAGTTTTACGAGGATGGCAGCGTTACGCGTGCGGGTGTCGCGACGACGATGAAAACGACGACGACGATGGGAATCTGACGATGATGATGAGAAAAAGCGCCTCGTCGTCATCATCATCATCGACTAACGCTGCTTTGATAAAGAACGACAAAGAGGAAAACAGACGACGAGGAAGACGAGGAGGAGGATTTGGAACGTCGACGTCGTTTTCATTGAACAAGAACGACAAAAACGAGGAAGAAAACACCAGACGACGACGACGACGACGAGGACGAGAGTTTAGCAGCAGCAGCACTACCACCACCACCACGAGTACGAGTAGGAATAGGAGCAAAAGTGAAACAAGCGACGACGAGAAGAAGGAGAATAAAACGACAACAATAAACGTCTCGTACCCGGCGTTTCAAGTCTGGGGGAGTAACACGGCGGTTGGGAAAACGCTCGTTTCCGGGGGGGTAATCAACGCGGCGGCGAAAAGTTCTTCGTCTTCGTGTTTGTATTTGAAACCAGTACAAACTGGGTTCCCGGAAGATTCGGACGCGCAATTCGTCGCCGATTGTGTGCATAGCGTCGGAAGCGAAAGCGGCGGCAGTTCTATCAAAAGAAGAGTGACGACTGGCGCGCACGCCGCAAAGTGTCGCAGCGTTTCCACAGAAACAACAACAACAACGTCAGACACGACGACTACCGATGATGGTACGAATAACACGAACATTATTAACAACGTCTGGTGTCACACGGAGTTTGCGTGGAAAATAGCCGCTGGACCGCACATAGCGGAGAAACTGGAAGGGAGACCGGTGACGGACGAGGACGTCGTGAACGCCGTGCGAAATCGATTGGAGGAGTTTTATAATAACGATTTAAATAACAACAACAACAACAACAACAACAAATTCGCGCTCGTGGAAACCGCCGGAGGAGTTGCTTCTCCCTCATCTTCCGGAAATTTACAATCGAACGTGTTAGCGAGGTGTCGATTACCGGCAATATTAGTTGGCGATGGACGATTAGGCGGCGTTTCCGTGACGTTGACATCGTACGAGTCTTTACTTCTGAGAGGATACGACGTCGCGTGTATCGTTTTAAGCAACGAAGGCTACGATAACCACGAAGCGATCGCAAAGAACGTCCCATCGAACGTGAAAGTATTCTCGTTACCAAAACTTCCACACGAAGGCGATGGACAAAAGTGGGTTCACGAGCAAAACGACGCGTTTCGAGACATGTACGCCCATCTTGTTCAATGGCACGCGAAACGCGTGGAAAAGTTGAACGGATTAGCAAAGGATGCTTTGGATACTTTGTGGTGGCCGTTTACGCAGCACGAGATGGTTAAGAAAGATATGGTGGCAGTAATCGATGGAAGATCGCAGGATGACTTTGTCATTTACGACCAGAAAACGGAAACAGTGCAGCACAGATTCGACGCCGCCGCTTCGTGGTGGACGCAAGGCATTACGGGCGACAAAGCGAACGAGAGTTTACATCGAGCGCTCATGCACGCGTGCGGTCGATACGGACACGTTATGTTTCCTGAAAACGCGCACGTGCCAGCGTTGGAAGCGGCTAAAGGTATACTTAACGGCCCAGCGAAAACGTGGGGTAAAAGAGTGTTCTTCTCTGATAACGGAAGCACGGCGACGGAAGTCGGCATTAAAATGGCCTTTCGACAGCGGTACGTTAATCTTGGTTTACTATCGAAAGACGGCATTGAACGCGCTGAACAAGCGAATGATGCGAACGTGTTGAATGCGTTACCAAAACTTAGAATATTAGCTTTAGATGGTTCGTATCACGGCGACACGTTAGGTGCGATGGACATGCAATCGCCTTCAATTTTTACCGGAAGTTTACAAACGCCTTGGTACGAACCGAGAGGATTGTTTTTGAACGCGCCTACAATTGGGTTGAAAAATCAGAAATGGACGGTGGAATGCGCGGAGGAGTTAGTTGTAGCAAAAGGCTCGGGGCAGACTTCTTCGACTGCTGCGGTGGTTTTAGACCGATTCGAGAATAAAGCGGACGTGTTTGACGTGAAGAAGAGAAAAGCTTCCTCTGCGGCGGCTCGATACCAGGCGCTCATAGACTCCGTTCTCGACAACGCCGAACGTCTCGGTAAATCCGGCGAGGCGCCTGAAATTGGCGGATTAATCATGGAACCCGTCTTACACGGTGCCGGCGGAATGATCTTGATCGATCCTCTCTTTCAATCCATCTTGATGCAAAAATGTAAGGAACGAAAGATTCCAGTCGTCCTGGACGAGGTCTTCGCGGGCATCTGGAGATTGGGCGTAGAAGGCGCCTGGGAACTTCTCGATTACGAAACGCCGGATATTTCGTGTTACGCAAAATTGTTAACTGGTGGCTTGGTTCCTATGGCGGCTACTGTAACGACGGAAGAAATCTTCGATTCGTTTTACGGACCGGGGAAGCCGCAAGCGCTTTTACACGGCCACTCGTACACGGCGTACCCGATTGGATGCGCGGTAGCCGCGCAAGCTTTGAAGGTGTATACGGACGAAACTATGAATCCAAATTTATCTTTTTCTTCTTCTTCTTCTTTTACATCATCATCAACAACAACATCAAAATCGAGAAGATCAATTCGATTGAACGAATTCTGGGACGAAACAACCTTGAAACGACTCAGCGCTTTAGACTCCGTCGAGAGAATCATTTCCGTCGGATGCGTCTTTGCGATGGAATTAAAAGTCCCCGACGGTGGTCCAACTGGATACGCCTCCAACATCGCCAAAGATGTCGTCTTAAAGTTACGAAAATACGGCATCCAAGCTCGTCCGATTGGTAACGTTTTGTATTTAATGGCCAGTCCAACGACGCCGCGAGAAAGTTGCGATCGAATGTTACGCGCCGTAGTCGAGGAGTTAACGACGACATAAACGACGACGACACAGGAGAGAAAATGAGAATTAGAGTAATAATGATGAGCGCAAAACCATCATCATTTGTAGAAGTCATCATTCGCTGTACTAATAAAGTATGAGATTCAATATTTATTACGTAGTAAAATACCGTTACATAGTTGAAAGGTTTTCGATTGGTTTTTGGTCGTCATTTAAAAAAAAAACATGTCTTCTTCATCTCCCATCTCATCTTACGTCCAATCGATGATCGAGAACGATGCTTCGAATAACATATCGGAGGAAGAAGTCTTCGAAATTACGACGAAAGCGACGTCCTCTTCGAACGTCTATTCCGGTTTCGCGGAGCTCGCGAACGCTTTGGAGCGATTACGAATGAAAAGAAAAACCGACGACGGAAACGTTTTCGGAGAGAAGAGCGCTCGACTTCTGGACTTGTTTTCGTTCGGCACTTTCGATGAGTATTATCATCAACAACAACAAAACGAACAACAATCGTTAAAAGTTATATTAAACGAAAAACAAGAGGAAAAGTTGAAGCAGTTATCGGTCGCATCTTTATCGTACGAAACGAAAGTTCTCTCCTACGAGATCTTGATGCAACAGTTGCACTTGAACTCTGTGCGAGAACTGGAGGATTTTTTAATCGAGAAAGTGATATCGCCCGGGATCGTGAAAGGACAGATGAATCAAGAACTGTCGGTTTTTGAAGTCTTTTCAGCGATTGGACGAGACCCAGACAGGAAAAGTGGGAGAGTGGAAAAGATGTTGGCGACTGTGAGAGAGTGGAAGAGAACGTGCGACGACGCTTTGAGAGACATCGAAAATCAAATAGTGGAGACGAAGACGGATTTGGCGATGGAAGATCTGAGGAAGGTAGAGGTGACGAGGAAGCAAGAGGAGGCGGAAAGGAGAGCGAGCGCGAACGTGGTTGGAGGAGGAGGGAGCGGTGGCATCGAGGAAGAGGTGGACGCGGCGATAAAGGAGGAATCGGGGAGCGCCGGCGGAACGAAAAGAAAGAAGTAAGAAAATGCGGAGTTTACACTCATCGATCGCGTAGAAGAAAAACATAGATAGAGCATTTAATAGAGAGCATTAGAGAGAAACAAACGCGAAACATAATCCATACGTTTATTAGTATTCGTTTAAATATTAGAAAAAACTACTCTTCTAGATTTTTTTGCTGTGGGTGCCATCGCGTAGAATCTCTCGTCACCAAATTCATTTCGAAATGATATAAAATTTAGAACGCGGAGGCTCTGGAAACGACGTAGACGCGAACCTTGTTGTCGGAATAACCGGTATACAAAGTTTGACCGTCCGCGGACCATTGCAAGGAGGTGCAGTGCGGCGGCATGGACTTCTTACCAACCGGCGGGAACTCCGGGTGCAACTCGTCGACGATGCTCTTGGACTCCAAATCCCAAATCTTCACGCACGATTGCGTGGCGGCACACAACCAATATCTATTCGGCGAGAAGCACATGGAGTAGATAATATCCCCAGCATCCAAAGAGTACAATCTCTTGCCTTCCGCTAAATCCCAGAGCATGGCGACGCCATCCTTACCGCCCGAGGCGCACAAAGAGCCATCCGGCGACACCGTGACGGTGTTGATGTACCCGGTGTGGCCAACCAAGTTGGTTCGCAACTTGCAGTTGTTCAAGTTCCACACCTTGACGAGTTTATCCCAACCGCACGAGACGATGATCGGGTTCGACGGTGCCGGGGAGAATCGAACGCAAGAAACCCACTCCGTGTGGCCTTCGTGTTCTTGAATCGTGTATTTGCACTCGCCCAAAGTGTTCCACAATTTAATCGTCTTATCTCTGGAGCCGGAGACGATTTGTCTGTTGTCCACGGAGAACGCGACGGACAAGACGTCTTTGCTGTGACCGACAAATCGTCTCGTGGTTGTTCCAGAGTTCAAGTCCCACAATCTCAAGGTACCGTCCCAGGAACCGGACAAGGCGAACTGCCCGTCCGAGGAGATGACGACGTCTTGGACAAAGTGCGAGTGACCGTGCAAGCGTCTTCTCGGGTAGCCGTAGTTGCCTTCTTCTCTGGTCAACGTCCACAAGATGACGGATTTATCTCTGGACGAGGTCAAGAGAATGTCCGAGTTATCAAGGGGAGTGGCGATGGAAGTCACCCAGCCTTCGTGTCTGTTTTTTTTTACGTTCGTGTTTGTTGGTTATTATTATGAAGAAGAAGAAGAGAATGTCAGTCACAAAACGCGTTTTACTCCTACACATATGATGCGTCGTCGTTTACGTCGTCGTCGTCGTAAAATCCATCATTGTTACCATCAAAAAGGCAGCCGAAGACGGATGAAGATGATTGATGATGACGATGATGATTTCTTGAACCTAATACGACTCTGTATAAAAAGGAGGAAAAAAATCCAACAAAATCGCGCGTATATAAAAAAGGTAAAAACATACGAAACGCGAACGAGAAAACCTACCCTTCGAGGACGCCTCTTAAAGTTAAAGTTTCCATATTTATGTTTTATTCGTTTATTATTATACTCGCGTTTGTAAAAACTTCGTGGTAGTGTTTTTTATTATTGTAAAGCGCGTTTAGATTTGTGCAGAAAAGACCTGTTTGATGTGAAAACACCCAAAATGTAAAAAATTGTTCTCTTCAATTGATTGGTTTCTCCCATTTTAAAAAAAAATTGGTTTTCTTCTTTTCTTCTTCTCTTTTTTTTTTTGTTTTCCCCTTCAAAAAAAGGTGATTTTTTTTTGAGAGAAGAACGGAGGAAGAACTGAGGAAGAAGTCAAGAGAGATCTTAGTGGAGAGAGTAGTCTTTCTTCTTTTCTCGCGTCTCTCTTTTCTCGTCTTTGTTGTTCTTCGCGCCGCCCGTGGTTTGAATCTATTTGAATCTGTCTCTGTCGTCTCAGAAGAAAGTTTTCGAAAACGAGGAAGAAAGGATCCTTTTCTTTCACACAAAGTTATATAAGAAGGTATAAGATCGAATTTAAAACAGAAGAGAGAAAAGATGAAGAACGGAAACCAAAACCAATCATCGATGACGACGATGAATACGACGATGAAAAACAAACGACGAAGAACAGCCACGGGGACCGCGATTACGAAAGCGCAAAACCTTTCCAACGCGCAAGTCGCTTTATTCCACTGTTCGTACTGTCAAAAGGACATATCGTCGGTGGTGCGAATGAAATGTGCCTCCTGCGTCGGCGTGGACTTGTGCGTGGAATGTTTCGCCGTGGGTGCGGAACCGTTTCCGCACAAAGCGGGGCACCCGTATCACGTGATCGACGACTTGTCGTTTCCGTTGTTAACCTTAGATTGGGGCGCGGACGAGGAACTCTTACTCTTAGAAGGCGTGGAGATATTCGGTTTGTCGAATTGGACGGACGTGAGCGAACACGTCGGGACGAAAACGAAAAGTCAGTGCCAACAACACTACGTCGAGGAGTACGTGAAGTCGCCGGCGGCGCCGTTGCCGGATATGAGTAAAGTCCTCGGGAAAGGATATAAAAAGTTGACCGAGGAAGACCAAGCCGAGTTGAGAAGGAAACAGAAACAAAAGAGCAAGTTAAAAGAGGAAAACGAAACCAACGGAGGAGGAGAAGAGAATAATAATAATAATAAAGAAAACGGAACGTTGAACCAAGACGTGGAGATGACGCTGTTGCAACAAATGTCCAAACCTGGAGAGATTCGTGCGGAAGGAAATATTTCCGAGTTGACCGGGTATAACGTGAAGAGAAACGAGTTCGACCCGGAGTACGACATCGAAGCTGAGTTACCTTTGGCGGAGATGGAGTTTCGAGAGTTGGACACGGAGGAGGATAGAAAATTGAAAATACGCATGATTGAAATATACAACGAGCGTTTAGCCGAGAGACAGAGGAGAAAGAATTTCATCTTAGAGAGAGGATTGTTGAACGTGAAGAAACAACAAATGTTTGAGAAGAAACGATCGCAATACGAGAGAGATTTACACGGCACGTTGCGAGTATTCATGCGATACTTATCGCAATCGGAATACGACGTCTTGCTGGAAGGTTTAGCCGCGGAGAATAAAATTAGAACGCGAATTGGCGAGTTGAAAGAATACCGACGGAACGGGATTACCACGTTACAAGAGGGTGAAAACTACGACGTTGAAAAGAAACGACGAATGGAAGAGTTTGCCAGACTCAAATCGTTCGAGTCGCCGCACTCGAGAAAGAAAGGATTCACTCCTTTGCCGTTGGCGCAAGCGCAACCGGGAGACGCGAACAAATCGTCGAATACTATTTTTCCTTCTCCCGGTGGTAGATCGCTGAAGACGGACCATCATTTAGGCAATACCTCGGGATCGAAAAAGAGAATGTACATTCCCTTGGATTTGGCCACGTTACCAGGTGTGGAGCTTTTGAGTAAACAAGAGAAGGAGTTGTGCGTGACGAATCGAATGTTGCCGGTGCAATTTTTAATGGTCAAACAACAGTTGATGAAGTTGAGTCAAGAGAGAGGCAAATCCAATCCGATTAAAAGAGCTGAGGTGAGAACGATGTTTAAAATCGAACCGATTAAAGTTCTCAGAGTGTACGAGCTGTTGTGTCAGTCTGGATACGTCATCTCTGGCGACGAAAAGAAAGTTCAAGAAGAAGAAGAGGAGAAGGAAGAAGACGAGGAAGAAGAAGAAGAAGAAGACGAGGAAGAAGAAGAAGAGGACGAAGAAGAAGAAGAAGAGGAAGAGGAGGAAGAAGAGGAAGAGGAAGAAGAGGACGACGACGATGAAGATGCTTCGGTCGAAGAAGAGGAGAGCGAAGAAGAAGAAGAAGAGGAAAGCGAAGAGGAGGAATCCGATTCGTAAATAAAATAGCTTGTAATTTATGGTACCGTGCGGTACCAATACTTTTTTTATATAATAATCTAGATATAGTAGTAGTAGTAGTAGTAGTCTCTCTTTCTCTCTCTAATGTATATGTGATGTGACAATGACGCCGCTTCTTCGTCTTCTTCTTCTTCTTCTTAGATATCCGCGATGTCGTCGAAATCGAAAAAGTCGTCGTTCTCGTCTCTTTCCTCTTCGAACGTGTCGGTTTCGTTGACCCGGATGGAATCCGGAAGTTCCCCGTACGCCTTTAAACTTCTCGCCTCTTCCGCGGTGTATTTCAAAATCACGTCCGCTTTTTCGTCTTGAAAGTCTCTCAAGCCGAGTAAAACGATATCCGACGTGTTCACCCAGACTTTCTTTCTCATCTTTCCTCGAATGTGGCACAGGCGTTTCACGCCGTCGATGCATTGCGCTTCTAAACGTCCGTTCCCTAACATTCTCAGAACTTGCGCGTACTCTTGTCCGTCTTCTTTGAATATTAACTCTCTCTTATCTTCTGAATCGTTCTTCCCTCGTCGTCGGTTTTTCCCGCCTTTGCCTTTCGCTTTCGGCATTTTTTAAATCTTCTTCTTCTTCTTCTTCTTTGCGCTTCTTCTTTGTGCTTCTTCTAATGGGGCTTTCTCCAATCTTCTTCTTCTTCTTGACTTTGTCTTCTTCTCAGAGAACAACAAAACTCTCTGTTATTACGCTCTCTTCGTAGTATTATAGTATGAGTACTTTAACAGAGTCTCTTTCCAATAATTGGGTTTAACGAACACTTTCTCTCTTCTTATTCGTCGTAGCTTCTTCTGAAACCTTTGTTTTATACTACTCACGTGTTGTGCGGTGTTTGAACAACAACACCTTTGAAATACTTTTGTCTGAAAAGCAGTCAGGCAGTAGAAAAGCAGAGAAATTTGACTTCTTCTGTTTCTGAAACCTAATTTTTCCCTCGAAAACTTTTCTCTCTCCTCGTTTTCATTTTTCTCTTTAAACATCTTTCTTTTTTCTTTCTTTCTTTCCCACACTTTTTAACTCTTTTTTAAACTTGAAACGAGAGTAAAAAACAACTTGACTCTTTTTGTTATAAACTATGATTAAGATAGCGTCCTTTAAGAGTTGTTTCTGCGCCACACGACAGACGAGAAACAAGATGACGATGATTAAATCAACGACGACGACCACCACCGGGAAAAATGTAATGAACACTCGTTCTTCTTCTTCTTCTTCCGCGCAAAATGGGTGCGTCGCCTCTTCTTCGCGACGGATAAGAAGCAACGACACCAACACATGTCATCATCATCATCAATCCGCTGTCGTCAGCAGAAGCAGCAGAAGCACTTTAACAACAACAACAACAACAACGAGCAGAAACTTTTATCGTAACAACAATAGCAATACTAATGATTATAATCAGAGAAAAAGGATACCGACGACGATGGGTGGTGTGTCTCCTCTTCTGTCGTCGTCGTCGTGCTCTTCTTCTTCTTTAACGTCTTCTCGCGTGGTGACGATGACGATGATGAGAAGAAGTGTGAAAAATACGAGATTAAGTACGACGAGCGGTAGGAGTGCTGCTGGTGAGAACAGTTCGACGACGCAAACAACAACAACGTATAAAAGAAGAGACCGCCTGGCACAAATCAAAGGAAACGATCGCGGGAAATCAAAAGTAGGCAAAACGCTCGAATTAAAAGGTTGGGTCCGATCGAATCGAGCGCAAAAAGACCGAGCGTTTATCGATTTAAACGACGGTTCGGACATGTCCGGGATGCAAATGGTCGTCTTGCAAGAACACGTGGACGAAAACGTCTGGCAACTCGTCGCGGGCGCCACGAGCGAAGTTTCGACCGGAGCGTCGATACGAGTGAAAGGGAAAGTCGTGGAATCGCCGGGCGGGAAACAATCGGTGGAAGTTTTGGTGGACGAGTTGGAGATTATCGGTAAAGCGGATCCGGCGACGTACCCGTTGCAAAAGAAGAGACACACGCTGGAATACTTACGAGGGATCGCGCATTTGAGACCGAGAACGAATACCATCGCGGCGGTGTCGAGAGTGAGAAATCAGTTGGCGTTCGCGACGCACCAGTTTTTTCAGCAGAATGGGTTTTTATACGTGAACACGCCGATTATTACCGCTTCGGATTGCGAAGGCGCCGGAGAGCAGTTTCAAGTCACGTGTTTGTTGAACGGGTTAGAGGAAGAAGGATCCGCCGGCGCCGCCGCGTCAGTCGCGCCGCAAGACGTTGAAAAAGTAGAGCAAAAAGTGAAAAGCCAAGGCGATATCGTCAAGAAAACGAAAGCGGATAAAGGAGAGGGCAACGCGACGAAAGAGGACGTCGATCGAGAGGTAAAGAAATTGTTGGCGTTGAAAGAAGAACTGACAGAGCTCCAATCCGGGTCAAATACGCCGCAAACGTCCGTGAAAGAGCTTCCAAAACTCAAATCCGGTGGCGTAGATTACGAACAAGATTTCTTCGCCAAACGATCGTATTTAACCGTCTCTGGCCAGTTGAACGGTGAAATCATGGCGAGCGCGGTCAACGACATTTACACGTTCGGTCCGACGTTTCGAGCGGAAAATTCCAACACGTCGAGACATCTCGCGGAGTTTTGGATGGTGGAACCCGAGTTAGCGTTTGCGGATTTAAACGACGACATGGATTGCGCCGAAGCGTATTTGAAGCACTGCATCACGCACGTTTTAAAACACTGCGACGAAGATTTGCAGTTCTTTGAAAAGAATATTTCCAAAGATAACTTAAGGGAAAGATTACAGAACGTCGTCGATCAAGATTTCGCTCGAATCACGTACACGGAAGCCGTGGAACACGTCTTATCGGCGAAGAAAAAATTTGAGTTCCCGATCCAGTGGGGGAGCGATTTACAATCCGAACACGAACGATACATCTCGGAAGAGGTTTATAAAGACCGACCGGTGATTGTTCGCGATTATCCGAAAGATATCAAAGCGTTTTATATGCGCGCGAACGATGACGGTAAAACCGTCGCGGCGATGGACGTTTTGGTCCCAAAAGTTGGCGAATTAATGGGCGGCTCCCAAAGAGAAGAGCGCTTGGACGTTTTGGAGAAGAAAATCGAGGAAGTCGGTTTAGAGAAAGAATCGTATTGGTGGTATTTGGAGTTGCGAAAGTACGGCTCGGTCCCGCACAGCGGCTTTGGTTTAGGTTTCGAGAGGTTGGTTCAATACGTCACCGGCGTGGAGAATATCAGAGATGTGATTGCATTTCCTCGATACCCAGGCAGCGCGGACTTCTAAAATAATAGAACGTATTGATGATTTTATATTATTACGAATCTCGTATTCCTATATGCTATGTATGCTACACAGTTCTAAAAAGCTACGATATTATCATACAAGTACCTATTATTTGAAGATGTATTCGTCTACAAATGCGCTTCTCTTTTCGCTCGCGTGACCGAGTGCAAACTTCCAGAGACGCACACTACGCCTCTGCCGTTATTCTTTCTCGTTAAAACATCTTTCGCGTATTTCATAGCCGAGGAAAAATCCTGAACGACAACTCCTTTGAAATGTTCGCTCTGCGCGATCACTTCCGGCGCAGTCGATCGCAAATCTTTCCCAGCCACGTCTACTTTTGTGGCGATCATCTCAACCATCGAAGGCGTCGCGGCTAAAGCTTTCGATATCCCGGAGTGATTTTTATCCGACGCCATGGCGAGGACAAACACTATCGGTTCGTTCGGGAAGACCTCGAGGAGCGTTTTTCTCAAACACACGGCTGATTCTTCCGTGTGCGCGCCATCGGCGACGATTGTGACGTAGTCGTCATCATTTTTATGGTTATGATTATCATCTTGCGACGTACCCGTTTCTGAACTTTTTCTTCGCGGTCGTCGGAGAATCTCGAAATTTCCAGGCGATGAAACCGAGGAACACGCTTCGAAACCTTCGCGAATACTTTCCCACGTGAGTTTGTCCCACGTCTTCCCTGTTGTTGTTTTTGTCGTCGTCATCATGTGCGATAAGACGCTCAGAGCTAACTCGGCGTTTTCTCTCTGGTGTGGACCGAGTAACGGAAGATTTATGATGGATCTGCTCTGAAACTCTTCTTCTTTTTCTCCTTTTGGAACGCTCGCTACTACGGAGACTCTTTGTTTCAAAGTCCCACCATCGTCATTGATATCTACTAAACGTACCTTCGCGTTGTTTTCGACGATCACACCACCACCTTGATTATGAACTCCCTCGCGGATTAATTGGTCCACTTTCCGATCGTTTTGGTGTCCGATGAATGTCGGTCTCGACGGTTTACAAATACCGGTTTTCGCTCGCACGATGGACTCTATGCTTCCTCCGAGCGCCTCCAAATGTTCCTCGCCAATGTGCGTCAGTATCGCACACTCCAACGAATTTTCGTCAAACACGTTCGTCGCGTCCCGTACGCCACCTAATCCAACTTCAACTAAAGCTATGTCTACGTTTTTCTGTTCGAAATACTTTAACGCCAACGCCGTTAGAACTTCGAAGTGCGTCAACTGTTTTAACGCGTCGTCTTCTTCCTTTTGAACATCATCGTTTGTTTCTAAATCCGTCCTCTTCTTCCAAATCTGTTCGAATAACTCGCTCAATTCTTTGTCGTTATATCGTCCGTTCACTCGTATTCGTTCCGCGAACGTGTGCACGTGTGGGGACTTATACGTCCCTATCGTATACCCAGCTTTCGTTAAGCACGAAGAGAGCAGAGCGATTTGAGTGCCTTTGCCTTTCGTGCCGCCGACGTGAATGGTTTTATACGTCTTCCCTTTGTGCGGGTCGCCCAAAAGTTTCAAGAAAACGCGCATTCGCTTCATATCGAACACATCGTTCGCATCTTCGTCCGTTCCTGCTTTAGACGGGACGCCTTTTTGTTCGTGGTTTATGAATCTGTTCAGAAGTTGGTCCAACCGATGATGTTCCTCTCCTCGAAGAAGAAGGTGGTTGGAAGAAAAGAATTTATAATTTTTCTTTTTCTTTTCTTCAACGACGCACGAGCAAGAACGGCAGACGAAGTCTTTCCTTCTTTGCTGTGTCTCTATCGACGGCACGAATCTTCCGGAAGCTAGACGACGCAGTCTCGAGGTCATCGTCATCGCCCTCTCTCTTCTCCAAAGAGAGAGAGAGAGAGAGAGAGAGAAAGAAGAGAAATTGTGAGGAACGGTTTTTGAGAAAATAAATCAATTTATTTTAACACTCTTATTAACGATATAATCCCGAGAACTTTCATGTGTACGTGATTTTAAATAATATTTCAGTTATGTTCATCGTAATATATATATTTAAAACAATGATATGATATTCAATTTGGCATTTTTAAATAATAAATAAATCTTTACTTGCTAGATATCAGTTTTCCCGTTGCTTTAAATGATTTTTATTTATTCATTGTTTTATATTATTGAGAATGTAAATATTTAACAGATAATATCCTAAATATACAGGAATACATGTAAAAATTAAATTCTATGTTTGAATTAAAATATAAAATTTAATTATTTGATCCCTTGAAGGTGAAGTTTTTCATTAATACTGTTTAACTATACTTAATATAAATATTGAAACGCAATATACGCATCAAATTAATTAAAAAGCATTTCGGGAACTGCGTTTCTTACTTTTCTTTTCACCTCTTCTTCAAGTTCTTCCAAAAATTCACTCATCTCCAAAAACAAACGCGAAAGAGAGAAGGAAAGAGAGCTCTCGAACGAGAGGATTAAATCAAATGCACGTCACCAACGTCGGTGGTTCGTTAACCACAGCGGTGTGTCTGTCGCTCATCGCGTGGTCTGTTCGCGTTTTAAGGTCGTCCAAACCGAATCTTTTGAAAGACTTGCAAAGTCATTTGAAGAACAAATCAGCGGACGATGGAACGAACGAAAACAAATCAACGTCCATCAACTCCATCAAACAAAAAGCTCGCAACGCGGCTCGACACGAGAGTTACGCGCGTTTATCCCCAGTCGCATTTTGGCTTTTGGTGGAAACAAAACCCGTGGAGTTTTTCATCGTCGACGTGAGCGATCGAAGCGAAAATTCAGACTTGGTTCGAGCTTTGCAAAGACGGTTCATAAGCGAAGAGAAAGAAGAGGAAGCGACCACGAAAAACAAATCTCTGTATTACGTTCGAATGGATTTGAGCGAAGTTCAGTTGCTCCTCAGGAACAGAAACTCGCCGTCGGCCACCTCGTCGATGTTTCATAAGCGGTACCCGAGAACGAAAACTCCCGGATTGCGAAGCAACTTGATATTCGTCTCGCCGCACGGCAAGCACGCCGCGCAAGCCGCCGCGCAAGCCTCGAGTCTAGGCTTCTCTCGGTGCAGCACAGTCGTCGGAGGAATGGTGTCGTTAATTCCATTGTTAGATTCGGACATGAAATCGTTACTTTCCGAGGAAGACGTTTCGTTATCTCGAGATGCGTTTATGACTTTATTGGAAAGCTCGCACCTTCTCTCCACCGGCGCCGCTGTCATCATAGACATACGAAGATACGACGAAAGAGTGTACTACGGATCCATCAGAGGTACAGTGCACATGCTCGTCGATCATATTCCGAAAGCGTTGTTATTAGGCGACGAGGATTGGTTCCGATCGTTTCGATTCCCGAAACCAAAACCGGAAACGTTTGTCGTTTTATTAACGAGCTCTGCGTCCAGAGCGAACTGGGCGAGGCAAGTGTTCAGCGACGCCGGCGTGACGAACGTGAAAACGTACACGGTCGAAAACGGCTTCGCGTGGGCGCAACACTCCAGATGTACGAAATACGAAATGTTCGAAGAAGGCGAGAAGCCTCCGGAGATTATGGATTTGGGGAATAACTTGCCTTTCTCTCGCGCCAAAGGCGAAGGCGAATTGAGGATAGAAAACGTGTTAGTCAGTTAGAAGTAGCATTTATTAGATAGCGCAGAAGTAGTAATAGTAGATGGAGTAGCAGCAGTTAAATATGCTATCAATGAAATCGTATTAAAACGCGCTATTTCGATTTCTCGAATCATCTACTACGTCCTTAATTCCTCGATACACTAACCCAATACTCCTCCCCAAGACGACCATGAGGAGGTACGTGGCTACTTTAGTCGCGTTTCGCCACGCCTGAAACAAAACGGGCACGAAAACATCCAAGGCTTCGAGGACGATGGAAACCAGGTATCGCATACCTCTTAATTTCTCCAACTCGTTGACTCTTTGCATGAAGAGAGTTCGTTTGATCAATTGATCCGTTGCCGCGTAATAGCCGTACAATTCAAACCTATCCGAGAAAATGTTTTCCACGTCCCGATAGTTATCGAAGAGAAACTTGGAAAATCTCTGTTGGTTGCGAAACTTGTTCAAAATTCTTGAAGACTTCAAGTTTGAGACGAGACCAAAAGCGTTCGTCGATAACACGGCTTTCGTAATCCCCTCTGAAAGCGAAACGGACATATCCTCGATGATCGACAACGTTACCACCGCTAAAGGGTGCAAATTATTAGTATTCGTTGACGAGACTCTTTTAGCTTCGAACTCCGCTTGGATGCTAAAATCTCTTCTCGAAGACGAGATGGCAAACTCCTCCTCGTTTTCCGACAGATACAAAAGCGTGTTCTTATACAGACTGACTTTCGGAGAAGCACACACGTCTCGCAGAATATCTTCCGTCATTCGTTTCGTCAAAAGAATTTCATTTGGTAATACCCCGGAGGCTTCTTCGAAAACCTTCTCGATGACGTTCTTCGCGAGCGCTTTGAAATCGACAGTCCTACCCAACTCTTTTTCAATCGCTTGGCGAACAGTTGCGCTTAAATCTCGTCTCTGTTCTCTTTTCAAAGCTTGGAATTCGAACATTGGAGATGTATCCATAGCGCTTCCTGCCGATGGCGCATCCGTCGCGTCGTCCCACCACCCTCGCTCCAACACTTTCTCCATCATCAACGACCCGAGCAGCGCACCTTTCTGCGCTATTTCCATGGAAACCAAGTCTCTCGTTTCTCGATCCGTTTCGTACGTTTGCGCGCACACGAGGGTGTAATTTTCTTCTCCGTCGTTGTCGTCTTCAATCATCATATCTTCTATTTCAATGTCATTTTTGCTCCTTCTTCTTCTTCTTCTCGTCGTTGTTCTGAGGTTCTTTTCTTCTCGGTGTTTTTGGTCGTCGTCGACGTCCACGACTCGAGTGATTCGATAGGATTGCACGTGCTTCAAAAACGTATCCGCGTTTTCTTGCAAACTATGTATATATTTGACACCAGAGAAGAAAGAATTATTATTATTCACAGAAGAATTGTCGTCGTTGTCGTCTTCGTTCGCTTTTGTTCTGAAATTCTTCCTCCTATACGTCTTCTTTTTAGTATGTTCTTGTTCGTGTGGTTGACAGAAATGAAGTCTTCTTTGCGCCACCGAGTTTGACGAGTTTGACTTCGATTTCGACGAGTTTACAGAAGAAGAAGAAGATGATGGTGACATATATATTATCCTCGATGGAACCATCGCCATCATTTTCGTTAGTGTTTGTGTCAAGAGGCAAAAAATTGAGGTTTTCTTTTGCCAACAAAAAGGAAAAATTGAGTTTTGTCAAGAGTTTTGTGGAAAAAGAGAAAAACAAAGGAAAAGAAAAACTCGAAAAAAAGAAGTTCATTCTATTCTAAACTTTTATCTTTCAAAATTCTCTTTCTCTTCTTTCTCAAGTAGTAGTATTACAATAGTGTCTCTCATCAGCCAGCGACCGACTGCTCAAAAAGACTTTCTTCTTTATATTCGTCGTAGTAGTATATCTTCTTCTTCTATTCCATCTTTTTCTTCTTCTATTTTCTTATTATTATTGCAAATTGAACATGCGTCTGGCCAAGTTTCTTTGGATCGACCACGAGTCACCGCCGTCAGCAGCCGCGTTCGCTTGCGAGTTCATGGACGTCTTCGCGATGTCCACTTGTAAAGCGAGTTCGTTGTTTCTGTGACGAACAGTCGTAATGTCTCCAATTTGATCAGCAGTCCCCATATCTTTCACAAATTTCATAAACTGGATGAATATACCCGGCAACGTGCGGTAGCTCGCATAGTTCACGCCAAATTTTGCCGCCTCTTCTCTGACAATTTTCGCAATGGCTGGGTAGTGGACGAAGCAAATCGCAGGGAACAAGTGGTGCTCCACTTGCAAATTCAACCCACCGGTAAAGAAGTTTCCAATTCTCCCGCCCCAATCCGCGGATGTTACTAATTGCTGGACGCCCCAATCTCTTTCCCAAGCTTCACCGCCGGTATCTTCCGGAACTTTCGCTTCCGCGACGTTGTGAGAAACGGCAAATGTACACGCCAGCACCATACCTTGAACGGCAACGAACGAAGCAATGCCGGCGAGAACAGCAGACGTGGCGTGATTCGCTAACGGTGCCAAAAGCAAACCAAAGTGGGCAATTTTGCCGATAACCACAGTAGATAACTCTAAAGCAGTCGCCCCGTGCAACTTTGCACCTTCGGTGTCTTTTGTGAACAAACCGACAATATCGCCAACTTGAAACGCGACTTGCAACAATGGAAACGCGAGGAACAAGTACAGGTGTTGAAATTTGTGGAACCATTTTCTTTCTCTTCTGGCATCAAAGCGTAACAACGGCATCGCCGTGAAGACATCTTGATCCAACGCGTTGTCGTTGCAGTGGATGTGATGAGAAACTTGGTGGTGGTACCTCCACATCAACGAAGATCCGCCGATTAAATCGTCCGTCAAGCCTAACAAATTGTTCACGACTGGCGACGGACTCATGGCGCCGTGGTTGGCGCAATGCTGGACGGTCAGACCGATCCATGCGCCGGAAAGTCCGAGCAACGCGCCGGCTAACAAGGATGGAAACGCGTAATAAATCGAATACGCAAACACGGCAAAACCCAAAATCACGCACGTGGCAAAGTCCCCACCTTGTCTGTGCTTATTCTTCCCTTCCTCCGGAAATAATTCCGTGCGAACTCTGGTTCTAATCGAGTTATATAACGGCGAATCGTTCGGTCTCGGCGACTTTGGCACCGCCTCGACCGGGAAATCTTTCAACACCGGGAGCATGCGAAACCTCGCCACCGCGACTTCCGGTCTCAAGTGATAGGACTCCAACAACGCCGTCGAATCTCTCCCGATGGCTAAATTCAACAACCAGTTCCCTCCCGGATGTTTCTCAAAAAACGGATCTAAATCGTACGCCACGTCTCTGTATATCGTCCACCTTTTCTCCTTCCACTTTGGATCTGTCCACGGGTCCTCTTTCCCCGGTATCGCAACGTCCGGTCTTGGCGCTTCCACTTTGCCAAAGACACCCGGTATGGCAACCGCGGCGTTTTTCAAAGACGCGCGTCCTCTCTTTTGTTGTTGTTGTTGTTGCGTAATACTTTTGGCAATCACTCCTCTCGTTTGTTTTCTTCTTTTTGACGACGACGACGACGACGATGGTGACGTCTCTTCTTCTGGTGTTAGTACGTTCATAAAAATCACGCGTTTCTTTCTCCCGGTGCTCGTGCTCGTCGATCCTCCTCTGCTGTTTCTGTTTCTGTTGTTGTTGATGGACAACGAGCGACTACTGAAAGCGCTATTACTGCTGCAACGCATCATCATCATCCTCCTCCTCAACCTGTGTGTTGTTTGTTTCTCTTTTCTTTTCTTTTTTTCTGATGAAGAGAAGGTGTGACAACGAAACAAAGATGAGGAGACAAGAGAGATTTCCAGATTTCCATCCGTTTTCGTGGTTTAAAAAAAAGGAGAGATTTTCTTCTCAAGCTTCTCTCTCTCATCATTCTTAAATTCAACTCTCTCTCGTCAGTCAGGTCTCTCGTCGTTTCCTCAGAACTCTCTTTCAGTCTCTCTTGCGTGTGAGTCTCTTCTGTCTGTGTTCACACGCACACAGGTGGTACGCACAAGAGCTACTCGACGTAAACAGCACACAGAGTAAGAGAGAGAGAGAGAGAGTATTATATTAGAGTAGAGAGTAAAGAGATAAGAGAGAGAGTGGAATAAAATCTTCTCGCGAGGGTGGTAAAAAAACGCATTTGTTGTTGTTGTTGTTGTTGTTGTTTGTTCCTTTAAATGAGTTGCGTTATCGCGGACAGACTGTTCTCCTCGACGACGTGTTCGTCGTCGTCGTCGTCGTCTTTTCAAGCGATAAGATCACAACGAGGACAGAGAAAGGCGATCGCGGGGTCGTCGTCGACGTTTTATAATGTATTCAACAGCAGCAAAGGACGAGGACGAGGACGGAGAGGAGGAGAAGGCCACTCGCACACTTATCTCTCATCTTCTTGTCGTCATCCTCGTCCTCATCATCATCGGATGATGTTTTTTGAGAACACGACGCAAACACGCGTAACAACAAATACAATAACGACGACAACAGGAAAGAAGAAGACAAAGAAGAACAGATCATCGATCAGAACGAGCGCTTTATTCGATCCGCTAAAGTTTGATCCAGACCGAGTCTCCGTATCTTTCTGCGAAGATTCCGTCCTGAACGATTCGCCCACTTCGTTGTTGAAACCGAGAAGATACACTTTGACGCACAACGATTTGACGAGACATTTAACGCTATCGGTCTCCAAAGAGTTTAACGAAACGCAAACGAGTATTTGGTATACGAAATTGTTGAGAGACGAAGTTTTAGCGGAATGGCGATCGGATGGATTGCACGTGTTTTGTCAAGTCTCGGCGGACGGCGCGTGGTGGATCCGATGGGCGGCGCCGCTCAGAGCGATTGTGTTCAGACAAAAACTTCCTTTAGTTTTGGACACTTTGCGGTACGCGGAGAGAAATTTGTTTCAGAAACATCCAGAGTTATTAGAAACGCCAGTGTACGTAAACTTTAGTTCAGTAGAATCAGCGAGAAAGAACCGCGGAGAGAGCGATAAGGAGTATTGGGGACTCCTTAAAGACGCCGGGGGGAAAAATGAGTTGAGATTGAAAGTGAATGAAAGGAACGACGAGGTGGATGGATCATCTTCGTCGTCGTCGTCGTCAGTAGCAGCAGCAGGGGCAGGAGAAGATGACTTGGAAACTATGCTGGAGCTTTCGCGAGCCAGAGCGGAGAAGGAATCCGTTCCCCCTCAATATCAGCGGGAAGAGTTTGAGTTACCTTTGAACACTATCAACAGCGTGAACGAGGAAGAGAAGGAAAACATAGCGAGCAGCAAACCTCGGTGATAACCCACACGATGATAATAATAATAATAATAGTATTTTGTGCTAATTTAATAATGATTACAGCAGTTCTATAGAATCTAACTAAAGTTTGTCGTACGCGGGGAGCGAGCGAATACTAGGACGGCAAACAAGGCTTTCATCAAAACTCACTCAAGTCTTACCAGCCGCCAACATTTCTTTCTCCTTCCGTTTCTTCGCTCTCTGCCGAGCTTTCGCGGAAAGTTTATGCTTGTGTCCTTGTTTCTTCTTCACTCCTCCTTCGGTTACCGAGTTCTCTCTGGCTTCGATATTTTTCAGTCCTACGTGTGTCTTCGCCGTGTGTTGTTCCCAAGGTTGCGCGTGCGAAATCTCCACGTGTTTCCCGTCTAAATAGTTGAACGGATGTTGATTACAGTTTCTCACCACGTATCTCGCCGTCTCTTTCTTCTCGAATGTTAAGAACGCGTACCCTTTACTCTCGTCCGTGTCTGGATGTCGCGAATGCCAAAGGCGAACTATTTTCCCGTGCGGCTCGAACAGTTCTCTCAGTTGCTCGTCCGTGCACGATTTCGGGAGATATTTTAAGTACACCTCTCTCTTATCCGCAAAGTCCGAAGCTGAACGACCCATATTTGATGATAAAACTTCGTCGCCGAGTTTATTATTTAACGCGCGGCGGCGGCGTGTGTGTGTGCTTTGCACTCTGTTATTTATGATGAGTATTGAGGCCTTGGTGAAAAGGGAAAAAGAGAAAAAAAGCTTGGTTCTCGAGTTCATTCACATTTCTTTTTTGGTTCATGAAACACAACACACGCACGACAAAACCACAAAATTCGTACGCGCACACATCAAATCAAACCGCCTCATCAGCGCATCACATCTCGCGAAGATCAAACGTGTGATTAAAGTTTGGGTTCGCATTAGAAACGATTAAAATGGCGCCGTACATGGGAACCATCTCCAAACCGGAGAACGCGTTGAAACGAGCGGTAGGTTTTACGATTTCTTCTTCTTCTTTCAAAAACGCAATCGCGCCGCTCTGTTTGCTGCTGTTAAAAAGCACAAAAACTCACCACATTTTTCATCTTCTCTTTTCTTACGTAACAGGAGGAACTCATTAACGTTGGACAACCTTTATCGGCGCTGCAAGCGTTGCACGATGTCGTCACGTCTCGAAGACACCGAACGTGGTCGAAACCTTTGGAGGAAATCATGTTTAAATACGTAGAATTATGCGTGGACTTGAAGAAAGGACGATTGGCCAAAGATGGGTTGATTCAATATCGCATAGCCTGTCAGCAAGTAAATGTGCAGAGTTTGGAGGAAGTCCTGAAGAAGTTTCTGGAATTGGCGACGAAGAAAGTGGAAGACGCAATCGTCGCTGCCGGTGGTTCGACCGATGAGTTGATGCAAGTTGCGGATTTAGAGTTAGAACACACTCCAGAGCAAGTCATGTTGAAAGCGTACACGATGACGCCAGAGGAGTTAGAAGCAGAAGACAACGTCGAGTCGCCAACGCCGTGGTTCAAGTTCCTTTGGGAAACGTACAGAAACTGCTTGGAAGTTTTGCGAAACAACAACAAAATGGAAGCGTTGTATCAGTTGGTGGCTATCGAAGCTTTCAACTTTTGCGTCAAGTACAAGAGAAACTCGGAATTTAGACGTTTGTGCGAAAACTTGCGCTCGCATCTCAATAATCTTTTGAAATACAAGGACCAACGCGATCGACCGGATTTGAATTCAAGAGAAACGCAAGATATTTTGTTGGACATTCGATTTCAGCAACTCGAGGCGAGTTCGCAGTTGGGAATGTGGAACGAAGCGTTTCGATCGGTTGAAGACATTCACGGGTTGATGTTTCTCTTGAAGCGCTCGCCTCGACCGACGTTGATGTCGTCTTATTTTGCCGCGTTGACCAAGGTATTTTTCGTTTCGCAAAACTACCTCTGCAACGCTTACGCGTGGATTAAGTTGTATAACTTATCGAAAGGGTATTTGAAAAACTTGACCGATGAGGATTTGAAGTCGTTAGCGTCTGCGGTTGTCTTGTCCGCCATGTGCATTCCGCCTTACGAGAAAACGCCCTTAGGAAATATTGATGTGGGCGCGAGGCACGAACGAGACTCGAGATTAGCCTCGTTATTGGGATATCAATTAGAAAGTATGCAAGAAGCGAAGAATATCATGTCCAGAGAATTGATCATCAAAGAAATCAAGCGCTCGGGAATGGTTGATAACTGTGCCGAGGAAGTGAGAGATTTGTTCAATATCTTGGAAGACGGTTTTCATCCGCTCGACTTGTGCCAAAAAGCCGAGTCGAAGTTGAAAGCTTTAGAGTCTGTCACATTCAAACTCTCTGCTGAAGTCTCCGTGAAATCCATCGAAGTTTCCGATTTCATTCCGTTGTTGAAAACTTTGTCGGTTTTGCGAATGTTCAATCAGCAATCGAAGGTGTACCGAACGTTGAAGCTCGAAAGAGCGAAGAGCTTGGTCCCATTTCTTCCATATTACGAAGTTGAATTGGCGCTTGTTCGAGCCGTGAAATCAGGGTATCTGTCCTTACGAATCGATCACCAACAACAGATGATTGTTTTTGTTGGCGATGACATCCAGGAAAAGTCCGTGGACGATTATCTCGTCCGAGTTGCGACGACACTTCGCGATGCCTGCCGCGAGTTGACGCCGTCTACGACGGCGGCTTCTGATTTGGACTCGATGAAACGCAAGCGCATAGAAAACGCGGAAGCGATTCGAAGCGCGGTCGAACAAGAGCACAAGCGAGCTTTGGCGAGGAAAGTTATCATCGAAAGACGCAAGGAAGAAGCTGAACGTCTACTCGCGGAGCAAGAGAAGGAAGAAGAGGAAAGACGATTGGCGGCGCAACGCGCTCACGAAGCGGCAGAAGCCAAACGCCTCGAAGTGGAATCTCGTCAACGAGAAGAAAAACGCATTCGCGCCGAAATGGAGGAAAAAGAAAAGGAAGAGGCCTTGGCGTTGCTCGCGGAGCAAGAGAAGAAGAAAGGGAAGAAGATTTCCATCAAGTTGGAAGAAGGTCAAACTTTGGACAAGAGAATTTTGATGGAAACTGCCATCAAAGAACAAATTTCTGAACGTCAACAGATGGAAAAGAAACTTTTGAAGGTCGCCAAAACCATGGATCACTTGGAAAGAGCTAAGAGAGAGGAGATGGTGCCGTTGATTGAGCAAGCGTACGAAGGGCGAAAAGTTGACGACGAAAAGTTTTTCCACGAACAGCAAAAGTTGATAACCGTGAAAACAAAAGCAAAGTGGGAGCAAGATATTGTCGAAAAGAAGAGATTGCAAAAGATGACGGAGACTCAAGCTGCGTTCAAATCTGCAATCATGTTAAGACGCGCGGATGAAATCGCCGCGGCGCAAGCCGAGCGAGAGCGCAAATTAGAAGAGCAGAAGAAGCAACGCAAGGCTGAGCGCGAGATCAAGCGTAGAAAGGCGTACATACGTCGTCTTCAAGAAATGGAATTGGAGGCAAGAGATGAAGCCGAAGCTTTGGAACGCAAGAAGGCCGAAGCTGAGCGTGAAGCTGAGGAAGCGCGAAGACCGTCGAGCAGAGGCGGCGGGGATTCGGACAGAGGAAGTGGATTCGTTCCGCCACATCTTCGCGACCGAGGTGATCGACGTGACGGCAGAGACGACCGAGATGACCGCTCCGGCGGAAGTCGATGGGGTAGAGGCGGCGGTAGAGATGACGATAGACCTCCGAGTCGGGGAACCGACCGATACGAACCTAGAAGAGGAGGATTTGGTGATCGCGACGATAGGCCGCCGAGCCGAGGAGACGATAGATGGGGCGGCGATAGACGAAGAGACGATCGCCCACCAAGTCGTGGCGTAGGTGGTGACAGAAGGGATGACAGAAGGGATGACAGAAGAGATGACAGAAGAGATGACAGAAGGGATGATAGAAGGCCACCGCCATCGCGCGATGAGGGGAAGTCGAGATGGTAATAATCTCGTAAAAATTCATCGTCAGTTGAAAATAGTTCTCACATCAAAGTTGTTCACGTGACCACTTTACTACACCATACTAAAATAAACTACTGCGTATTCGATGTTAATCTGTTGGCATTATCAGAGCGCTGCCGGGTATTCTCCGCTCCAAATCCTTTGCAAAATCGAGTGATTGCGTGTGAAACGTTACCAATATTTTTTGTCCCCCGTTGTCGTCCACTTCTTCCACGTGCTTTTGAATGTTCATGTTCGAGATAGAAGTACACTTATAATAGCTACGAGGATATTTGCTTCCTTTAACAAACTTTTGTCCGTACTTGCGCCACCGCATCTCATCGCTCGTTTTCCCATCGGTTGTGAGAACGACGACTCTAAAACTCGCCGCGTTCTCCTTCGAAGAGTTGCCTCGCAAGTACACCAGAGTCGCGGCATCTCGAGATGTTGTTCTTGTCGTAGAAACTCCTGCCATTCTCTCTTCTCGTTGGTCTGGTTCGCCTTCGTCCTTTTCTTCTTCTTCTTCTTCTTCTTCTTCTTCTTCTTCTTCTTCTTTCTCAGAGAGCGTTTTATTGCTATCGTAAAAATACAGCAAAGGCGAGAAAACTCTTTTGCTCAAAGAGTCTTCTTCTTCTTCTTCTTCTTCTTGGTCTTCTTGGTCTTCTTCCTCGTCCTCCGAGGAGGAAGAGGCGCACAAAGAAGAAGGCTCGTCCTCCTCGTCCTCGTCATCGTGGAACGGCAAGAGCAAACTAATCCTCCCTCGTTCGTCTTCGTCGTCTTCGTCGTCTTCGTCTTCTTCTCTTTGGTGTTGTCTTCGTCGTCGTCGTGTTCGGTTTTGGTGGTGTATTCTCCCGGTCGTCGGCGACTGCAAACACGAAGAAGAGAAGGAAGAAAAAAACCCACACGCGCTGGTCGTGGAGAAGTTCTTCGGAGAGAGAAGAAGCACGGGAGAGGAAGAAGAAAAAGATCCTCGTCGATGCGCTTCTTCTTCTTTTTCTCTTCTTGTTGTTCGCAGTCTCTTTCTCTCCTCGTCGATCATCGTCGTAAAAATCATAGGTCGTCGTCGTCAACACTCTGCGCGCAGAGAGAGAGAGAGTGTGTGTGTTGTGTGTTGTGATATTTTTTTCTCTTTCTTTCTCTCTATTTTAGGTCGCAGAAGCGAGTCAAACCAAAAATATCTTCCTTCCCTAGAAAACAGACTTTAGGAAAAAAGAGAAAAAAACTTGTCTTCTTCTTCTTTCTTCTTCTTCTTCTTTCAGAGTCAGTCAGAGGGGGGGGTAATCTTTTCTCTCTTTAACTCTCATCATCGTTATAAAAAAAGAGCGTATCTTTCTTTGTTGGGAGAGGAGGAGTTTTAACTCTCTTTTAAGAGAAGAAGCGCTCGAAGAATCGTGCTGCTGCTCTTGAATTATCCGTGTAAAGAAGAAGAAGAAGAAGAAGAAGAAGTACAGAGAAAGAGAAGTGGACCGAGCGACTCATTCAGAAGCAGAGAGAAAGAAAGAACGAGACAGAACGCGAAGAAAGCAAAAAAAATCTCTCTTTGTTTTTGATCGACGACAAAACCAGACAGAATCGCGCGCGCGCGCGCGTACTTTCTTTTGAAGAGGAGTAATTTTCGCAGCATCAAAACCATCATCGTCGTCGCGTCGTCGTCTTTTTAGTCGTCATGCTGAAGAACGTGAAGAAGCAGTTGTCCATGGTTGGACGAAAGAACTCTTTCACAAATCAGCAAGGACAAGGAGAAAAAGGAGGAGAAGCGGCACCTTCGTCCCAACAAGGGGGAGAAACTACCACCACCACAAACAACAACGAGAGCGGAGGAGGATCTCCTGGAGAAAGAGACCGATCGTCGCTGACGGCATCGTCCTCGAACTCAAACAAGAAGAAAGACTCGATAACGACGACGACGACGATGACGAAGGCGGGTAGTAGTAATAAGAACAACATCGCTCCTTTAGAGGAGTTGTACGATAAAAATCGACCTCTGTTTCTGTTTCGAGACGTGCCGGCTTCGGACCGACAAAGTTTATTTCGTAAAAAGTTACAGTTGTGCTCGTACGTGTTTGATTTTACCGATCCAACTTCGCACGTTCGAGAGAAAGAAATCAAAAGACAAACGCTGTTAGAACTCGGAGATTACGTCAATCAAGACAACACGGCTAAGTTCACGGACAAGGTGTTTGACGACGTCATGTATATGCTTTCGTGCAATCTCTTTCGAGCGTTGCCGCCGAGAAGCTCGGAACAAACCGGGAACGCCGCTGGAGAACATTTCGATCCCGAAGAAGAAGAACCAAAGTTAGAACCAGCTTGGCCGCACTTACAAATCGTCTACGAGTTTCTGTTGAGGTGCGTGGTGTCCAACGAAGTCGACGCAAAGATTGGGAAAAAATACGTTGACAACGCGTTTGTTTTGAAACTTTTAGAATTGTTCGATTCGGAAGACCCGAGAGAGAGAGATTACTTGAAGACGATTTTGCACAGGATTTACGGAAAATTCATGGTGCATCGACCTTTCATTCGAAAGGCTATCAACAACATATTCTTTAGATTCATATACGAAACGGAAAAACACAACGGCATCGCAGAGTTGTTGGAAATTCTCGGATCGATCATCAACGGGTTCGCGTTACCTTTGAAGGAGGAACACAAGAAGTTTCTCGTCCGCGCTTTACTGCCTTTGCACAAGCCAAAGTGCATGGCGATGTATCATCAGCAATTATTATACTGCGTGACGCAGTTTGTGGAGAAAGATCCGCGTTTGGCGGATCCGGTATTGAAAGGATTATTAAAGTATTGGCCGGTGACAAACTCTCAAAAGGAGGTTTTATTTTTAGGCGAGTTGGAGGAAGTTTTAGAGTTGACGCAACCGCAGGAGTTCACCAAGACGATGATCCCGTTGTTTCAGCAAATTTCGCGATGTGTCGAGTCCAGTCACTTCCAAGTTTCTGAACGAGCGCTTTTCCTTTGGAACAACGATTACATCGTCAACTTAGTCGCGCAGAATAGACACGTGATCGTCCCAGTCGTATTTGGAAGCTTGGAAAGGACGGCGATGACGCACTGGAACGCTTCCGTGAACGGTTTAACCATCAACGTTCGTAAAATGTTACAAGAGTTGGACCCGGAGTTATTCGACGACACGCGTTTGAAGTGGCACGAGAGCCAAGATGAGTTGCAAGCGAAGGAGGAATACAAGAACAAGTGCGTTGAGATTGTGGAGAAGCTCGCGAAGTTGAACACCGACGGTATCAATAATAATAATAATAAATAGACGAGCATATTGAATCATTTTGTTGTTGTTAATATATATATATATACTAATAAATTGCTGCTACATTTCAAATCACATCGAGAGAGAGAAAAGTGTGTGTGCGAATAATACTAAGAGATAAATCTTGTGGCGGTGTACGTTGTTGTTGGAGACTTAAATGAGAGTTGGAGAGTCTGGAGTCTTTTTCGCTTATTTTTCCAAGAATTTCCATGCACAAAAACACACGTCAGAATATTAATTAAAAAAGGATATGATGATTACTTTTGTCGCAGATGCTTCGTGCGCTCGCGCTGGTGCAACGTCATCGTCGTCGTCTTCATCGTCGTCTTTTTCCGCGCTCCATTTGAGTCTTTGTCTTCGTCGTGGAGGTGGTGGTCGCGGTAAAAAGAGCGCGACGATGAAGTTGTCACGACGTTGTATCAGAGGAAACGCATTATCATCAACAGCCAACAACAACAAGAACAACAACGGAGGAGGACAGAGCGAAATAAGAGTCATCAACAAGAATAATTACGACATGGACCATCCGATGTATTCCTCTCGAAGACTGTACGATACTCCCGACTGCCGAAACTTACTCGTCGTCGGTCCAGGCGTGTTAGGTTCCTTGGTGTGTCAAAAGTGGTTGGAGATGTTCCCGGCGGCTATCGTAGTCGGTCAAACGAACTCGACAAAGAATCACGAAAGTTTAGAAAAGCTGGGAATAACCGCGAGAACAGAGGATACTTTCGAACATTTTGATCCCAAAACGTACCCGTACGTCGTGTTTTCGGCGCCACCGAGCGGTTCGGACGATTATCCAGGAGAAATCAAAAAAGCGTTGGAAAAATGGAACGGGAAGAACGAGTACTCTGGATTCTGCTTCACGTCGTCGAGCGCGGTGTTTCCAGACAACATCGATTGCGACGACGATACGGCGACGTTGAAGCTAGGCGCAAATCCACGCGCGGATCGATTATTAAACGCCGAGAATGTGGTTTTAGAACACGAGAATAGAAGAAAAGAAAAAGAAAATAGTGACGACGCCGTCAAAAAAGAAAAAGAAGAAGGAAAGAATGAAAATTATCAAAATAGAGCAGCCGTGCTGCGTTTAGCCGGATTATACCATTCGTTGAGAGGTGCGCACACGTACTTCATGAAAGCAGGTACCATCGAGTCGCGTCCAGACGCGTTGGTGAACTGCATACACTACGAAGATGCGGCTGATTTAGTCGTGAAAGTATTGCTGAGAGAGGATGCGCAAAGAAACGTCTTTCTAGGATGCGACGGTCACCCCATCACTCGAGAAGACGTCGCTACTTGCGCTTTAGAATCTGGATGTTTTGATAATGATGATGATGATAGCGAGGACGGACAAAAGCATAGCAAGCCTGAGTTTACGAAAAGTGAAGGCCCGGTTGGTCGTCGAATGACTTGCGAAGGCACTCGGAAAGCTTTAGGTTGGGCGCCGAAGTTTACTTCGTTCCGAGACTTTTTCGATAAGGAAACGAACAAAGGCAAGGACAGTTTCGCAGAGGAAGCGTCTCCGTTCGGCTGGAACCACTCCTCGAAGACGAGTTAAAACTCTTAATACTAATACTATAATATCATTATTAGTATTATACTTCTTCGTTCTCTCTCTCTTTTTTTTTATTCCTGCGTGGCATCTCTTTGTCCAAAAATCAAAAAATTCCAAGGTTGTTCTTCTCCTTCACACCACGTATTTCGCAGAAGGAAAGCATCACTTTTTACGCACACACAGCACACAATTCCAATGTCTGCTATTCAATTTTCATCCCGCGCTGCCGTTGCGCCGAAGATTTCTTTGAAGAAATCTTCGAAGGTTTCCGTGAGAACCGGCGTTCGCGCGCAAGCTGTCGCAGCGCGTAAGTGTTAGCCGTCTCGTTTTCCGAATGTTTTTTTATTATTTTAGCGCGATTTTTCGTCGATTTTTTGTAGGCGAAAGGAAGGACAAACAAAGGGGAGAGGAACATACCGCCGTACAAAAAAGGAGAAATTCGGAGTAATCATCCCGCTCTTTGCGTGCGATTCTTGGGTGAAAAAGAAAGCGGAACGCGGATAAAACGGACGGAAATTACGCGCGAAGATATTCTCTCGCTTTGATTTCCACGTTTTCACCTCTGTTCCGCGTTCGCACGCGCAGAAGCGAGCGCTGTTTCCGATTGCTTTTTTTGTTCTAAAATCTCGCTTTTATTATCCATTGTTGTTGTTGTTGGAAGTGTGTTTCTTGCAAAAAAGAGAAGGAAAAAAAGGAGAACAAAAACAGGGGGAAAAAGAGGAAGAGGAAGATAACGTTTTGGTTTTTTTAATGGCGGAGAAAAGAAGAGGAAGATTAGAAGAGGATAAATAAGAAAGAATTCTCATCCGTTCTCTCGTCTCTCGTCGCACTCGATCGAAGACAGACGAACGAAAGGAAAAATGTAAACGAATAACTAACCGGTTTTGTTTTCTCTCTCTCTCTCGTTCCTTTCATCATCGTAAACAGCGGCTGGTGTTTCCGCCGATGCCATCCAAGACTCGATCAACTCCATCCGATTCTTGGCCATCGATGCCATCAACAAGTCTAACTCTGGTCACCCAGGTTTGCCCATGGGCTGCGCGCCGATGGCGTACGTCTTGTACAGAGAAGCGATGAACCACAACCCGAAGGACTTCACGTGGCCGAACAGAGACAGATTTGTCTTGTCTGCCGGTCACGGTTGCATGTTGCAATACTCTTTGATGCACTTGACTGGCTACCCGTCCGTCACGCACGACGACTTGAAGAACTTCAGACAATGGGACTCCATGACCCCGGGTCACCCGGAAAACTTTGTTACGGACGGTATCGAAGTCACCACTGGTCCGCTCGGTATGGGTTTTTGCAACGCCGTTGGTTTGGCGTTGTGCGAAAAGCACTTGGCGGCGAGATTCAACAAGCCGGATGCCACTTTGGTTGACCACTACACGTACTCCATCATGGGCGACGGTTGCAACATGGAAGGTATGTCTGGCGAAGCTGCGTCTTTGGCCGGTCACTGGGGCCTTGGCAAGTTGATCGTCTTCTACGATGACAACAAGATCTCCATCGATGGTCACACCGACATCTCCTTCACGGAGGATGTCTCCGCGAGATACGATGCGTACGGCTGGCACACGCAACACGTCGTTGACGGTAACACCGACATCGACGCGATTCGCAAGGCGATTGAAGCCGCGAAGAAGGACCCGAGACCGTCTTTGATCAAGGTTTCCACCTTGATCGGTTACGGTTCACCGAACAAGGCCGACACTCACGATGTGCACGGCGCTCCGTTGGGCAAGGACGAAACCGAAGCCACGCGTAAGAACTTGAACTGGAAGTACGGTGAATTTGAAATCCCAGAAGCCGTTCAAAAGGCCATGGACTGCAGCGCCAAGGGTGCGGAATTGCAAGCCGAATGGAAGAAGGTCGAGTCCGCGTACGCTTCCAAGTACCCGGAAGACTACGCTGAGTACCAATCCATCACCACCGGTAAGTTGCCGGCTGGCTGGGCTGACTCTTTGCCGTCGTTCACGCCGGAAGACAAGGGCGTCGCGACCAGAATTCACTCCCAAACTGCCTTGAACGCTTTGGGTGGTGCCATTCCGGGCTTTGTTGGCGGTTCCGCCGATCTTGCTCCGTCCAACATGACCTTGATGAAGCAATTTGGTGACTTCCAAAAGGACACGCCGGCGGAACGCAATATCAGATATGGCGTCCGTGAACACGGTATGGCGGCTATCGCCAACGGTATTGCGTTGTACGCGCCGGGTTTCATCTCCTATTGCGCGACCTTCTTTATCTTCTCCGATTACTGCAGATCCGCGATGAGAGTCGCCGCCTTGTCTGGCGCCGGCACCATCTACGTCATGACCCACGATTCCATTGGCGTCGGGGAAGACGGACCGACTCACCAGCCGATTGAGCACTTGGCCTCTTACAGAGCCATGCCGGGTATGCTTATGATGCGTCCGGCCGATGGTAACGAAACCATGGGTGCGTACAAGATCGCCGTTGAAGGTGCCGCCAACAAGAGACCGACGACTTTGGCCTTGTCCAGACAAGTTGTTCCGAACTTGGCGGGTACCACGAAAGAAGGCGTCGCAAAGGGTGCGTACGTCGTCCAAGGTGAAGCCGCCGGTAAACCGGTTGACTGCGTCTTGATGGGTACGGGTACTGAATTGGAGTTGGCGTGCATTGCTGGCGAGAAGCTCGCCGCGGAAGGCAAGAAGGTTCGTGTCGTCTCCATGCCGTGCTGGGAATTGTTCGAAGAACAAGGTGATGCGTACAGAGAGTCGCTCATCCCGTCCGACTGCAAGTGCAGAGTCTCCATCGAAGCTGCCTCCACCTTTGGCTGGGCTAAATACGCGGTCAAATCCATCGGCAGAGATGGCTTCGGCGCCTCCGCCCCGGCCCCGACTATCTACAAAGAGTTCGGCATCACCGCCGATGCGATGGTTGCTGCGGCGAAGTCCTTGATGTAAATTTTTGTTCGCGAACAGCAACAAAAGCAAAAACATTAACAGTAACAGCGTGCGTAAATGTGGTGTAGAGAGGGATAATATTATATATATATAAAAGATAAATACTCATTCTATTTTAAGAACACGCGCGCGAGAAACTTTTAATAAGATATTTTTTATGCGTCCCCCGCCTCCTCCTCCGGAAACAACGCGTCGACGAACGAAAGCGGTTCAAAAACTTGTAAATCTTCCATGGTTTCTCCAACGCCGACAAATTTCACCGGAATTTTCATCTCGTCGACGACGGAGATGACTGCGCCTCCTCTCGCGGTGCCATCCAATTTTGTTAAAATAATCCCGGTCACGCCCAATTGTTGACCAAACTCTCTCGCTTGATTCAACATATTTAAACCAGTCGTACCGTCCAAGACTAACAACACTTCGTGCGGCATCGAGGGTTCTCTTTTTTTAATCGAACTCTTCACGCCGACGAGTTCGTCCATCAGATCCAAGTTCGTGTGCAGTCTTCCTGAAGTGTCCGCTAAAATAACATCGATATCACCCATAGCAATTGCTTCATCCACCGCCTTGTACGAAACCGCTCCAGGTTTTGTGTTTGGCGGACTCTTTGACATAATCGCCCCCGTGCGATCTGCCCAAGTTTGTAACTGCTCCGCAGCAGCCGCACGAAACGTATCACCCGGCACCATCATCACTTTCGCGCCAGCGTTTTTATACCAGTTCGATAACTTTCCAATCGTCGTCGTCTTCCCTCCGCCGTTCACGCCAATGATAAGAACGCAAGTCGGAATCTTCTCGTCATCGGAAACGTTCATTTTCGTCGGATCACCTCCATCGTTAACGAGAATGTTTACGATGGTTTCTTTTAGCGCTCGCTTACAATCCTCACCAGTTTTAATCTTCCCGTCTTCCACGAGCTCGCGGATGGTATCTAAAACTTTTCCCGCCGTCTTTGGTCCAAAATCCACCGATAACAACGTCTCCTCCAAGTCGTCTAAAGTATCGTCCAAATCTTCCAATCGCCACAAGCCTAAGATTTCGTCCATATACGACAATTTCTCTCTGGTTTTTGAGGTTCCTGAAATCACTCTGTCAAAGTCCGATTGCGTCTTCTTCTTCAAAACAGACGTCAACTTGGACAAGGAAAAGCCACCACCACCAGAGTGCATAATCACGCTTTTCCCACGAGAAGTTAATTTTGAAGATTGGTTGAGTTTATTACTTCTGCGGCTCGCGTTAAAACTATACTCCTTATTATTGAGATTATTCTTATTATTCGTATTTATTTCTCTCTTTTCTGCTCCTGCTTCTTCTCCTCGTCCTCGGGGTTGCGTCGCACAAGCGGCGACACTAATTTCTCCTCCTCTTCTCCGATGATATCTGTTGGTATCTTTTATCGACGGGAAAGCTAAATTTTTCTTTTTCTTTTGTTGTTGTTGTTGTTGTTGCTTTTTCATCGTCGCTGACAGAGACGACAGAGAAGACGACAGAGAAGAAGTCATTGTCATCATCTTTTCGCGACGATGGTGCGTAGTTTATAGTCTTGAAACCTTTGGGTCCTATGATAGTATTTCAAGGGGGTAGGGGTGGGAGGAGAATATCTCTCTGATGGATAAAAATTGGAAAACAAGCTTTTTTTATTGACGGCAAAAACGAGAGAGAGAGAAAAAGCTCTTTTTTCGAGCAAAAGAAGAAACCAGAACAACTTTCCTCAAAAAAAGGCACAGAACCATCAAAACGCATCATCATGTTAGCCAATTCGTGCGCTGCAGCAGCGACTTTTGGAATTCACACGCAGTCAAATGCACTCGTGACGTCGAAAATACGCGCTAGGAAAACACCAAAGTTAATTCGATCGCGCGTTTTATCGAACGCGATCGCGGGTAAACCGGTTCCGCCCGAGGTACGGAAAAAAATTGCACACCTTTGTTTTACGCTTATTTTTTTTTATCTCTCTTTGACGGCGGTTTTGGTTGAGAAAGCGACTGTTGTGCATTTTATCTTTTCGCGGGTTTCGCACTCGAGGAGGAGGTTCCTCTTCCTCTTCTTCGTCTTCTTCCTCGTCGTCTCTCGCTGCGACTGCTGCCAAACTGACGACTATTCTCATTCTCTCCCGCTCCAATTCTTCTCGTCATCCTTTTCAATACTACTATGTACTACTAATAAAAATAGGATCAACCTTCGCCGTTTTCGTTCGAAATCGAACTCGACCAAGTCGAGTCCGTCATGGCAAAGTTGCAAACGCCCGTCAGAATAGCAACGTACGTCGCCGGGGTCTCTTTAGCGACCGCCACTGGGGGTGCTTTGGGTAGCGCTACTAAGAATGCCGTCGTGAAAACCGGGACGGCTTTAGTCGCCGGCGCTGGTGCCGCATACGGCGCCTCTCTCGTGGATAAGAAACGTTTCACTGCGGCCCCGAAGGCGTTGTGGAACGAGTTGAACAACCGGAACCCGTTGTCGGTCGACGCCTCGGAAGTTCAAGCGGTTGGGCAAAGGTTTGGGATTAATAACATTGGCACTCAATGCCCGAGAGAAATCTGCGGTTTGTACGACGCGTACTTGTCGTCGTTGATTCCTATGGGAGATGCGCCGGTCAAAGGTTGGGAGCCGGAAGCTTTGCGACAGTTTCGCGAAACTTTAGGATTGGAAGACTCGGAAGCTGCGCAGGCACACTTGGAAGTCGGGAGAAGATTATACCGCAAACGCATAGAGTTGGGCGATAAAGATACCGAGCTCGAGTCGAGAGTAGAGTTTCAAAAGTTAGTCTACATCTCGCAGATGACTTTTGGCGAAGAGAAGGCGCGATTTATGTTGCCGTGGAGACGCGTTTTTCGCGTGACTGACGCGCAAGTCGCGCTCGCGCTTAAAGACAACGCGAGTCAATTGTTTCGCACATTTTTAGTCGATAATGGAGCCGTCGCAAACGTAGATGCGAATGGCTTAGCAGAAGCGAAAGAGTACGCCAATGGTGATTTGTTGTTATCGGACGATATTGCCGGTGAAATTGTGCAATCCGAGGCGAGAGCGCACGTGGTTGAAATCGTCGAATCTGCCTCTGAAATTGCCAAGCAAAGAGGATCAGCGCGTGATGTCGATACGGTTGAGAAGAAAATTGAGAGCATTTTAGATTACAACGGTCGTCTTGAGGTAACTTCGAGCGCTTGCCCGGGTGTCGGCCCGGTGACTTTGTTTGGCGGCGAGTACGACGCCGATACCAAAATCAACGAATTGAAAGAATTATTTAAGATTTTCGTCGAGCAAAAAGTGAAAGGCGGCGAACTCTCGCAAGTGTCTTCGGCTAAACTTGGTAAACTGCGATTAGTCTTTGGCTTAGGTAACAAGGAGGCAGATGCCATCACATTAGAAGCGACAACGAAGGCATACAGATTGTCGTTGAGAGACGCAGTCAAGTCTGGAAAACTAGAATCTACAGAGTCGCCAGCGAAAGTTTTGCAATCCATGTGCGAAGCTTTACAATTTCCTCCAGAAGTTGCCGAAAGTATTCACAGCGAAAACTATCGCGCCAAGTTAGAGACGTTGTTGAAAGACAAGGTTCTCTCGGATGAGGGCGCCGATGAAGCCAAGAGAGTGCGAAAATTATTGTGCATTCCGCAAAAAGTTGTCGATCAGTGCGAACGAGAAGTGCAAGGAGAAATCTTTCGCATGGCGTGCAAAACTGCGTTGGCGGTGCCGACGGAGTCCTTCAACGACGAGTTGAGAGGGAGAGTTCGCAAAACGAGAGAAAATGTGAGAATTTCAGACGAGCTCGCGCTTGACGTCTTAGGCCAAGAAGCGAAGAGAGCGTTCATGGGATACATAAAGGATTCCAAAATCAAATCGAACAAAGTGGACCAAATGAAAGAAATCAGAAGAATGGTATACTTCAACGAGGGTGTCATCACGCCGTTGGTTAACGACGTGACCAAGGGGAAAGCGGAAGCTGCCGCGGAAGAGTTGGCGAAACTCATGAAGGAGGCCCAAGAAGCTGCCGCGAAGGAGGAAGCCGAAGAGAAGGCCAAGGCTGAAGCGGAGGCTAAGGCCAAAGCCGAGGCCGAAGCTGCTGAGAAAGCTGCTGCTGAGCCGGAAGATATTGCGGCGAGGTTCCGCGCGCAGCGAGCTGCTGCCCAGTCTTCTTCCGATTCTGAATCGACTCCGGAAGCTCCCAAAGAAGAAGAAAAACCAAAAGAAGAGGAAAAATTCGAAGCCAAGATCGAGAAACCGCCCACACAAAAAGAAATCACGCTCGAGAAGGAGTTGGATGACGTCACTAGAAAAGCCATGTACAAAGATTACCTCATGTTTTGCATGCAAGGCGATCAAGTGAGCGCGCCGATGGGCGTGCGCATCACGATTGAGCGCGACCAGTCCGAGTTTACTCGTTTACAACAGTTGGGCGAAATCTTAGGATTGAACATGATGGAGATTGGTGAAGTGCACAAAGGCTTGTCCGATAAGGCGTTCAGAGCGCAAGCTGAACAGATGTTAAGCGATAACCAAGGTTTGACCGCGGCACGCGCCGAGAAGCTCAAGGAGGTCCAAAAGCAACTCAATATGCCGGACGAAGAAGCTCAAAAAATTATCAAAGGTATTACTGCAAATAGAATGATGTCTGGTTTGTCCACGCAAATCAATAGCGGCTCATTATCCGCGAAGGATATTCGAAAGATGGCGGAAGATGGCGTTGAACTCGCGAAGCAAATTCCGTTGACGAGACGAGTGGATCTCTTCAAGAAGAACGTCGAGCGCAAGCTGACTTCCGGTGAAGGCATGGGTGAGATCGAGGAAATTTCCAAGACTCTCGTCCAAGATTTAGGTCTCGAGCAAGAGACGGCGGATAAAGAACTCGTCAAAATCGCGAACGAAAAGAAGAAATCGCAAATGGTTCAAGCAGTTGCCGTGTTGAGACAGAAAGATGCACAAAACGTGATGAAGAGTTGCAGAAACTTGGTCGCCGCACAAGCGTTGGCGCCGGATTCGCAAAACTTGAACTGGCCGGTTGAGAGCGAGCTCTTCGACGTGTACTCAGTCTATGCAAGCGAAGTCAAGGATCCGACCGAACTGAAGGCATTGAGAACAGTGTTGGGCTTAAGCGATGAAAAGGGTGAAATGTTAGAAAAAGTTGTCGCGGAGGGCGGATTTAAGCTCGAAGCCGACGCATCTAGTGAAGCTTTATTTTAATCAGAACAAAACGAACCACAAAAGAAAAAAAGAACACAGAACAAAGCAGCGTATTCGTTTTCACAAGCTCTAAAGTCTATCTTTTGTCTAAACCTCTAGTGATTTTTCTCCTAATGAAACGAAGAAAAAAAGTTTCGAAGCCGTCCCGGACGAACTTTCTTTCCAGCCTCGAGGTTGAGCTTCAGACACATTCCTTCAACCAAAGGTTCCTCGATGAGATCGGGGTGAAAAATTCTAGCCAACATTTCAACTCCATCGACTAATCTTGGACCTGGCCTAGAGAATATTTTGTTGTTCAAAATGTATACCTCTCGGTTCTTTACCGCATTCAAATTCCACCAACCCGGTTGCGAAGCTAAAACTTCAACCTTCTCCAACGTCTTCTCGAAAGAGCCTTCGAAATTTATCAATAGCACGTCCGGTTGATGTTCTAATACGCGTTCCCACCTGAGAGCCTCCGCTGGTGCTCCTGGTTCTTGCAGCTCATCGATTCCTCCCGCAATCATCTTCATTTCTGGGAGCCAATGCCCGCCACTGATGAGAGGTTTGCACGCCTCTAAAGAAACGACGCGAGGACGCCTGTCGAACCCGGGCGCGACTTTCAAAGCAACGCGTCGTAATCGATCGCGTAGGAGTTTTACCGCGCGTTCAGCCGCAAAATCTTGACTCGCTGCGTTACCAATCTGAAGCATAATCTCAAAAACATCCGTCAATGTGTGCGGAGCGATGGGTAAAACGCCTTTCATGTCGTTATCTTCCGACTCGTCTGCTCGATGTCCCATGAATTCGGAGTTGTTCGAGTGCGCGGAATCTTGAATGTGTTCTCTCCACGCACGAGCTTCGCGAATTGCCCAAGCCGTACTTCTGGGATCAACGAATTCGTCCAAGCATGATTCACAAACGTCAGGAGCAAGAATGATCTTCGCGTTTGAGCTTCTCAACATGTTTATGTTTATTTCCATGTTGTTTGGCCCGGAATGCCCGGAAGCGTCGCCTCGGTGCGAAGATCCATATCCCGAGCTCGAGTGCGTGGACTTGTTCGAAGAATCACCGCCGAGAAAGTTAGACTTTCCATTCCCCGTTTCATTTATCGAGCGCGAAGAGGTCATGACTGAATGCGCTCTTTGCACACCTTTTGGATAATCGCAGTCTGAAGTGATGCCGACGAGCCTATGTTCCAAGCCGAGGGCGTACACCATCTCCGTGGCGGCTGGCGAAAGACTACAAATATATCCCTCCGAATCAGGTTCTGGAACTTTCACAAGCGCAGGCGCGTGATAATGACCGCGTTTCATGGAGTTATAAGCGTCTTCTCCCGATGTACCAAAATTACTTCTCGAACTCACCTCTTTCTCGTTCAAAAAATCAGCTTGGGAATGAATTCTGTGTAACGACCCAAAGCTCGCGTTCGATCGCATGGATATGTCTTGCTTATGAGATCCCGTGGCTTGCGCGAGCAAATTCATCGATCTTGACTTAAACATATTAAAAGCTCCGGAGAGATTATTTTGGACTTCAGTCAAAGTGGCCTGATGGTTGGCGAACGGACCGCCAGCATTACCGGCACGGCTCGGAGATATCCCAAACTCACCAGTTCCTCCCAAATCCATATCTCCGGAAGATAACCTTCTGGAATGCCCAGCTGCTTTATAACGATCGTTTGGAACTCTAGACAAGTCGTGCTCTGAATCCCTCCGCTTTATCATCGGCGGCTTACCACCGCCACCACCAACTACACCGTACAAATCGCTCCTCATGGCGACGGTGTTAGAAGTTCCTCCGGCGTAATTGTTCAGATCGTTCATCGAGGGTCTTCCTCCATTCCTTAAACTTCTAATTTCGTTCACCACGTCTTCTTCCAAAGCCAACCGCTTCGCCGCGGTTGCTGCTTTTTGGGCGGCGATCGTAGCTTCCGCTTTCACAGATTTGCACGACTTCACGAAAGATGTCGCAAACGTTGGATTCCCTCCAAAATGTAAGTGAACGTTAGATACCAACACGTTATTCCAAGCAAATCCTTCTCGCATGTTCTTATTTCCACCGCTGGTGGTGGCAACACCACCAGTATTGTTGGTATTATCAATCATGGTTGCACTCGTCGAGGAAGAGTTCGAAAACGTTCGTTCAAGCGAGACTGACGAATTCGACCCGCTGTTAAAATTACTATTCTTCTCGGATGCACTTCCACCAACTCCATCTCCATAATCGTTCTGAGTTCTATCGTCCTCCACTGAAGACGGCTTCACATCATAAGTTGCTCTCCATCCAGAAATAGGAGAATTCGTATCGTCTTGTGACCTGATCTTTTGCGGAATTTCACCAACAATTTCGTAGTGATGTACTCTTTGCCCTCGCGCAACTTCTCCAGGAGGGAAAAGTGGATTACCAATACTAATTCTGACGTCTAAATACCCTCGAGTTTCCGTTCGCGCGAATCTCGTCGCAAACGGAGCTAATCCACACATATACCTAGGTTTCGATGAATCGGATGACGTCAGCGATTGGCTCAAAAACATCAAACCACCGCTCTCGCCATAAACTACGCCTCCCGCGGAAGCAAAGGCGGTGACTCCCATGCGTAAAGGGCGGTTATTCGTCAACGCATCTGCGTGGCACTCGGGATAACCACCGGGAAATATAACGCCTGCGATGCCTCTCGGAAGCTCGTCACCGGCAACTGGACTAAAAAATACTAGTTCTGCGCCGGCGCGTTCTAACAAATTCAGATTCTCTGGGTAAAAAAAGCAAAAAGCATCGTCTCTCGCCACTGCGACGCGTACTCTTCCGTCTGGCCGTATCGTTTTCGTGGGGCTCGCGAGCATATTCTCCGCGTCTCTTCTACTTTTACTATTAGCACTACTACTACTGCTGGCAACCATCGTATGCGCTGGACTGGAGGATCGGCCGCCATAAGTTGACGAAGTTGCGCACGTCAACAAAGTTTCGTTGAAGTTTGTATCGTCCGAAATGAATTCCGCGATGGAAAAATCTTTTGCTAACGCTAAAATTGCATCTATATCGACGGTATTTTCAAATACCTTTGCGATCTTTTGCATTTTCAAAGCGATGGACTCTTTGGAATTCGGTGACGCGCCGTGCTGCGGCCCATTACCGTTCAAATGATGATGGTAATGGTGATTGTTGTTGTTGTTATTGTTGTAATATGACGCCGACGGATTTTGGAAATCCTCCGTCGACGATGGTGTCTTCGGGGATCCATCGCCGGTGAATGAACCCGAGGAATTATTGTTGGTACTATTGTGGAGTCCACCATACTCGTTAGATGATGGCAAGGACGATGGAGCGTTCCCATTCATGACGAGTAAGTTTGTGTCCTTGGGAACCGCCCCGCACATGACCACGTTTACATTCGACGATTTCATCGATTCCGACAATCGTTTCGCGTGTTGTAAAGATCCTACTTTATTGAACACAACACCCGCAATCGAGAGTTCGGTATCAAATTCTTGGTATCCTCTCGTAACTGCGGCTATCGATCGTGCCATTGAGTCACAATCGCACACTAATATAACCGGAGCTTTCAGCCACTTTGCCATTTGCGCGGTGGAACCGTTTTCAGAGTTTGGATCGTATCCATCGAATAACCCATCGAGACCATCGACAATGGCCACGTCGCACTCGCTCGAAAATTTAGCTACGGTCGATATGTTATATTCTTTTGTCAACATGATACCATCCAAAGAATGTGATGGTCGGTTAATCGCTCGTTCGTGTCTTAAAGGATCGTTAAAATCCGGTCCAACTTTAAACGCTTGCACTCGTAATCCTCTTTGTTCTAAAGCTGCCATGAGACCTATGGCCAGAGTGGTTTTACCAACCCCAGCGGAGGTTCCACTGATGACAATTATCTTCATTCTTCCTCGCTTTACTTTCTTCTTCTTCTTCTTCTTCTTTTATCTTCACGATGACGTGTAACAAACGAACAACATGATTTCATCAAGCATCACAAACACACTTTTCTCTGTCTCCCTTTTCTTCTCTCTTCTTTTTTTGAGGAATCGATTTCATGAGAAGGAAACCAAGAAAAAACCTCTCCTCTCTGCTTCGCGAGGAAGAAAGACACACAACAAATCCGTCACAACAAGCGCGGAAAAAAAAGTGAAAAGGGAATCATCATGTTTTCTTCTCTCTCCATGCGATCAGCGTTAGTCGGCACGTCGGTTCCTACCACGTCCACGAACAGTAGAGGTACGCGCGTGCATCGTTCGCGTCGCGCATAGTCCGCGCGAATTCCGGGCACATTTTTTGCGTCTTTTTTTTGCTCTTTTCCCTCTCGTCCGTCGTCGCATTTTCTCGGAGGCGTCGATTTGGGTCGACCGTGAGTAAGGAAACCGCGAGATACATCACTCAGAGAGCACACGAAGCGTGAATAAAGAGAGTAATCATATCCTATGGATACTTTTCTATCTTTGTATGGCGTCACGTGCACTTTGAGTGTTCGCGCGTGCGTTGCCAGGCGCATCTTCGCCAATTCGAAAACCTCAAGAGAAATTTGGGAAAGGAGGAGAAAAGGAGGAGGAGGAGGAGAGGTTTATCCACTTTTTTCTAAAATTTCTTTCTCCAAAACCAATTTGTTTCAATTACTCACTCTTCTTCTTCTTCTTCTTCTTCTTCTTCTAAACAACAGCTCAACAAAAGCAAACGGTCGTGACCACGGTCGCTCGCTTGACGCCGAAAGAGGCGAAAAGACAGCAGCGCCATCGAAAAATCCGTTCCAGACTCACTGGAACTGCCGATAGGCCGAGAATTAGCGTGTACAGAAGCAACCAACACGTCTTTGTGCAAGTCATCGACGACGACGCGCAAAAGACTTTAGTTTCCTTAGGTACGCAGAGTCAAGAGGTCAAAGCGGTCGTTGGTTCCGAAGAGTGGAAGACGAAGACTGTGGCTGCGGCGAGTGAGTTGGGTAAGATGTTGGGTAAGAAGTGCGTCGACGCCGGCATCACATCTGCCGTGTTTGATAGAGGAGGATTTTTGTACCACGGCAGAGTAAAAGCCGTAGCGGACGGTTGTAGAGAGGCTGGTGTGGCTATCTAAGACAGAGTATATATATATGCATAGTTAAATCTTGACCATCACATATCGGGGGATAGATGTACTCATGCTTTGTTGTTAATATTTCACGAAAATCTTATTAGTCGATACATGTATTACACACACAGATTATAAATACGCGTCAAAGTTTCTCTTCCTCCTCTTTTTGCTTTTTTCCTTTCGCTTTCTCAACCACCAAAACCAAAAAACAAAAAAAAAATCGGACAAAAAAACGCATCGGACGGATATCTACTTCTTCTCCGCTCTTCTCTTCTACATCACACTTTAACTGCGCGCGCACGAAGAACGATTGAAACTTTGAAATATAATAAGAGAGTATAATAAAACATAATAACAATGAGCGCATCACTTTTCAATGCCGCGACGACGAGGACGACGAGTAGTATCACCTCTTCCTCTTCCTCTTCTTCTTTTTCGAGAAGATTACTTTCCACGACGACGACGTCTTCCTCTCTCAAGAGCACGACGAACAACAACAACAACAACAGAAAGGTTGGTCGTGGTGCCGTCGTCGTCGTCAATGCGGTGTACTCGGAGAAGAACTTAGGTTCTGCTACCGTCAGAGGTACGGTCAGAAAAAGCAACGAAGACAGATTAGCGGCGACGTTTAACCCAACTCCGCAACCAGGGAAACCTTCGGTAATCATATCTGCTTTGGATGGTCACGGAGGCGATGCCGTCTCGGATTGGCTCTCTAAAAATTTACATCAAACGATCACAAAGAATATGAATCCAGATAAATTTCCGTTGGAGGCGTTGTCGGAGAGTTGCATAGAGTGCGATGAAGTGTGCATTGCGCCCCCGGAAGGTTTTTGGGCATCCTTCGGCGAACGCGGCATCGGCGGCGCCAAGTGCGGCAGTACCTTGGCTTTAGCGGCAATCGTTGATGGCAATAAATTGTGCACGGCGAACGTCGGAGATGCGAGAGTTTTGTTAATCAGAGACGGGAAAGCGGTGCAACTTTCCGTCGACCACATTCCGGACGATGAAAACGAGAGAAAGAGAATCGACAGAGGAAACCCGAACTTGAGAAAATCGATGGTTGAGTTTACGAATGGAACGTGGAGAGTTGGCGGCGTTTTGGCGCTTTCGAGAGCGTTTGGTGATTCTTTTTTGAAAACTTCCGGGAAGTTCGAAGGTATCGGAGAGAAGAATGCCGATTATGGGTCTGGATTTGGTTTGAACGCGGAACCAGATTGCGCTTTTGAACAAATCACGGAGAAAGACACTTGGGTATTGTGCGCTTCCGATGGTTTGTTCGAGAACGAAGTCCGAGGCGGGGGTGGCGGTTTGACGAACGAAAAGATCGCGGAAATGTTGAACGCGACGACTGCTGACCCGCAAACCGTTGCCAAAGAACTCATCGCCGCCGCCGTAAAAGGTGGCTCCACCGATGATATCACGGTCCAGGTGTTGAAGCTCTAAATGTGGCACACAGGCGGAACAGAAGGAGAACGAAGCTTAAAAATTCTTGTTATTTAATATACACGTGCATAATAATTTATGAATCTAATTAAAGGTTACTTACAACGCATGAGCTCGCTAATTGTTGTTTCCTTCAGTGCATCGTTGCCGTATCGTTCAACAATAAACGACGTCCTTTCGTCGAATGTGCGAAACCACCACCTCTGCCGCCCTTTTGAGCGGACTCGTGTACGATAACTGAATTCGGAAGCTCTTCCGATAGCTTTAATAAACACTCTCGCTCTTTTATCCACGAGTGTCTGTTCGCTAAACCTTTGCTTGGCGGGCGAATAAACCCACCTGGACGTCCCCAATCCTTAGCTTTACCTAAATACTTCTTGAAATAATACCCGGTACCGAAAGTGAAACCATAGACATCGACTCGTGCGCACATGTGCATTGCGAACGTGATGCCCGCCATCCCGTTACTCATCCACGGTCGTCCAACATCCTTCGGCGCGTTTGTTTTGTGTACTTTCCAGTGTCCGTCGACGTACTTTTCCACCTTATCCGGCATTTGTTCTAATCTACACTTTCCCTTCGAGTTTTGTCCCTTGTACCACTTCCCTTCCCGAACGACGCAAATTTCTCCATCCTTCTCTGCGAATCCCGATCGGTCGCGATTTTGGAATCGAAGCGTCGTCTTTGAACCGACATCTTTCTCGTAGCCTTTGTGTGGTGCCTCGTTGAATCGAAAGACCGCAGTGTGTGCGTCAATTTCGCCGCCTAAGTTTGAGTTTCGCATCGTTCCCGCGGACCCTACAATCGCGCACGTGCTAAAGTCGTGCAACACTTTCTTGTTCTTCTTGTATTTCGGCCCAGCTTTCGGCCACTCTTTGAGCGGCGTCAAACACCAGTCTCCATCTTCTGGCTCCCTCGGCACGTCGCAATTTTCTCCATCTGGAAAGAACACCGGACATCTGCACTTACCGTCGATGCAAAACATTCGATCCCCTTGACAGTCAGACGTAGAAGAACAACTCCCAAACGTCGGCGGTTTCGGTTTCGTATTTTTCTTCGCGTTCGCTAACGCCAACTCGCTTATTTGTCCACCCAACAACACGCTCACTGAGCTGGACTCTTCCTCTTCCTCTCTTTCTAATTGATCTAAATCATCCGCCTCTGGGATTACGTCTAAAGATTTTCTGTTCTCACTCGTGTATTCAATCGCTTCGTTTCGTTTCTCTTGCAGTTCATCGATGGCTTTCTGCACGTGCGACATGCTCAGCTCCGACATGGATGCGAAGGACGATGAGGGTGAAAATGAAGAAGAAGCTTCAACGACATATATGAATGACAACAAAACGACGAGTAGTGCGCAATGAGAAAGGAAAAAAGATGGTGGTGATGATGATGATGAGAAGATCGCATGAATATCTCGTCCTCGCAGACGAGTTCGTGTTGTTGTTGTTGTTTCCATCATCGACATCTCTTTCACCTATTTTTTGTGAGGTTTGGACGACGTCTTTTGTGGTCGTTCTTCGCGAAAACGCGTCGCGAGCGAGCGAGTGATGGGAAAACCGTACTTCAAATGTGAGCAGTATGTGTAGTAGCAATAGATAGTATTATTAAAAGAGCGCGTGTGCAATCGAGTAAACACGACGACGACGACGCCACATTCCAAAGTAGAAAGAATAATGCGCGCTTAGTCTTTCTTTCGCCTTTCCGCTTCTTCTTCTTTTTTATTCTAACAAATATCCAGCCAAGAAGAACGCAAAGAATAAAGCCAAACCGCCGTAAATCAATTTTGACTTTTCGCCTTCGGTCATACTGTTCGTTCCAAACCCGTAACCTTGGTTTTGTTCGAAGCCAGCGACTTGTTTGCCGATGGATTTGAACTTTGTCTTGGACGCGCCGCACACCGGGCAGTTCCAGTCTTCTGGCAAGTCTTTAAACGGCGTTCCCGCGGAGACTGGATAGAAGTCGTCCCCTTTCTTTGGTGAATATTGGTACATGCACGATTGGCATCTGTTTCGTTTGATGAGGAGGAGGAACGATAGATGATGGATAAATGGATAGATAGAGAGCGTGATGAGTTTGTTGTTATTGTCGTCAATATTTTCGCTCCCTTGAAAAGATGATGACTGACAAAAAGAAGACAAAGAAGATAGAACAAAACTTCTCGGACGACGACTGACAGAAAGAAAGAGAGAATACAAAGAATAAAACGACTTACTCGTGTTCGCCGTCGCCTATGACCGCAAATTTCTCCTCCAACAAAGGGTTATCGCGATCTAAGACGCCGCCTTTACCTCCCGCGTTCGCCGTCGGTTTGAACATGTATTCATCTTCTTCGTTCTCCGTCGCTCTGATGACGACGTTTTCTCGGGTTCCTCGTTTTTGTTGTTTTTGTGTTGATGATGATTTATGAAAGGAAACGAAATTATTCGTTTTTGAGTTCTTGCTGATTAAACCACCACCCAAAGAAGGAATGGATGCGCTCGTCTTCGAGGAAGAAGAGGTGGAAGAGGAGGACGAGATGCGTCCTGCCACGACGACGGTGGAAGATGATGCCGCGAGCATGAACATCTTTTGTTCTTGTTGTTTTAAAGAGGTGTTTTGTGTGACGTTTTCTACGATTTTCTACGAGTGCTTATTTTTGTTTTTTCGCTGCTTTATTGATGACATCAGCACAAAGTCGAGTTTGCGGCTCTGGTTCTCCCTTTTCATTTTGCGTGTGTTGCTCTTTTTTTTTTTAGGCGCAAACTGAAAAATCATCTTCGAAGAAGAACAGAAGAGAAAGCAAAAAGAGCGCACGCGAACCTCAAACGTCACTAAATTGTCGCACATTCAATCATTCACAAACTAAAATGTCTCAAGCGCTCAGCTCATCCAGAGTGTTAACCAATGCCTCGGCGGTACGTTGTCGTTAGTATTATTATTTTTTTCCTCCTTTGTTGTGTCGTGCGAATTTGGGAGAAAAAAAAGCGCCCACCGTGCTCAATTTGGGGGCGGAGTGACGTCCACATTGATGAGATGGATAAAAGCTTCATCGAGCGCGACGAGGTCTTCCGATGTTCCTTTTGAACTGAAAGAGCGCAATTCTCGCGTACAAATACTTTGAGTACGAGAATTGCGGTCTTTCAGTTCGCTCCAACGTGTGCTCGGTGTCACTTTTCGCCGCGCGTAATCTGTTTTTACTCCTCTCGCCGTCACACGCGAAATCTATCTCACTCATGATTGGGTGAGGTGAAAGATTATATAAAAATAGGCAAGAAAAAGTGACAGACCGGAGGACGGACGCGCGTCCGTCCTTACGAACGACTGATCATCATCATCATCATCATCACAAAGACTGACCGCTTTTATTCTTTCTCTATATACTCGTATAACAAAACTTGATAAAATAAATACAGCTTCGCGCGAAAGGCTCCTCGAAGAAAGCCTCGAGAAAGAACGTCATCGTTCGTGCTGCCAAAGAAGAAGCGGAGGCGCGCGTGGTGCCGTTGGAGAAGTACCGTAACATCGGTATCATGGCGCACATCGATGCGGGTAAAACTACTTGCACCGAGCGTGTCCTTTACTATACCGGTAAATCTCACAAGATTGGAGAAGTCCACGAAGGTGCGGCCACCATGGATTGGATGGAACAAGAACAAGAGAGAGGTATCACCATCACCTCCGCCGCGACGACGTGCGCGTGGAAAGACTCCCGTATCAACATCATTGACACTCCGGGTCACGTCGATTTCACTTTGGAAGTCGAACGTGCCTTGAAAGTTTTAGATGGTGCCATCTGCCTCTTTGACTCTGTTGCCGGCGTTGAGCCGCAATCAGAGACCGTTTGGAGACAAGCGGATAAGTACGGCGTCCCGAGAATTTGCTTCGTCAACAAGATGGACAGAATGGGTGCTAACTTTTTCAGAACTGTCGATATGATCGTCAAGAACTTGGGCGCGAAACCGCTCGTTATCCAAGTCCCGATTGGTGCCGAAGAAGAATTCGCCGGCGTTGTTGACTTAGTTGAAAACAGAGCCATCGTTTGGAACGGGGAAGAACTCGGCGCCTCGTTCGAATACCAAGAAATTCCGGATGACTTGAAAGAAAAGTGCGCGGAAATGAGAGCTCAACTCATCGAAACTGCGGTTGAACAAGACGAGGATATCATGATGATGTACTTGGAAGGCGAAGAACCGAGCGTTGAAGACTTGAAAAAGTGCATCCGTAAGGGTTGCATCGCCTTGGACTTTGTCCCGGTTGCGTGCGGTTCTGCGTTCAAGAACAAGGGCGTGCAACCGCTGTTGGATGCCGTTCTCGATTACCTCCCGGCGCCGACTGACTTGCCTGACGTTAAGGGTTCCGCCGAAGGTGACGCTGAAAAAGTCATGGCGAGAAAGCCGTCCGATGACGAACCTTTCGCCGGTTTGGCCTTCAAGGTCATGGCGGATCCGTTTGTCGGCACTTTGACTTTCGTCAGAGTCTACTCAGGTGTTATGGAAAGTGGATCTTACGTCTACAACTCCGTCAAGGGCAAAAAAGAACGCATTGGTCGTTTGATGGAAATGCACGCGAACGAAAGAAACGATGTCAAAATGTGCAGAGCTGGTGATATCATCGCCGTTGCCGGTTTGAAAGATACCACGACTGGCGACACTTTGTGCGACAACGACAAACCCATCGTTTTGGAAAGAATGGAATTCCCTGATCCAGTCATCAAGGTTGCCATCGAGCCGAAATCCAAGGCGGATTTGGAGAAGATGTCTACTGGTTTGGTCAAGTTGGCCGCCGAAGATCCTTCTTTCCATTTTACTCGCGACGAAGAGACGAACCAAACCGTCATCGAAGGTATGGGCGAATTGCATTTGGAAATCATCGTCGACCGATTAAAGAGAGAATTCAAGGTTGAAGCTGACGTCGGTGCGCCGCAAGTCAACTATAGAGAATCCATCTCCAAGCCGGCGAGCATCAAATACACGCACAAGAAGCAATCTGGTGGTTCCGGTCAATACGCCGACGTTCAAATCAAGTTTGAACCGCTCGAACCGGGAACAGGCTTCGAGTTTGCGACTGACTTGAAGGGTGGTTCTGTCCCGAAAGAATACATTCCGGGTGTCGAGAAGGGCTTGAAGGATTCCATGATGACGGGTGTCATCGCTGGTTTCCCGGTTGTTGATGTTCGTGCCACGTTGTTTGACGGCGGCTACCACGATGTCGATTCCTCCGTCATGGCTTTTGAAATCGCCGCCAAGGCTGCGTTCAGAGAAGGTATCCCGAAGTGCGGGCCGAAGCTTCTCGAGCCGATGATGCAAGTCGATGTTATCTGCCCGGAAGAATCTATGGGTGATGTTATCGGGGACTTGAACAGTAGAAGAGGCCAAATTGGTGAGCTCGGTGACAAGCCAGGTGGATTGAAGACTGTCTTGTGCTTCGTGCCGTTGGCGGAAATGTTCAACTACGTTTCCAAATTAAGAGGTATGACGAAGGGCAGAGCGAACTACTCCATGAAGCTCGCGAGATACGAACCGGTGCCGATGAATATCCAACAAGAGCTCCAAAAGGCCAAGGCTGATGCCAAAGCCGCCGCCTAAGGATCACTTCTCGTGTAAATTTTTGTTTGTGATGAGTGAAGCGTATATATAATAATAGAATAAGAGAGAGATCAGCGTTATAGAAGAAGAGATCATGAGAATGAGTGTATTGAATTTACTACTTTTTGGAATATAATTTCGTTTAAAACCAATAACAACCAATACCTGTAGCAACTAACTAGTTAAACGAGAGGGACTTTGACTGCCCACGTCGTCTTCGCGCGTTATTTCCTTTTCTTTCCGCCGTCGTCTTTGACGTTGGCGAACGAGAAATAGCTTGCACAACATTACAGATAAAACTCCCAACGAAATTATGAACACAAACGCAAAGTAAAAAGGAATTAACTTCTCACTGATTCCAATATCGAGTAGTGGAAAACTGCAAAAGAACAAGAAGCAATACAACACGGAAGGATCTCTCCCCGCTTTATCCTCTTTTCTCCGTTCTTCTTCTTCTTCTTCTCCTCCTCCTCCTTCTCCTTGTTTTCGCCCTTTCTCCTCGTTTAGAAGCGTACGATACGCCGCAGATTCTTCTCTCTCGCACTTTCTCATGCCGAGAAGCGTTGTGACGGATGCGCCGCTTTCGATGAAGAAAGCTCCGCACGCTTTCATATCAAATGTTCTCAGTTCTTCGCTGGTCAATGGTATCCTGGAGAGGATGAGAGTATCAATTGCTGACGCACAAATCGTACACGCGCCATCGCTCGAAAGAATATCACTTCCGCACGATGAACGGAGGGGTTTCGTAAAACTCGTTATCTCGTCGTCGTTACCTTTCGTAATATCGGCATTCTCTCCAATTAATGGACAAGACGACTTCTTCGTGGTTGTTTGTGCAGCAGCCAAGATAGGAGGAGACAAAAGAAGAAACAAAACGAAGAGGAAGACGTAATGCAGCAGCAGCATTAATGGCCCCTTGGCAGAGAAGAAGGACACGCTCTTCCTCCTCGTCATTTTTGTCGTCAATCAATACTACCAGCGATGAGAATAGGAGTGATGAGTAAGAGTAGTAGAGTAAGAGTCGCAGTAGAAGTAAGAGTCGCGTTTTTTCTTGGCCTCCCCTCGTGTATTTTCTCTCTTTTTTGATAACAAAAAAAAACTTCATCTCTCAAATTCCTTCTTTCTTCAAAGTCACCACAATTCACTCTCATCATCATCTGTCTCATCATCCTACGGGAACGAGCAAGACGCCCATCCGAAGGAACTAACTGGCCTCCTTTTCAAGAATGCATTCGACGACGACGACCACATCCGCCACAAACACACGACAACAACGACAGAGACAAAGGAAACAGCATTTAAGATTTTCTCGAAGCGTCTCTTCCTCTTCCTCGTCCTTTCCTTCAAAGCAGCGTCAGCGCAGTACTAAAAACGCGACTGCAACGACGGAAAGGAAAAGAGGAAGAGGACAGAGAACTGCGCTCGTCGCTTCCACATCATCATCTTCTTCTGATATTGCGGGTAATCCGTTCGAGCAAACCACTCAAGCCGCGTCGGAGAGGCAAGACCTCTTCAACGACATAGCGCCAGTGTACGACCAATTGAACGACGTTTTATCTTTAGGCTTACACCGCGCATGGAAGCGAGCGACGGTGAAATGGTCGGAAGCGAGAAAAGGAGATACAGTTCTAGACGTCTGCTGCGGTTCCGGTGATATCGCGCAGAGACTTTCGGATCGAGTTGGCGACAAAGGAACGGTGTTTGGTTTGGACTTTGCGGAAAACCAGCTGAGGCGAGCGGCGGAAAAGATGGAAGAGAAGACGCCGTCGACGAGTAACGAAACGAACACGGCAAAAATTAAATGGGTACAAGGCGACGCTTTAGATTTGCCATTCGAGGACGACACGTTCGATGCCATCACGATGGGGTACGGGCTAAGAAATGTGAGAGATATTCCAAAGGCGTTGTCCGAGTTGAAACGCGTAGCAAAAAACGGCACGAAAGTCGCCATCTTAGATTTCAACAACTCCAGAGACGAGACGACCAATCAAGTATCTGGATTTATTCTCGATAACGTCGTCGTCCCTTTCGCGAAAATGAACGACGTCGAAGCGGAGTATAAATATTTGAGACCAAGCATTGAGAGGTTTCCAACTGGACCGGAGTTGGTCGATTTAGCTTTAGCAGCGGGCTTCGAAGAAGCGACGCATTACGAACTTCAACCGGGAGGGTTAATGGGGTGTTTAGTCTGCCAAGTTTAGCAGTTTTATATGCAATAATTTGCTGCACATGTACTACAGTAGTACTACTAGTAGGTAGTAGTTTTATATTCTTTAATCTGTGCTGCGATTGGTGCTAGTAATTTATATTGAATACTTGTTTTTGTTTTTGTTATAAACACATATACTACAAAAATGGTGCTACGAGCGCTTTGCTGCTTTTTCTATAAATAAATCTTTGTTGTACAGGAATCCTTCTCTCTCTTTTTCTCTCCATCTTCTTCTTCTTCTCACTTTATCAAAGATTTCTTTTCTTCCTCGGTGACGTACTTATCGCCAACTTTCTTTGAGGAATTATCGAAATCTGTGATAGTATCCGTCATCAAAATGTTTGGAACGAAGATGAACGTCAGAGGAATCGCGAGAAGCGGCAAGCAAATACCGCAAATCAAGATGAGATTCGGCAAGTTATCCCAGTTGCAACTTCCCGAAGTCAAATCGGTTTTAATGCCCGCGTAATCCATCGCAAATGTCCCGAAAGAACCACTTAAAGACCCCCCTAAATTTGCAAAACTGGCTAAAATGGCAAACATTGTCGTTTCTAAATTTTTCGGACACATTTTCGCAATCAACACTACAGACGGCATGTACGCCATCATGCCGACGATAGATTCTAACACCGCATCGCCAAACATGTAAAATGCTTTATCGGGAATGCTCAAATAGTCCACATTCCATCGCTTCACGATTGCGTAATCGAAAAACGATCCGAGCGACGAAATCACGCTCGAAATCCAGAACGCTTTTCGTAAGCTCCCTTTTGAGAAGAAGATGTTGAACAACCAAATACCGACGATTCCAGAACATTGCCCAACGATGGACGTGTAGACGGTGAAATATACGTAGTCAAAGTGTGGCCCGCCTGGATTGCATTTTTCATCGACGGTGAACCAATACGTCATGGCTCCGCCGAAAGATACCGATAGCACGGAGGTGATGAATAAGAAAAACGTCGCCTTTGCCAACTGTCTCGGCAGAAAGAAATATATCAACATCGACAAAAGTAAGCACGAAATCGAGGTGATGGCTAAGACTGTAGTCTCATCTAAACCTGCAATTTGAATGCCAGCAATAACAACGCAAATGATACCCATCAAGATTGCCATCATGTTCATCGATCTTTTTTCTCGTTTCGCTTTCTTCGTCTCCTCGTCTTCCTCACTGTCTGCAAACGTGACAGATTTCTTCGCGTTACTCGGTCCCATTCCATCGTCCTCGTCGTCGTCCTCGTCGTCATCGACGACAACTTCGCCTTTCTTGCTTCTTTTTACTCTCAATTCCGGCAATAACCCGCTCGCCGAGGTGAGAAAACATTGCACGGCAAAAGGCAACGCCATCCAAAAGAGAAGATGATAGTTTTCATCTTTAAGCGCGATGTAGGATAAGACCGTCGCTAAAATCCCGCCTAAAGTAATGTTACCCCACACGTACGAAACCATAGACGCAGAGTGGCTTGGATTGTATCGCATGGCTTCGGCGTATTTCCCTTCTGTGAGTAAATCCGCGATGGCGACTTGGGCGTTGATGAGCGTCAAGCCGGCGATGTAATACAAACCGTTCGATCGATCAAACTTATACGTGGCAATGAAGTAAATCGCACCCGATCCGATTAAAGACGAAGCGGCGATGTACCATCTCTTGTTGTATCCAAAAATAGGAACTCCATCGCTAATCATCCCAATCAAAGGCTTCACCGTCCACGGAAACGAAGCCACGATGCCGTATTTTTGCATCTCAATCGCGCTCAATTTCAAGTATTTTTGGGCGTACGGAAGTCCACTCGACCCGACTAAACCAATCATCGCTCCTTTCACGCCAAACATCACCGAGACGATCATGAAGACTAAGGGCCATCCATAAATGATGATCATTTTTCTCATGTAATAATAAAACTGCACGAACGGGTTGTAATAGGAAATGCCACAACATTGCGTCGTTTTATACTCCGTCAAGTCCACTAAAATGCGTTTGATTTCTTCCTTCTTTTTGGATGATGATGGTTTCTTTCTGCCTCTTCCTCCTCCTCGGTTTCGAAACATGATGATTAATTGATGATCAAATCAGATCAGAGTGCTCTCTTCTTAGTAGTATCAGTATTATTCTCTGTCGTGATACACTCTGATAAAGTTTTGAAGTATGATGAAAAGTACGAGCGCCCCGCGGGGGATTAAAAACCAAAACTCTTCCCTTTCTTCTTCTTTTTTCAGGGAGGAATTTTCGAGAGACAAAATGTGTTTTCCCCGCGCCCCCAATTTTTTTTTTCACTTTCTCTCTTCTCTCTCTCTCTCTTCCTATGAAAAAACTGATAAATAACACTTGTGAGACAGAACAACTCCACCACGAACAGTCGTGAGAATAAATCACTCTCTCTACATACTTGAAGTTTAATACTACTACTACTACTACTACTACTACTAATAAGAAGAAGTTTTTATTAAAGGAGTAATAACAATGGGTGGGTATAAGTACCGCATTGGAACGCACAACGGCGCTTCCTCGTCCAATCCAGAGTCCACGCAGTTGCTCAAAGTCGTCGAAAACGACGATGGCGCCACGATGGGGGGTGGGAGATCTTCTTCCTCCTCGTGGAGTTCCAAAGTCGTCGCGACATCAATCGTCACCTTTGTCGGAGTCTCGTGCGTCATGGCCGTGCAACAAAAGATGGGTGCTGGATCATCAGTATCAACGGTCGACGTCGTGCCTGAACCCGGAGTACCGACGACGACGACAACCTCGGGAACGAACTGGTTCGCATCAAAGACCGCGGGCTGGACGAAAGGAATTTTCCCGTCCTTTCGAAGAAGTGGTGACGACGGCGAGAACAACAACTTGTCCTCTTTGTTAGGCTCGGAACACTACACGTTGAAGGACGTCGCGGACTCCTTTCGACAGTTGGAATACGAGAGAGATAAAACGAGAGGTCAATCGAACAGTCTCCACGTTTTCTCTTGGACGCCTCAAGCTGGATTCGAGATGTTTGATTTGGGACCGTCGAAAGAGGCGGCGATGAAGGACGCCTCCATCGATCGTTGGCAAAGACCCGGTTGGACGTTTGATTTCATCAAAAAAGGGTTACAAACCTACTTCCCGAAACGTTTCGACGGCGTGCACGACCCGAGACCGTTTCGAGTGGTCATTTCGCACGCGGACTACCAAACTATTCCGTGCTCCAACCCGAACAACAACAAAAAATGCGCCAAACTTCCCGTGCCGGTGTTCACTTTTGGGTCTGTCCCAACTCACGTCGACCGAAAGATGGAGAATTTGAAGCAAATGCCGACGTTCTCCACTTTAGAGTGCTTGTGGGGCCACATGACGGCGAAGAGCGAACCGGAGCACGGGAAGTGCAGATGGTTCGTTCCGCAAACCAAATACGAAGGTCACTGCGAAGATAAATCGAAAGAAAACTGGTCGTTTTTAGATGCCGGGGAAGTGCAGCTTTGGGACAACGTCCCGTTCAACACGTTGACGCCGAAAGTCGTGTGGAGAGGCGCGGATTATCCGTTCGTTGCCGCTTTTTCGAACGACGACGCCGGACAAACCGCCGCTTTGTTCTTCAAAAGAAACGCTCGCTTGCGTTTGCAGGACAAATCCGCCGCTAAAGTCATCGAGACTGTTGGCGAACAAAACTTGCCGCCGAGATTGCACGCGGCGTTGTTATCGAAAGCCGAACCGAATTGGATCGACGTTAAGTTCTTGCGACCGAAAGTTATCCCCGGATTTGGCGATATCGACGATCAGTATAAAGGTTTGGAAACGGTCGAGCCGATGACCAAGTGCGAAATGGCGAGGTTCAAGTACCACATCGATATCGGTGGGAACGGTGGAACCACGTGGCAAGGTACGATCGATAAGTTAGCCATGCCGGGTTTGCTCTTTCATCACGATTCTGGGATGAAGGATCATTTCCACGACGAGTTGAAACCGTGGGTGCATTACGTTCCGGTCGCGGTGGATTTGACCGATTTGAAGATTAAATACGAGTGGGCGGAGCGCAATCCAGAGAAAGCGGAAAAGATTGCCAAAAATGGTCAAGAGTGGGTGCGAAACTTCATCAGCGAGAAAGGCATGGAAGAACAAGTGCAGAATTACTTTGTCCAGCCGATGACGGACTACATAGCTAAATACGACGACGATTGCGAAGTCTGCACGAAGGAGCGCATGTCGTTCGCCCAGAAAGTGCACGCGGTGACGGATGGTTCGATGAGTGCGGCGAAGATGAGTTGGTCGAAACGAAACGAGTTGCAAAAGTAATTCTTCTCTCTCGCGCGCCATCTTGTAAATTCGTGTTCAAAACATACTAGCAGCTACTAAAATCAAACGACAACAACAACAACTTAAAGTGAAAATTTTTTTAAATACTACCATTAATCAAACCAACAAATACATATATCTGAATGATGTGTTACAGTTGTACGCTCACACATACCGCATATATATCCTCACTTCTTGACGACACGCATCATCCCGTACACCATCAGCTTTCGTTTAAATGCGCGCTGCATTCGCTCGAGGCAAATGATATCGCGCAACGTCTTGTACCAAATTTTTGGTCTCGTAAACACGGGGAGAGGATCGTAAACGCCGGCCCAAATCGAATGCCTCCAAGAGACGATCGTTTGTTTCGTCCAATCGTCCAATGTAACAGCCGCTCCTGGATTACACGCTTCGACGAGTCTTCCGTACTCTTGGATGGAGATGAAATACGGATGGGCCCACTCGTCGTACAAAAATTGGAGCTGAGACTTTTCCACTTTTGTCAACTCCGGCGGCGTCTCGCGTTGACACCAAGTCGCTAGAACCAAAGAACCTCCTGGTTTTAAAACGCGCATCATCTCTTCCACGTATTTTTTCTTGTCTGGCATGTGTTCGCCACTCTCGCACGCCCAAACCAAATCAAACGAGTTATCCGCGAAGGACATGTTCAGAGCGTCCATGACTTCAAATTTAGCGTTTGGAATGTTTTGACTCTTGGCTAAATCGTTCGCTCTCTTCGCTTGTTCTTGACTCAAAGTGATGCCCGTGACTTGAGCTCCACTACCGACGCATACAGACGCCAAGCGTCGACTGGCACCTCCAATGCCACACCCGACGTCCAAAACTGACGTCACTTTTGATTTCTCCGCTTTGGAAAACTTGAACATTTCGTCCACAAAGTCTTCCTTCGCTTCGATGAAGTCTTTGACCTTGTGTCCGAGAAGTGTTCCCGCACCTTTCGCTAAATCATCGTCGTTGTAATATCCTAAATGAATGTGTTCTCCCCAATAATACTCCAAAATCTCTTCTTTCGTCCACGCGTCGTACTCGTTACCGACGGTGTTCTCGCCTTGGACGTACGTCCGCGAAGGCGTATCTAAAACGTTTTTAATCTTTACTAAACTGGCGGCGAGGAGGATTCCTCCGAAAGAAAACGCCGCTTGCGAGCCGTGGTTAATGTTCCTGCAGTATTCTGCGATGAAACTTCGCGAGTTTGCTTGCGCTTGAGAAGGCACCGCGATGAAACCTGCAAATTTTTTACCCGTCAGCTCTGTTCCTTTCGTCGAAATCGTCGTCGACGAGAGTTGACCCAAAGCTTCGTTCCGTAAAGTGTCAATTGAGCGTGGTTGCTGCTGCTTTCGCTCGATTTGAAGGACGGCTTTGTCAACGCTATTGTTTCTATCCGCAGCTAAAGCTCTCGCGCGACCTCCTCCTTCTTTCCTTCTTCGTCGCGTTCTATTATTAGAAAAAGTCGTTAAAACAAGTTTGGGTGAACCGGTGAAGATGGATTTTGCCTCACCACCGCTGCCGGCAGTTCTCTTCGTTGAGATATTCAACGACGACGACGACGAGGACAAGTGTTGCACGGGGAGTGGAGTGTGCATCATCATCATCATCATTTTTATTTAAGCCCGTATGATGGTTACGTTTTAGTTGAACTGTTGTGTACACAGAAGAAGAAGAATGAAAAGACTATTATTATGGATGTGTGAAGAACAAATTTGAGAGAAAAAGTGAAAAAATTCGTTCACATGAAAAAAGAAACAAAAGAGAAGAGAATCACCCCCCCCATCACATCACAGAACCACCAAAGAAAATGGACGACTCGTACGACAACAACAACAAGAACAAAAATGTGGACGTTCGTTCGATGGAGATTGAATTCGTTCGAGCGTTGAACGCGTTTGTGAACAACTTTCATCTTCCTACTACTGCAACAACTGAAGTGGAGACATGGAAAACGGGCGTGAAACCGCACGTGTACGCGGAATCGCTCCGTCGACAGTTGAATGCGCTGAGAGAAAAGACGGAGGAGTTGTACGCGTTCGAAGAAGAAGAAGAAGAAAAAGGAGAAGAAGGAGAAAAGAACTTTAACAACAGGACAAATAATAATAAGAAGAAGTTAAAGAAGAAGAGGAGTACTTTACTCGCGGCAGTTTTCGTTGGCGCGCGCGAGGACGAAGACGAGGACGATGAGGACGACGAACATAACGACGAACACTATCAAACCGACAAACGAAACCATACGAAGAAAGAGCGCGACGAGCGAAAGTTTCGCGCTTACGAGGAGAAAATAAACGAGATTGAAAAGAAAGTGCCGGCGTACGAACATCCCGCGTTCGTCTCGGCAACTGCTTCAGCCATTCCGAGTTCATCATCATCGTTATCTTCTTCGTTTTCTTCTTCTTCCGCAACGGGCACGTTGGCGACGACGGCAGCGGCAAAAAATGCAGCAGAGAATGTCGACGTCCCAGTTGCAACAGTAACAACAACAACAACAACAACACAAAAGAAGAAACTCTACGCGCCGAAGAAGTTTACCATATCCAAAGAAGGCGATGAATTATTACAAAATGAAAAGAAAATGCAAGAGAATCTTACGGACGAAATGGTCGACTTAGCCTCTCGAATCAAAAGGAACGCCGAAGAAGTTTCCCGAGAGTTAAGCAGGAGCAACAAATTAGTAGATAGCATGGAAACAAAACTGGACCAAAACGTCGTCGTGGCGAAAAACGCGACGCAAAGACAGACCGCTGTTTTTCGTAAAAACAAAAAGTACGGGTGTTGGAGTTGCATTGTTCTCACTCTCATTTTCGTCCTCTTCAGCTGGGTTTATATCGTCATTAAGTTTAGCGGCGATAAGACCGTACATTTAATTAAGAAAATGGAGGACAGAGTGCGCTACGACAACAGAGAGGACGACGACGTCGTCGTTAAAGTAGAACGGGACGAACAAGTCTCCGGGGAAGCAAAACATAGTAGCAGTGGTAGTAGAGACGCGTTAGAATTGTAGTAAAAGGAATGAAGAATAGTAATAATTTACAACTTGATCATGATGGATAGATTATACAGTATTTAGATATATCTGTATATAAACTACAGATTATTATCGCGGCTGACCTGGAGGTGTGAACTTAACCATCGGGGTTCCGAAAAGTGTTGGCGCGTCTTTTACCGCGATTACGTCGACTTCAAAAGTCAATTTCAATCCCGCCAAAGGATGATTAAAATCTAACGTCAGAGAGTCCTCGCCAATCTCGACGACTTTCGCTATGACGTTTGGTGCGAGCTGCACGACTTGTCCAGGCTGCACTTGTTCCTTCACTTGAACCATTTCTTCCGGTAAAATCGGTTGTTTTTGAATCTTCTTCTCGTCAAAGTTCCCGTACGTATCTTCCGGTTCGAGCGTCAGTTTCACTTTACTTCCAACTTCGCACGTTAATAATTGCGCTTCCAATTTAGGGAATAACTCCCCGCTTCCTAACGTAATCTCCACAGCTTGACCTCGCGTGGACGTATCGTCGATGAGTTCGCTGGTCTCTCCGTTCGTCAATTTGTAGTGCAAAGCAACCTTCTGCCCGTTGGTCAAAGCAGCCGAACACACTCCTTGTTTTCTTCTTCTTCTTCTGATGTGTCTTCTTTGGTTGCACAGTTGGTTGCGATGACGATGATGATGTTGATGACGAGGATGAATTATATGTTTTCTCTCCGTGTGCAGAGAGGATGATGAAGAAGAAGAAGTTTTATTATTTGTATTGCTGATACTCAAAGCAGAGGATAAGGATACTGATGATACCATGAGGACGATGATTATTGCGTTTTGTTTGTATGTTCGTTTTCTGTTATATGTTTTTAAGTGAAGAGGGTAAAACTACTTCTGTGTGTAACTGTTTTTTGTACTGCACGATGTGGAAAATTTTTATGATCCCCAAAGAAAAAAACATGTTGCAACGATGTGGTCGTTTTAGTCTTCCCAGCAGATGCGCGCTCTCGAGTATCACCACCGCAGATGGGTTGATCGATTCATTCGCTTCATCTTTATCTTTATCTCTATCATCATCACCATCGTCAGTGCACACAATAACAACAATTCCAAGTTTTTGTAACAGAAACGACAACAACAACAACAACAATTCCAACAGAAACAGAAACAGAAACACAGCGACAAATCATCATCATCAACCCAATCGTTCCATCAAAACGTCCTCCTCGCACGCGACGACCGTCTTGGGTATTCGGAAAGATTCCAAAACCGTTCTCATCGCCGACGGTCAAGTGACCATGGGGTCGGAAATTATTAAACACAACGTGATTAAAGTGCGCAAGTTGGGCGACGGCGTCATCTCGGGTTTCGCCGGGTCCACCGCTGATGCGTTTACGCTCTTTGAAAGATTGGAACAAAAGATAGAAGAACACCCGGGTCAATTGACGAGAGCTTGCGTGGAATTGGCCAAGAATTGGCGCACGGATAAGTATCTCAGAAGGTTAGAAGCGACGATGATTGTCGCCGATAAACACCACATGTTTCAAATAACCGGCAACGGCGACGTGTTGGAACCGTCCAACGGAATCATCGGTATCGGAAGCGGTGGAAGTTACGCGTTAGCCGCTTCTAAAGCTCTGGTTGATGTGGAAGGATTGAGCGCGATGGATATCGCGAAGAAAGCTATGGATATAGCCGCGAATACGTGCGTGTATACCAACGATAAGTTTCAGATTTTAACGTTGGATTCAGACGCGAGCGCGGAGGAAGAAGGAGGAGAAAAAGAAAAGAAAGAAGTCGACGACGGAGGAGAGAAAGGAGGAGAGGGGAAAAAAGCGGCATGACGAAACGTATAAGAACAGCAATAACATTCTTTCGCGCGTGTTGTAGTAAATAATAAAGTACCTAATCACTGCTATTCCTTCTTCTTTCCATTTGCTAATAATAATACATATGCTTCACGTGCGCGTCACGTTAACTTTTGGCGCGACATCGAATAGAAAGCAGCACCTCTTACTCTCTACTTCTACGACTTTGACGACGATGGTGGTTTCTTCTTCTCTTTCATTCTAAACACTCGTCGTAACGCCAGTACGAATTCGCTCTCTTCCACTTTGTCGAGAAAATTCGCGCGCTTCCCGCCCATTGACTCTCGAAGTCTGTTGATGCCGCCACTCATTACTTCGTGACTTATACTACCGTTGTTGTTATTATTATAAGCGTCGACGCGTTCTCGTATTCGAATGACCGTAGGCTCAAAGTTCCGTTTCGTTGCGTTGCGTAAATCTTCCACGCTGGCAACATCTAAAAACGCAGAAGCGCAAACGCTTCCACCAACGACGCCGCACACTGCTAAACAACTCGCGTAAACGAGCGCGCGCATAGCGGCGGCGTTGGTCGATTTGTGCACCTCGTGCATTCGCCTCGCCGCGAGCCGTTCAGACGCTGACGCGTTTTGACGCTCGAGTTTCCTGAGTTCTAAATCAGACTTAATAGCTTCGAAGCCCCATCGGTCTCGTCGTCGTCGAATTATGCCATCGTTTTCTGGAAAAGCTCTCCGTTGTCCTCGGTTGGTATTTCCTTCGCTGATATCAAACCTCTTGTGTTTTCTCAACTCTCTCGCTTCAGCTTGCGCCGATAAACGCAACTCGTTCGCGTAGACTTCCGCTAATTTCGTAACTCCATCGTATTCTGTACTATTACTGTTGTTATTACTATCGTCATCATCACCACGTGCTCTTCTTTCGAGCAGCATCGTTTTCTTTCTTCGAGCGTCGTCGTCGTCGTCGTCTTCATCTTCTTCGTTCTTTTGCTTTTTGTGCCTTTTTTGCAACTCCATCTCTTGCTCTTTCTTGGCCCAGTGGTTTTCGTTCGCTCTGGCTCTGGCGCCTATGCGAGAGATTAACGACATGTTATTCACTCGCGTATTACTATTAGTATTGTGTGATGATATTTATCCATCGTGATATTACTTTATTATTACGAGTATTGTAATGGATTCCCCTAATCTCTCTCTCCTTTTATTTTACGGATTTAAGGCTCTTTTCCATAATTTTTGTTCCATTGGTTTGTTGTTGGGTCGGAAATACCAAATACCGTTACAAAACCCCTACTAATAAAATCTTTCTCCTCCTCCTTCTTCTTCTCCTTTTCTTTCTTCCGAATGATGAAAATGAAAGAGATGAACAACACCAACAGCAACGACAGCGACAACACCTCTTCGCTGTATTACGAACAGTGTTTCCATCGATTGAATCACATGCCGTGGTTATACGACATCGAGAAACACAAAATGTTTGCAAAAGAGAGACAGAAAAAGTGGCAAGAGAAACTGATGCAAATGGAAACCATAGAAATCAAAGGAGAAGACACGTACATCTCGGACGAGAACGTCCACATCTTCGCGGAACGAGGAAGAAAAGTAGTCATTGAGAATAACTGTCGAATAGCGAGCGGATGTTTCATTCACGGTCCTTGTGTTCTGGAAGAAAACGTGGGTTTGAACCAATCGGTTCACATGGACGGTGGTAGCGGCAAAGGCATTCACATCGGATGCGATACGAGAATAGGCCCATCGACTTCTATTTTCGCGTTTAACCATAGCTTTGACGATTTAACGACACCTGTTCGGCTACAAAAAGTTAAATCAAAGGGAGTAACCATAGGGAGGGACGTTTGGATTGGCGCGAATGTTTCAATCGTCGACGGCGTTACGATTGGTTCCCACGCTGTCGTAGGTATCGCGTCCGTAGTTACGAAAGATATTCCGGAATACGAAATATGGGCGGGCAATCCAGCAAAGAAAATAGGAAAAAGAGGTGATTAAAGTGATGTTCATCATCCATATAGAGATTTTGAAGTCTAGTAGAATCAAATAGCGCAATGCATAACACCTAGAATCCAGCTTTCCAAAAGTCTTCTGAATCCATCCCGTGCGAGGAGGAATGGACGTTGATGTACTTATCGATCTTCTCGTCTTCAATCGAGGATTTGAGACCTTTTCGTTGCATCTTCTCTCTCCATTTTCTCATCCGCGTTTCCGTATCGCTGTCCTCTTCTTCTTCGTCTTCATCGTCGCTCGAAGAGCTTTCTTCATCTTCGTTGAGCCAGTCCTTTGGATTTCCTTTCATTTTACTTCTTTTCAACTGCAATTCACTTTTTGTTTGCTTCGTGTGCGCTGCCGCCGACGTCCACTGCCTTTCCTTCCCTTTCTCCAACTTTCTCAACCTCCTTTTTTCCTCGAACTTTTTTCTTCTCGCGTCTCGTCTCTTTCGCAACGCTAAATCCGGATCGTCTTCATCGTTCGTTTCTACATCTAAACTCTTCTTTCGCCTTTCCTCTTCTTCTTCTTCTTCTTTTCGTTGTTGTTTCTTCTTCTTCATTTTCTTCATTCTTAGTCTTCTTTCTTCTTCTTCTTCTTCCTCTTCGTCATCATCATCATCATCATCTTCATCACCTTCATTTTCTTCTTCGCTCGATGTTGATGAAGACGATGTTGATGAGGAGGACGAATCATTCTCCTCGTCGTCGTCCCCGTTTATTTTCCCGTTCTCCACTGGTGCTTCTACATTGCTATTTGTATTTCTTAATTGTGCTAATCTATCGGTGTCGCCAGCCATTTCAGCCGCTGCCATAGCGGTATTCAAACTCACCGTGTCATTCTTCTCTACGAGCGCGTCGAAGAGCTCCAAAGCTTTGTTCGGTTCATTTAATTTCAAGTATGCTTGCATGGCGACGTTTATGGTGATTGTCGTTATATCTAAACCAATCTTCTTCATCTCTGCAAATAACCCGAGCGCGAATTTAGGATTCCCACCTTTAATTGCTGCGGACATGACGGCGTTGAATGAGATGGTGTTGCGCTCAACCCCTAATAGTTTTTGCAAATTGAACACTTCAACGCATTTCTCCCATTGCTTTTGCTTTCTCAATCGGGTCGAGAACATGGTGAACGCTCTCGGATCTGCTCGCAACGCATCCGGGCGGTCTGGTGAGAACGCGTCGGATAATATTCTTTGCACCTCGGAGATTTCGCACTCCAAAAGCTCTTGCGTAGTCGCGTAAAGTTTTGAGTTTGACTGCGACGGCTTCAAGCCTCGGGAAGGCGCGAACTTCATCGTGTGTTTGACTTTCTTCTTGCTTTTATTGTTGTTATTATATTTGTTATTGTTAGTAGTATTTGCACCATCTTTCCGCTTTTTACTCTGATTGTTGTTATTATTATTGTTCTTCATGATTAATGGGGGATGTGTTAGTGTTGATACGAACAGACGACTTTTATTCGCGACGAAGATTGTGGCGGCAGAAGTGGTATTTGTGGCTGTTCCTCCTTTTTTTCATTTCATGATGGAGCAAATATAGTTATCACAAAAACGCTAAAAATACTAACGGAATGACTACATTATCCAGAGTTGATTCTAATGTGCACTCTGAGAGCGCTGCTGCTACGCACGCTATAGCTATTTTACCTATACTGTATTCATCTTCATCCGATACGAGAAGTAAAGTCGTCGCAAAGGTGGAAACGAAGAACGCGAGAAAGCCTTCAAATGTTTTCGTACTCGCGTCGTTCATTTTTATAGACCCAAAATTACGTCCTATTTCGCACGCGAATGTATCCCCGATTCCAACAGCTATTAACCCAGATAAAGACTTTATAACGCTATTATTACTACTTCCACTTAAATGATGCAGCCACAATGGAAAAGCTATTCCAAGAAGGAGCGATGAGTGACTCAAAACAACACCATCTTCATCGCTTCTTTTCTTTTCTTTCTCCCACGCAAAAATCATACGAGTTATATTTTTGCTTAGTCGCTTACTAACGCGTAAACATTCTACAGAGCAAAACAGAACTAAACACGCAGCAAACGCAACAGGAATGAGCACTTGCCCGTAATCATCCCTCCAAGTGTGCATGGGTACGCCAAACATTACGACCGCAATCGCGTGAAATATCTTCCTTTGGCTTAAAATTTTCTCTTTTCCGAGAGCTCGTCGCTTGCAGAATAGAGCGAGTGAAAAACACACACCCGTACACCAAAGCGCGGCTAACCGAGCGATACTGAAAGCGGTTAAAGTCACACTTCCCGCATTATCACCTCGTACCTGAGAAACTAGTGCATTTAAAATACCCACGCTCAGAAACATCTCGAAAACGCCTACGCATGTTAAAATATATTGATGAAATGTTGTGCGTGTCTTCGGTGTCGTCAAGAGGAGAAAACTCAACCAACACGAAGCTGCTACAAATGCCGATACTAACACTCTTTCGTCGCGCTTTTGAATATCTCTACTCCAAAGAAGCCAAGTTATACCATCACGACGAGCATAGGCGATTAAATCATAAAAGATAGAAACAGATGCGATTGAGAGTCCTTGAATGCAGAGAAACAAAACGCCGAGCTCCGTCTCCTTGCTCCCGGCGGCGTTTCGCGCCAACATTTTCGCGAGACTATATATCGGGTCACATCTGCTAAGCCACGTTCCTCCTAAACTCATTCGAGTAGAATTTTGCGCGGTGGAAGAGCGCCTCGACGACGTGTGCCTTCGCCGCAGAAAAATATACGAGAAGGAAGAGAGGAGCGAAACGTCGGTTAAGCACCACATTCTCGTTGACGACGAATGCAAAATCAGAAACCAGGGAAGAACGAGCGCACCGTACGCGTCGCTCGACCGTAACTGCAAGCGTGAATAGAAACAAATACAAATCGTCAACGCGACGAGAAGTCCTCTCGTTGCACTGATGTGATTCGCAGAGAATGCGCCGTCGTTGTCGTCGTTGTCATCAGCAATTTGCAAAACAACAACGAAAGCTGTCAGGAGAACACACGCAGATTTGTGGTTGATGGATAACGACAACATATCTCACCACTTCTCTTTTAACCCTAAAGACTTCGCTCTCGTTCTCTTCCTCACTTCATAGGATCTTCCTTTTATATGAATATATTTATATGTATACGTATACGCGTGCACGTGAGTAAGGCGTTTTCGTATTCTCTTTTTGTGATGTAAAAATCCCCTAATAAATTTTGACAACCAAATCTCGTACACAAAAGTTTTGCACTCACGCGTGAGCTTCTATATACCTATGTATAACTCTCTCTCGAGGTAAGGTAATAACGAAAGGAGAATGATAGAGAGAGCTCGTGAGAGTGATGAAGTTCTCGCAAAGCAAATTGAGTATCTCGCGAGCGTATTGAGTAGCATCGAGCATTGTCGAGAAGAAGAAGAGGATGACGAGAAAAAAGAAAAGTTCGAAACGAATGAAGAAGCAGAAGTAGAAGTAGAAGTAGAAGGAATAGGCAAATATCACGATGATGAAAATAATAACGAGAGCGATGACTGGGCGGACGATAATACTTCTTATTGGTGGCGCGAGGAACAAAAGAGCGGGGGCGAAGTTAGAATACTGGAGAGAAGAAGAAGAAGAGAAGTAGAATCAAATGACGGTTCAGACCAAAAGGAAGAGCGGAAACATTTGCAGTCCTTAATCACACGAATACGTGCGCTTCGGATGCGAGCAGAATCGATTGGTCGTCAAGTAGCGTAGAAAGAAGTCCAATATTTCACTTGTTATTCGTTAATGTACACGTATCCAGGCCTCTTGTATCGTGGAACACGTCTCGCGCTTTTCATATACTCTCGTAACGTCGGGTGTTCGTCTTCTATGTGCGCTAAAAATCTCTCTAAATATTTCAGATTAAACCTCTCCCCAATATCAAAATCCGCAGACTCTTCCCTGAAAAGCTCGTACGCTGTTTCAAACAGAGCGATATCGCATAACGATAACGCATCTCCGACGAGGTACATGGACTGATTCTGTAACAAAATCTCGTCGAAAACTCTAAGCGACGCGAGCGAACGCTGCGATGGAGAGAACGAATTTACGCGACGCATGTCTTGAAATCTAGGCGTCTCCTCTATTTCTCTATCGGTAATTGCAAGCAATTGGTCCATATTAAAGTTTTCGCCTTGGTGCGTCAAACCGTTGTTCCGTAATGTGGACCAGTGTTGCTCGTAAACTTCGTCTATTTTAGCGCGTTCGTCTTCATCTCGACCGAAGAGTTGCAACTTGCTCGCGAGGTATCGTGCGATTGGTTTCTCGTGCGCCAAGTCCTTCGTTTTCGTTTTGTCATAGTTTTTCAATGTCGGTGTCTTTCCATATGGGGTGGTGGTTTTCACGTCAGACCCCCACGGGACAAAACCGACCAGCTCCAACGCATATTTACACTTTCGAGCCTCGCAGAGCATTCTTGGCACCTCTATACGATTTCTCATCGGCATATATTGGAAATGAAACGCGCAGTCACTCTCGTCGTCTTCACCTTCAATGCAATTGCATAGCAGTGTCTGATGTAACGTCGTGCTCCATAAATCTTTCGAATCGTGTAAGTGTGCGCGCATCTCTTCCGCGCTTATTCTTGACAACAAGGCGACCGATGTAACTGTATTACGACGCTTTTTACTCCGTCGTAAAGAACGAAAGCGCCGCCGTGACTCAGCACAGAGAAATCGTGTTTTGGCTTTATCAGGAGTATTAAAAGCAGTTTTTGCTGTTGTTCTCGAGGACGCAGTCGCTCTCGAGGGAGGCATTGTTGCGAAGAACGACCGGTCTTCGTGACAGCAATACGAGAACATTATTTCTTCTGACGAGAACAAGAAGGA
>Ga0209335_10000112_pt1 | contig 84481 bp, 73 predicted proteins | sample COG_09_FD_184753 | JGI IMG/M metagenome (GOLD analysis project Ga0209335, IMG submission 184753) | Pelagic Microbial community sample from North Sea - COGITO 998_met_09 (SPAdes) (version 2) | ecosystem: Environmental > Aquatic > Marine > Neritic zone/Coastal water | place: Helgoland, sampling...
AACCCTAAACCCTAAACCCTAAACCCTAAACCCTAAACCCTAAACCCTAAACCCTAAACCCTAAACCCTAAACCCTAAACCCTAAACCCTAAACCCTAGCATTTAGGGTGTGCTAGGGTTTGACACCCTAAACGTAGGGTTGGACGCCCTAAATGACACCCTAAACGTGTAATGTGTATTGCTCGATTGCGCGCGCGCACGCGCTTATCAACCCAAATAGACACCATGGAGGCGTACAACACATACATACGCGTCAATATACGAGTTTTGAATTCGTACATCCGCGATTTAGGTTGATTGGACGGGGGTATATTTTTTCCAACGGAAGTTTTTAGGTTGTTCCGGATTAGGGGTTCGTTGTGCTTGTGCCTTTACAACGCGCTTCCGCGTGCGCATCAAAGATGTCGGGTTGATCAACGTTCATTACGTTATTGATGTTATCACTCACCGCGTGTGTTTCAAAGCCGTCCAAGTCGAGTTTTGTTGCGACCCCTAATAGGTTTCTGGTAGGGTTGTTTTTAAGAAATATATCAAATGAAAATTTAGGGGTTGTATTACAAGTTCCAAGAGAGAGAAGAGAGAGAGATTGAACTTGGGATATTTTCGTCACACTTTCCGCGCACTCGTATCGTTACGAGCGCGGATCGATCACCGCAGGACAACATGCATCAACACGTTCAGATATCATCAAATCGATTTCCGCATCACTATCCACGCCTTCTTTTCGAGACATTTGAGCAAATGCCCTCGGTGCGGGATATTACGAAAAGTCCAAGAAACCTCGTTGTTGGTGAAAAGGGCGATAAGACTCTCGAAACTCTCGAAACCATCCGTGCGTTTATCATCAATCAAATCGATGCTCTTGGAAACGAATTGCTTGAATGCATGCAAACTGCTGCTTTTACAAACGACGAAGGGTATTGCTCGTCTACGTTTCGCGCGGCGTTATCGAAAGCGGAGAAAGAGATAAAACTTCTTGACTCGTATTTTTTAACTGCCATCGGACTGGCAGCGAAGACAACAACGAAAGTCGGAGATATTACAAAGGCGTGTGGGCTGAAATTCGAGTCGATACTGTCCGTGGTAAGCGAGTGTCACGTGGTTATTAGAGATGGTTTAAACGCAACCTCTGGGAAAGAGAATACTTGGGTACCGCCGAGCACTTTCGAAAGAAAAACGACCAAATATTGGATTCCTCGCGATAAGATTGTATCGTTGCAGCTTGCGATCATCAAGCACCTTCCGATTCTCAACTATACCGGCGACGACTCCGCGAGCGATGATGAAGACAGCGACGAAAATTTTACCGATCGAGACGTGAAGAAGATTACTTCGGTTTATTTCGATAGCCCAGACTTGCGCGTCTATTACGAAAGGCTCAATCGTTTGCAAGGCGCTCGCCTCGTTCGATGTAGGTGGTACGGAAGTAAAGTGTTCCCCAAGCGTAACGACAACGACATCGTGTTTTTTGAGCGCAAAACGCATCACGAATCTTGGTCGCTCGAAAACTCCGTCAAGGAGAGATTTTCGCTTCCACGAGAGCAAGCGCTTGAATTTTACGAAAGCGCTCGAAACGACGGTGATCTTCTCCTCCCAGGTAACGATCGACAAAACGCACTCGCAAGCGAAGTTTTCGAGAATGAATTTAAAGGTAAATCGCTTTCGCCCGCTATTCGTACTTCGTATCGAAGAACTGCATTTCAAAACACTGATAACAACGAGATTCGTATTTCGCTCGATACCGATTTGACATGGTCCGACGAGATATCGAATACAAAGTTTTGGATTGAAGAAGACGCCACCAAAAATGCGCAAAAAACTAACAAGTTCCCGTTCGCCGTTCTCGAAGTCAAGCTTCAAGTCGAAGAGACGCCTGAATGGGTCGAGAACATTTTGCGCGAAATCAACGCCACGGAGGTTTGGAAGTTCTCAAAGTTTCTTCACGGAACGTGTGTCATTCGCGGCAATCAAATTTCGCGTTTCCCGCATTGGTGGGACTTCACGGCTGATAACTCCGGCATCGCTACTTATGGCACCATCGAACCGAACGCGAAGAAAAATACGAGTGAGACTTCGAGAAATACAACACCGAAATCTACAACGCATACGACGACATCGATTCAAATAACGTCCACAAACTCTCACACCACGAGATCGGGAACCGGTAACCGCGATTTCGCGCACATCCTTGCATCTGCAATGTCGATGCTTCGATTTCGAAACAACTCAAGAACCCGCGCAAACGATGATATCGAAAGTCAACGGAGAGAGGGAGTTGGGCCTCCGCCGTCGTCGTCGTCGTCTCAAAAAGGTGGTGGAAGATACACACCGATAAAAATCGAACCGAAAACATTCTTCGCGAACGAGCGCACGTTGCTCCAGTGGCTATCAATGTCAACGTTGCTTCTTTTTCTATCGCTCGGTTTACTTGCGTTTGAGGCTGGTTCTCCCTCGGACACGATTAATCTCTTTCGCGGGCAAAATACCGGCGTCATCACTGAAGGAGAAACGGTAAAGATCAAGCGAAAAATCACAGCCGCGGATACGTGTGGACTCGCGCTCGCGCCGGTGTCAATCTTGTTCATGATTTACGCGCTCGTTACTTATCTGGTTCGTGCGAAACGAATCGCGAGGCGAGAACCGTCGACTCGATACGATGATGTTCTCGGACCTTTTGCGTTGGTATCCGTTCTCGTCATCGTCTCAATCGCGTCGATTATTCTCGTAGCGAAGCAACTCTCGTGGGAATAATCTTGACTTTTGTGACTTTGTAAAAATTCCCATTTGAGTACTATTGAAAATTGCAAGTTTTATCAATATAATTTAGAGCGCGATGGCACTGCCATTACTAAGGCCCATCTCTTCTTCTACTACTTCGATATTTTCAGCCGCTGGATTTAAGAGTATAGCCTCCTCACCTCTTAATATTCCACTCACGAGATCTATTTCCGCGACGTATATGCCACCGCCGTTTGGCTCATGCGCGCTTCTCTCTTGAATCTCCTTCCAATCTCTCCGAGTCATAATCGAATACGCGACGTAGAGTTTGCACTCGTCTTCAACCATCGTCGGGTACGCGTACATAGAACTTTCGCTACCTTTTTCTACGATGGCTGCTAAATGCCATTTTTCCCCGTCATCCTCTGATATCGCCACGTACAAATTCGCTCGGTACTTTCTATCGTGGTTATACGCTAAAGCTAATCTTCCGTCTGCTAATCTCAAAAGATGAATCTTCGAGTTTGGATTTGGTAAACCGGTCGAGGACGCTTTCGTCCACGTTCTACCGCCATCGTCACTCAAACTTTTATATATTTCACCAACCGATGTCCTAAATAAATGCAACACGCTCGAGTTCGATAATTCAGCCATCGTTCCTTCAATCAACCACGTCTCTGAATCGGTGAGGGACGACTCCGAAGGCTTCCAAGTTCTACCGTTGTCTTTTGAAATGAGCGCGCCCGCAGACGGCGTCGCATCTGGACTCGGACATCCTTCGCGTTTCGTCGACATTCTCGGAACTTCCTCCCAGTACGGTAAAATAAGAGTTCCTTTATGGTCGCCTTGACTAATCTGTATCGCTGGGTTCGCGATAACCTTGGGAATCCCCGTGTTGTAGGATTGCGTTAACAGCTCGACACGCTTTGACCAACGAAAGCCATCGCGCGTGGTTGCAAATCGAATATCGCCACCAGGTGCCCATCTCGGAATATCTGCGCCGTCGATGGCGGCAACGCCACCACCAGGTTTCATGCACGTAGAAGACTCTGCAAAAAACAACGTCAAAGTCTCTCCCGATAATCTCAAAACCGGTGCCCAAGGAATTGCACCGCGCTGTTTCCCGATTGGCATTCGAATCGCTTTCGTCCATGTCTTTGCATCATCTGAGTATGCGCACATGAAATGTTGATCTGGCTCTCCTTCTTTAACTTGAGCGGCTTGCCAAACCATTATCCATTTCCACAAAGCGCGAGCGGGGAGCTTTGAGATCATTGCCATGTGCGAATAGTCGATACCCTCTCCAGTTTCTTTTAATGATGATGATGATGATGCCGTCGTCGTCGTCGTGGCATTCAAATCGGCTTGCTTTTCTTTCGATTCATCCATAGGTCGTCCTGGATTGACGAAAACTTCGTGCCTTTGTACAGAAAACGAGGTTACGTTTTCCTCTGCGTCGTTTTCGCTGCTAGTCCTTCCACCAACACTCCCAGGACACGTTTGTGCCTTTCTAAAATCAACATCGTCATCTATTCTCTCGAAAGACGCAGGTGCGTTCGAATACAACGCCTGACCGAGAGATAACAACGCCTCTTTAGCCCCGGCAATCTTTGCATTGGCATTTGCACTCGATTTCGTCGCTTTCATTTCATCTTCTAAACCTCTCACGCGCTCGACTAAGACTGCCTTGTCCGCGTTGAACGAGTCGATTTCATCTTTACACTTCGTGCTCTCTTCGTCCCTCTCGTGTTGCACGGCGTTCAATCTGCGCTCTAAATCGTCCGCGTTTGATTTCATATTCTCTATTTCTTCTTCTTTGGCCGCTTTCATTTGACTAGACTCTTTCGCGGTCTTTTCCAAACTCGACCGCGATTCCCCTAACTTTTCCTCAAATCGCCGTCGTTGAATATCGAGTTTTTCGTGGAGTTCATCCAAGCCTACCTGCGCGTCTTTCCAGAGATAGAATAACGTGAACGTCATACCGATCGTCACGAAGACAAGAAGGTTTCTGAATACGGACGACATTCTTCGAGCTTTCTCTGCTATTCGTGCCCCGTGTGATATCAATAAAAATAGGAAGTGGAGAAAAGAATGAAGAAGGGAGAGAGAGGGAATGGCTGATGTTTTTGTGGACAATAAAATTATCTTCAGAGCAGTTCTTTGTTCCGACGATATCGTTCTCACGAGATACTCTAATAACACACACACACTCAGCGCTTATCGCACGTATGAATCAAGTTATCACTTCGCAAAGTAAAACGAACGCGGTCGCGCATTATGCATTCAGCAAAGCGCTCAAAGAACGTCGTCACCGAACGATGACTGCTTCCTCGTCGTCGTCGTCATCGTCATCACCAACAGAAGCTCAAGCTCAACGAACGAAAACAAAAACTTCAACGACGTTTAGTCGAAGAGAATTAGCCGCCTCCTCGATGATGATGATTGCCGCAACTTCGACTATATTCACTCGTCGACTCGCTCTCGCGGACGAGGACGACGACATGTCGCAAGAGGAGTTGGATGAGTACGTAAAATCAGTCACGGCGAAAAACAGCGGCGAAGTCACCTACATCGATGTTGACGCAGAAGTTGAGGATTCGAGTTTATCGAGCACGTTCAAAATGTCATCGCTATGGAAACTTGGAAGCAAATCGAAATCAATAGGAGGAGAAGATTCTTCGAATTATCCAGACGCGACTTTCGATGGTCTCTTAGATCCCGTAAATGGTACGGTGGCGCAGCGAGTGTTTTTCACAAAGACTGAGAACGTTGATGTTGATTCAGTAGAAGAATTAGGAAAGCCAGAGAATTTGCAAGTGTATAAACAGTTATATTTAGAGGGGGTAAATGATACGTTCAAGCGATCGGATATGCTCGGTGCATCGTCGAGAACTGATTCGAATGGGATTAAATATTACGATTACGAACTCGTCGCGTCTCCGCCGCCAAAGTCCTGCCCGAGCGCTGTTGGGTGTTTATATCCAGAGCATATTTATTTAATATCGTCGTGCGTGAAAGACAAAAAGATGTTTGTGATGGTTATTGATGCGACGCCGGAGCTCTGGCGTCAAAGTGGAGCGTCGTTAAAAAAGCTTCGCTCGACTTTTAACGTCATGGCGAAACAATCAGAGACGCAATCGTCTCTTTCGGAAGCATAGATAGAAAGCACATTAAACCGCGCATTAATGTAATTAGTGCAATAATATAAACTCGAAGAGTATGCGCGCTATACTTGCTAAGTAAGTTTTAACTTTGTTTTCTTTACAGGTATGTGCTAATAGTAATTTCTAAGCGCTACTGCTATTCAACATGCGTTGCTCGACTAACTTCGTCGCCCGTTCGGCTAGCTCATTTTTCCTTTTCATTTCTGGGTCATCCGCGTTGTCCACACCGTCACCCGTGGTCGGTGGTGATGGTGTCGTCGTCGTCGTCGCGTTCTTCTTAAAATTCAAAATCTTTGATAGTACGTTGTTTGATTTCGTACTGCTATAAGTTGTTGAATTCTCTCCCTCCAACGCTGCCTCCTCTCGCGCCCGAGCGTTGCAAAATACGTAATACAGAGGCGTCGATATAAACTTTAAAACTACATACCTAATACCAGGTGGAAACAGCATGTGGAAGGCAAACAACGGTGAACTATCGCCGTACCCTTCCCTACCTTTAATCTGTTGAAAAAAACGCAAATACGTCCACGCCATGGTCGCGCCGATGATGTCGAACAGCCAAATACCAAAGCTGTGATGTTCGGCTCCTCGAACGATGCACCATCCAAGCGTACACGAGACGTACATAAGAATTAAATGCTTATTCCGTACAGACTGTGGCGGATGTGCAAACGAGGGTATCCATTTTGGCAAATTGAACGCAACGCACTCGTCCGGACTGAGTTGAAGCAACGCGACGAGTAAAGCGGCGATGACGCCGTGAAATCCGCTTATTTTCGCAAAGAGAAAGTATTGGTCCCTCGTGACGACGTACAGAATAAACATGATGACAAAAGTCGTCGCACCAATACACGCGTTGGTAACGAGGATGAATTTGCAAAACTCGACAGCATCCCAACTCGCTTCGACAAATTTCCCTATGAATATCAACATGAAACATGAAAAGAGCAAATTTAACGGGTTCGTTTCGAAATAGCCAGCGGAGAACACGTTCCAAAAGTGCGTCGGTATGGTTTTATCAGGGATCAACGCCAGAAAATCTTGAGAATTCGGAACGAACCAATACACCAGATGATTAAACACCAAAACTCCGATGAAGAATTTCTGCGTAAACGACGACGTTTTCAACGTTTGAACGAGCTCAACGGGAATGTTTTTTTCAAAACCGGTAATGAAATCGTCCTCTTCTAATAAAACCGAATTGTTGTTGGCATTCGCACGTTCGACGTCGTCTTCCATCTGATGTCCACCCTCCATGATATCGGTATCTGTATATATATATGTATATTTTCTCTCTCTTTCTCTCTTTCTCACTCTCTCTCACTCTCTCTGTGTGTATGTGCGTGTCTGAGTGTATTAGTATCGTGCGAAGTAAAGAAAGTAATGCAGAAGAAAAAATTTTGGCCTTTGCAAAACAGGCTCTTTTTGAACGTCTGAAGCAAACGAGGAAAAAGGAGAGAGAAAGACTGCAAAAAAATACGCGACAACATGTCTACCGACGACGAACGTGTTCACGAAGAAGGTATGGAAGAGGAACGCGATAGCGCATCGTGCTCTTGTTCTGATGATGACTATGACGATGAGTACGACAACACTTCCATTATCCAGCGCGAAAACGAAACGTCATCGAGAAAGTCAACGACAACGACTACAACGGGGCTTCCTTCCGTTTTCGAAGAAGAAGAAGAAGAAGAAGAAGAAGAAGAAAAAAAGAGTAAAGATTTCCACAGAGGATCGAGAAATAAGAAAGCGTCATCATCATCACCGTTATCAACATCATCTATTCTAGAAGAAGAGTTGCATCGGGCGAGAAGAGAGATATCCGAGTTGACTCGCGCGAACGAAACGATGGAAAACGAAAACGCCGAGTTGCTGATATTTTTAGAAAATTTCAGGAAGGAGATGGAGAACGAGAGAAAAAAGGTATCGCAGGCAAAGGAGGAGATTGATCAACTCACGAGCGCGTTAGAAAGTTCGAAAGAGAGCATTCAGATACTCTCATCCGACCGCGAACAGTTATCCGATCAGTTAGAACAAGCATCAAAGAAGCTACGCGTCGCGAATCGCCACGTGTCGATATCGAAAGAAAAAGAAGCGACGCTCGCGAGCCGAAACGAAGAGGTGAGGAAACTCGCCAACCGAATAGATTCCCTTCTTACGGATGGGTACGTAGCCGTCGCGCACGATACTACGAACAACATTACCAAGAAAAAGAAAAAGGTCACTGGAAGTTCCAGCATGAAAAGTGGCATCACCGCTGTCAATTTCACCACTTCTCTACACAACAAAAACGATGATATTGGCGGCGGAAGTGCGAGCAGTTACGCGACTATGTATTCACTGTCGAAATAATGTTTGAAAGGTTTTCACCTATAAATTTGTGTGTGTGTTTGTGTGCCCACATATGGTGCGTGATGATTTGTACAATTTACATTTCTGTTCTAAATTACCACGGAATTTGTAATCCATCTTCGCAGTTGATGAACAAACCGTTATATTTATCCACGTCCATGAGAGAAATTTCGTGCATCACGCGTTTCGCTCCAACTGAAGCGTCCACGGCGCCTTCGATTTCCCAAATCTTCTCGTACTTTTGCGTCATTCCGGTTTTATTAAAACCTGGGTGCAATATTTGAACGGCTATTTTCTCTTTCTTCAACTCTTGCGCGAGCAATTTACTCCCCATGTTCGCCGCAGCTTTGGACATGTGATGCCCGTAGTCATGGCCGTCTGGATTTTGGACTTCGCGCCAGGAAATTGACCCGCCTTGCGAAGTGATCATGGCAATCTTACACGTTCCGTCCGTTTTCAACAGCTTCATGTCTCTCAAAACTTTTACAACTCGTAGCGGCCCAACTGCGCAAATGTCAATCATTTTCAGCTCCTCTTCGAAGTTCATTGAATCCAAGGTTTCCAATGGTTCGTAAAAATATCCCGCGTTGTTGATGACGATATCCACCGGTTCGGTGATCTCTTTGAACGCGTTCGCGATAGATTTTTCGTCCGTGATTTCGCAATTTTCTATTACTTGCGTGTTCGATAACGCGGAAAGGTCATCGGACGTCTTCCTGCACGTGCCGAGAATAAAAGCGCCTTTATCGTTGAGCTCTTTCGCCAACGCTAATCCAATGCCTCGGTTAGCACCGGTGACCAAAACGCGCTTCCCTTTCAAAAAGGAACCATCGTAAATGGCGTCGATGTCGAGCATTCTCGTGTTGTTTTCTTTCTTCCCATTTGCGAATCGTAACGGTTGATCCGCGATGGTGTATTTACTTGCATCTGCCGTAGTCATGCTAGATGTGGAAAGAAGTTTTTTACTTTTACTTTTGCCGACGATGATTTTATCCGTCTTTCCGACGAATCCGGAACTGAAAAATTGTGTTTTCTTTGACGAATACAAGAACGCCGCTTTGCTCGAAGATGATGACGACGAGGACGGCGAACAAGAAGAAAAAGAACTTCGCGAGAGTGATGCGGCGCGAGTGATGGAGTTCAACGAAGAGGCGAGCATTTAAGACTTTGGAGGAAGTAGCTGCTTTTTTTGAGGTATCTTGATGAGTTTTTTATGAGACGTCGATACGTCGTCGTCATTCTCTAAAATTCTCGTAACAACCAAGAAGGAGAAGAAGAAGAAGAAGAAGAAAAACAAGAACAAGAGAACAAGAACAAGATCAGTACGCGAGGAGAAAAGAGAGAAAGAGAGATAGAAAAGGGAAGGCAGATTAAATAAGGATGATGATGAAGACTCCTCTCGTCGTTGTTCTCCTTTTCTTTTTATTCTTTTCGTTGAAAGCGGAGCGCGTTGAAAGTGGATTTCACGTTGAACGGGCTTCTTTTACGGTTTCTTTACCGAGCAAATTGAAAGGGAAATACGACATGGCAATCGCCAATTTCGGTGTGCCGTTGTACGGAGCGACGTTGGTGGGATCGTTTAAGTATCCTAAAACTGACCAAGACGGGTGCGCAGAGTTCGACGCGAACGCATTCAACACCAACAGTTCATATGGAGCAAACATCATGCTCTTGAACCGAGGTGAGTGCCCGTTCACGACAAAGGCGTTTTTCGCACAAAAAGCTGGAGCTGAAGCGGTAATTATCGTCGATAATATTGCGGAGGATTTGATTACCATGGATGCTGCCGATGATGCGGAATCACAAGAGTACGTGAAGAACATATCGGTTCCGGTTGCGTTAATAACGGAAAGCGTCGGTGAAAAATTTGAGGAAGAACTCTCAGCCGGCAACGCCGTCATCGCTACCCTCAATTGGACTGATGTGTTACCACATCCTGATTCAAGGGTCGAGTACGAAATATGGACAGAGTTGACGGATTCGTGCGGCGCGAAATGCGACGCGCAGGTTGGATTTCTCAACGATTGGGCGCCCATAGCGAAAGAGTTGGAAACCAAGAATTACACCCAGTTCACGCCCCATTATCTCACGTGGTCGTGTCCGGAAGGGTACGAAGATTCCGACGTTTGTCTGTCCGAATGTATAAATCATGGCAGATATTGTATTCCTGATCCAGACGACGACTTGTATAGCGGATATTCCGGAGCGGATGTTGTCGTATCGAATTTACGAGCTCTCTGCGCGTTTAAAGCTGCGAATGACTCCCAAATCCCAACAAAATGGTGGGACTACATCACTGAATTTCAATCGTCGTGTAAAATGAGCACCGGGTTGTTCAATTCATACGATTGCGCTGAGACATCAATGAAGCGAGCGGGTTTGGATACTTCCTCGTGGAAAAACTGTATAGGGGATATCGACGCTAATTCTGAAAACGCTATGATGGAGGAGCAAATTATCGCGCAATCACCTCCGAGTGAGTCCACTCGATCTTCGGTGCGAATATTACCAACAGTGGTTATAAATGACGTGCAATATCGAGGTAAGCTAGCGCGCGGTGAAGTCTTGAAGGCGATATGCGCGGGATTCCCCAACGATCTCAAGCCAGAGATGTGTAGCGATAGTGGACTCATAAACGATAAGTGTGCCCAGGGAGCTGATGGTTGGAACACTTGTCTGAGTGATCCTAATAAGAGCGGGGAGACAACATGCTCGACGACGAGTGCATTTCCATATTACGAGTGTATCTGCCCGAAGGGCTTACACTCCGAGTTTTCAGATTCATTAAACACGTGGAGTTGCGTGTCCGTGCAACAGACTGCGCGAAGCGTCGGGAAGACGTCGACGGTTTTGGCCAGCGTTTTCTTTTCCTTGTTAGTGCTGGTCATTTGTTTGTTTTTATTCTATCGTTGGAAAATGAAGCAAGTCATGAACCAGGAGATTCGGGGGATTCTCAGTCAGTACATGCCTTTGGATGATGACGAGATGGAAGAGGAGGAGGACACGGCGCGCTTGAACGCTGGAAATGATAGTAGCAGCATCCGATTGGGGAGAAGTGGATCGCCAACAGCGATGTTTGGAGTTGAGAATGGTAGAGGTGGTGGGTTTAACACCAGTAGGGGGGAGTTTGATCACTTGTAATTTTAATATGTTTCATACTGCACATACATATACACACACATACCATACATACTGCTTCACACACCTACTCGGCGCAACTGACATATTTCTGTCATTCGCAAGATAATATTTGCGCGTTGCGTGCTTTTCACGGTAATTTCCAACACTTTGGCTGCTGCACTGATCCGTCATCACGTTCGATCGTGCCCACTCCCCCTCCGCTGCTGATGCCAAGCTTTCTGCTTTTACACGTTAGATAGCACGGTGCTGAGAAAATCTCCTCGTCTGATAACTTTTCCCCAAACGTCAGTACGCAACTACCGTCGGCATGATTGGGCTGAAGATGCGCATCTACACCGAAGGCTTCTTTGAAGAAATTCTCCGTAGGAACTTTGCAAAAGTTCGTGCACGATCCTACGCATCCTGATTGTTCTAAATATCTACATTTCTTTAACTTTACAGCGGCGAGTACACCATCGCTTTCTCTCGGAACGCGTTCAGATGGCCCGACGAGCCAACCGAAGAACTGTACCGTGATAAAACTGTTCAGTTCGTCCACCCAATTCGATGGTTTAATAAGTTTCTTGAACAATATCCTGATAATCTCCGGAATTAATTCTAACAACGTCTCCGTCACGACTTTTCTCTGAGCGTCGGTGCCTTTAAATACTACGCCAACTTCGTTCGCTAAATAAACCAGTCTCTGGTATGAAAATATGGAAAACTGCTTTGCTTCTGAGGATAAAACACCTTCGGTTGATTCCATGATTTTCCCTGCTAACTTGGCGTTAAATAAAGCGATGGCAAACTTGTCGTACACACTATCGCTATAACTCGTCTCGCCCGAAGAAGCGTACGTAGCTCTCGATTTTCCAAGTATTCCGTATTCATGGGTATCTTCTTTCTCTTCGTCATCGTCATCGCGAACTGCACGCGTTCTCTCGAGTTTTATGCACTGTTTTCGTCGTCTGCCTAAATGACGCGTGGTGCGGTGAATATCCCGCGCTTGCGCTGCCGTTACGCTCGTACTCGCAAAACTCATCATCGTTCACTTCCTTAGTTTATGTATATATATACGAGGTCGGAAGAGCAGAGTATGTAAAGTTGGAATTTTTGATGCGATACACTTTTGGAGAAACTACGAGAAAGACAAAAAGAGAGTTGGGCAGAGAGGGCACAACAAAGTGTTTCGTTTCGATAATAATGTTATAAAGGTATAAGAAAAGTGTATCTACATATTGCTATTTTTATCACATGATAGTGCAACAGCACGCGGGCTTGTCTCTGATACCGCTCCTATAACGCCCTCCCGTATCTCCTCCCCGAAAATCCAAACTATCTAAATCACTCTGCTCATATTGACTGACCTCGTATTCGACTACTTCTTCCATTTTCGATTCGTTCGCCCAAGTTACGCTTTTCGAGCGATGTTCCTCGCCTAACTTAATATCGTTCCCACCTGGCGAAGACGACGGCGATGCTTTCTTTCCTGCCATGATCACGAGACTCTCTCTCCCTCTCTCTCTATATATCGCTATCGATGTTGTGATGGGAAATATCACGAGAGAGAATAAAAAAAATCTTTCGTCGTGCTCGCGAGTTATTATTGGTCAAGCTAGAGCACGACGAGACGTGAGATGGGCGATGTCACGAATATCGATCGAGAGGACGCGAACGCAAAGAGTGATATCGATTATATGTGTGTGTATGTGCGTGTGTGTGTGTGTTCACACCAAGCGCGTCGTGTTATATTTGTGAGTGATGAGGGACCGAAATAAAAAAAGCACTCGAAAATCAGCTTTTTTGACCTCTTTGCGAAAGAGCTTTTGTCTCTTTTATTTTTTCCCGCGTGAAAAATTGTGACACAGCAACACGTTTCTTCACAGCCTGTGGTGGAACTGTCGTGCACATAAAGCACACATAAAGCACGAGCAATGATGAAACGAAGTGTGGGACTTTTGTTTTTCGCGCTGACATTCGTCGTCTTTCTTTTAAGCTGCGGCATTTCCGTCACCGAAGGCGCTCGATTGTTGAAGCAAAATTACGATGAGGAGGACGCCGGAGACGAGATTGGTGAAATGAACGCGATGCAGAGAAAAACCACTAAGAATGAAGAGGATGATGACCAAGCCGCAATCTACGCCGCCAAACTAGAAGAAGAAGAGATAGAAAACACACAGTTGAGTAACGAAGAGGAGAGCGAACTCGAGCAAGTCGAAGAAGAAGTCGCCAAGGAAGCCTCGGAAATGTCCTCCTCCTCCTCCTCCTCCTCCTCCTCTGAAGTTGCCTCATCGGGCGACAGCAGCGAAAACACAGAAAACATGGAACTCTCGAAATCAGACGATACAAACGGCGGGAGACTTTCCGAGGAGGAAATTTTGGAAGAAAATCGAAGGATGGCGACAAAGGTATGGGAAGGCATCACCGGACAACCGGAAGGGAAAGAGAAGGATTTAATTGATAAAATCGTCGAAGCCCACTCACTCGAAAGCACGCCGATGGATGGTTTTCTCATGGAGAATGCGGATTCAGAATGCGGACCTTCCGGTCCTTTCGCGTTACTGACGCTCTGGAACTCCGTTGATGAGTTTAAGCGGCAGAAAATTATTGATTTCTTCTCCCAAAATGACGACGAGGTGTCGACGAGCAATCCAACCTGGAGCACCGTCGCCGTGAAATCGTTGAAGCTTTCGGGTGTTTTCTCCACTCGGTTCGCCGGCGAAGGCGAATCGAAACGCGAGTGCATTGCTAATTTCCTTACTAATAACAAAATGCGACAACTCGAAGACGTAAACAGAGCAAAGGGAATCGAGACCTCTCGTCCGCATCAAACCGAACGACAGCGTGATTTAGCGAAAGGCAAACAGGCGAGACTCTTGCGCGACTACGTTCTGACCAAGATTCTTCCATCCGCACAGACTCTCGAGGCCAGAGGTGCTAATGACGAAGCAACTGTTCTCGTCCTCGCGCTAAACTGCAAAGTTGAAAAGAGACGCGCACTTTTATTCGCGCTGTTCGATGCCGTGATTTCTACGTTCAAGTTGAATGCCAACGACGTCGCTTTGAGCTTGGGAAGACGTCACGTCACGCAGGACATGTATGAACTCATCAACCAAACCCCAGGGGACATGCTCGGAGAAGAGCGAGGTGATAAATTGAGCTACACGCGTGGCGACGATCCAATTGTAGTCAAAGCAGGTATTTGCCCGACGCTGGTTGGGAAACACGATGTTGATGAGAACGCAAACGAGGGCGGCGAAGGATTTGGAGACGAAAGGGATCACTTGCAGCGAGCGCACGCGCAAGCTCGGGATCATTTCGCGCCGCATCGCACCGAAAATCATCACGACCCTACAAATCCACACCATCAGCATACGCACGGTTCACACCAAATGGGTTCACTTCCAGGTATGCAAAGTGTTTTTGGCGGAGATGACATGAAAATGCTCGGAGGCAGCAGCGGAAAAAGAGGAAGTTCCAACAATCAAGCGAAGCAAATGGGGATGTCGGCGTTCGGTATCAGCGACCATTCGGCCATGCAGAGTCCAAGATCCCGAAGCAACGAAGGAAGGACACAACCTAAATCCAATTACGTGCCAACTTTAGAAGATCCACTTCAAGGGTACATGAATAGTCATCCAGCTCCTCGAAGACACCGAGCGAGAGGAGTGGGGAGAAGTGAAACGTTGTAAATAAAAATGTGCTGTGATGTTTGTTTATTTATTTTGCGCGTACCCGACACCTGGCCTGGCACCTGGTACACTCTACTCGTAATAATCGTAGAATTAAAACTTATTATTCTTGCGAGCCTGTTCGTTTTCCTCTTTTCGCTTTTGAATCTCTCGCGCGGCTGGTAAAGCGCCGCACGGCGTTCCTTTTTTTGCAATGTTAAAAGCGCATTTGAACGCGTGCACTACCGATCCATCCGCTATACCTTCTGCTACCAACGCCTGTTGTACTAAAGAAACCGCATCGTTAGCAATGGAATCCTCCACCTCACCGAGAGAGGCGTATACCACATGCGTAAACGGCGTCGCATCACCCTCGGCTTGCGAAGCTTCGTCGTTTTCAACCATCGGGCCGAGTCCCAGTTTAACTTCGTGTAATACCGCGAGCTGGAAATTTTTCTTCAACTGTTTCTCCAAGTTCCCAATCCCGAATGTTTGTACCCAATTTTCAGCGTCTAATGCGTTATCGCATTTCAGGGCCACAACTATGGCTACGTTCCTATCGTTTAATCCTATTTTAGTTAATTTCGTTTCTTTGTCTACAGATTCCTTCGCCCGTTTTGCAAACGTGCCTTCCAAGGCGGCGTCGTTCTTCGGGTACACGTCGACTTCACTCGCACTCAGCATGGCGTATTTTTGCGGAGACGGGTGGGCAATATCTGAGCTATCGAAGAGGTCATCAAACCTACTAAAAACTTCCTCCGGAGGAGAGTCGAATAAAGTATAGTTCATGTACTGATGTGGTGGCAGATTCTTATCGAGCTGCTTGAACTGGTCCGTGCCGACTTTCTCGTGAAAGTGTGCAGAAATATAATCCGGGTGCGACCGCGAAACTTCACACACATGCAACGCAGACTCTAAGAACGAAGGAAAGATGACATTTTCTCCGTTCAATTCTGAATAAATAGTAAACATAGACGTTCCGTCGAATACGAGCGACGACGACGACGATGATGATTCTGCGGAGCATTTCATCGCGCTTCTTCGTTCTTCGTTTTTAACTCCGAAAGCAGTCATTCCTTTTTGGCGCGCGCTGGTGATATTCATCGTCCTCCTCTCGAACATCTTCGACGATGATGACGTCGTCAATGCCGATGTTGTCGCCATCATCATCATCATTGCGTGGCGTGGCGTGGCGAGTGTGTGTGTGTTTGTTTGTGTGTGTTTGCGTGTGTGTTCTGAAAAAGTCACGAAAAATTGAAATGAAGAGCGAGCGACGAGGACGAAGATGAAAAGTGCGGAAAATCCCTTCCTTAGATTTTCTCCTCTCCTCCCCTGCTGTCTTTCCTCCTCCGTCCTCCACGCGATGGATGATGATGATGATCCCGAAAAAAATCAATCAAATAAAATAATCAAATTGTAAAAACCAAAACGCCTGGAGGGAACGTCAGAAACACACGAGGCGGGGCTATACGTTTTGACAATAATGTCTGCGCTCACCGCATCTTCGCTTTTCACGTCGTCTGCTCTTCGCGCGTCGAAAACGACGACGACGTCGTCGACGAGTAATAAAAATAAGAATAAAAAGAATTCCTCTTCTTTCGTCGTTTGTCGCTCGCAAAAACAACAACAAAAGACGTCGGCATCATCAGAAAAAAGTATTTCGCTTCTCGCGCCATCTTCTTCAAAGAACGAATGCATTCAGCAGATCGCGGCCAAGTCAAAAGCGCCGCCACCGCCGGCCGCGACTGGACCGACTCCGACGCAAATTGCCGCTGGCGTTTTCGCCGCTGCGGCTATCGGCGTGACTGCCCGCAAAGCGATGAAGAAGAAAGCGAAGAAAATCGTCATCGCTGGCGCTCCAGCCTCGGGGAAAGGGACTCAGTGCGAATTGATCGTTAAGAAATTTGGAATCACGCACATTTCCGCCGGTGACTTGCTCAGAGCTGCCGTTGCACAAGGCACGGACGATGGTTTGAAAGCGAAAGAGTTTATGGACAGAGGTGATTTGGTCCCAGATGAGGTCGTCGTGAATATGGTGAAATCTCGATTGAACGAACCGGATTGCGCCGGCGGCTGGCTTCTCGATGGTTACCCGAGATCCGCGTCTCAAGCTGAGGCGTTGAGTTCGTACGGTATCGAACCAGATTTGTTTTTGCTCCTCGACGTGCCGGACGAAGAGTTGCTCGAACGCGTCGTCGGTAGAAGATTGGACCCGGTGACTGGACAAATTTATCACTTGAAGTTTTTCCCGCCGCCTGATGAGACTGTAGCGAAGCGTCTCACGCAGCGATCAGACGATACGGAAGAAAAGGCTCAAAACCGATTGAAGGTGCATCACGCCAATGTCAACGCGGTGCTCTCCAAGTACAAGAACATCATGAAAACTATTGACGGGAACCGCCAAAAAACGACGGTGTTCAAAGAAATCGAGGGCTTGATTAAATCTATGTAATTCTTTTCATTAACATCTATCATTCTACTCAATTTCTCTACGTAAGTTAGAAGGTAATCAATGGCGTATTGAGCGTGATTACTCTTTCTTCACGAACGGTGGCGACCAATCTTTCTTTTTTTCGAACAACTTTTTCGCTTCAATCATAGCCGCCGTCGGCACTGGCTCGAAATAGCATGGGAGAACTTCGTGCGGCATGGCGTAAAACGGCAGAACGCCATTTAAAGCGCCAGGATTATCGTTTCTCCCGGAACCATGTGCACTACTATTATTGTTACTATCATCGTCACTACTACTGTTACTACTGCTCACGATATTCCGTCTCTTCTTTTCGGATTCCTCTTTGTAGAACGCATCGAACTCCCACCCAACTTTCGGTTCCCACCCTTTCGCGGATTGCATAGCGTGCAACATTTTCTCGTCTAAACCCGGAGCGATTAAAAAGTTACACTCGAATCGTCTTAAACGAGAAAACTCTCTGAGCGAGCGGCCTCCAGAAAACGGAAGGCTCTTGTCGTTCTTATGATCTCGAAACTGGTCGTTTGAACATATCCACGCGTCTTTCGCTTTCGCTTCAGCGATTATCGTTAAATCGTCGTCGCCGCCTTCTTTGCGCTCCACGAGCTGTATTTTCCCTTCATCCACGAGTGCTTTCAGCTTTTCGTTCACCCAAATACCGTTTTGCAAATACTTTACGTGTTCCGTGTTGACTGTCGCTAAGCCTCCGCCGTCGCACAAGTTTGGCAGCTCGCCGATGACGTATTCTTTTGGAAGATACGCTATTACTTTATGATTCGACCAATGCTCGTAGTTCAAAGCCTCAATTATTCCCGCACTGAGAGGAAGCTGTCGACATTTGAACTTTTTCCTCAAGAGAGCACCGCGCTGCCACGCGATGTTTGCCCCGTCGAGGAATATGTTCAGAGACTTTTTCTCCTCTCGCATCTCCTCGTCGATAATATCGGTCCAGTTGAATATTAACGCCAAATCCAGCGCCCACGGCGTATATGGCTTGTTTGAATTGTCGATAACTTTTTTATTGCTTCGCATTCTGTTCTTATTCGGGTGCGCGAAGAGTTTCATCGGTGCTTTCCTCTTCTGCAGCGCGTTCTTCGTGTTGTGCTGGTGGTGGTAGTTACCAGTACTTGTGATTTGAGAGGAGGACAAAGAGGAGGAGGAAGAGGACGATATAACTCTCTCAAAATGAGACTGACCACACGGCGGAGAGAACATGCTCTTCGCGCGTTCGTAGTAGCTCTCTTTTCTACTTCTTTGATCCACAAGGAGATGGGAACCCCTCGTCTTACTCGTGCACTCTTCTGTTTTGCTTCCTTATTTTTGACGAAATTTGACGCGAATCCACACTTTGTTTGGACAGAAAAGAAGAAAAATGGACCCATCATCATCGTCTCGCGCGAGAAGACGCGTTCACTCGCTCTCCGAGCAACTCATTCCTTCGTCGATGACATCCTCGGTGCGTTGAATTCTCCTATCTTTCCTTCTCTTTTTGTTTTCTTTCTTTCTTCCTTAGGACTAAATTCTCTCGTCGCGTCGTCTAACGAACTCTCTCTTCTCTTCTCTTCTCTCATCGTAAAAACAAAATTCGCAGGCGCGCCGACGACAACACTTTCAAGATGTGCACGCGAGAGAATCACAAATGCCACCACCATCTTCGTCGTCGTTGACTACGTCATCAGAAGCAAGAATATCAACAACGCATGCCATCATAGAACGTAACGATGCTCTGTTTTGGAAAAACAAAGAGAAGTTTACGGTTGCCGTCTTAGGAGCTGCCGGGGGTATTGGGCAAACGCTTTCGTTGCTGTTGAAACAGTCGCCTCGAATAAAAGCCTTGCGATTGTATGATATCGCGCCAATCACGCCAGGAGTGGCTGTAGATTTATCACACATCAATACTGAATCTGAAGTGACTGGGTACGCAGGACCAGACCAATTAAGAGACGCTTTAGTCGGATGCGACTTGGTCATCATTCCGGCGGGTATTCCGAGAAAACCAGGCATGACCAGAGACGATTTGTTCAAAATCAACGCCGGGATCGTGAGAGACTTAACCGTCGGGGTTGCGAAATATTGCCCCAACGCAATTTTGAATATTATTTCGAACCCAGTAAATTCAACGGTTCCCATCGCGGTGGAAGTGCTGAAGAAATACAACGCGTTCGATCCTCGCAAAGTTTTAGGCGTGACGAAACTTGACGTCGTGCGAGCAGAGACTTTCGTGTACGGCTTACGAAAAGACGAATTACAACGCTTGAGAAAATCAGTATCGGACGTAACTGTGCCTGTTATCGGTGGCCACGCCGGCGAGACAATTATTCCTTTACTTTCGCAAATGACGCCAAAGTTATCGAAGCCTTTTGAAGGTAGCGAGTTGCAAAACTTAACGACGCGCATTCAAAACGCCGGTACCGAAGTCGTGGATGCAAAAGCCGGCGCTGGATCTGCGACGTTAAGTATGGCACTAGCTGCCGAGAATATGGCAACATCATGCCTGAAGGGTTTGGCTGGAGAATCGAACGTGATAGAATGCGCTTACGTCTCGTCAAATGTTATCCCGGAACTGCCGTTCTTTGCTAGTAAAGTCAAATTAGGCGTTAACGGAGTCGAGAAAGTTTTAGGATTGGGCGCAATGACATTGTTTGAGGAACAAATGGTAAAGAATGCTATTCCCGAGTTACGAGCGAGCATAGAGAAGGGCGTCGCGTTCGCTCAATCGAGTTAAAAGTTTGCACACAATCATATGTTGCTAAAATGTTGCTAAAAATTAAATCGAAAGAAAGCAGTACGGACGCACTCATATTTTATAACTCACTTGCCTAAGATTACCTAGTATTACTCTTATCCAACGAATGTCGAGGCGACTTCGTGAAGTGCGCTTCGTTTACAGTACCCCACGAGGAAGGCGCGTTCGGTGACTTTGGCGTTTCCAAAGGAGAGTCCGGTTTCGAAGGCGACATTGAATCTGCGTTTTCCCCGAGCAACACGGCGCCTTGCCTCAAACGCATCCTAGCGTAGTCTAAAAAGTCAAATTCTATCGGCGAAAACTTTGATTGTAAAACGCTCCAAATCCCCCAGAACAAGTGCGTCGCGATGTAAAACACCTCCACTTCTTTCTCCAATTGTTCGACCGTATCGCCGGCTGATAAATATATTTCATAAAAAACCTCTCGCGTCGTCTTATCTGGCAAGAGCGAATAATCGCACTCAAATCCGGCAAATTCGCAAAAAAAGTTTGCCAAATCGAATCCTCTCGGTCCATGCGCGCTGTACTCAAAGTCAATCAAAATCAATTTCTTGGATGGTTCCTCGACGAGAAAATTTCCCGCGTGAATATCGTTGTGACAAAACACCGTCGGCGAGTTTGTCGCATCGCACATCTTTCTAACCCTTTTGATCTTTTCCTTCAACTGAGGGACACACAGCGCATCTAATAGTTTCTGTTTCTCTGGATCTTCCGGAAAAGATACCTCCAACGCCATGGAGTACCAGACCTCTATGGTTTCCCAAAACTCGCCGGCGACGTTTGCCGCAGCGCCTTCTCCGTACGGCGACGATGTCGTTGCTGTTTCCGCTATCGCTTGCGGCCGAGCGATTCTGTGTGGCATGTCTAATTCGTGGAATCTTTTGATAATTCCAGCTACGGTTGTCAAAATCTCTGTCTTCTTCATATCTAACGGAACTAAAGAGGAACTCTCTATGAAATCTTCCACCCAGCCGTTTTGAAACACCGCTCTTACTTTCGCGCCAAAATTGCTCTTATTTAGCGCCAACGCCATCTCGCTCTCGTCCGTTCTCGAGACGAATTTATCCGTGGACGATCCATACACTCTGGTAACCACCGGTGTCAGTGGTTTTGGCGGTTCACACTTGAACATCTTGTTCGTTATCCCTCCGGAAAGCGGTTCGACCGAGATGTCATCGCGCGTCAAACCTTTCCACCCTTCGTCCTCGTTCAAAGTTTCCAAAAGCAACTCTCTCACGGACTCGTAAATCTCTTGCAACGAGCGATCCTCGATGGATAACCACCGCGGAGATCGAATCGCATCTCCTCCTTTTCCAGTCATGTTTCTGTTCTTCTTCTTCTCTTCGATGAAGCACGCACGCGCAGGTTTGAAGCTTTCCGTATCGCGGCGGAAGAGAATTAATTTTTTGAAGTACGAGAGAGAGAGTTGACTCCTGACCCCACAAAAATCAGCACCAGCAGGTCTTCTCGTCCCAAAATCTTACCTCCTCTCCCCTTCACAATAATTTTCTCTCTCTCTCTCTCTCGCGACTCTTTTTACTACTGTTCTAAAAACGCGTACCTAAACAGAGTTCAACACAGACAGACAGACAGACATACACACACACGCGCGCGCGATGAGCACCGCATGTCTTCATTCGATGATGTCATCGTCCGCGGCTGGAAAGACGAGAACGTCGTTTTCTTCAAAGACGAGAATTGCCTCGTCGTCTTCGAAAGGAATTGAGACACGTCGTCGTCGTCATCGCCGTCTTTCAGAAAAGAATTACAAGACGACGACGACGCGGGCGGTGATCAACGAAAGTTCTTCGAGCGAGCAAAACGAGGCGACGGTACCGGAGAAAGATTCCTCGAAAACTTTGAAGGTCGCCGTGGAGAAGAAAACGGAAGGGGAGAAGATTCAGGATATGCTCAATAAACCGTACAAATGGGGCTTCACCACGGACATCGAAACCTTGACGATTCCTAAAGGTCTATCCGAAGATACCGTTCGATTAATCAGCTCGAAGAAGAATGAACCGGAGTGGATGTTGGAATTTCGCTTGAAAGCGTACCGAAAATGGCTCACGATGGAAGAGCCGGACTGGTCGGATAACAAATACCCGGAGATTGATTACCAGGCCGTGTCCTATTATTCGGCACCAAAAGTATTAGAGAAGAAAGAATCTTTAGATGAAGTCGATCCAGAACTGTTGAAAACGTTCGATAAGCTGGGAATACCTTTGAACGAACAGAAAAGAATGACAAACGTTGCCGTAGATGCCGTTTTTGATTCCGTTTCTGTCGCGACGACATTTAGAGCGGACTTGTTGAAAGCCGGCGTTATCTTTTGTTCGATATCCGAGGCCATCAAGGAGTACCCAGAGCTCATAAAGAAATATCTCGGTTCTGTTGTCCCGGTAGGCGATAACTACTTTTCGGCGTTGAATGCCGCTGTTTTTTCAGACGGATCTTTCTGCTACATCCCCAAGGGTGTAATCTCGCCGATGGAGTTGTCTACGTACTTTCGCATCAACGCCGAGTCCTCCGGACAATTTGAAAGAACTTTGATCGTGGCGGAAGACGATTCATACGTTTCGTATCTCGAAGGTTGCACTGCTCCAGCATACGACGAAAACCAGCTTCACGCTGCGGTTGTAGAAATTTACGCGGGGAAAAACGCCGAAGTAAAGTACTCCACCGTTCAAAACTGGTACGCTGGCGACGAAAACGGAAAAGGAGGTATCTATAACTTTGTCACGAAACGCGGCTTGTGTAAAGGTGATAACTCGAAAATTTCTTGGACACAAGTTGAAACCGGTTCTTCCATCACGTGGAAATATCCATCCGTCGTACTCGCTGGAGATAATAGCAAGGGGGAGTTTTACTCCGTCGCGTTGACGAATAACAAGCAGCAGGCTGACACGGGATCGAAAATGATACATGTCGGTAAGAATACGAGATCTAGAATTGTTTCGAAAGGTATTTCTGCTGGAAAGTCCAAAAACGTGTATCGAGGTCTAGTCTCTGTTGGCCCCAACGCGACTGGCTCGAGAAACTATTCACAATGCGACTCTATGTTGATTGGGGACGATGCCGGCGCGAATACGTACCCATACATCCAAGTCAAGGATCCTTCCTCTAGAGTCGAGCACGAAGCGTCTACTTCCAAAATTGGTGAAGATCAGTTGTTTTACTTTCAACAGCGCGGTATTGATCTCGAATCTGCGGTTGGTGTGATCATTTCTGGCTTTTGCTCAGAAGTATTTCAAGAGTTACCTCTCGAATTCGCCGCCGAAGTCGAAGCGCTCATGTCCTTGAAGTTAGAGAATGCGGTGGGATAAAATCGTCGAGATGTTGGTAAGCAACAGCAAAATATAGTAAAAAATTTGTAAAACCATTAGTATACCAGTAATATTTGCGTATTAAAATAATTCCTGTTGTTTCGATTCATATTTATGCATGTACGCTTTGCTTTGTTTACAATTTTTATATCTGTTATAAGTGTTCTCAACTCTCGCCGCTCAGCGAAACCGAGTCTGCAGCCTTTTGCATCTTCTCCATCAGTTTCGCTTCGTCCTTCAAGGCTAGTTGAGAACTCTTATCGCTATTCTTTCTAACATCTAATCCCGTTAAGCAACTCCCCGTCAACGCATTCATTTTTTCCAACGCGGCGCGTTTCTTTTTCTCTTTCGCCTCCTTCAACTGCTCTCCCGTCAACTGTACCTTTCCAATGTCGCCAGCTTCGTCGCGGTTGTCAGAACTCATAGACGCCTTGGACGACTCGCGAGACATCGTTCCAATCGAAGAGGTTCCAATATCACTTCCGTAAGTATTCGACGCAGCAGCTGCACTTTGCAAATGACCGTTAACCAATGGTTGATCAGAGCTGTAACCCTGAGAGGGTGCGAGAGGCGGCTTGGCACTTTCCATCCCGGCAGAGAAATGCTGTTGAGCGTATTGTTGTTGTTGTTGATGTTGTTGCTGCTGCTGTTGCTGTTGCTGTGATTGCACCGGCTGATACAAGGTCGATAACGAAGCTGAAGAGTGCGCGGTCTGAGTCATTTGAGACTGCTGCACTTGCTGCGTGTATTGTTGCTGTTGCTGCATGGTGGCCAGTTGCGGGAGATTGCCATCTGATTGATGATTGGTTCCTAATCTTGAGAACGAACGCTCTAAACGCCTTTTGTGAAAAGCACGAACTTTACTCTGGCGCTCGGTCGCGTGCCTGTGCCGCATTTCCGCCTCTTCTTGCTGCTGCATTTTTTCTAACTCCTCTAAAACTTGAAGCTCCATTTCATCATCGTACTCTAACTCACCATCCTCTAGTGCGGCAAGAACCGGAGTCTCTGATCGACTCGGATACGCCGCTGCTGACGCGTCGTAGCCTTGTTGTTGTTGTTGTTGTTGTTGTTGCTGCTGCTGCTGTTTCATCGCTTGCTGTTGAGACTGAGGATGTTTTGGTGGTAAAGAAATACCACCGCTAGAAAGCACGTCCGCCGGAATTTGTTGTGGGTAATTCGAATTATTTATAGCACCAACCGGCGGAGAAGCTAACGGAGAACTCAACTTCGATGCACTCGCGCTCGAATCATTGCCTCTCTGATCACCTGGATACTGATGAGAGGGTTCGCGTGCTTTGAATTGCTGTTGAGCCAATCCCGGTCCCGCAGAGTGAGATCTTTCTATGCGTTCATCAGAAGCGAGCGACATGCTCTGCACGTCCAAGCCTAATTGCTGAACGGATGAAGCGTCCTCTTGCGTCTTTGATCTACCAACGACTATCGACGGTGACGCTGATCTGACAAATGGATCTTGTCGCAACTCTGCGGAAACGACGATGGGAGATTTTTGTGGAGATCTTTCTCGCTCGTGCATCTCCTCCGGCGATCCTCCCGCGCTGTGATGATGGAGGCTCTCGCGATCTTGCGATTCGACCGACCTCGCACTATCCACTCTGGTCAACCCAGTGGTAGAGCCAGCACCGCTAGCGAGTTGTTCACTCGAACCTCCGTCGCCGAAACCGTTCGTAGATCGCATCTCTTCAAACGAGTCTCGAGAGGAGTGTTGTTCGCCAGATTCCAAGTTCGGCCTCTCCTCGGACAAATACTTCACCTCCTTATTTATCTCGCGTTCGATAGTATTCACGTCGGATTCAGAGAGTTGTAACTCTTCGACCATCTCCTTCGCGACGTTCTGCGCAGAATCTGTATTCGTGCTGAATGGAAATTCTACAGTTCTCGTCTGACCGGAAGACTGATCCGTAATACGCAAGCGCAAACGTAAAGTATTATTGTCCATCAACAAACCTTTGACGCGAATGTTCAACGAAGCACCACGCTCGCGTTGTTCGAAAGGACCAGCGGGTAGGTCGGAAGATCCTTCGGTGTTGGAAACGACGCGATAGAATCGTCCGCCGGGCGTTGCCGGAAGTTCTTTCGATGCCTCTTGTATGGGATACAAACCTTTCCCCTTCGTTTCGCTACCCGCAACAGCGACAGCATCGCTGCTCGTCAGTACAGGTGGAGGATTCGTAAGCGTGTCAAAACTAGACCTGCTCGTTTCTGACGATTCCTCTTCCGCGACCTGAGGTCTCGGCGCTGCGGGTTCTTCTTCAACGACCGCGCGCGGTAAGTTGCGTGGACGCGACTGTTTCTTCTCCAAGAACGGATCCGCGAGCAGTTCAGAAGCAGTCCAACGCTCTTCTTTTGGTGCAATGCACTTCAAAATGAAATTATAAATCGCGTCGCCTTTTTCCTTGACCGCTTCGAGAGCATCGGGCAAAATGCCCTGCGAAACTCTTTTATAAATCTGCGCCGGGTTTTTGCACTCGGAGTATGGACACGTGAAGGTGACCAACTCAATCAAACACATCCCAAAGGAGTAGATATCTACGCGTTCATCGTAATCTTCCTCATAGAGTTCAGGAGCCATGAATTCGGGCGTTCCGATGACAGAATGCGTTCTTTGATGATTGAGCATAGCTGCGAGACCTAAATCGCCAATTTTAATCTCGCCAGCGTTACCGTTGACGAAAATGTTATCGCACTTCAAGTCTCTGTGCACGATGGGGGGATCGTGCAAGTGTAAATACTCCAATCCTCTCAAAATTTGGCGAGACCACGACTTGACGGCACGCATGTCGAGGTTGGTCTTAAACTTTGCCGCGTATTTATTCAAAGTGCCTTCGCACGCTTCGGTGATGAAATTCACGGACATTTCGCCCTTCTCCATGACGTTCCAGCTGTGATAGAATTTCAAGATGTTCTTATGATCGAGCTTCTTGAGAATCTCAACTTCGTGCATGAGCCGTTGCTTCTCTTCTGGCGGTAAACCAGAAACTTTAACTTGATTCCACGCGACGTCCATGCCTTCTTCTTCGTCAAACGCTTTATACACATTCTTGTACGTCCCTCGCCCAAACAACTGCGTCGTCCGACCGAACCTCCCGGTTGGATCCCACTCCACGAACTTCGTCTCTTCTTCTTCTTTCTCCCCTGGGTCGTCATTCTCTAGCACTTGTTGGTCGGTAACAATCGGCGGCGGCGTTGGCGGCGGCGGATCAGTAGCAGTTTCTCCTCCTCGCTCCAATTCTTGTGGTTGAGTTTCACTTTTGGGTGAGGAACCCTCAGCTCCACCACCAATTTCTTCGGCCCTTCCTATCGGCGACGACGGCCGCGCGAGTTCTTCCTCTTCAGAACTTTTGTGCTGCCGTTCGACTCCTTCACCCTCGCCGTTCATTTTGCTCCAAGCACGTGTGCGCACAAAGCTCTCTCTCTCACTCTCTCCTTCTTAAAAGTCCTTTTTTTTATTGAATTCAAACTTGTTCAAAAGCGGCCCCTCTGCCTTCTTCTTTTCCGAGTACTCTAAGAATTCTCTCCTCCGAAGCAATCTTCTTGACCGCTTATTCTTCTATCAAAGCGATTTAAATCTAATTCTTTTCGTGTAAAATGATTCCCCGTGCGTTCTTCTTTACTAGCAACAAGAAACCATTGTCACTGGACGATCTTAAGTGCGTCCTATCCCGCGCGGAATGAAAATTTATGCAGTTCAATTGTGGAAGCTCTTTTCAAGCGACGCCGGCACGGCTCTTCTTCGGACTCAAAATTTCGAAGACTTTTGCGACTATTGAGACGTGACGCGAACGTAAAAAGTTTAGTTTCGACGAAGAGTTGAATAGAAAAAACGGTTCGGGATCCAAATCCGCGTTTTCCACAACGTTTATCGCGACCAAAGGTGAGGATATTCGCCGTAATCCGCCGCTTTTTCTCGTGGTTGACTACGGCGGGTTTTTAGGGTGTCAAAATTTCTGTCTTTCTCCTCTTTCTTGGAAACGACGACGACGGTTTTGAAGAAGAAGCTCTTCTCCGATCTCTTTTCTTCGTTTTGTCTTCTTCTCTCGTCTTTCATTTCTTCATTCTTCAATCGAGAACAACAAAAAGAACGTGTCTTTCTTTTAATTTTGTTTTGTGAGGGAGCGCGGACTCGCACCCAAACAACCGACAGGGTTGAAAAAAAACATGTCGTCCATGCTCAAACCGTTCCTGAACTCCGTCATCTCCATCATAACGAACGATGGCCGGCACATTGTCGGTCACTTGCGTGGCTTCGATCAACAAACAAATCTTATAGTTGAAAACTGTCACGAGAGGGTCTATTCCATGGAGAACGGCGTGGAGATGGCACCGCTCGGTTTATATGTAGTAAGAGGAGATAACGTAGCGCTAGTTGGAGATGTGGACGAGGAGTTGGATCAAAAGTTAGATTTGAGCGCTGTTCGTGCGAAAGGCCTAGGACCCATACAATGGTAAAACGAAGCAACAAGAATAAAAAGCAAATTGACGCATTAGAAGAAGAAGAAGAAGTAGTTTTTACGCGGTATCTGAATACGACAAAAACAAAAATAGAATTTAGCGATGTAGAAGAAAGAGGTATATCAAGTAGTATATAAAGTCAACGCCTATTCCGCTCACGGCGCTGTTTGTGAAGAGCCTTCTTGTTCTCGCTTCGTTTCTTCTTCTTCTTCGCTGTCGTTGTCGTTGTCTTTTTCAGTCGAGAAGAGCAATGGGACGCGTCGCTTGTACGACTTTACCTCCTTCATTGATGACTTTAACGCTAATTCTGACACTTCGCGATAATACGGCTGGACATCACTCATCGAGTGAAGAGATTGAATCAAGATTTCAAGCATCTCAAACGCAACTGATAACGAAAGAAAAAGAATGGCAGTTAAAGCGGCGTGCGCCGAAATAATCGGGACCACCGCTGAGGAGAACAACAACGCCATGACCGATACTGGAAATGCAAAACAAATATTCACCGCTACCACTTTACAGTTGTTCAAAATACCTGGAAGTATTCGCGTACGGTGTCGTCGACGTTGTCGTTCTTTCTCTTTGTTTTTCTTCATCCAAGCGCGCGGGGATAACACTTCGAAGAACGTCTCGATAAGAGGCGAAAACCGTTCTTCTTCTCCGCTTCCTCCTCCTCCAGCCGAACTTATTCTCAAATAAGGCGGAGAAGCAAACGCGAGCGATTTCGTTAAAGAAGGCGTAGATACTCCCATCGCAGGAGTGAGTTGTCCCTCTCGCGAGTCTTGTTCTTGTTCTCGGTCTTCTCTTTTCCCGCTCGTCGTCGAGAACGAAAAGAGAGGAGGAAACGAAAACGAAGAAGGCGAAGACTGCGGCGAGCTCACGAGTATCTCCTCGGCCGTATCATCGAGGCCGCGCTCCTTCTCGTAATACTTCTTCTCGCTCGCCTCAAATTTCTTAAGCTTCTCTGCGCTCATTGTGTATGAATCGTCGAAAACTACCTCTCGGTTTTGCGCGCAGCGTGCGTGTATTTTATTCTGACGAAGCACTTTTCTTCTTTAGATATGAATTTACTTCTTCTTCACTTTTTGTGCGGCGCGCAAAACCACCGACGATTTATTAGACGACGACAGGTGCGAGAACAATTACGATGACGATATCATCATCGTCGGTGTTGGATGCGAGAGCGCGGATTTGTGAACGATGCTGCTCGTATCAACACAAGAAAACTCGGAGGAGAAAAAGTGAACCGCCGTTTGCCTCGTCGTCATCATCGTCATCGACGACAACGAAAGTTGCTGCTGCTGCTGTTGTTGTTGCGTCTTCTTCGACACAGCGTAACGACGAGAACGAAAGGACAACGTCGACGACAACTAAAACTCATAGCAACAGACGAGCATTTTTAGTCTCGTCCACTTCGTTGTTTTCTCTCTGTGTAGCGGCGATTGCTCGGTATCCTTTACCGTCGTCAAAAATCGCCGCCCACGCAGCAACAATAACAATACAAAACGAAGAAGAAGTACGAAAAAATTTACGCCAAGTGCTCGAGAGTAAAATACAAAAAACAAAGTGTCCGGCGGTGTTGAGAGTTGCATTTCACGACGCGGGAACGTTTAATAAAGCGTCGAACGATGGTGGAATGAATGGGAGCGTTTTGTACGAATTAGGACGTCCAGAAAGTTTTGGTTTGAAGCGAGGACTGAACCCGATAAAAGAGGTGTACGAGGAGATGAAAGCGAGAGGTTTCGGCGACGACACCGGCGGAGTATCGTTAGCGGATTGCATAGCTTGCGCAGGAGCTTACGCAATCGAACTCACTGGTGGCCCAAAGTTCTTAGAATCAATCCCGCTTGGACGTAGAGACGCTTCCTCTGCGGATCCAGAAAACCGCATGCCAGTCGAGACGCTTCGAGGAAAAGAGATGCGAGAACATTTCCAAAACTTGTACGGGTTATCCTCCCAGGAAATGATTGCGCTTTCTGGAGCACACACGATAGGACAAAAAGGATTTGGTGACCCGTACACTTTCGACAACGAGTATTTCGTGACGTTAAAAAAGGATCCGTGGAACTTACCAAACTTAACCAAAGACGAGTTGGAGATGAACGAACACATCGGTTTGTTATCGGACCGATACTTGGCTGAGGACGAAGAAAATAAAAAGTGGATTAATAAGTACGCCGAAGACGCTGGAGCGTTTAACAAAGATTTCGTCGAAGCTTACATCAAATTGACGACATTAGGAGTGTAATATTTATACTGCAGTAGTAACACATAGTAGGATTGGTTTGATTGATTATTCAGATATTTTTTACATTTACAAAGTTTATGATATTGGTTTAAAAAAATAGAGCTCTCTTCTTTTCTCTTGTCCTCCTCTGGGGCGCGTTTTCACGCAACCCACGAGGAGCACGATAAAGCCCGAGGAGAGAAGAGGACGCACGTTCACGGGTTTACGCGCGTTCGCCTCTGATTCTTCTCGCCAATTGAATATCTTTCGGCATGATGGTGACCCGCTTGGCGTGAATGGCGCACAAGTTGGTGTCTTCAAACAAGCCAGTCAAGTACGCTTCGGACGCCTCTTGCAACGCCAAGACGGCGTGCGATTGGAATCGCAAGTCAGTCTTGAAGTCTTGGGCGATTTCTCTGACCAAGCGTTGGAACGGCAACTTGCGGATTAAGAGTTCGGTCGATTTTTGGTATTTTCTGTTTTATATTTTTAGAAGAGGAAGAAGAAGAAGAAGAGGAAGAAGGAAGGTCAGAAAAGAGGAAGAAAAAGAGAGAGAGAGAAGAGGGAATTGGGCCACCTCCTCCCTCGAGCAAGGCACCGCGCATTTTTTTCTTGATTTGATGTTTCCGCAGATGCGACTAGAATACAAACGAAAGCATCTGACAGTCGCGCAGATAAAATGCGTCAGCGCGCAGGAATGACCGCGCGTGCGAGATCACGGCGCGTTTACGCCTCGCCCGATAGAGAAAACGAGAATCGTTTCCACGAGAAAAAACACCGCCAAAATTGACCAAAAATGGCGCTAAAAACGCAAGATCCCTCATCATCCCACTCACCGAATCTCTCTCAACGCAACGGTACCCGGTCTATATCTGTGCGGTTTCTTGACACCGCCAGTCGTCGGCGCGGATTTGCGCGCGGCTTTAGTCGCGAGTTGTTTTCTCGGGGCTTTGCCACCGGTGGATTTACGAGCAGTTTGTTTGGTACGAGCCATTGTTCGGTTCCTCACTCTCTCTTTTATGACGATTATATCTCTTTCTCGAAGTGGAAAAACAAAAAAACGAGAGGAAAGGAGGAGGCACACAAAGAAAGAGCCTGCTCTTCTTACATTCGTTCCTAACAACTACATCTATACTATCTACTTTAGAAACTATTTTAACGAACTACCAAATACTAAATATACATATTCTACTTGACTATTTTCACGTCTTTATACCCCATCGCTTTAATCATATCCTCGAGAGCGTTGGCGTGCGTGCCCTGGAAAATACACGCCTTCGTATCCGCGTCGAGGGAAGCGCCCGCGCCCAAAACCTTTTTCAGTTTCGTCACCAGCTCTTTCGTTGGGTTTACTAAACCAGACACGACTGTAACGACTTTATTCTTTCGCCTTTCTACTTTTATGCGCACGCCTTTACCATTCTTCGATGGCGATGGCGGCGTCGCTTTCTTCTTCGTCAGCTCTTTTTTAGTATTGTTTTCGTCTTCGTATGCAAACTCGTCGATATTCGTGCTCGTTCTTTTTTCTTCCTTCTTGAAGACGATCTCTGGTTTATCTGCCAGGTGACTCCTCATGCTCTGCAACGCCGCGAATGGATTTTCATCGCTATTCTTCGCAGCGCGACAGGCGAAAGAAACCCGGCTCGGTGGTAAAAGAGTAGGATTTCTTCTTCGCTTCAACAAACAACAACTCTTTGATGATGATGATGATGATGATAATGAAGAAGAAGAAGAAGAAGAAGTGGAACTTGTTCTCGGGGATAATAATAACAAAGAGTGCGCGTTAATGCGCGTGTAACACGCTTGGTGCATCACAAATGTTTTATTTAGTATAGAGGTAAAGTTGCGGGCAACAAAAAGCGTTGTGTTTTGAAGAAAAAAAGTAGTTAAACAAACAAAACAAACTTTACAAACAGTGTGATGTGTGTTCTATTTATACGTCAATGCAGTGACACGCGTCGAATATTTTTACATCAATAGAATACTATGATTATTTACTGTCCGTGCAATCCATCACGTTTTGCAAATCCCGCTCTATGATTTTACACAGCGGCGATAACGGTAACGTCGCGAATGGTTCTTCGATTTGAATACCGATTTCATCCACGCCTAAAATGAGATAACTCACGCAAAACATCAAAGGTAAAAGCGTCCATCCAGTCGTTATCGAAGATAACGCAAACGGTAAAGTGAGCAACCAAATCATGATAGACCGCGACGAGTGACGACTGAACGAGAGCGGAATTGGTGTCGATAATAATCGTTCGCACACACCGCCGGCTTGGTTAATTTCTGAAATCGTTTGCTCGAGCATCAATTGAGCGTTGTCGTTTATGCCCTCTTTCACTGCGATCTTCATAAAGTGAGTCAAGCGCATGGTGCAGAAAAACGGGCGATTCCTGTCTTCGTTCAATAGAATAGGAATTTCTTCGCTGGCACCAACTCTGTTCAAGATGCGAGACACCGCTTCGTCCGGCGTGTCTCTAAAAGCTGAAGGGTCGCTTTTATCTTCTCGCGTTCGACCGGACCGTAATCTAGATTTCAACAGGTACGGATAACACGAAACGACGCCTAACATCGTCTTTCTCAGTTGCTCGTTTTCTATGTACGCGCTGAAGCGCGCAAAATCGCGGCACCGGCGAACGAGCGCACCCCACGCCATCCGACCTTCCACGAATCTACTGTAAGAAGAGTTTGTGCGAAAGACGAGCACTAAACCGAGCACCGTACCGAGCATCGTGTGGAACAAAGGTGAAATTTGAAACGTAAACGTCTCTATCGTCGATTGCTTCATCCACTCTACTAAGCTCAATGGTAAAATTCCACTTGCATAGGGAACCATTTTGTGCGTAAGGTTGTATAAAGTTCCCGGCATGATCAAAACCAAGTACGCGAGAAATGTGAGCGTCAAAAGCACTCGGACCAACCGAAGAAAAACCGTCGAACTCGGGATGTTTTGCAAATCGTAAAAGAAGCGGTTCACTCTTCGATGTTTTTCCCACTTATCTTGATCGAATAACTGCGAAATAGACGTCCCAGATGAGATGAGCGTTTGGTTCAAACCAGGATCGAGTTGTAACAAGCGATCCCGTATGCCGACGTAGTTTTTCACCGCAGCTTTATTCAAGTCAATGTTCTTCAATATCAACTCGCCTTTCCAACCTTCCAAGAAACCGGCACCGGCAAAATTTTCGCCGTCGTCGTCGTCGTCTTGGTCCGTCGCCGGCTCAATGTTTGCTCGCGTTTTTATCCTTTCTCTCGTCGCGTTCCTGCTCGTTCGTGTGTCGCTTCTTCTTCGTCTCTCTCTTCTCTCATCTCTCGCGCTTTTCGTAGTATTCCTCAACAGTTTTAACGAGAATGAAGAAGAAGAAGCAGAGGAAGAAGAAGAAAAACCACTTCTTTTGGAAGACAAAAGGAAAAGTCGTCGTCGTCGTTGTTGTTGTTGCGCGTTCAAAAAAACCGCGCGGTTCGCGCGATAAGAAGAACAAGAAGAAGACGAAGACGCGTTCATCTTCACGAGGCTTGTCGTCGATGTTATGGTAATCATCTCGAGACCGACCGACCGACCGACGAATATAATAAAATCGTTGTCGATAGAAAAAGTGCTGCTGTTTTTATCTTTTTTTCCTTCCTCTTGTTCTTTGTTGTTGCCACAAAGTAAGCAAAAAAAGCGCGCGCGAGTTTTGCTGCTTCTTTCCGCATTCGGGCAAACAGTCGTTTTGTTGTCCCTTTTTAGAAGAGGAGCGAGCGAGCGAGTGTTGAGTGAGTGAACGACGTGACTACGCGAACGAACGAACGCGTATAAATAGAGAGAAACAAAGAAGGAGGAAGAAGAGAGTGAAACAAAAATGGGCGGCGGCGCCGGCATCGGTGGTGGTGGTGGTGGTGGTGGTTTCTCCTTATCCTCGTTGGACGCGTATAAGAAAATCGAGGATCATCTCATGGTGCGAACGACTTCGGGAGCCATCGTCTCGTTACTCGGCATCGCGCTGATGTGTATTTTAGGCGCGAGTGAAATTTTGAATTACATCACGCCACCAGTGGTGAAACAAATGGCCGTGGATGGTACGCAGAACGAATTGATGACGGTGAGAATGGATATTACCTTCCCGAGAGTTCCCTGTTCGGTGTTATCGGTGGACGCGTACGATCAGTCGGGAAAGAACGACCAAGACGTGAGAGGAGAGTTACACAAGGAAAGACTGAACAAAGACGGGAAATCGTTAGGGTCGTACGATAAAGCCGGAGGCGGAGTCACCGATGAAGAAGACGCGCTCATACAAGACTTGCAACAGTTCTTCGGCGGCGGAATGAAGGTTGTCTTTCAGAAACGCGCGGAACATTCGCGGGAAGTGAAACACGCGGTGGAGAAGAAAGAAGGATGTCGGTTATACGGAAGGATGCACGTGCAAAGAGTCGGTGGGAATTTCCACATTTCCGCGCACGCAGAAGAATACGAGACGCTCCAACACGCGTTTGGTGCGGTGAATAAAATCAACATATCGCACACCATCACGCACTTATCGTTTGGCGCTGGGTATCCAGGATTGGTGAACCCGTTGGATGGCGTCGCGCGAAGCGGAAGTGACGACGAGTTTCACTACGACGAAAGTAGCAAAGATAGTAGGAGCTCGGATAGAAAAAACATAGAGAAAGAAAAGGAGGAGGAAGAGAAGAGGAAGAAAAAAGAGCAAGTTCGAAGAAGCAGGCTCATGGACTTGACTTGGGATGAAAACGGAAGCGGAGTGTACAAGTATTTTCTCAAACTTGTGCCTACGTTTTATCGAACCCATAGAAGCGTCTTCTTAGGTTTGTTTAGTTGGACGAAAAGCGTCTCGACGAACCAATATTCCGTGACGGAATACTTTCGTAAAACTGATGCTTGGTCGGGATCGTTACCAGCGGTGTATTTCTTGTATGACTTCTCTCCTATCGCGGTAACCATTGATACGAAGCGACGGCACTTCGTGTACTTTCTGACTCGTTTATGCGCCGTCTGTGGTGGCGTGTTTGCGTTTGCACACATGATTTCAAACTTAGTAGATGGACTCTTAACGATTATAACGAAGAAGAAACGTTAGGATTTAGATATATGATTAGTAGAGGTTGTAATAGTGCCGTAGTATGTAGTACGGAGTAAAGGTACAAATAATTAATTAATACGCGTGTTTCAAGCTTTCAGTTTCAACTTTCGGAATTACACGATGCAAAAACTCTTTCGTTGAACAAGCGCCACAATAAAAAGAAACAACACGTAAACGTTCCGTAGATGACAACAACAGAAATGGCAGGAGTTCTCTCTCGTGCATCCAAGAGACTTCTGAACAAGTTGCCTCAGTTTGAGAGATTCACCATTCAAAGAGCCGCTTGTAAAGTGAAAGAAGATATCGCGAGACGACGTAAACAATTGGAGTTTGAGTTGGACGAAGTCGTGCACATAATCTCCCCTGGACCTTTGGACTCTCCGCAATTTTCCACGCCGGTTTCGCAGTTAAAACAAGATTTCAGGCGAGGGAGGAGCATAGTTGAACGGGCGAGAAATAGATACTTGGACAAAACCTGGGGGAAAAAGAAAAACCATCCCCCGCCAGTTGGGAATTCTTCTTAAAACGCAAACCTTAGCTTTTAGTTTACCTTTAGTCATAGCTTAGAATGCGTAGCATATTTAGAGGATTTTTGTACCATGAATACCAACCACCACCACACTTACATTGAAACAGAATTGTTGCGATATCGTTACACGTTACATGGTTATCATATAAAGTAGTATGGTTTCGCTGTTATTACAAATACATAAAAAGTACGAGGATATTTTATAGGACGCCCTTTCGTCTGGCCCACTTGATTATCGCTATGCTGCAATATGTCAAGCCGAATAGCAACAAACCACAGGTGATATAAAACGCAGAAATCGACATTTCCAGGCAACTTCTCAAGTTCATCCCGAAGATACCGGTAACGACTGCTCCAATTGCAGCAGAAAAACTGGCAATGGAAAGAGTCAATTCTAATTTTGAAACCTCTAATCGTCTCGCCGCAAGCGTCGAGGCCACGGACTCGTCCAAATCTCTCGCATTTTCCAAGAGGGCCTCGGCACCAGAGTGACATGCTTCGGCTTGCTGCAGGTAATACTCAATCAAGTTTTCAACTTCCTCCTCTTCATACTCGATGGTTTCCGCGTCTTCTTCATTTTCTTTCTTCGCCGTGGAGGATAACGTCATTCTCTCGATATCGTCTTCATCGTTCAAAGTGTCGAGCAAGACGTCTCTGACTGCTTCTGCTCTCGATTCCAGTTGAACCAAAGTCTGTTTCATGAAGCGTAACTCGTCGAGCGTCTCTTTGTTAATATTTAACTGCATTCGACGTTCTAAAGTGCGGTATCGTCTCGTGACAGTTTCTAATCTCTCTTCGAGTTGGTGCACCGTTTCTTGCAAAGCGGCTTCAACTACTTGTAACTCGAACGGAATTTCCAGTCCTTCCGCGTTATCTTGCTGCATAGAGGTGAATCCAACGCCGCCATCAACGGATGATCCACCAATTGAAACGCCATTTGATGCACTTTTCAGCATCTTTTGAGCGGCAATTTTCTGATTCCACGCCTCCAAAAAGTTGTTCGACGGTCCCGTCTCCGGGCCGAGTAACAACGCGTGATCCTCCCGAATGATTATTCGAACACCTAAGTTGACTAATATGGAGTCTTCGCGAACAATGATAGCCGGTGTGTTGTTTGATTGCGTTAAAACTGGATCAATACGACGTAAATCCCGCGGCGATAAATCTGTATCTCTCAACATTTGTCGCCTGGACATGACTTGCTTATACGGCGCTCTGTCTTCATCTTTCCCGATACCGTTCACTCTATCCAATCTTACGACCGCGTACGGTTTTGTTAAATGCAATCGATCGTTTCTTGCGTTTTGTAAGCGCCTGGCTACTATGTTCTTAGCTTCAGTTTGTCGTAATTTACTCTCTTGTTCTTCCGCGCTCAACACGGCTTTCGAGTCTCGGTCCGAAACGTCCATTTGCATATCCGTCAAAGTCGCCATAGCGGATCCACCTTTATTACCGTCGTCGTCGTAACTGCGTTCGTAATCATCGTCATCCTTTGATCCCCGCGCCGACATTTTCACTCCATCTCCGCGTCCTTCTCCTCTCGAAGCAGCGTGCGAAGAAGTCACCACGTATCGCAGTGGTTTGTGCTTGATGCACCCAGGTATGGCAACCACGGCACGCATAAACGACGCGTTTTTCTCCAGATCGTTTCTATTATTATTATCATAATAACAGCTAGTCGTCGTACTCGCGGAGTTTCTTCCTCGAAGTGAGTTCACTCTCCATTTCTTCGTCGACAAAGACGAAGAAGAAGAGGAAGGAAAATTGTTGTTGTTGTTGTCCGTTCGTCGTCCTTTTTCTCCTTCTTCTTCTTCTTCTGATGATGATGATGACACCACGCGACTGAAAGACGACGCGTATTTGCTTCTACAGGCTCTTCTTCTAGTCACAAACGATCTTTTTAACGAACGATATGATAAGGAAGACGATGGTGCGTCGTGATACGAACACGAAGGTGAACACGTGGAAGACGCAAACAACATTCTATTACGTTGTTGTATAAAAAACGTTGATGATGATATTTCTCTCTCTTTTGAGTGCGTTCAATAGAAGGATGTGTTGTGATTGCGTGCGTGTGGTGCAATCAAACTTAAGTGCTTTATATCTCTTCTTTCTCTTTCTCTTTCTTTTCGTTATGTGTGTGTATATATAGTGTAAGGAGGGGAGGAAGTTTAACAAGAGTGAGGACGAGAATATATTTTCAGAGCGTTTATTACCCTGTGTGTGTTTATTCCTTTCAGCCGTCAGCATGACAAACAAATCATCTTTTCCTTTTTTTGCGCGTGGTTCAAAAATTCAAAACAACAGAAGAGATTTTGACTTTTCCGCCATATAAATTCTCTTCGTGTTATATAGAAATACGTATACTCTGTTGCCGTTGTCATGACATCAACAGCAAAAGAAGGAGAAGAAGAAAAACAGAAGCAAATCGTCGCGGCCGATGCGGCGTACAAAGCCGGCATCGCGGCTATTCGTGCGAACGATTTGGAGTCTGCCATTCAGTTTCTCGGGTCGAGTTTGGAAATTCGAAACGAAATATTCGGCGAAGGAAGCATTGAAGTCGCGCCGACGTATTTGAAGTACGGATGCGTATTGTTTTGGAAAGCGCAAGAAGATAACACGGTGTTTGGGGCGAACGCGCCGGGAGGTGCTGGTGGGGAAGCCGGCGGTGGCGATGATGCGAATACGACGAAAAATGCTGCTGCGACGAAGGAGGAGGAAGAGAAAGAACAAAAGGAAGAAGAAGAAGACGACGACGGAGAAGACGCGAACGAGGAAGGAGGCGAAGACGAGGAAGACGAAGAAGAAACAGACATGGAATTGGCGTGGAAGCTGTTAGAAAACGCGCGTTTGATTTATCTCGAGCATTTTGAAGCGACGAAAGCGAATCCAGACCCAGAACCATTGCGAAAAGAACGCGCGCTCGAACTCGCTTCGGTGTATGAGAACCTCGGAGATATCAATCAAGAGCAGTCTAATTTCGAGGCTGCTATTGAAGACGAAACGAAAGCTTTGCAGATTTACGAGAAAGAGCTGAGCTTAGACGATAGAAGGATTGCCGCGGTTTTGTCTAACATGTCGCTCGCGTACCAGCTTTTAGATCGATTCAAAGAAGCTTTGCGAACGTGTCAACGCGGCATCGCCGTCTTGAACGCTCGCTTAAAACGGTTACAAGAAGACGATCTGAAAGACGGAGGGAAGGAAAACAAAGAACGCACGGAAGAGTTTGAGACTATTCGGGCGGTTTTGGGTGACTTCACGGAAAAAGAAATCGAACTTAAAGGCCTCGAAGACCAAGAAAAGTCTGCGAAGGATGCTATTCGAGCTGCGTTTGCATCCATCGGAGGCGTGGTGAAACCAGACCCGAACGCGGCTGATAAGAATGAAGGCATCGAAACGGACGGGTTCGATAAGCCGCAGTTAAACGAGCAAACAACTGTCGTTCAAGTGCAACAAGTTCGTAAGAAGGTCGTCCCGCAGCAGCAGCAGGAACAACAACCTGTCCAGTTGCAACCGAAACGCGTCATTCCTGTGCAGCAAGCGCCGGTCCGCGTGCAACCGAAACCGGTGGTTGCGCCAACTCCCGTCTCCGGCGGGAACGAACAACCGCAGGCTAAAAAGTTGAAGCCAACGCCTTCAAATGCCGCGAAAGAGAACGAACCAGCGCCAACCGAGGGCGAGCAGTGTAAACAACAATAAAAAATATACACGTGCAGTACCAACCAAAATACATCGCGTTTTAAATACCTACTGCAGAACTTCGTACGATTCGTTAGAAAAAGTCGTTTCCTGAATATAAACACCCTTCTTAAAAGGTCGCAGATCTGTTGAGCAACTCAGAGAATACCATTTACACGTAAGTAACGCTACTACTACGGCTACTCATACTATTGCTCACATGACGCGTCGTCCGTCGATGGATAATGCATTCCCAGGCGTAAAACACGTAACTTTAGAATACATCGAGCGTTTAAAGTCCAATTTAGAAGCGAACACGCACTCTGGCGTCGCCAACAGAATACAAAAGTTCGTCTCCGCGCAACAGTTCACATCAATCTTAAACCATTGCACGGAAATAATAGAAAAAGAAAACACGTGCGTGTACTTACGACCGGAAAACCCGGAGGAAACGGTCGTCAACGTCGTTGGCGACACGCACGGACAGTTTCACGACGTTTTACAACTGTTAGAGTTGGCAGGGAAACCTTCCTCGAAGAATAACTTTGTGTTCAACGGCGACTTCGTCGATCGAGGCGCCTGGGGTTGCGAAACGCTCTTGACGTTTGTGTTAATGAAAATATGTTTCCCGCAAGACGTGATTTTAATTCGTGGGAACCACGAGAGCGAGTTCTGCACGTCGTGTTACGGTTTCGAACGCGAGTTGAAGGTGAAGTTTGGCGACGCAAACGCTCTGCACCACATTTATCCCGCATTCTTGAAATTCTGCGCGGCGTTGCCCTTAGCGTGTAAAATAGGATCATCGGCCTTAGTCTTGCACGGTGGACTCTTTCGTTCGCCGTCTCAAAAGAAATCGGAATCGAAATTGAACCCCAAGTTGGGCACTTTGAAAGAGCTGAGCGCGGCGAGTAAAGGCGGTTTCGATCCATCTGGTGTCGGACGAACGTTAGTTGCCGGTGATGTCATGTGGTCGGACCCGTCTCATTTGAACGGATTGAAACCAAACGTGCAAAGGGGTATAGGTGTCATTTTCGGGCCGGAAGAATCGAGAGCGTTCATGAAGAATGAAAATTTAAAGTTGATTATTCGTTCGCACGAAGGTCCAGACGCTCGAGAAGATAAACCGGAAATGTCCTCCATCCAATCCGGTTTCTGCATCGACCACGACTTAGGAGAAGATGGTAAACTAGTTACTATATTTTCAGCTCCAGATTACCCGCAGTTTCGAGATTTCGGTGACACTAGACACAATAACGAAGGCGCGTTCATTCGTTTGAAAGGCGAAACGAATTTTTGTAGCGTAGAAGACGTGTGTACATTTTCAGCCACGCCTAGGCCTCCGGCGGAATGCTATTACGATTTAGATATCGGCGGCAGCGACGTGGAAGGACCGTCGGACGGTTCGGGGGGTGGTTTATCTAGCGCTGGCGAAGAAGAGTCGTCGGGCGACGGCGCGCAAACGGGAAAACTCTAACTTGTAAAAAAATCACTGCAGCGTGTTATCGTCACATCAAAATCACCTCTCTTTCTCTTTATTCTCTCTCTCTCTCTCCGCCCTTTCCTTATACGCATCAATCATCAAATCAAATGTCAGACGACAAAGCAACTCCTCCAAAAATCGTCGACCGAGAGGCGCTTTCGAGACTGTTAAAAATCTCCGACGAGGACGTCTCCGCGCGAGCAAGTCTGAGTTTGGCGAAACAGAGAGAACGCATTTTAAACGAACAAGTGAGAGAGAAGAACGAATCTCGAAAACTCTTCTCGGAATACGACGGGACGAACGACGTGTATTTTGCCACCGAGGATCCGCTGAAAACGATGGCGTTTAGAGGTTCAGATAACGCAAAGTAAGATTGATTAAGAATAAGAGAGAAAACCTTGGAAAACGATGATTACTTCTCAATATCACTCCAATGTGAAACACCGACCCGGGAGTGTTTCAAACACGACGAGAAGAAGACGCTCAAAGCTATTGACTCGACTCGTATTGCTTGGCGTATTGTTTGGCATATCATCGAGTGCGATGAAACGACGCGCTTTAAACGGAGTTGATAATACTGGTGATTACGCATCGAGCGTTCAACAACAACATCATCAACAACAAGGTGCAGCGGTTTCGTCCTCCGCCTCGAAGGTGTCTACCAAGTTGAACACAGACGCAAGTTTACGCAAACAAACTCATCAAGATGGATTATCATCAGGCGCAAGTGGTGACAGTGCCACTTCTTCTTCTTCTTCTTCTTCTTCGAATAGAGAGCGGGAGATTTGGTGGCACGATTTGTCGTCCAAGTGTCAGTTTACTCTCGGACAAACGCTCGCGCCGTTTGGTGAATCCGAGGACGTCGACGCGAGATCCGAACTCTATGCAAAGATGTTCCGAAGCACATCAGATACCGCAGTTTTAGATATTTTCAACCCCTCGAAAACAGTCATCGTCCAAACTGCTAATAATAACAACGATTTGACGCTGGACAAAGTTTTCGTCATCGATACCGAGAAGGATGAAGTTACGCCGATTTTAGAAAAACTCGAAATTCCAGTGCGAGCGATCGTGTTGCCGTTCCCTAGCACGTCGGAAGGTGCAAAGAAAATTGGGAAGATTACGCGCGAAGTGCTCGCAAAAAATGGATTCTCTAAAGAAACTTCCGTCTGGTTGCAAAATGCGGAACTTTATCACGCTTCTGTATACCACGCGTCGCATCATCTGGACGCTCACAAAGCAAAGGGTAATGAAATCCGAGAAGAGGTTCGCGTGGTGAAAGAATCGGCAAAGCAGATATGCCCGATAAAGATTACACTCGAACGGATCGTTATAACTTCGAGTGGAGCGTTAGTAAGCGTTTGGAACACGCGAAATACGAGGGATGGTGGCGAAATCTCCGAGTTTCGCCAACTTTTGCACGACAATCTTCCAAATGCTCCGGTCAATCAAATCGTTTCCAATAAGTCTATCATTCACGCGACTTTGGCTCGATTTCTCGGCACGACTGGTACGAGCGAGAATGCAAAGAACGTCGCTCGCGAACTGACGAACGTGCTTTGTGGCTTAGAAATGACATTACCTATGGCTTGGTTCGTCGAGGAAAGACATACGTTAGCGCTCGCGCTGGAAGGCGAATACGATACAGTTGGCGCTCCATTTCGTGATTGTCACGTAGACTAGAATTTTAGAACATAAATATATAGTATTTTACATTTCATTAGCCGGCTACTACTAGTAAGAATTCAAAATGATGCCACACATGCCAGACAGCTTATCCAACGTGTCTTCTAATCGAAGCTCGAGCATTACTCTTTCTCTCAACTGATTCAAGCATCTATCGATGCGTTTACTCGTCCCTACATCAGAACCGTACAAATCGAGAATTTCCTGAGATAATCTGACGAGATCTCGCGTGTGACGCGGATTCGCGATGTATTTGACGACGAACTCTAAAACTGGCACCAATCCGTGCTCATCCCTATTCGCCAACGCCTTTGTGATGCCTCCTCTTTTTTCAATGTCTTCGATGACGGCCATGACAACCTCTGGTCTCCTGTTATTTATAGCCGCATCGAGTGCATCTCCAAAACGAAATTTTCTCAGTGCTCTATCGTGCGCTTGCAGTCGTAGACGTTTCTTTCTCCTTACAATCTCGTCCTCCAAGCGCGGTTGCGCGTTCCCAGTTCTCGTGAAGTAACCAATCGTGCTCGCGTCCATTCGCCTCGGTCGTTTTATCCTGAATCCAGATTTCAAGGTGATTTTCCATTTCCCTGCACCTGGCCCGGGCGTAGGTTTCGCATTTGCATCCGCAATTCGCGCTTTCGTTCGCTTTCTAATACACAAGGTTTTAGTTGCCATACCAACCGCGAAAGCGTTAGCGTCTGGTGAGACCGAACAACATAAAACTGGACCGGGAAACTTGGCGGCGTGTTTCACGGTGAACGCGTCAATCTCATGCACCTTCACGTGTCCATCTAAGCTCCCGGTGATTAATCTCGGCTGATATTCATCAGTCGCGCTGTTGTTGTTCGATGTTCTTGGACCACAGTCTTTGTGCACATTCACCGTCATCACCGTCTTTTGATGATTCGTCAAACGCATCAATCTATTATTATTATTACTATTCTCTTTGGGATCCTTCACGTTGAACGAAGAGGCGCCTTTGACGACGTCCCATACGATAACTTCCGGTCCTCCACACGATACTAACGCTCTCGCATTTGGATACCAACATATATCTTCTACTGGACCGGTATGCTGCATAGTCATCACCGCGTCTCTACCTACTCTAGCGTCCCACAGCCTAACGCTGTGGTCGTACGATCCGCTCGCCCACACGTCATTCTGTTCTGGACTCGATTCCAACGCGCGAACGTAATCCTTGTGTCCATCGAATCTCTGTGAACAATTCCCCGTACTGACGTCCCATATCCGTACCGTCGTGTCGTCTGAACTCGACCCGACGCTCAAATTACTCGTCTCGCTCCATCGCACCGCTCTCACCGCGCCGGCGTGCAAAGTAAACTTTCTCAGAATATTTCTCGTCTTTACGTCAAACAATTGCACGATGCCGCTTTGTCCACCCACCGCTAACACTTTCGCGTCTTTTCTCAACACTCCACTAAACGCGACGTCTTTAAACCTCGCGAACGTCTTTAAAACTTTCCTCCCGTTTTGGTTATACATGGTCACCCTTGCAGAACTCGTCGCCGTTAGGTGACAAGGAAACGTGCTATCGTCCATGGAACCGGAATAAAACACGTCCGTCACGATCCCGGGTTGGTTTTGCAACGACGTCGTTTTATAGTTCTTCCAATATTTCCCTTCCAAAGTTTCTCGCAACGTTTTCGGTGGGTACTGTTTCGGCGCTAGCTTTTCGTAGTCTCCCATCCTTCGATGGGAAGTTTGGACACGCGAGATTATCACGTCGGCGCCGTCTTCGCCTCTTCGCCTGGAGGACATTTTTTCTCACCAACACTCCTGCGAACAACAACAACACCAACCTCGCGCAGTACTTAAAACCTTCTTCTTCTTCTGACTGTGTGTTTGTTTTCTCGCGTCCGTCCGTCCTATGGTGCGATGCGTTTTGTTTTTTTACTCACTCTCTCCAAAGTTGAGGGCGGCGGCGAGAATTTATAAATATTGTAAGGAGTTCCTTCGCACGAACAAAAGGATTTTGACACAACAAAAGTCGTTAGAAAAAGTACGACGAGCGACACGAACAAACTGATGCTGCTGAGACTCCTTTTCTCATCATCATCATCATCGTTATCATCAGCAACAGCGCGCGCAGCATCATCATCTATTCCAACAACAACTTCTCGTTACTTCTGTAATCCATCGTCGTCGTCGTCGTCATATTTAACATCGAGAAAGAGTAGTAGTAGTAATACTACTACTACTACTAATAATAAAACGAAGAAGAAAAGTGCAAAAACGCTCATGACGAACGCATCGTCAAAATCATCAAACACCGTCGTCGACGAGAGGACGTTATCTACGGATATTTTCTTCCTCGATGACTTTGCTATTCGACAGTGGGACGATCCGAACTATTCCGGGACGATTATCGCGCACGATAAAATAGACTTTGTCCGGAAAATACACGACTATCACACCTCTTCTTCGAGTGGCGAGCATAAGCTCGTGGACGGGTACGCTCCGTTTTGTAAACACGTCTTCGTGCCAAACTTTGTGAACGCGAAAGTAGCGACGGTAGAAATTACGAAAGAGAACGAACACTTGTTGAAATCAGGATACTCTGCGCGATCTGAGAACGAATTAGCGGTGCTGACGAGATGGTTTCACGTAAATGACATTTTCGGCGACAACGCGGAGGATATTAAAACGAGCAAGATGTTGGACATTATTTTATACAGTAGAGACCAGTTGGTGAAAGAACGCGAGGCGACGGGGAAAGCTGATCCAAACAGACCGTTACCGGATGCACCGTGGGGAATTATATCCATCAAGGCTCAAGATGAACCGTTCGAGTTGCCGATGCAACCGATTACAATGATGCGAAACGCGTTGGGCAAGAGCGAAGGCGGATCGGGCGTACCCTTAGAAAAATCAAAGTACGACGCGTCGGTAGCGTACTGGCGAAACCACGCGCCTTTACTTAAGACAGACACGCCAAACGGCGACTAGTTTATTGCGTTTGATACGGTTTGTGTGTTCAAATTATTTACTATATCTTCTTCCTAAATAAGTATTTGATTTATCGATTCTTTTTGTTTTGCGTGGGTGCGCGACGCTCTTTTAATATTTCTTTTGCAAAATCTCCAACACCATCTCTTTCTTTTCCGCGTTGTTCTTACCGGCCACATCAATCGCAGTCACACCGTCCAATCCTTTAGCGTTGGGGTTCGCACCGGCTTCCATCAATTCCGTGCACTTTGGCGTATCCCCCTCGGCGCTCGCGAAGAGCAAAATAGCATCCGCTGGGTGAATGCCCGTCTCCATCAAAGCGTTCATACGATCGTACGTCCCTTCCACGGCCAATAATCCCATATAGTTGAAGTAATATTCCACATCCACGTCTTCGTAATCGTCTTTACCTTGTGAACCGTAGATTCCAGCAGATTTCGCGTCTGGGCGTAAGCTTTGCACTTGCGCTTTGATATCATCAAAGATACCGCGAGAGATGACTAAATTTCTTTTTCCGATGTTGTTGTTGTTATTATGGTTTACGTTCTTTCTCGTCGATGAGACGATCGAGGAGGAAGAGGTCACGGCAGAGGATGTCATCATGGTGGCAAAAGTCGACATTGTCGTATTTTATGCGTTATGGTTCGTCGTGTGTGTGTTGGATGATAATTTGAAGATAATCATCCAAAAGTAGATAATAGGAGAAAGCAAAGAGATCTCCATTTTTTGCGAGAAAAATTTGCGGGAGAGACAAGAGAAAAAAAAAGAAAGAAAAAAAAACAAGAGAGCACACCCACGGCTGGCGAGAACGGAATACTAAACTAACTTACTAACGTATACATTCGCTACCTACTTCTATAAACCTCCCTTTGGTTTAGGAATCGGGATGCTCTTTTTTTTAGACGAGGTGTTGTTGTCGCTCGCCGCCCCTGCGGAAGCCGCCGTTGGTTTCTTTTCTTTTTTGCCGTTTTTGTTCTTTTGCAAAACGTTCCCGGGCGGTTTCGGTGCCGGCGGTGTTGTTGTTTTTGTTGCTGCTGCCGCTGCTACTGTTGACGCGCTACTCTTTTTCTTCTTCGCTTTCTTCTTTTCCTCGGGTGGTGGGTTTGCGTGACCACCTCGAACTGTGCCGCTTTTTTTGCCTTTCGAAGCCGGTCCGGGGCCGTTTCCTCCTCCTCCTCCTCCTCCTCCTGCCGCATTTTTCTTCTTCTTTTTCTTTGCAATATTCGCCAGTCGCTTTCGCTCTTCTTCTTTTCTTTCCTTGTCCAATATCGCTTGCTCCGAGTGGCGTTTCTTCGCCACAAAGTTGACCAACGCGGATATTTTCACGTTATCTTTTCCGTGTTCGTCTCGAGGTTGCGCCGGACCTGTTCGGAGCGCCGAACGACTCGCGACGCGCCTACCACCGTTAGCATCGAAAGTCTTCTTGAAACTCAGAAAATCTGCATCTTTGAAAATCGCCAAAGAGGACGATGGTGCGTTAGTTTGCATCGAGACACTCGCCGTGCCTTGACCACCACCATCTTCCTTCTTCTTTTGTTGCGCTGCGAACGGAACGCGTTGGTTCAACGCAAACTCCACTTTCGCTCGCGACGTTTCGCCTTTCACTTGAAACGGCGCCCCGTCGAACGCTTTCACGAATTTCCCGATCAAAGCGCTCATTTCCGGTTCTTTTGTCGACGTGCACAAATCGATTAACGCCGTCGCGTTCGTGTTTACTTTCTTTGGCTTATTATTGTTCGAGCTGTTCGAGTTTGTTTTCTTCCTTCTCGACGATGCGTTTTCTTCCTCTTTTTTCTCTTCTTCTTCTTCTTCTTCTTCTTTTCCTTTTCCTTTGTCCTCGTCGTTCTCTTTATCCCTCGTCGATGATGCAGAAGACGACGACATCAACTCTTCCACGTGCGCCTTCTCTGTCGTCTTTCCGTGCATAAAGTCAAAATACGAAAAGTCCCGTCCAAACTCAAACTCCAACACTTTCTCCACGCAATCTAAAAACTGCGCTTTCGTCATCGTCGACGGGAGGTTTCTGACCACCAGCTTTGATCGTTTATCTTTCTGCTGTTGAGGCTGTTGAGGCTGCTGTTCGTGCTGTTGAGGCTGAGGCTGAGAACGCCTATAACCGCGCTGTTGTTGTTTCATCATTTCTCTCAAACAACAATTCTGCTTTGAAGAGAAAAAAATTGTGTTGAGAAGGAAAAGAGGAAGAAAGAAAAAAGAAACAAACCCGAGCAACAAACCCTCTTTTTCCTCAGAAAGAAGAAGTCCATTACAAGTCGGATCGAAATTAAAAGAAGAAGAAGAAGAAGAAGAAGAAGAAGACGAAATAGTAGATAAAAATATGGCATTCGTGGCGCCGCAGTGCAGAGACGACGAGGACGGATGGGGTCCGAGCAGTAAAGGCTACGGCAAAGAAGACGGGGAAACTGGCATCGAGGCGATCATTTACTCTCCGTTTTTGAAGACGGACAAATTTGGGCGAGCAGCCGACTGGACCACCTCGGGAGGGAAATACAACAGAAACGAACAACGATACCAGAGAGAACGAGAAATGCAACACCAGAGAGACTTTGGCGGCGGTGGGGTCGTGCAATCGAAACAACAACAAGGCGGCGGCGGAGGCGGCGGCGGTGGCGGTGGATCGCAGCAGCAAGGCGGTGAGCAAGAGCCGACGTCTTCGTTCAACTTCTTCGAGAACAAGGAAGAAGAAGGGAGCTTTTCGTTGGTGGATACCTCGAAAGGAGGGTTCCAACAGAAGAAGTTTGGCGGTCAACAGAGACGCTTTCAACCGGGCGGTGGGAGAGGATTCGGCAGAGGGAGAGGGGCGCAAGACCAATCCGGAGCTTTGGGCGACCAAGGCATCGGCGCGGAAAGAGAACGCGCCAGACAAATGCGAAAACAAAGCAAGAAGCAGCAACAGTGGAGCTCGTGGGGATTCAACAGGAACGATCGCAATCAAGTTTCGTACGATGCGTCCGTGGAAATCAAACCGACGTGGAACGTGGTCGAGCAAATTCAATTGTCGGCGTTTGCGAAAGTTACGGAGAAGATTGCCACGCCGACGGACGCTCCGGAGACTTTGAAAGAGTTTGGCGCTTTGAAATCGTTCGATAAAACAATCGACCGCATCACGCCAAAAACTGAACGAACCGTGAAGCGTTTGACGCAAGTTTCGAGTTTGAACGGCGCGACTGCGTCGAAAGATCCGGTCATGGTCGAATTGGGCAAGGCAAACGCGAGCGCGAATCCAAACAAAGTCACGCTCATGACGACGGATACGACTTTAGCTGCCATTATGTGCGCGACGCGTTCTGTCTTTGGTTGGGACGTTGTTATCACGAAAAAAGGAAATACGATTACGTTTGATAAACGTCCAAGAGGAGTGGTGGATTCGCACACGGTTTCTGAAACCGCGCAAGAGGCAATTTCAGACGATAAAGATAACATCAACGGCGCGCAGAAGTTAGCAGAGGAAGCTACGTTAATGTCCGCCGCGTATTCCGCGCAAGTCGCGTCGGAAGAACCGGAAGTTGTTTTAGGTGGGGAAAGAAAGGTGCCAGTGGAAGATGCTCCGAGCGGCGTCGCGTACAGATACAGAAAGTGGCAGTTGAACGACAAGAGAGACGCGATAGTGCGAACCGAAGTTAACGGCGTAACAGAGTCGCGAGGTCAAAATGCTCTACTGTGTGCGCGTGCATTGCTCGAATATGATTCCAAGATCTCGCAAACCGTCGATTGGAGAGCTAAAATCGAGACGCAAAGAGGTGCTGTCATCGCTACAGAGTTGAAAAACAACTCAAACAAATTGGCGAAGTGGACGTGCTGCGCTATTTTGGCTGGGGCAGATTTGCTCAAACTTGGTTTCGTGTCTCGTGTGCACCCGAAAGATCCGAACGCGCACTCTATCCTGAACACGCAAACGTTCAAACCGAAAGACTTTGCGGCGCAAATTAACTTGAACTACGACAACATCTGGGGCGCTTTGGGCTTCATTTTGGACGTCGTCGAAAAGCAAGTCGACGGGACGTACATTTTAGTCAAAGATCCAAACAAACCGCAATTGAGAATGTATAAGGTTCCGGACGATTACTTGACCTACCAGTTCGAAGATCAAGCGGACGAGGAGTTGGATATCTAAATTGCACACAACCACACATAGAAGAAAGTTTTACACACGTTTGTAAAAAGAATATTTTTAGTTTGTTTTTCGCATCATCATACTGCTATAAAAAAATGTTTCTTTGCCGACGCATTACCGGTTTGCCGCTTGCTAATTCTATTCTTATTATTTTCACTCCTACCTTATATATTCCTATCAAGGCTCTAATCTTCATCCTCTCCGTCCTCTTCTTCCATTTCCGCGTCATCCACCACGTTTCCATCGCCGCCACCTCCTCTCGCGTTTGCTTGCGCCGCCCTGAGCGCTTTTTCGCACGACTCCAATCCGGATTTCGCTCGAGCGTTATTTGGCTCGATTCCTAACGCACTTTGGAAGTGTTGCACAGCTTCGGCCCTTTCGTTCATCTCCACGAGAATCGTAGCGTACTTCACGTGCAACATCACCTTACTCTGCGCATCTTTCGGCGGATGTTTCTCGAGAATGTTTTTAATAACAAACTTGGCGCGCTCGACGTCGTTGTTGTCTCGCATGCACGCGTCCGCCAAGCCAAACGCCGCTCTCAATAAGCTTGGATCCATTTGTAATGCTTTCGCAAACGCATCTTTCGTTCTTTTCAAACCAATGTCTCCAGAAACGCGTTTGTGTGCGTCTCCTAATAACGAGGCGGCAAACGCCGAGTGCGTGTTCAACTCCGTCGCCGCTTGCGCGCTTTCGATGGCTTCTTTCCGTCTCCCTGCCGCCGAGTACGCTTTGACGAGTCCGTGGTAGGACTTCAAACTCGGTTTCACTTCGTTCGCGCCTCGAAAGCACGCTATGGCGACGTCTGTTTTCTTCACTTTCATCGCGCATTCTCCCAACGTTACCAAAGCGACTTGGTTTCTCGGATTTAAATCTCTCGCTTTTTGTGCAAACGATAACGCCTTCTCTTTTTCCTTCGATAAATCTGACGCCATCGCCGAAGCTATCCAAGACTCGCACGAATTCTCGTTGATTTCAAACAAACGCTGGGCCAAGATTCTCAATTTTTCACCCTCTCTCGCATCTCGGAGCGCGGCGGCGTACTTTTCCATGTTCGTTACGCGTTTGTTGTCCATTTTCACGACCATCTCGTACGCCTCCATCGCCTTATCCGGCTTCCCTCTCAAACCATCCCATCGAGCTTTCATAATTAAAACCTCCGGTTGTTTCGGTCGGTCTTTCATCAACTTGGTCACGTGTGGGGACGCCTGTCTGACGCTATTTCTTTCCAATCCTTCCATGGCGTCGATCCAACAGTGTATCGTTTTTCGGTAATTCGCCGATCCTCCCACGAGCATGTCTTCAACGAGACCCCCTAAGCTATTCTTCTCGCAGTGGCGGGTGAAAATCTCTCGCGCGCGTTGACCCCCAACTGGCGATAACGATATTAATTGCGGCACGCACTCTAAATACGAGGCGTCGTTTTTGAAGACAAACTCGTACGCTCGCATCGCTTTTTGCGTGTGTCCCAAAGCTTGGTGCGCTTTCGCTTTCAACAAGTGGTATTTTAGAGGCACTATCGCCGTCATTGTTGAATCGTGCTGTTCCCCTGTTTTGTATTTCTTTGCCGTTTGCGTCCCTGTCATCGTCTCGTCTCCTTCTCGCTGTTGTTCTTTTTCGTACCCGTTGGTCGCCTCGAAACACTCGATGGCCCGCAGATATTGCTGCGTTTTGAAAAGACACTCCATCACGTGTAACTTCACCTCGTCCGCGTCAAAATTATCCATGGCGTAGCGATGCGCTTCTGAACTGTTTTCTGCTTCGTTATTATGTTCTTCCGCTTCGATGTTCGCCGAGGAAAGTTGTTGAAAGTTTCTCTCGAAGTCCATCGCCTGTTCGAACCATTTCAAAGCTCTGAGATATTCCTCCTTTCCCATGAACGACGTCGCAAAGTTCACGCAATCGATCGCTTTTAACCTCCAAGTCAACACCATATCGTTCTCTTCCACGGTCGATGATGCCCTCACAGGCGATACGACTGATTGTTCCGCGTGGTGTATAAACGAACAGAGCAGCTCAGCGGACTCGAACGCTCCCGATGCGTTCAACGTTGTGACTTTTGCGCGACCGCCTAACGACCAGATTTCGTGCGGTGCCATGGACAGGACTTGCTTTTGCGTTCTTTGGAATTCTACAGCGGATGAAGAGGGAGTGGTGTTCTCGTTCCTGGTAGAAAATGGTGGCATCGTCATCTTCTACTTCGTGCTTCTTGTGTGTTCCCTCTCGTCGTCGTCGTCTTCTGTTTGTGGTGACGATGATGATGAAAAACGAAGTGGTGTGTGAATGAAGAAGTTCCCCCTCCAAATCTTTTTTTCTTTTTTCTTCCTTTTTTCGTTTTCTGCAGAAATTTCTTTCTCTCAACCAAAAAGAAATCTTCACTCCCCTCTCTTCACACGCTCTCGATAAATGGGAGGTAAGAAAGCGCCCAACAACAACAACAACAACAACAACAACAACAACAGCGTGGTATTCGTTGAACTGAAACCGTCGGAAATCTATTTCACGTTTTCTAAAATCTCCGACACGTTCAGTGGATGCTCGAAAACGTTGATGGAGACTTTGTTACAGTTGGAAAAGAGAGATATTAGTTCGAGAGATATTCCTGCGGTTGCGGTCGTGGAGATTGATAAACCTACGGCTGGTGATGAAAGGGAGGAAGACGACGAAGAAAGCGACGACGAGGAAGAAGACCGACGAAAAAGTAGTGCTCGCAAGAAGAAGAAGAAGAACAAGATGAAAACAGAAAAGATATTCGTCAGCATGAACAACCGGAGGCTGTGGGTCTTCAAAGAAGCCGAGAAGAGAGGAATACTGCAAACGATACGCGTTCGATTACAACCGAAAGAGGTTGGAGAACGCTTAGCGAGGAAAGGTTCGAGAAATTTCCGATTAGATAGAATAAGTTTAGACGCTAGAATCGTCGCTGAAAAGGCGACAGCGGTTGTTGTTGATAAAGAAGAAGAAGAAGAAGAACCGCCTCGCGTGGAGTAGGAATAGTAAAAGATAGAGTTATAAAATAGAGAGTATCTTACACACATGATGACAGTTCTTTCTCAAGCCATGGTTTTGTTCGACAACAACACCAACAAACCTTGTTTCCCTAACAAGATTTCGTTCAAAAACGAAATCATTCCGACCCAAATGATTGGCGAAACGTCCACGCCTCCGACCGGCGGTATCGCCGACCTCGTCGGTTTCAACAAAGGCTCCGTCGGCACGTAAGCGACCACCCACGGCAGCTTCGTAATCGGCACGGACGGGTACCAGGTCATCACAATTCTCACGATGAATAGAATTTCTGACACCGCGAATAACGGACCGAGAATGCCCGCGATTGTCTTTGCTGTTTCCGGATCTAAAGCATCCGCGTTCGATTCCGCCAACTCCAAGACGAGTTGCGTCGTGGGCATCGCGAACGCTTCAGATGGGTTGAGAAGCATCGCGCACCCTCCTACGGTACACAACGCCGTTATGGCACCTAAAGCGGTCAACGATGATGCGTTCAATGTACGTTCTCCTTTTTCTTTTTCTAATTTATCCGATGATGATCTTCTCGTTGTTGCTGCGTTAATAATAATACTATCTTCTTCTTTCGCTAAAATTGACGTCGTCGTCTTTTGTTTTGGAAAAGAAGAACGCATTTTGCGCGAAGAAAAAGACGAGGAGAAGGATTTTGAGGCTGATGCGTAGGCTAGTATTCTACATGATGATGACGACGACGACGACGATGATGATGATGACGATGGTGCCGATGATGTCGTCGTCGTCGTTTTCATCATTATCGCTCTGCAAAACATTTTTTTTTTTCTTTGTTGTTTTCTGCGTGTTGTGTTGTTTGTGTTTTGTGTGGTCTCCATTCTCTTTGCTTTCTTTTTTCTTTTTTTCGGGGGTCGCTCTTTCTTTTCGATCCCACAAGCAAGCAACCAAAAAATCTGACACGTATTTCTCCTCACAAAACCAACGCTCTCGTTTGATTAGAGGAGTAATTAATAGCAGAGTCGACCGATTCGATTGGTTCCTCTCTCTCTCTCTCTCTCTCTCTCTTTCTAACACACACGCACTCTCAAGCCTTTCTCTCTTCATCTTTCCCTCTGCACACGACGCACACGCCATCGCGTCATCATCATCAGCGCGCGACGAAAAGAGAGAAAGAGAAGAGAGAGAGTGAGAGTGAGAGAGAATATTACCCTTTTTTTGTACGAGTACTCCTTTTTCTTTTCGAGAAGAGGATCAATCAAATTAGAGAAAGGAAAGGAAAAGGGTAACAACGAACGACGAAGCCTTTTCGTCGAGTGCGTCAAGTATACGCACACAAAGCAGAGATCGAGAAACCTTGACGTTAAAGAAGTAGACCCCCAAGCGGACGGAAGAAAACGCCCGAAGAAGAAGAGAAAGAAACAAAGAAGTGAGAGAAGATAATGGGCGACAATCAACACCCTCATTCGAGCAGCGATCAGCCGACCTCTCACGAAGAAGGCCAACATAACAACCAAAGAAGAGAAAATGAATTCTTCAGCGAGTTTGAGGACGCAAACAGATACTCCGTCCATGAAGTCATCGGAAAAGGCTCTTACGGAGTCGTTTGCTCAGCCACGGATACGAAAACGGACAAGAAAGTCGCGGTGAAGAAAATAACCGATATATTCGAGCACGTGAGCGATGCCACGCGGATTTTACGAGAGGTTAAACTATTGAGAGCGCTGAAACATCCAGACGTGGTGGAGATCTTACACATTTTATTACCCTCGAATCCTCGAGAGTTTAAAGACGTCTACGTAGTATTCGAACTTTTGGATACAGATTTGCACCAAGTGATCAAAGCGAACGATGACTTGACGCAAGATCACCATCAGTTTTTCCTGTATCAACTTTTGAGAGGTTTGAAATATATTCACACGGCGAACGTGTACCATCGAGATTTGAAACCTAAAAATATTTTAGCCAACGCGGATTGCAAGTTAAAGATTTGCGATTTCGGTTTAGCTAGGCCGAGTTTCCACGATCAAGGGCCGACGACGGTGTTTTGGACCGATTACGTGGCGACGCGGTGGTACCGAGCGCCCGAGTTGTGCGGCAGTTTTTTCACCAAGTACACGCCGGCGATTGATATTTGGTCTATTGGGTGTATTTTCGCGGAAATTTTGAACGGGAAACCTATCTTTCCTGGGAAGAACGTCGTCAATCAGTTGGAGATCATCACCGATATTCTCGGGACACCTACCTTGGAGCAGATTGCAAAAGTGAGAAACGAAAAAGCGAGGAGGTTTTTAGGAACGATGAGAGTAAAACCGAAAGCGATTTTGAAAGACAAGTTTCCGAAAGCTTCGGAGAAAGCGTTAAAGTTGCTGTCTAGGTTGTTAGCTTTCGATCCGGACGAGCGACCGAACGCGACAGAGGCTTTGCAAGACCCGTACTTTGAAGGTTTAGCCGATCCGAGCAGAGAACCGACGGCGAGGCCGGTGAAGGTGGAGGATTTCGAGTTTGAAAAAAGGAAGATTGGGAAAGAGGAAGTCAGGAGACTATTATACGAAGAGATATTGGAGTATCATCCGCAAGCGAAGAGAGAGTTTGAAGGCGCGGAGTTAGGGTCGAGTTATCGATCGGGCGAAGGAGACCAGTTTGGCGCGCAGTTCGCCGCGGCACAAATACAAGAGGATATGGCGGCTGGGAGTAAGAGCGCTATTGCACGAAAATCACAAAGTTTACCTCGCGAAAAGATGAACGCATATGTAAAAAACGCAGAAGAAGAATACGGGGAGAGAGTCAAACGCCAGGCAGCAGAGCAAGTGTACAGAGAGAAAGTTAATTCAGAGTCATTTAGCGAAGGTCGATCGAACGGTTCGCCTTCAATCCAAGACGATATTTCTTTTGAAAAGGAGAAGTTATCCTCTGCAACTGCTGCAGCATATTCAATGACGCAGTCAGAGATGGATGAAATGATTGATGTCGTGGAAACGATGAGTTTAGACGACGCAGATGTAGAGGAATTAGAACGCAACGCGAGACAAATGTTAGAAAATCGATAACGACGAACGTATGAAGGAATTGGATGCACGATGTTTATGTATTTATTATAGTAAAAGCTATGTCCCTGTATGTACAACTAAATAATACGTCTTCCCGTTTCACTTAATATTAACTCACCGCGCAACTATTACCACTACTACTACCCTTCTTCTTGCTAGAACATCTATGTGCTAAAAGCGCGGCCCTATGCGGAAAAGTCTTGTGACACGCCTCGCAGGTCGCAGAAGGAAGCGCGCTACTGCGAGAAGAAGTTACTCCACCACCACCCTTCTTTTCCCTTTTCTTCGACGCGTGTCGCATGAACATTCCGCTATTGCGAGTCTTTTGCTTTCCTAACGGTTGATACCGACTCCGTCGAATCTCTTCGCATCTGTGTTCCTCGTGTCTATGTGCCAAGCACAAAACAGTTTGACATTTCATGCACTCATATTGATTCGATGCATATATCTTTTCTTTGCATCCTTCGATCGGGCAGGTCAGTTTTTTCTTTTTCACGCAGAAATTTGAATTCATATGTTTTTCCATTGTCACGTTGATATCTTCATTTAATACGTACACGACCGACTTTTCACATATCGGGCACAGCTCTGATTGTTTATTCTGTGCTGAAGGCACCTCAATTCCCGTGCAGTCGTGTTCGATTTTGTCTTTGTGCTCTTCGCAGAAATACAAATGGCAACACGAGCAACGATGAGGTAGGAAATCGAGTTGGTTGCAGGAGGAGAGCGCACAATTCCTCCCGAGGTGTGGAAGTTCCATTTTATTTTAGGTGTGCGTACGACTTAAAAAGAATGACGTTTCGATTCTCTTCTTCTTTTTTATTTAGTTTTCTGTATGTGTTAAAAATTACAATGTTGTTTCCTCGACGTCTGTGGTGTGTAAGCGTAAACTCTAAAAGTTAACTCTCATCATCATCATCAACATCCTCTTCATCTTCATCCTCTTTATAAAGTATTACTTTTCTTTCTTTTCTTTCTTCTCCTTCTTTTTCTTCTCCTTACCTTCCTTTCCTTCTTTCGCTTTCTTCTCCTTCTTTTGTTTCTTGCCGCCGCCGTTGGAGTCGTCGTCCGTGGAACTCTTTCTCTTCTTATTGACCGAAGTACCTCCCATGGCTTCGACAACTTCTTGCATCACCGCGACGTTACGTCTCGGCGCGGTGCCTTTGTCGTAAAACTCTAAGCGTTCCTCCACTTGCTCCTTCAACTTTTCGCCAAACAAGGAGGTTTGAACGTCCGCGAAGCAATCGATTCGCGAGGCGATTGAACACTTATTGGCCAGGTATCTCGAGATTCGACCTTTGTTTCTCGATGAAGCCTTACCAATAAACGGCGAGTGGAAGATCAAACCGTACTTTGGCGTGTTACCTTTCGTTTTTAACGCTCTGAACAACGCTTTTTCGGCGCCCAGAATTTGGACAGTCGACGCCGGGTATTTCGCCAGGTTGGTCAACGAACCGGCGTGCGAAATCAAACGCGCGCCGACAAAGTCTCCGATGAGCGCTTGTAAGTTTGGTGCAACCTGTGTGGATAAAAGAGAAGAAAAATACGACGTCAGCGTGATAATGATGACGATGCTAAAGATACTCGAAAAGGTATAAAAGAACAGAGAACGAGAATTTGGTAAAAAATGTTCGCGTTGTCGTTTTGTTGCTGCGTGTAATATGACTCAGAGTGGTGCATGAATTGTAGCATCAAAGAATTCAGATCAGGTCTGTGATAGGTGTATCAAATCATCAACGCCATATTTCACGCACCCCCAACGACGCGACATAACCAAACAAGAGAGAAAAAAAAGAAATAAAAACACGTACCGCTTGCATCTTTTCGTTCAAATAGTTGTGTAAGTTCGTTCTGTATTCCGCCAACTTGATGACTCGCTTCGCGAACGACTCGATATTCATCATGTCCACCGGAGAGATATCTTGTCCCATACTCGCTTTTGCGGCCTCGACGACTTCCTTCGCTTTGTCCTCGTCTCCGGTGATCTCTGCTAAAGCCGACACGTGACCGTCGGAAAGCGTCGCCTTATCCTTAATCGCCAAAGCGCATCGACAGTACATGTAGTTGTCCGCGATGATCTTCACCAATTCCGGAAAGTGCCACCCGTACCACTCTCTCACGCGCATGACGAACGTGTTGATGTCTTTGTCCAAAGTGTCGATCAACGCAATCGCTTGGATAATCATGTTATCCGAACGGTTGACGTTAAACTTCACCTTCGCTCTCGAATACGAGTGCGCCAAACCCAACTGTGCTTTTTCGTAGTCGCCTTCTTTCAAACCTTTGATGAACTTTCCAAAGTGTATTCTAACGCCTCTGGTCATCTCGTTGATGGAGTCGTTGCACACGCACGGAATTTTCATGCTGTCTACGATCGAGTTCCCGAGTTTTGAATCTAAAACGCCCAAAGTGAACTTTGCCTTTTTCTCGTCTTTGATTCTCGGCAAGTTTTGCTCCAAAAAGTTGTGCAACAAGTCGGTGCAAACGCCCTCGGAGATGGCGTTGATTTGTTCCAAAGCGTCTTTGGCCGATTTAAACGGCTTGAACGATTGCAACGAGCACACTTTACCGAAACGATCCATGTTACTGTAGAAAGTATAGTAGAAATTTAGTAAATACGCGTGGTGAGTAAACGTGTATCCGAATAAGAAGAGAGGAGATACAAATAGAATTTGCCCTCTCGCAACAAAAGAAAAATTTGGCGGCCCAAGAAGAGAAAATCGGAGAAGAAGAAGAAGACAAAGAAGAAGAAAACGTACTTGACGGTTTCCGCCACGGATTGCGGCGTATCCCCGACCCAATCCATGTCTTTCGCCTCGAACAAGGCGTAACCGGACGCGCTCTCGTAGAGCAAAAACGTCGCCATCTTTTATTATTATATGTTGTACTAAATTCCAAAGGCAAAAATTGGGCGTTGTTTTTCTCGTTAACAAGTTCTCTCCCAATCAATCAATCCCGCTCTTTCTCTCAGCTCACTTCTTCGGCTAAATGCGAACGAGAGTTCTCCGATATCGATGGAAATTCACGTTCGAGTTATTCCCAAGGGTTGGAAAATCTATCGAATGAATGGATTGCGCGTGTGTGTTCCCGAAACGCGACCGAACGGTGAGAGGCGTTTGTTTGTTTTTGGCGTAATTCCGCCGCCCCTCCTCCTCTTTCTTTACAAAGAGAGTGAAAATCGATTTTTTTTTTGCTTCTTCTTCTTCTTCAGTTTTTCTTCTTCTTCTCAAGTTTTTTAACTGCCAACAACAACCTACGAAGAAGAAGAGGAACGAAAATGGGTGTGGTGGTCAACAAAATCCACCCGGAGTACGTCTCCGGAGGATGTAATCACTCCGCGCACGCTTTGGATGCGGATTATTCTCAGAATGTAATCGTATACGCGTCGAATAAGAACGTTTTCGAGTTGCACATTTCTTCGGGTGGAGTCGCGACGATTTTGGGCGACGGCGTCGGTGCTGGTGGTTCCGACGCAAAAGAACGACACCACGAAGCGCCGGTGACGTGCGTGAAGATTGTCGAGAAGAAGAATGTATCAGATAACGAGAATAATACGAACGCGGTTATCGTCCTCTCCGCCGACGCGAGCGGGACAGTCATCGCGTGGGAGGCTGTTGCAGAAAAAGAAGACGCCAGAAAAAGAAAATGGATACCGAGAGCGAATAATGAGCACTCGTTCGGTCCAATCACGCAAATTGCCGCGAAACGCGAGACGAGTGATTCTGTCATCGTAGCTACGGTTGCCGCGGACGATTACGTGCGTTTGTGGAATCTAAATGTCACAAACTGGACGATGGAACAAGTCGGCGAGAAGGCGTTCCCTTCGCAACATCGACCGATGTGCGTGGACGTTTCCGATCGTATTTCTTCTACTACTACTACTACTACTATTACTACTCCATCATCGTCTTCGAGTAGGTTTGTCGCGGTTGGATGTGCGGATGGTACAACGCGCGTATACGCCGTAGATACGAAGGCGGCGACGGATTTCGAGTTTATAACGGAATTGGTTGGTCACGACGATTGGGTTCGAGACGCAAAGTTTCAATCTTTGACGAGCGATAGTGAAAGTGATAGTAATATGACTTTATATTTAGCCACATGCAGCCAAGATAAAAACGCGAGAGTTTGGAAAATTGTCATCAGAAACGATACTTTAGGAGAAAGCGAATCAACGAATACGCGTTTGCCGTTTGAAACTTTAGCGGCGCCGCCGCGACCGCCTTCGGAAGTTTTAGGAGGCGCGCGAGTGGACTTCCAGTTGGAAGCATTACTTTGCGGACACGAAGACTGGGTATTCACGTGCGCGTGGCGACCATTGTCAGAGAATAGTGACAATCCTGTCCCATCTTCTTTGCATCAACAGCTTCTAACGGCATCGGCAGATCGCTCGGTAAACTTATGGTCTCCGTCGATGAATGACGAGGCTGATAGTATGGGAACATCACTTTGGTTTTCGTTAGCATCGCTCGGGGAAGCTGGTGAAAACTGTCTTGGATATCGAGGCGCTTCGTTTTACGGTAGAAACTGTTTTATTGCCCACTCGCAATCTGGCGCGTTGCACGCTTGGGAGTTTATCGAAGAGTTACAATCGTGGGAATCGCTTCCGGTAAATTCTGGGCACACGGATAAAATTCGAGCGTTGGTTTGGGACAACGACGGTAGATATTTCTTAACGGGATCCGAAGATCACACGACGAGGTTGATTGGGTATTGGAACGAAGACGCTTGTCGCAACACAAATAGAATTCAAACGCCGAAAGGGTGGCGAGAAATTGCTAGACCGCAAACGCACGGCCACGCGATATCGTGTTTAGCATTCGTGCCTCCGCCCAAGAATAGGCAGTCTGGACAGACTAGCAGCAACGATAGTCAAAATAGTCAAAATAGTAGTAAGAGTAGTCAATCATTTATTTCAGGCTCGAGCGAAAAAGCTCTCCGTGCGTTCCGAGCACCTCGAGTGTTCTGGGAGCGCACGAAGATTGGAAATATGAACGTCGACAACGTGGACGTTTTGATTGTTTCTGGTGAAGGCGCCGCCGAAGCTTCCGCGCTCGGTTTATCAAATAAAGGCGTGCACAACACCAATAATAACAACAACGAAAATGTAGACGCGAACGTAGAGTTACTCCAAGAAGAGCTTTCGAAAGCAAATTTAGATGTAAAACACGGCGGCACGATTGTTGAAGAGTACTTGGCGACGAACACGTTGTGGCCGGAAACGTCAAAACTGTACGGTCACGGCGACGACGTTTTCTCCGTCGCCGCGCATCCGAGTGGAAAGTTGCTAGCGTCTGGTGCAAAAGGAACGAAGGAGTCGACGGCTGAAATCTTACTCTGGGAGCACAACGAAACGCACAACGATTGGCGGATGGTGGAATCGCTGTTAGGACCGACGCTCACAGCAGTCGCTTTGGAATTCTCAAACGATGGAGGGACGTTAATTGTCGCCTCGCGAGATCGACACGCCTGCGTATTCACTCGGATTTCCGACGATTCTAAGGATTTATCTGAAGGATGGTTGTTAACGAACCGATTTAAAGCGCACGCGCGAGAGATGTACGATTTGGCGTTCTTGAACGATAGCCTCTTCATCACGGTCGGACGCGACAAAAAAGTAAACGTGTGGCAAATAAACGCGTCTTCGTCGTCCTCGTCTTCAGAAGAAGAAATGAAACCATCGTGGTCGTCCGACTCCGCGTGTTCGTCTGCGCCGACGTGTGTGAGTGTTTTGAACGACGTAACCTTCGCCACCGGGCACGAAAACGGTTCGATTAAAATCTGGACGCGAAAGGGCAAAGACGACGACGACGACGAAGACAGCGTGAAGTGGAGCGTCGCCGGTGATATTCCAAACGCTCACCGCGCCGAAGTGACGAAAGTAGCTTTTAAACCGTCGTCATCAGAGATAGTTTTAGCCACGTGCGGTGCCGATCACGTCACGAGAGTCTACCGCATAACAGAACTGTGAGTAGTTTTAAAGATCTTACAACTGATAAAAACAAAAAAAACGCGACAAAAAAAAGAGAGAACCAAAGAAAGGCTTCCCGGGGGGCAATAAATGTATAATGTTTCGCTCACCTCCACCTCCTCCAACCGTGCGACGACAGAGAGAAATTCTCCGCAGACTTCTTTCTTCTTCTTCTTCGCGCAGAAGTAGCCACCAATGCCGATCGTATTCGTATTCATCCTCGTCGAATCCAAATCCAAATTCTCGTGATGGTTTCTCCACCGGTTTCCAACGCTATTTCGGTTTCGGTTTATCCGCGTTAACTCTGTACGCGTTCAATTTAGCCATCGACGATTTACTCTTGTACGAAAAAGCGAAGTCAGTCGCGATGCCAAAGCTGGAAAAGAGCCAGAGAGTGTTGAACGTCGTCGCTTTGAATAGAAATGACGACGACGGCGTTCGTTTAGAAACTGATTTTTGGTACAACGCGTCGTGTAACAAACGAGGCGAGAACGTGCGAGTGGTCGCGTTCATAGCGGACGGAAAGAAGGCGAGTTGCGACGTGAAAGTGGTGATGATGCGGAAATTCGAACACAAAGGAATAGCGAGTAATAGTACAGAGAAGAAGATCAAGAAGATCAAGAAGGAGGGAGAGACGGATGATAGCACGAGTAACGAAAACGAAGACAAAGACGACGCGGCGAGAGCGAAACCGTACCAATCCGCGTGGTTGCGTTCGCCTCTGAAATATCTGCCAGAGTCTGTGAAAAACGCAGTGGCGATGGACCAAATCTGGGAGATTGTAGAAGTGAGCGCGACGTTACCGAACGAGCAAGGGATGGGCGTGCCTGGACAGGTGGATTTGCTCAAGAAAGAGAAGCAGTGGAAACATACGAGTAAAAAGAAGAAGAGGTGAGAAAAAAAGTAGAGCGTGTTTAGTTTTGTAGCAAATAATATTCATTAATGATGAGGTACAGTTCTTATATGTATATGTATAAATTGATATTCTATGTGACTATTGACGTTGTTGTTGTTGTTGATGACGATGTTGACCTTTTCATCACTTCTTATTCAACCATTTTGTATCTATATTCTCTATTGTGTTGAATCCATCCGCCCATTCTGTGATAAAACGCGAGCAACTGAGGAATGACAACCAACGCGCCGGTGACGTACCAATACTCCGCCTTGGCCACAAAACTCTTATTCACTTCGCAATAAATCATGTTCATCAACAAAACTATCGATGTCGCTAATATCAACAATCTCTGCGCTAACGGGGGTCCCGTAACTCCGGGAATACCCGTCAACGACCTCTGGAAAATCATCGAATAAAACACCCCGAACGCTAAACTCGTCATCGGCGGCACTAAAGCGTACACGGCGTTGTATTGCATTTGCAACAACAACACCGCGCCACCCAAGGACCAATACAACATCCCGACGTCAAAGTTCCCGCTGGAAATGTACGCGGAAAAGAGAGCGTACTCTTTCGACTCTCTCACTTTATTCAACTCTGACAGCGCTTGACTCTCTTGGAAATTTTCCTTCCAGGCGTATTTACATCTCCACATGTACATCAAACCAATCAACAAGAACGCGCTTGGGGCTAATATTAAAACTTCCACGAACGGAGATTCATCTTTACTCATCGTGTCCACTTTCGGGACTTTTTTGTTCTTAAACGCGTCTAACAAACTTGGCGGCGCCGCTCCCATCTCTCCCAAATCTTCTTCTTCTTCTTCGTAATCCGGGTCCACGATGTTATCGTCCCACGCCGTGTCGTCCTCTTCCACCGGGTCTGGGTTCATCTTCTTCTCAAAATTTTCCTTCGCTACTTTCTGCACGTGCTTATCGAACGCCGAAGTGTCCGGCGCTTTCGTTTCTGCCCACGAAAACGGTCGCGGGTGATTCACCAAGTAGTTTTCTTTCATCTCTTTCTTCGACGGCTTTTCAATCAACTTTCTCGCCGCGACCGTCGTAAATGATGATGATGATGATGGTGTTGATGACGACGACGACGACGACGACGACGACGAGAGAGACGCGAGCGCGACAAGGAAAAGAGCTACGGCTATTTTCATCGGCTTGTTTAACGATGCCAACAACCCTGATGATGATATTGTTGTTGTTGTTCGTCTTCTTCTTCTTCTCGTTGTTGTGCTCTTCGTCATCTTTTGTTGCCGCGGCATTTTTGCCTCCTCTGATGAGATCAGATGATGACTTTTTTCCTTCCGTGCGTCGTCGTGCGGCGTGTACTAATAATGTGCTACAAAAAGAGAACAACAACAACAACAACAACACTATCAACAACAACAACAATCACGCGATGATCGATCACAGGTGGTGGTGTGCGTTTGAAGAAAAGTCACGCAAAGTGTTGTGATGTCTAAAAGTTCTTCAAATGTGTTTGAAGCGCGGGAAAGAGTGGAAGAAGAGATTGTAAAAAATTTGCTTGAAAAATGAGAAGAAGAAGAAAAGAGCAAACAGAAAAAGGCACGAGAGAAAAGAGTTATGTCTCACAAGAAGAATTCCTCTCTTCTTTGTTAAAGATGATGTCTTCTATCGCGGAAGAGGAGCCATCGCTGCCTGCGATGCAACAACAACAACAACAACAACAACAAGAAATAAAGAAACCAACGCTCGCGGCGACTTCCCCGCCTCACTCTCCGAGAAGTAGTGATGACAGTAGCAGTCGAAGAAGAAGAAGAGCTTCAAAATTCAACATCGACCCGCCACCGTCGCTTCTCGTGAGAGCGATTGAAAAAGCGATCAAATGCGCGTGTTACGCGATCGTTATCTTCTACGTGGGGAAAGCGTTTCACCGAAACGTGTTTAATCCTCTTCTGTCGTTATCGAATGCGGATTATAGTCTTAAAACGATCGTCCGAGACGTGTTTTACGGGTACGAGAAACCGAAAAACAGGAAAGCGGCGAGTTCGGTGCGAGATATCGAGCACAAGAAAAAGTTACTCGCGGACGAGTCACATTTGAAGAGGAAGTTAGAACACAGGGATAGAAAGAGACAGAAATTGCACGAGAAGTTAGGATTGAACCACGAGGACGAGATGGAAATTTGGAGAAGGAAGTCGGAGGAGATGAAGAGGAGCAACGGTAGGAGCGCTTCGACGCGTCGCGACGACGACGGCGAGTTGTAAAACACATGCATAGAAAAAGAGAAGAGATTTATTGTCAATAGACGAAGTGGGCGCGCGCGAGTTATTAGCAAAATACAATTAAAAGGTGTTCTAAACGATACTATTCACTCTTTGCGTTCCTTCTTCTCCTTTTTCTCCTCTGAAGCTGGAAACTGCATGTTCGCTAAATCTCTCTGCAGCTTCTCTAAAGCGTCGACGGTTTCGTCGTACTCGCCGAGTTTCACCCACTCGCTCGGCCTAACTTTCGACTCGTCCTCGATGCGTTTCCGTTCGATCCGTTCGCACTGTTGCAATTGCTTTCGTAACTGTTTGATTTCCGTCGTCAAGTATTCCTCCTGTTCTGCGTTTGCTCCTTCTTCTTCTTCCTTCTTCGTCGGTATCGTTTTCTCTTGCTTTTGCTCTTCCACTTGCAGTTGCTCCAGTCGTTTCTTCTCTCGTCGTTTCGCGTTCTTCCTTTGCGCCGCCGTCGTATTGTTGTTGTTGTTATTCAAAGTAGCAGAGATCACCGCGCTATTACTACTGCTATTCTCATTATTATTATTATTATTACTACTACTACTACTCTTCGCACTCGATGAAGCCTTCTTCTTTTCTTCTTCTTCTTTAACTTCTTCTTGTCTCAGCGCCGGAGAGACGTACTTTTTGACTTCAAATTGGTTCACGTATCCCGCGCGGATGCGGATGGGTTTACGCACCGAACCGTCCGCGCGAACCGAAGATGGGATGATTGTTCCTCCTTTTTCTTCTTCGTTTTTGGATTCGTCTTTCTGCTTCTTCTTCTTCTTCTCGTCATCATTTTTAAGCGTCGTCGAAGACATGATGTTGTTTACTTTTTCCTGCTGCAGAGTGATGTTTTTTTATTCAACTTCTTGCTTTGACATATGAAAAAATCATCAGAAAAAAGAAGAGAGAGAATACAAAAGAACTCTTTAAAACGGTTCGGATGATGAGAACGAGAGAGGAGACACGGGGCGTTGTTGTTGAACATCGAGAAGAGTAACAGCATCTCTCTCAAAACAAAGTGGTGGTGGTGGTGAAAGAAAGAAAGAAGATGAAACCAAACACGCGCGCGAAACCCGATTTTTCCTATTATCTCACCCAAAACGCAATCAAAGAAAAGTTAGTAAAGTTGGAAACGGATTATCGATCCGTGTTACGGGTGAAATACGTGAAGAAATCGACGGCGAACGGCGTCGGGGATAAAATCGCCGAATTTGGCGGGAACGCGAACGCGAAGTCGTATTCCGTGATCATCCCCGTGGTGACGATTAATTTAGACGGAAAGTTTGACGAGGTTGAGAATAGGAAGAAAACGAGACTGATGTTTGACTTTGGAGAACACGGGAGAGAGTTGATTACGGTGGATACGGCGTTTCGATTTATGGAGACGTTAGTCGAGGCCGCGGCAAAAGAAGAAGAAGACGACGAAGAAGAAGACAACAGTAGCAACACCAGCAGTGCATTCTCTATGCAGAAAGCGACGACTGACCGCCACTCTTTCCTCGAATCGTTAAAACAAACGACGTTTACCATCATCCCGATTGAAAACGTCAACGGCCGAGCGATGGTGGAAGAGTCAAAGAAGTTTTGCGAACGGAAGAACGGTCGAGGTGTGGACGTGAATAGAAATTTTCCGGTAAATTTCGGCGTCAAAGAGAAAGATTACGATCCGAACGAGGAGTTTCCAGGCCCTTACGCGATGTCAGAACCCGAGTCGAAAGTTTTGGAGAAATTGTTTAAAGACGTGAAACCGCACGCTTGGGTAAACGTGCACTCGGGGATGGAGGCTATTTTTACGCCGTACGATCACAAGAACGAGGAACCGAAAGGAGAGTATCCAGAGTTTGCGAGAAAGATTGGTGAGGAGATCAATCAAATGCACTGCGGGAAACGGTGCGTGACTGGGAGCGGAGGGAAAGGCGTCGGATATTTAGCGCACGGGACGGTAACGGATTACGCGTTTGATGTGGTGAAAGTTCCAGCGGCGTTTACGTGGGAAATTTATGGCGACACGCAGGCGCACTTTGACGATTGCTTCGCAATGTTTAATCCAGTCACAAAGGAGAAGCACGATGATGTCGTCGAGTCGTGGGCGGGAGCAGGGTTGAGCTTTGCGCATTTGATGCGGGCGCATCCCGCAGTCGGAGAAAGAAAAGAGGAAGATGGAAGTGGTTCGTCGAGAACGGCGCTGAGCGATGGAGGAAAAAAAGAAGAAGCAGAAACAACATTTGCATTATCGGCTTCTCCTTCGGATTCAGTACTTCCTGTTAACACGAATCATGACTACCAGTCGCTTCGTGGCGCCGGTCAACTTCGAACAGGTGCAAGACTGAGAGGGAGTAATAAGATAAATAGGAAAGGCCACGCGAGGTCGCAGATGTTCGGGGCGAGAGACCAGGATATCGACACATGGAAATATCTACTCCTCGTCTCTATATTCACGGTTTTGTATTGCGTAGCTCGACGACAGTTCCGCGCGGTGAAGCGATATAGAACTACGAGACGTAATCGTGACAAAGCGACGGTATGATGAGAGTTTAGTTTTAGAGATTGGATTTTTAGTTATGGAAATTTGTAGTTTTAGCATAGAAAGCCGCTTTGAAAGAGTTAAAATACGAATACTCGTACGAGTAATAATAATTTAAGTATTTGTTTGTTCGGTTCACTGACAACGCTACGTAGGATTTATCAGCGCGCTAATAATAGTAGTATTTATGTAATCGCACGTTTCCCCGTCTCAATTTCGGGAAAACTCCTCACCTCTTTTCTCTCCTTCTTTGAAATAAGTTGGTCTCTTCCTCCTCCTCTTTCTTCTTCTTCACTTCCACGCGTCTCTTCCCAACTCGTTTCTTCTTTTCCTCCTCCTCTCTTCACGTCCTTGTACATTTACAATTTCTCTCTCTCTCTCTCTCTCTCTCTCTCTCTCTCTCTCTCTCTCTCTCTCTCTCTCTCTCCCAAACTAATTTGCTGTGCTGCTGCTGGTTCTGCTGCCGCTGCTTAAAGAATAATAACATTAAAAGTCTTCGTCGAGCGCAAAGGTAGACATGGAGCCAGACCCGCCGGTGACGCCAGACTTTTGGTACTCGCCGACACGTTTCTCAAAGAAGTTCGTCTTGCCTTGCAAAGAAATTAATTCCATCCAGTCGAACGGGTTCGCGGTGTTGTACTCCTTCGCAAAGCCGAGCTGCGAGAGCAAGTGATCGGCAACGTACTCGATGTAATCTCTCATCATGTCGGCGTTCATGCCGACGAGCGCGCACGGCAACGCGTCGCACACAAACTCCTTCTCAATTTCAACCGCCTCGGTAACAATCTTTCTCAACTTCTCCTCGCCCGGCGTGTTGTTCAACATCGTGTAAAGCAAGCACGCAAAATCTCTGTGCAAACCTTCGTCTCTGGAGATCAACTCGTTGGAGAAGGTGAGCCCCGGCATCATGCCTCTCTTCTTGAGCCAGTAGATTGAGCAGAAAGAGCCGGAGAAGAAGATGCCTTCGACGCAGGCGAACGCGACCAAACGTTCGGCGAAGGATTCAGAGCCGTCAATCTGTTTCGTTTAATACGTTATAATTTAAAAGGGTAAGTTTCCATTCACAGATCAAAGAAAAAGTTTCAAACGAGGGTGCGCACATTATTCGCGCAAAAGTAAACGACATACAAAACGCGCAACGAGATCACGCACCCATTTCAACGCCCATTGGGCTTTCTTTTGCACGCACGGGATCGTATCGACCGCGTTGAACAATCTCGTCTTCTCCACCGGATCTTTGATGTATTGATCGATGAGGAGAGAGTACATTTCTGTTGTAATTCATGAAAGAAAATTTTTATTTTCGGCATATGTTAGTTTTATTCTTCCCCTTGACGTCATCCTCTTAAAGGTGTCGAAAGAAAGAGAGAGGAGGAACGGAAAAAAAAATCATGAAGGAGAGGAGCGCGCGGCGTTTAAAAACGATCATCGAATAAACGTACCAGAATGAATGTTCTCGATGGCAATTTGGAATCCATAGAACGCTCGCGCCTGTGAAAAGAGTGGTTTTCGGTGAGTATCACGTTCGCGTGATGAAGAACGCGCAGAGAATACGAATACGAATTCGCGCGGGGATGCACACATTTCTCTCTCGGAAAGAGGGGGGAAAAACAAAACAAAAAACGTACCTCCGGGATTTGGATCTCCTTCATGAAACGAACGCCCAAGTTTTCCAAGACGATCCCGTCCGAAGCGGCAAAGAACGCCAACACGTGCGAGATGAAGTGCTTCTCGTCCGCGGTGAGCTTTTCCCAGTGCTTCATGTCGTCTTGTAAATCGACTTCCTCTGTTGAAATCGGAGAGAGAAAGAGAGAGTTTCAGGGAAAGAAGAAGAAGGTTAATTTTTGAAATGTCCAAAGCGAGAGCAAAGAAGAAGAAGAACTAAAGAAGAACAGAGACAAGAACGAACGAGAAGAAGAAGTAAAACGTACCAGCGGTCCAGAACGACGCTTGCGCTTTCTTGTACTGTAATTAATAATAGGAAGAGAGAGAGAGAGAGAGAGAGAGGAGAGAACGTCAGCACACGCACAAATTTCAAACGCTTCGAAAACAGAAAGATTTTTGAAAATAGAAGAAATGATATCGTATGATAAACGTACCATTTCCCAAACGGCATCGTACTTCAACGGAAACAAAACGAATCGGTCGTTTCCGCCGTCGTCGAGGAGTGGTTCTGCGAGTTGTTGTTCGTCGGAAGGCATTTTTGTTGTTCTTGTGTGTGTGTGTGTGTGTGTATAAGTCGGCGAGGATGATGTCGCTAAAAAAGTGGCAACAACGGCTATAAAAATCGACGTTTTGATCCGTCGAAAAAAACAAAAACTGAAGAGGAAAAGACGACGCGAAATCCGGCATAAAAAAACTAAGACTCAAATCTTACGTGCATAAACGTAACGTATAATGGGAAAAGTTCACGGTTCGCTCGCTCGTGCCGGTAAAGTCCGAGGTCAAACTCCGAAGGGTACGTCGTTTTGAACGAGAATAGTGATTTGTAATCGTTCGCGTGGAGGTTTTTTTATCGAATCCCTCGCGCGCATACGCGTAATTTTTGCACCTTTTGTGGGAAGCCCTCTCTCGTGTAGCGACGGTGAAAATCGGCGCTCGGAAATGCGGCGTCAAAGAGGTGTCGCGAAGTTACGTGGGATCGGAACCTCACCGGAACAGATCGCGTTGGGTTATGTTCACGCGTCAGTGCGCTCTCTTTCATCGCTTTCACTTCGGTTCATATCTTTTGTCGATATCACATATGACTAACATAATTTCTTTCCCTCACTACTCCACTCTCTTTGAAACCAAATTATTAATAGTTGCCAAACAAGAAACGAAGAAACGCCCAAAGGGAAGAGCGGGCAAGCGCATCGTTTACAACAGAAGATTTGTCAACGTCGTCGTCGGTCCGGGCAAGAAGAAGTCGCCGAACTCCAACGCCGCTTAATTTCATATATTCTTTGACTTATATTAGTAGTTTATTAGAATTATATTGAAAATGAGTTTATGGAGGAGAATAGCCGCGCGAGGTCGCTCTTCGTCTTTCATCGAAGGGGGGCATCGACTTTTAGCAACAACAACAAGTACAACCGTAGTAGATAAAAAGAGAGCTTTGGTTTTACCACCAGCAGCAGCATCGTTCTTTACGACGGCGACGACGACAAAAACAACAACAAATGAAACAAACAACAATTCTTTCCTTCGAGGAAGGAGATTCGTCTCCACCACTCCTACATCTCTTTTGTCCACGGACGGGGAGGTGTTGAGCCTTGATCCGAGCAGCTATCGCGAAATGGTTCGCAAATTCAAAGGCGTTGAAACCGCTTCTAAAGCTGAAATCAACAAGATTGAGTTGGCCCGAGTTCGTAGAGAGCACGCGCGGTGGTCGGCGGATACCGGCTCGTCCGATGTCCAAATCGCCGCTCTCACTGCTAAAATCGCGTACATGACGGAACATTTAAAAGTCCACAAGAAAGATAAGCACAGTCGATTAGGTTTATCGCAAATGTTGGAGAGACGAAAGAAACTTTTGAAGTATCTTCGTCGAACCAAGCCGTTGAAGTACGAAAAGGTGATCACTGCGCTCGGGTTGAAAGATCGGACTTTTGTGGAGGAACCGTTGGGTGCCAAGTGGCCTACCCGTGGTGGTGGTTAGCTCGAATAATTTGTTTGTTTATTAGTATTATTAAGGTGAAGTTTTTGTAATGAGGAAGTCAAGAAGAAGAAGATTGTTTAAATGAATGTATTTTACGCCATCACACGCAGCGAGACAAGAAAGAGGACAAAAAGGATCTCATCTTCCAACACCAAAACAGGAAAAGGAAAAATCCGACGTGTCGTGCTTTAGAATTTTGACGCTCAACAACATTCACACACGCTCACGATTCCTTCCTCTGCAACAATCACCAAAGAACTCACCACGAGAGCACCCAGATTTGCTCTTTTCGCCGCTCGCTCGCAATGCTTTACATTTCTTGTCTTCAACCGACGGGCGTTTCTCCGGCGTTAAATAACAGACGCCGCGCATCATCATCATCATCATCTTATGTGAGTCAGCAAAAGACTTTGTTGAAGAAAAAGAAAAAAGAAGAAGAAAGCGCGGCGTGTCAATTCACTTTCTTATTAGACAAACCTGGGTGCATGGACGCGCGAATGGACGAAGACGAGCCGTGCGATGTAAATTTGGAGTGCCCGTTGGAACCGTTCGATATTTCCAAGTGTTTGAAAAGGCACAAAGGCGTGTTGAAAATGGGCGTCAATCACGCGGTTCGATTTACGTTGAATGCTGAAAATTTATTCGTCTCGCCGTTACCCGGGTCGACGATTTTCTTAGACGACGAAGTCGTCACGGATAAGATGACGAAGATGCTCGAAGACGGGTCTCGCTTGCGTTTCGCGAAATCCGAGTACGTTTTGATCTCCGAAGGTTTCTGCCCGTTGCCTTCCTGGGACGCAGTCGTTTCTTCCAGATAAAAAAAAAGAGTGCCTTGTTCGTGTTGTTGTTCGCACAATAAAAAAAAAGACCAGAACCACAGCGTTTGAAAGCTTCCCAAAGCCGCCGAGCGCGTGTGAATAATGGATGTATTATATATATGTTACCTGTTATTATTATCATCGTTATCATCATCGTTAATACTAATGATCATCATCATCATCATTCTTGTTGTTGTAATAAGTGAGAACTTTATTATCTCTTCTATGAACTACTGTCATACAGTATTTTGTACAAACCAAAAGAAGAGACCAGTCGAAAAAAAAGAGACGTTTGTGTGTTTCGTTTTAAAACGAACTCTCTTCACATTTCTAAATGTCTCATCTCCTCCTCTGCAGACGACGCCAAAGAGACGTATTAGTACTCCTACATCATTCGATGATGATGCGCGCGCTCACATTTCAATCGTCTCCTTCCACCGCGTATACTAATCAACAACAACGGACGTTTGCTTCATCATCATCGTCGTGTTCATCATCATCATCATCATCATCATTCGCAACGAACGTTTCCAGTTTGAGTAGAAGACGAGCACAGAAAAATCTATTATCCCCTTCTTCAAAATCGTCGTCGTCGGTGTCTGTTCTGTTGCGAGAGAAAAGCAGAAGAAGAGTCAAAATCGTCGCCAAAGTCGTCGAGAGTAACAATAACGAAAACGAGAAAGTGAACGACGCGCCGAGGAAGAAACGGTACAAATGGGCCGTGGTCGGGTGCGATTCCGACGCAGGAGGGGCGTTGGCAATAATAAGGGGTGACTTTGCCGGAGACGTGCAAACGGTTGAAATTGTGGACGTGCCGACGATGACGGTTACGGTGAACGGGAAAAAGAGGATACGATTGGACGTGGCAAAAATGATTGAAAAAGTGAAAGAGCTGGACTTGCCGAGCGATGGGAATGGTGGACATTCGAGCGTCGTATTCGTGGAAGAAGGCGGCGTCGAGTTCGGCTTTAGCGCGCAGACGGCGTTCGTGCAAGGATACAATTTTGGTTTATGGAAAGGTGTTTTAGAATCGTGCGTGAACCCAGAGACGACGAGAGTGGAGGTGGTGAAACCTCAGGCGTGGAAGCTCGCGTTGGGGTTGAGTGGTAAGAAAACGAGTAAAGATGATTCGATCGAGATGGCGAAGATGGTCTTCCCGGAATCGGAAGATATGTTGCAAAGGAAGAAGGATCACGGAAGAGCGGAGAGTTTGTTAATTGCGGCGTACGGTCACGCGAGAGAGACGTTACAGAAGAACAACGACGTCGAATACGGGGATATCGTCAGAGATGACGTGGTTTGCAAACGCGTGTTTAACGTTTTGGAGCAGAAAGGTTTGGTTTCCGAGCATGGCGTGGCGTATTTCGGACCGTATTTCGGAAGAACCGGAATGGAGTTGAAACACGACTTGAAAACGAGAGGGTTGAAAGTCTCCGGAACAAAAGGAGAGTTGATTTTGCGTTTAGAAACGGACGATTTGAGACGAAGGAGCGAGAATAAAAAGATAGGGAAGATGGACGATGATAATAGCATTAGCGTTGACGAAAAAAAAGAAGAGGAAGTTTTAGAAGCGTAAGTAGAAAGACAAAGCGTATGATATTCGTTGTTGCAGGTGTATGTTTTATTTAGGATTAATAACACGACAAATACGTTACGCGTTTGTGTTTAATACGCTACTACTCATCTTGTCCTTATTATTGTTGCTGCTGCTGTTGCTGGCTACTTTCTCTTTCCTCTTTCAAATCCCACGGCTCGTCCATTTTCGCGTTCTTACCTTCGACTTCTTTAATCAACGCTTTCGCTTGTTGCCTCATAAACGAGAGTCTTTGATTAATCGAGTGATTCGGGTCCAAAGCGGCCGCTTTCTCCAACCTCGAAAACGCTGCATCGATTAACGCTCCAAGTTCTTTTCTCTCCTTCGATTCCTCCGGGTCTTTCCAGACCTTTTTCTTGTTCTTCTCTTCGCGCCGTTTATGGACGAACGCTTGCACGAGCGTTCTCGCTTGTCCAAAGTTCAAAGTGCCCCATCGCGCGTACGCTTCCGCCATATTTGGGTTCTTCTCCACCGCCAGCTTGTACTTTTCTTCGGCTTTGTCGTACTCTTTTTTATGCTCTAACGCGATACCCCAGTTTACTAATGCTGGTGCGAATTTATCCGAGGAGACCAACGCTTCGCGATACAACTCGATGGCGCCGTCGACTTCGCCCATGAGAAACTTACACCCACCGGCTCTTAAGAACGCTTCGTGCGCGGGGATAGAACTTTCTAACTTTTGCGCTCTCCCATCTTTCATGTTATCGATGTGCATCATGCGTTCGTGTTGTTCTCTAGATTTTTGCGCCACGTTCATAAGCAACGGAATCGCGTCTTTACATCTGTTCGCTTGCTGATACGCCGCCGCCAAGTGGAAGTCCGCCGTCAACGAGTTCTCCCCAAGTTCTTTCTTCGCTCTCTCCAACGGTCCGATGGCTTCTCTCGGTGCGTTTCGCAGAACATGCGCTAATCCCAACTGCATCCATGCGTGTCCTAAGCTCGAATCGATCGTCGTCGCCGCCTCTAAATATGAAATCGCTTGCACAACCTCCTCTGGACTCGGATCGACTTTCGTCTTGACGCCTTTCCCAGAAATCGAATGCATTTTCAACGGTTTCGTCGAGTTATCCTCTTTTTTGCGTCCGTGCAGTAAACACATGCTCGCTCGCAAATACACGTGCGCGTGCTTGACTTTCGCGTCTTCAATCAACACGCGATATTGCTCCAACGCCGACTGACAGTCGCCGGCGCCTTGGTGCGCGACTGCCAACTGCCATCTCGCCTCCGTGCTCGACGGTTTCTTTTCCAACGCTTCGTTCAAAATAGCAACCGCGGATGGAAAATCACGCTCGTGTTGATATACTCGCGACAAAGCAACCTCAATCTCAATCTTATTCACGTTCTTATTGTCTTCATCGTTGTCGTCGTCGTCTTTTCCGCCATCTTTTCTTCTAGTTTGCAACTCTTCTTCGATCGCTTTCGCTTTCTTCAAGTTATACTTCGCCTCTACCAACGGCGTCTTATCGTGCGTAAATCCTAGCGGACTCTTTGCCGCGTTCCCGTCCGCTTTATCTAACAAAGCCAACGCTAATCGTACGCTCGCTTCTTTGCTCTTCGCTTTTAAAGATTCGCTACTCCCGCTACCGCTTTTCTTCTCCTCTTCTTGTTGTTTCAACGCAGAGTCGTATTTCACCGTCACCTCTCTCAACGTCTCGATCGCTTCGTCCGTATCCATGTCCGCTCGGTACATGTCCCCTAACAACAACTTCGTATCCGTGGACTTTGAATCAATCAGAGACCATTTTTTTAACAACGTTTTGGCACCAAAGAAAGAAGAAGAGCTCTTCTTCTTATCGTTTAAACCAACCATTTTATTCGCCAACTGCCTCAGCACGATGGGAATAACCAAGGCCAACAGAAGCACCAGCAGAGCGTAAAAGATATATTTCGTCGATAGTTCGATCAAAGGTATCCGATTTTGTTCCCGTTTTCGCATCTGGTCCAAGGAATCTCGTCGTTCTTTTTTCTTCTTTCTTGCGGCTTCTGATGATGATAATCCATTTCGTCTCTCTTTTACACCATCACCACCGTTTTTCCTCCGATTGCGAAGACCACCGTCGTCGTCCGGAGCAGAGCGATGCGTAGTGGTCGTCGTCCCGTTTAAGTCGTCGTTTTCCTCCGTCATCTTCTCTCTCTCTCTCTCTCTCTCTCTCTCTCTCTCTTTGTGTATGTGTTATGTTATGTGTTATCAATAATATACATAGAAGAATAAGAATGAAGAAGAGAGATTCTCTCTCTTCTCTTTTTTTTTTGAACTCTCCTCCTCCTCTGTTTTGCTTTTTTTGGTGGGGGATTAAAAAAAGGAAAAAAAAAACAAGAACAAAACCACCACAAAATGTACACCGCTGCTAAACATGCTGCGGTGACATCGATATCATCATCATCATCATCATCGTATTCTTCTTCTTCGTCGTCATCGTCGTCGTCGCTCAAACTCGGTTTAACTGCTCCCAAAACTCTCGTCGTGAAATTTGGAGGACGCAGAAGTGTCGCGAAGAAGATCGGTGCGTTCGAGGATGGAATGATGCAATTGACCTCGGACGATGTTTTCGTTCAAGCCTGTGCGCCGTGGGGGAATCTTTGCGTCTCGTGGGGTACGAAATACGTCCCCATCGGCGTTCCTTCCATCTTGGCGAGTTTGTTGTTGTTCGTTCCTTTATTCGTCGCGTTGGCGAAAATCAGAGAGTTAGAGAAGGAAAACTTTCATCTGAAAGAAGAGATGACGACGAAGAAAAGATGACAGTAATCAAATCGATCGTCTTCATGGTAGAATAGAATTAGAATATAGAATCAGAGAGTAGATGTATTTATACGTAGAAAATGTTGATGTGATCGTATACCATCATCACGGCGCGTTGTTCGCAATATCGTAAACAGGAGCATCAAAGTATTTTTCGTCTTTTCAAAGACTCTCCTCTGTTCGTTTCGTCATAGATTTCACACGACACTCTCTCTCTGTTCTTACAAACACACACACGCGTAATAATAATATCAATAATAAATAGAAAGAGAGCGTGATAATATATCGTCGAATAAATGACGACGACGCACCAGAGGAAGCAGCATTTATCTAGCGCGTTACCCGCGTGGTGCATCGGCAGAAGACCGGGGACGAATACTCACGTGGACATCGACCCGGAAGCAAAATCGTCGAAACCTTCCCGAGAAAGAGGAGGAGGAGGAGGAGGAGGAGGAACGTCGTCGTCTTCGCCGAAACACGCCGCGTCGATGACGGACCCGGTTGCAAAGTTGAACAGAGATCCCGAGCACGTCAGAGGCACTCGGAAAGCGCGTTTGTTTTTGATATGTTTACCGATCGGGTTGATATTCTTGATGATTCTGAGGCCTTTGTACGCGCCGTTCATCGACGTGTTCGGTGGCGATTTGCTCGATCAGCTGTTAGCGTCGGAGGAAGGTCAAGGTCACGTAAGCGCGGTGTCGGTTTCTGACGACTTTTTGAGCGAGCATTGGCCGGTGGAAGCAAGCGGCACCGCGGCGGAGAAGCACACGAGCACTCACGTCAGCGCCCATAGTAGTAGCGGTAGTTCTAGCGGTAGTTCTAGTTCTAGAGAGAAGGAGAGCAGAGAAAAGAAGAAGAAGAAGAGCGAGGAGTATCGCAACAGGAAGATGTTGTTCTCGGATTTTAGCTCGATTCGGTAGGTTCAGAACGAAGAAAGTTTGATGTAGTGTAATAAAGCAGCAGTAGATAGATTATAAAACTCGATTATTGTTGTTGTTGTCGTTATCGATTTGTTTGTTTTGCTACTAATTTAACTCGTGTGCTTCATCGTCGGCCCAACCGCGCAGTGGTCCACGCACGACCAAAAGTCGAAGTATTGCCCCGTGCAATGTTTCTCTCCCGTTTCGTCGCCTTCGATGCGTTCCGCGCACGCCTCGTACGCTTTCAAAAACGCCTCGCACTTTGGTTTGCACAAGTCTTCGATTTGTAACTTCGGGTCGACTGGGTCGTCGACGTCCCCGATGTCCACTTGGATTTGACCGCCTCCCATGTCTTCTTTTTGTCTTCTTCTTCTTCTCCTTCTCTCTGTCTATCTATCTTTGCGTTTTGTGTTTAGAAAAGAAAAGTTGACTCTCGTAAGTTCTCCGCCGATGATGATGGATGGGGAAACGAAAAGCGACGCGAAAGAGAAACAAAACCGATTCCTCTTCCAATACAGGAAGAGAGAGCCCCGGCAAACAATAACAAAACGAAACGAGAAAGGAGGAATGCGATCGACTGAAACGAAACAAAACTCTCTCTCTCTCTCTCTCTTGCGCATGCGCGCATAAAAAACAAACGAGTAAACAAACCTTTTCGTACCAAAGAGTTCAGATGATCAATGAGGAATTCAGATGAGAGTCCAAGTTTAGATTTCTTCACAAAAAAAAAGCACGAGAACGTGCGCTCGTATATACACACATAGCAGTAGAACGCGAACGAGCACACGATGACGGAGGCGACTATTCGGGGTGTGGCCGGAATGAAGTCCGTGTTGGACATGCCGGTGATGCAGGTAAGAATAGGTTTAATCATCAAATCGTTGTTTAATAAGTTCCTCTTCGCGTTTTGCATTTTCCGTTGCGCTTACTTTTTATAAAATGTGTGCGTCCCGCGTAAAAAAAAATGGTCAAAAGAGACTCGATTCGAAAATCTCTTCGGTCCGCGGAGGATGAATACGAAGAGCAACGATGCGTTTGCTTTTGTTTACGCGTCGTTCCGTGAGAGACGATCAAATGTAGCGCGTCGAATACGCCAATTTCGTTTCTATTTTCAAGTCGTCGGATTTTGACAAAAGGAGGGACATTCGATTCTTCAACAACTCTCTCTTTTGAACAACAAAACACGTATACTCATAACGAGAACTTCTTCTTCTATTATTACTTAGGACGGTCCACCACCGGGCGGTTACCCATCCGTGCGTTACGCGCGACGCATTCCATCCACTGGTCCATCGGGATTTGCTTTATTCGGCGCCTACTGTGCCGCAGCCGTGTACGGTTTTTATCAAATAGGACAAGGGAACAAACACCGACGAAAAGTGTTGGACGAGAAGCACAACGCGAGAGCGATATTAGTTCCGTTTTTACAAGCAGAGGAAGATAGACGGTACGCGAAAGATTGCAGAGAAATCAGAGAAAGAGAGAATAGGGTGATGAAAAACGTGCGAGGTTGGAATCCAGAGGCGAAGACGTACAAGACGACTTGGTTGTCGCCCGGCGCGGCGACCAGACCGGGCCTCATTTGATTTTAGCTTTTAGCGCATCCGTCACGTTTTTATACTAACAGTCTGTAACACTATCTACATTACTACATTTACTATTTCTACACCTAAACTACAACGATCGCGAGTATTGCGACCGTGGTATCCTTCTTGCTAAGGGGATTTCTAATCTTAACTACGGTTTCCTTCTGTAGTCGAGTCGTTTTACCGATACCTACGAGGAGATTTTCGGACCACACTTCAAAGACTAGTGCATCACCGTCACCATCATCATCATCATCATCATTCGATGGTACTGGAATAGAGACGCTCTCGTCGTCGCTCACCATGAACCCGAGCCTATCCAAATGCACTTTTGATTCGAAGCTTCGTCCATATTTAACGACGACGACGCACGTATTGCGAAGAGTTGTTTTTTCTTCACTTAACTTCATCGCCAAACGCACTCGCGAAACCGAAACATTTTTACTCGCGAAAGTTTTCTCGTCGTCGTCGTCGTCTACAATTGCATCTCCAGAACATTCTTGAAGCAAAAGCGCTTCCAGCGCTTTGTAGACGTCCACTTCAATATTCATTCCTTATTTCCTTCTCTCTTATAACAAATATTTCTTCACTAAAGTCAACAAGTCGTCCAACTCCTCCTCGCTTGCGAAGCGTTCTGCGCTCGACTCCACAATCGCTTTCACAATCGCGTGTTTCTTCTTCCCGCTCGGTCTCAAATTAATCAACATCAACGTTTCCGCTTTGGTCAGATCAAGTTCAACAATACCCTCGATAAACTTTTGAATCATTTGTCTTTCGTGTTTCCCGACCCGCACGCCTTTTTCTTTAAACTCCTTCAACATCAGAATCTCCGTTTCAAACGGTGCGTGTGGGGTTGGGTATAACGGCACAAACTCTTCTTCGTCTTCTTCTTCATCGTCGTGTTCATCTATTGGCATCCCTTCGTCGTAACTATTTGTATTATTATTATTATTATTATTATTATCAAACTCGTTGTTCTCCTCGTCTCCTACTTCTGTTCCTCCTCCGACTTGTTCGTGTCGTTTCAACTCGCGTTGTTTCAAAAGTTCGCACATCTCAAAGTTCGACACAAGACCTTCGTTCTTTCTCAAGATTTTCATTCTTATATTCTTGTTGTGACGATGTTGTTCTCTCGTATGTATTACGTGTATTCCTCTCGCGTTCGTGTTCTTTCTACGAAACTCTCTCTTGTTCTCTCTTCTTCTCTCTCTCTCTCTCTCTTCTTCTCAAACCACCACAGAAACACGAAAAGAAAGCACACCACAACAACAAACAGCGAAGAGAAGCACCTTTTTTTGAAGACCATCGAGAGGGAAAAGAGCTCTTAAAAAATTCTCTTCTTTTTTTTGTTCAGAAAAAAACTCAAAAATCACACGTCACAGAACGAAAAAGTGCAGAAAAGCAGCCAACGCCTCTTATTAACACTTTTGCACTCGTTTTCTTTCATCACATCTCCTCGTCACTCTTTAAAATTACACACACGCGCGACATAAACAACACAACATAAACAAGAATAAAAAATGACGGGGTATTATTACAACCCATCGTTACCGTGCGAAGACCCGGGAGAAGTGGACGCGCTCAAAGCGACGACGACGACGAGAAGACGTACTCATTCTGGTGACGACGACGACGTTTCGATGACGAGAAAAGCAGAAGAAAAAGCATCGACGTCAACGAAATCTATCTGGACGACGTCTTCGTGGTTTCAACAACAGGCGGGGCCTCGAGGAGAAGAAGACTCGGAGTCCCTCTCGAAATCGTTTTCCAACGAAGAAAGAGGAATAGGGTTTAACGACCAACCGGTTTTGGCGAATTGCACGCGACCGGAGAACGCCTCCAACGTCGGCGGTTTAGTCCACAACAGATTCACGGAGAAGAGGAGCCAGAGAAATCCTTTACATCCGGTGGAAGCGAAATCGGTCAACTTGTTCGAACATAATCAGATGTCCTCTGGGATGCGGTCGATTTATAGCAAAGGTGACGGAAGAAATTCTGCGAATATAAGTGCGACGACGACGACGACGGCGACAACCATGTCTCCGTTCAACTCGAACACGGCGGTTGGTAAAAAATGTCTGGACGCGTTTGAGTTCGCGAAGAGAGAACACGCGGAGAAGCGAAGAGAACACATTCGCGCGAAGTTTACGTTTGATTTTGAACGGAATAAGTGGACGTTGAACGAACGCGCGTTGGAGAGCGAAGATGTGGACAGAGGAGCAGATGAGAAAGACGCGATTACTGTGGCTGCCGATGCCGCTGACGCCGCTGCCAATGCGAACGAGGAGAACACAAATAACATCAACAAAAACATGACGATACACGTGGAGGAGGAGATGAACGCGGCTCAAATGTTGCACATTCAAACGACTCGAGAATTGCGATTGAAAAAGCACTTGCCGAGACATGAAAGCGCGCTTTTAAGCGCGGCAAAGAAAGCATCGTCGTCGCCTTCCTCGCCATCGTCGGTTGTAGCGAAAGCGAGCGAAGATTTAGAGAGCGCGAAGAAGAAAAAGAAAATAATTTCACGAGAAGAAAAGAAAGTGGTAGAAGAAGAAGAAGAAGAAGAAGAAGAAGAACGAGAAGACATGCTCCAAACGGATTGGTTGAGATACGTTCTCTCATCTGGCCAGGTTGTGTGGGTGGATACGACAGACGCGAACATTCTCGAAGACTACGCGGCGGCGAAAACGTGGATGGGTGCTCAAGAAGAAGAAGAAGAAGAGGAAGAAGAAGAACGTGAAAGCAAATCGATTCGCGTCTGCTTCTTTAGCGCCACGAAAGAACGCAAAGGTTTCATCGACCGCGATGCGCCCGGACCTGCTGTCGATCACGAAACATTCTTGGTTTTCAAGGGCGATCTGAAGAGTTCCATGGAACAGCACGAGCGCCAGGAACAAGATTCAACGGCGGCGACGACGGACGCGATGGACGTTGACGGACAACAGCAACACGGGATGATTGCGGATAAGTTAAAAGATGCAGCTAGATCAACGCAACCGAAAACGAAGGAGGAGGAGATCTTGCGCGAAAAATTGAAAGATGCCATCAAAATAAAGTACGCGCAAGCGGACGAAATACGCGCGTTGCGTGAACGCGTGCAAGAGTTGGAGAACAAACTACTGTCATGAAGAGAAGAATAGTCAACTCCAAAAAGTACTTATGTAGCAGCGCGTAATAGAGAAGAAGTTTTGATATAATTCATTGTATTTTTAAAATTAATAAAGCGTTTCTGTTTCTATACATGATATATGTTATGTGCTGTGCCTAAAGTAATCGTATCTCAATCACGAATTCATCTATATCATCGCAAGGCGGCTTTCTCGGCTGCCTTTTTATCCTTCTTCTTCTGTTTCTCTGCTTGAATTCGCAACGCGATTGCTTTTTCTACTTTCTCTTTCGACTTTTGCATGTGCTGCTCGTATTTCTTGATCAACTTTCGCTCAGCCGCTTTCTCATCCGTTAACGCCGCTAATTCGCGTTTAATCTTGTCATCGTTGAGTTTCTTCACTGACTTTTGCGCCGCTAACTGCTCTCTCTCAATCCTAGTTTCATATCTCGCTAATCGTCTCGCTCTTCTATTCTTTGCAATATACCTCAACGTCAAAGCCAAAGCTACAATGAACACAAAGAGCGTTGGAACCGTGATAGCAGCAGATAATTCCGCTGGATTCAATATCGGTCCTCTAGAAACGTATGGAGGTGGAAACCCCGGAGGTGGCGGCGACGGCGGAGGCGGATAAAGCGGAATTGACACCGCGATGGTCTCAGTTTCAGCCGTCGCTTTACTCGCGTACAGCTCTGCATCCTGTACGCCATTCAAAGTAGTGAGTTCATCCTCCGTCGCTTCGTTCGTAGCGCTACTGAGAAGGGCACTCAGAACAGCTGGATCTTGAGCAACCTTGGAAGCCGCGGTGACTTTTTTCAAGAAGGTTGTCGGATCCGACAAATCGCTCAAGCTATTCTTGATCGCCGCCCCAGAGTTGGCTGACATGGACACCGTGGACTCCAACGCTGCTGGAGAATAACCAGCACCCATCAACTGAATGTTCGTCAAACTCGCGGAGTATAACGAAGATTTCGCAATGCCGGAGATTGAATCTGAGTTGGCCAAATCTAACAAGTGCGTCGTGAGTAACTTTCGGTTACCACCTCGCGAAGCGACAAGTAAAGCCTCGTTAATTTCACGGGCAATGCCAGAATATACCTTCAATTCACAATCTGCTGCACTCAATCTGCCGCCATTCAGACTGGACATGCCAAACAATAACGTGCCGACGGAGGAGACGAGGTTCGCAATCATATTGATTGCGCCGACGACTGGACCGTAAACAGCCACTTCACCGTTCGAGGCGGCGTAAATCGGATCGATTTGCGTGTGTTCCGCGTTGCCCAAACCAAAAGCGGAGTTGATCATGGTCGTCGCTTCAGCGACAGTCATGTCGACGTCACCAGAGTACAGTCTGATGACCTCGCCAATGAGCGTAGTCATCGGCGAAATCACTTTCGACCCCGGCGGCGCTTCCAAAATTTTCAGTCCCGGAGCTTGTCCCGTATAAGCATCCACGCACTCGCTCGACGTTCCCGTGCGACTTTCGTTGCGCATCAGAACGACGAGGTATGCCGATGCCGCGGCGTCGTAGTTGTTCGGCTGAAACTCGTAGCCACCCAAACTATCCGTTTGCGAATACGCTTCGCCTCTCGAGTATTTACGATCTCCATTTTCATCCATAAACGCGTCGCAGTTCTTCAAATACGCGTCGATGGCGCGACCAACAACCAAAGCCGGTGGTGCCGGAGGTGGTGCGTTGGGTGGTGGCGACGCCGATCCTTCCGGAGCCGGTGGTGGAGAGAGCGCCGGAGGCGACGGTGGAGGCGGCGACGGCGGCGGAGGACTCGGCTTTGGCGGCGGAGGATTCAAAGGAGGCGGGTTCGGTGGAGGCGGCGGCGACGGCGGCGCGTCTGGTGGAGGCGACGGCGGTGGTGGTGGCAACGGCGCCGGTGGTGGAGGCGAAGGCGGCGACGGCGGCGGAGAAGGAGGAGGAGGAGGCGATGGAGGTGGACTCGGTCTCGGCGGCGGCGAAGGCGGCGGCGGCGCGCGAACACCAGTGATCTGCGCATCCTTCACGATCGATTCCGTAAATAATCCCGCGTTGTCGAGGTGCCACTCGATGTCCTCGACAGATACTGCGTTGTAGAAAGACACAAACGCTTTGGCGTCTGCTTCCGTGGTCCCCAAAACGAGAAACTCAACCGCAATCGTGCTCGTCGTCGCCTTGGTCGATCTTTCGAGCAACAACTGTCTTCTTCTCCTTCTCTCAGTAGGTGGCGGCGATGGAGGCGGCGATGGAGGCGGACTCGGTGGTGGCGGCGATGGAGGCGACGGAGGCGGCGATGGAGGCGACGGCGGTGGCGATGGAGGAGATGGCGGAGGAGATGGCGGCGGCGGCGGCGACGGCGGCGGACTCGGTGGCGGACTCGGTGGCGGTGGCGACGGAGGAGATGGCGGCGGACTCGGTGGTGGCGGCGATGGTGGCGGCGACGGTGGTGGAGACGGTGGTGGGCTCGGTGGTGGCGGCGACGGTGGTGGACTCGGCGGTGGAGACGGTGGTGGAGACGGCGGTGGGCTCGGAGGCGGTAAAGGCGGCGGACTCGGCGGCGGGCTCGGAGGAGGAGGCGAAGGCGGCGGATTCGGTGGTGGGCTC
>Ga0209335_10000117_pt1 | contig 83133 bp, 68 predicted proteins | sample COG_09_FD_184753 | JGI IMG/M metagenome (GOLD analysis project Ga0209335, IMG submission 184753) | Pelagic Microbial community sample from North Sea - COGITO 998_met_09 (SPAdes) (version 2) | ecosystem: Environmental > Aquatic > Marine > Neritic zone/Coastal water | place: Helgoland, sampling...
TCACGTTAGAGGACACCAAGTGGAAAGACAGTTAGATGTTTTAGAAGGTAGTGATTTTCTATGGGGAAAATTTAAGGGTTTCAATGTTGGACCTGATGGGAGAGAACATGGTTGTGGAACGGTACATTACCCTGTAAACGCTACGAGTGATTACCAGTATAACAATGATCACCATGTGTTGTCGGATGTTGAAGATTGGAAACCCGATGGTAGTGGTGTAAAAACTTTAGTTAACAACAGTAATTGGATAAGAGATATAATCATCGATTACAATTTACCAAAATCCAACTATAAATCAGAAACAAGTAGAAATATAATAGGTAATGATCCTCAGGGTGGTTGGATGATATATTGGTTTCAATCGATACCTGGTGAAAATAGCAACTTACAATACAATGGTGTAAATCTTAAAAATTGGTGGGACACTATCTATGATTGGGATTACCATTATACACAAAGTAGAAAATTATTAGAATAAATTGTAACAGACGTTTGCTCCCTTTCCTTTTAAAATACCTACTCTTCTTGAGCTTCCTAAAACCCTCACTATAGAACTGCTTACTGAGGAATAAAAAATACTTGTAAGAAGGGTGAGAAAGGAAGCAATTTGTGCGATAGCACTCTTTGCTTGTGTCATTGGCTTTTTAAAGGGGGGCACAACTTCTTTAAAAGTTCAATCCTTTATACATCTAATACAAGAACCCTGAGACAATTCAATCAAAATATCGAACCATAATATTACTCGTAGGTTGTTTTTAGAAACAATATATTTGATAGACTCAATCAGTAAAAATAAATGATACCAAGAATTGTAAAATTAGAAGAAAAGATGATAATCGGTCAAAACATGAAAATGAGTTTGATTGAAAGTAAAACAGGTTTTCTTTGGGGTCAATTTTCGCCAAGATTAAAAGAAATTCCAAATAGGGCATCAGAAGACAAAATTTCAATGCAAGTCTACCCTCCAATGTATCATAAACAATTTCATCCAAATAAAGAATTTGAAAAATGGGCAACAGTTGAAGTTCATGATTTTAAAAATATTCCTGATGGAATGAAATCCTTTATTCTAAAGGAAGGCCTTTATGCAGTCTTTCAATACAAGGGTTTAAGTTCTGACAGCAAAGTGTTTGAATATGTTTTTTCTGAATGGATGCCAAAATCTATGTTTGAAATTGATGATAGACCTCATTTTGAAGTTTTGGGAAAGAAATATAGAAATAATGATAAGGACTCAGAAGAAGAAATTTGGATTCCAATTACTGAAAAATAAAAACGGTTACACTTTATAAAAGTATAACCGTTTTATTGTTTTAGTAGATAACTCTATTGAAATATCGAACATTAGTTTTACTCAAAAAGATTTTAAGGAAGTTGCTAAATCTATAAGAAAACTATAAATAAAAATTATCTAAGGACTTTTTATTAATAATTAGATTCACGTTTTATAAATTGTCCGCCGATATTTTCCCAATAGAGATTATTAACATATTGATGCTGTCCCCATGTAGCTAAACCATCAGGAACTATATCAAAATCTCCATCATTGTCTTTATCATAAAATCTTGGATAATAGAAATTAGGGAAATCTCCGTCAGTACCTTGATTTCTTGGAAAACTTTCTGTAAAAACATCAAATTTTGAGGAAGTGACATCTAAAAATTCTCTTGTATTTGTTTGTTCATATAATTGTAAAAGATAACCTCCATAATTAGGGGTAACACTTGAAACAATATCAAAATCACCATCATTGTCATAATCAAATATTCCAATTCCCAATACTGTAGTTCCAACTGAATTAGGACCTACATAGGGATTTGAAGTTGATGTTAAATCTGTAAACCCATTAATAAAATTAAAAGTCCCAGTCCCATCTCCCCAATAAATTCTTATTTTTTCTAAACCATAATCAAAATTAGTGTCAGCAAAATCATCTAAAGAATATCCACAAATAATATCAAGATTATTATCATTGTCAATATCATAAAATTCAACAGAAATTACAGGATAAGGTCCTTGATTATTTAATATATTCTCAAGACCTTCAAATGATTCAAAATTATTAGTTAAAGTAAAATTTCCAGAACCATCATTTAAGTAAAGGAAAGGACGCGTAGTAATATTTGGATCTGAAAATAACCAAACTAATAAATCAACATCTCCATCATTATCAACATCTCCACAAGTGGAATCATGAACACCCATAGGTTCTCCGACTTGTTGTTCAATAATAGTCCCATTTTCGTTAAAAGTAATAATTTTAACAGGGACGTTAGTGGAATACCCACCATTTCCATTTTCATGATTATTTTGAGTCGAAATCATAATCTCTAATTTCCCATCATTATTAAAGTCATTAGCTTGTATTGAACCACCTCCAAAATTAATATCAGTATCAAAGTATAATTTCTCTCTTGAATCACTTAAGATATTATCAATAAGAACGAACTTTCCTTTTTCTACACCCCAATTCGGGATAAAATTTGTTAAAAACCCAAAAAAATCAAGTTTCCCATCATTATTATAGTCAAAATATATTCCCTCCCTACCAAACATTCTGTAGTAGTATTCTAAATTATTCTCTGTGTAATATAAATCTATATTATCAGCAATAAAATCAGTGTGTGGATATACTCCAGGGAAATAATAATTATTAATTATTTGACCAACTGTATTATTAGGGTAATTATATGAAGGAGATTGTGAAATAAAAAAGTCCTGAACCAAACTAAAATTTGCAGTTATAGACTTAGAATCATCAAATGTAATTGTAATCGGATTATCTGTCCCAACATAATCACCAGTCCACTCAACAAACTCCCAACCATCTGCTGGTACTGCAGTTAATTCAATAACACTTTCAGCAGAATAAGTCCCTGCAGAAGGAGTTACAGCTCCGCTTCCGTTGGGAGTTGCTAAAACTTCTAAATTGTATCTGATTTCAGCTTCAACTTCAATTTCTTTAGAACAAGTAATTAATAAAAATGAACAAATGAGCAAAGCTGAGAGTTTAATTATGAACCCATTAAAAGATATTTTTATATTAACCATAAATTTGCGCTTAAACATAATTGCTTAAATTTTTCTTTTGGTATTGATTGGATGATTTGATCTTACCTTTTTACCAAGATATTCTTCTTACTTCTATTTGCTCCCTTTATAGAATCTCCTCTTAAGTTTCTTTAGGTCAAGCTACAAAAAGTTTTCAATAAGCTTATCAATAGCCTTTTGCTTGTCTTCTGATAGGCTAATTTTCAGATTGGTTTTGAGTGATTTAAAAGCCTCATGAAATGGCTTTCCATCAGGCTTGACAAAACAGGCTTTCAGTTTCTGATAGTCTGACCTATTATTATATTTGATGTTATTAGTCTTTTCAAATTTATCAATTAAATACAGTAGCTCAGTTGCAGTACTATCATGCCACCTGACAGGCTCAAAGCCCTCAACTATTGGCTGACCTGTGAAGATCGCTTTAAAGCTCTCAAAGGGGGTGTCTTGTGCTATTAGTTTATATTCAATAGTCATCAATTTAAAAAGCTCTGGAAGTTCATTATCTGGATCGTTTTCCCAATAATAGGAAGTCATTTTTTGGGGGGGTGGGGTGGAAGGTACTTCCATTACCTTTTTGTTTACCCATTCTAAACAGATGTCCATTAAAGTGTAATATCTGCTATTAATAGTTTTCAGGTGTTTAGCTATCAAAGAATTAGAGTCATTGTTTCTTTGATATTCAATAGTGGATTGCAGTAGAAACTTAGTGTTTTTCAAAAAATGGTTTTTATTTCCAGAATATCTATTGTAGTGAAACTTCAAATAATCTTCTAACTCAAAAGCTTGTATAAATGGTATTTGCCTGATAAAGCGTCTATTCAATTCATTATGAGTAATAGGAATGTTATCAGAGTTTTGAACTATATCTCCTTCATTGTTTCTATGGTATTTAGTAAAGTCTAATTGAAATTTACTCTCCTGAATTTCTCCTTTTAAAAAGAATGAATAGAAGACTTCGGTACTATCTGTTCGCATGTTAAGACTTAAGGAGTGGTTAAAAACTTTGGCATGATAGCTATTATTGAAAATTAGGCTAGAAGATGTTAGGCAGGTTGCTTGTTGCCTCATCTTTAAGGCTATCCACATAATTCAAATACTTAATGGTATGCTGTGTGGAGGTTTGCGCCATAGCATCAGCACATGTTTTTAGGTTAGCTCCATTCATTAATAGTAAAACCGCATAAGTATGTCTGCCACAATAAAATGAAATTGATTTATCTATTTCTGCCTTTTTAACCCAATGCTTTAAGTTCTTGCTGATGGCTGTATCTGAAATAGCTAAATCAAAAACATTCTCATCTGCCTTGCCTCTTTTGCCTAGGAGGGTTAAGGCACTTATAGAGAGTTTGATATTTATTGCAATACCTGATTTTTCTCTCCTAGTGATTAGTTTTTCATCATCAATATTTAACCATGTTATTTTCTTGATTTCTGCCATTCCCAAACCTGTAAAACATGCAAATAGAAAAGCCCTTTTCACCTCATTATTTCCACATTCTGTATTGGCTAATTTCTTTAATTCATGAATGGTAAGGACTTGTTTTTTCAATGTAGGTTTGTTGCCTCCTCGCTGAAATATGATGCCATCAGTCGGGTTTGTGTTAAACAGTCCATTTAGGGTTGCCTGCTTGATAACTTTTTTAAACCTTGCAAAATAGTTTTGAGGGGTTTCACCTGTCAGACCCGCCTTGTCTGATTTTAGGTATTCTTTGAAGTCTTCACAAACAGCATTTGTAATAGTTGATGCCTTAAGGGGTTGTTTATGGTTATGAAGGTTTCTGCTTTTTAGAAAGTCAGTGAATTTTTCAAAAGAGTATCTGACCATTCTTTTGTCCTTCTTATCATAATTTGAAAGGAAGCTTTGGTAGTACTCAATAAAGTCAACTTTCTTTTTATGGTCGGGCAGGTACTCTATCCCTTTGGCAACCAAATCAATTTCTCTGTGGCTTCTAATGAGATTAGCCATCTTTTCCTTTTCCTTTTTCTTTTCTGGGCTGTCGTGTTTAGAAATAGTCAATGGCAAAAACTCATATTTCCTATGCCCATTCTGATAGATGTCTAGGTATAGACTTATACCTCCACTCTTTAGTTTTCTTTTTCTTAGCTTAATACTCATGAGTAACAAATGAGTAACAAATATAAGTAAACTATAGGATAATGAAAGTCAAATAAAAGATTGTAACTATCTTAAAATCAATGTTATATTTGTTTATGATTGGATGACCATTGACCTTAACAGTACCCGCCTCTGGTACAGAAGCCTTCCCGTTTAATCGGGAGGGTTTTTTGTTTTTAAGCCCTTTCAACTAAAGAATTACAACAAAGAAGCCCCGACTTATCGGGGCTTCTTTGTTAAATAGCGGTGAATTCGAATGGACTTGTTTATTCTGATTTTTCAGGAGCTTGCATCAACTCTCTTTCATAATAGACCGATTCGAAATTTTCAGGCGCATCAACATTTTTACAATAATAAACCCGATGCACGTATCGTCTGATGACTTAACTTTCATAATTTCGCGTCATGGATTTCGCAAAATTCTACGGAAATATTCGCGAGTGGTTGAATGAGCATTTAGAGTGGATTTCCATTTCTATCGTTGTAATACTCATTTACTTAATTAGTAGGAAGATTATTAAGCGCCTAGTTCATAGGCATGGCACTAAACATGATTTCGATAAATCAAGAATGCTTTACATCTCTAAGATTACGGGCTTAGCGAATAGTATAGTATTTGGAATTTTGTTAGGGTTTGTTTGGGAGATTTCTCTATCAGGTTTGTCTCTCTATTTTGCTAGTATTTTCACTGTTGTAGGTGTCGCACTCTTTGCACACTGGTCTATTCTGAGCAACCTGACGGCTTCTGTGGTCTTATTCTTTTTCTTCCCTTATCGCATAGGCTCACATATCCGAATTCAGGATGGAGATAACTCGATTGAAGGTTTGATTTTGGACATTAAGATGTTCTATATAGAAATCGAATTAGAGGATGGTCAGATTGCATCCTACCCAAATAATTTAGCTATCCAAAAGCCTTCTTTACAGAGGAAAGAAAAAGGTTAAATCCACTTTTTCCTTCTGAAATAGAAGAGCATTCCTAGCGCTACAGTAATTAATACTCCCCAAAAAATTGGGTAGGCGTAATGGTATTGTAGTTCTGGCAAATACTCGAAGTTGGTGCCGTAAATTCCCGCGACAAAGGTGAGCGGAATAAATACTACTGAGAAGATGGTCAGCACCTTCATGACGTCATTTAATCGATTTGAAACGGTGGTTTGATAAATATTTAATTGGTCTGAGAGAATGTCACTATAGGTCTCAACAGATTCAGCCGATAGGCTAGCGAGGCCTTCCAGATCTTTTAAGAAAGGCAGTGTGGTTTTATGTATCAAGGTAGAGTCACTTTTGCTAAAGTGAATACAGGCTTCTCTTGCGGGACGAATTACCTTTCGCAAGTAGCTCATCTCCCTTTTATAATCTGTTATTTTTTGGAGTAAGTCACCTTCTGCTTTCCCAAGGATTCTTCCTTCTAATACCTCGATCTTATCTCCAAACCGTTCTACAATATGAATATAATGATCAACGACCGTGTCTAGCATTACATAGCAAAGATAGTCTACTCCTCGATCTCTGATCTTTGCGCCTTCTTTTCTAATACGATCTCTAATCGGATCGAATACATCACCTAATTGCTCTTGAAAAGAAAGGATGTAATTTTTACCCACCACAAAGGTCAGCTGTTCTGAATCTACATAATCACGTTCTCGATCATACTTAAGCATCTTTACGGCTAAGAAGAAATAGTCGTCATAGTCAGTAAAAGAAGGTCGTTGTCCAGTGTTCAAAACATCTTCTATGAGTAGGTTGTGCAAGTCAAAATAACTACCTATTTCAGCAATGAGCGCTTCCTCATGTAGGCCACAAACGTTAACCCAAGAGACTGTAGGAGTCTCGTTGAGCCCTGATAAATGACTAGCTTCACTGACAAACTCTTCTCTTATTTCCTTATTCGTGTAGTCAATTATATGTATTGTGGTTTCGTCCGTGCGCTTTTTACCCACAAAGACAGCCGCCCCAGGGGCTGTGCCTAATTTTTGAGACCTATCTTTTAAGAACCTAGCCATTGATAGTGTTGATCTGGTTTAATCACATTTCTTGAATATAATCATTACTCACTTTTAGTTTCAGTGATCTCTTGATTATCCTTATTTAAATTGGAAGACAGCTTAATCCAAAAGGGACTTAGAAGTAATGTCAGAGATATTACTGAAATGGTAACTTGGTATGCGTAGTCGGTAATGATACCGCTTCCAAAAGCCAAAGCACCAAGTACAAAGCTGAACTCACCTATCTGAGAGAGCAATGCGCCAAGGTAAAAACTCTCGCCCCAAGGCACTTTAAACATGCGAGCAGTTAGGGCAGTGATGAGATTGTTAGTGACAAATACAACACCTACCAAAAGCGAGATCAATCCTATATTATCCGAAATGAATTGTAGGTCGATCAGCAAACCAATAGAAATAAAGAACAGTGCAAGAAAAATTACTTTTAGCGGATAAAGGCTATGATGAAACCATTGTGTGGTTTTTGATGACGCGACCAACATTCCTGCTACAAAAGCTCCAAGTGCTGTGGATAGTCCAAAAAACCCTGTAATAGCAGCAAAGCCAAAACATAGGCCAAAGGCAAAGAAGACCTGGATCTCATGGTCATGCTTTAATAGCTTGTGGAAGGGTAATTTGATTTCTTTTTTGTGATAGAGCCATATCGCAAAACTTATGATGAGTACTGCACCTACTAGTTGTAAGACCACATCTTGAGGATTTACTGGTTCACCAGACATATAACCTAGGATAATCATCATGGGTACAATGAGTACGTCTTGTACTAGCAAAATGCCTAGTGCGTTTTGGCCGACTCTGGTTTCCATTTCATTACGTTCTTCCAAAATGCGTAACACAACGGCCGTGCTACTTAGGCTGATTACAAAACCTAAGGTGACGATTCTTGCTAGTGGCCAGTCGAGAAAATAGCCAATGATCCATATGGCAAGAACACTGGCGGCTATCTGTATAAGAGTACCCGTCAATGAAAATTTCCAATTGGAAATAAGTTTGGGCAAGGAGATTTCCATACCAATGAAAAAGAGCAGAAGTACTAGTCCTAGTGAACCTAATTGTTCGATGAGGGCACTGTCATCTATCCATCCAGTTACAGAAGGGCCAAGAATAATCCCTGTAATAATATATATGATAACATGAGGCTGCTTGATGAGCCGAAGTAAAAAGCCAATTCCCACTACACCTAGTGAGATAATGACAAATTTCATTAAGAAAGGATTACTTTCTGTAGTCGCTAGTAGGCTAGTAATGTGCGCTTCGATGGTTCAATTTAGTATTTCTTTTTTGAGTTAGGTACTCAAATGAAGGGTCAATTGGCCACTTTATTTTTTCAATACACATTCAACAGAAGGGCTTACAAATTTTTGGTTTTTTAGGGCTACATAGAAGCTTAGACAAGCGGCTATAATTGAATATCTCTTTACCATCTAATTGAGAAGTGGAATGGTGGTTAAGCATGGATCCAAAAGTGTATTTGTCAATGTTAGCATACTTATTGTCATTCCTAAAGTCAATTCCATTAAACCTTGGAAGTCTGAATCGTTTGAGTTTTGTTAGTGCCCATGTAATTTCTATAGAGGAAGATTTTGTAACTTAAATATTCTTCGTAAAAAGGAGATCTATTTGGATAAGTAAGGCATGAAAGAGACCAGTAGTCAAGTCATTCACGATAAGGTAATCGTACAAAGGGCTTTTTACAAAACGGGAAAAACAAAATCTATTTCAGACAGGAGAGGACTCCTTAAGAAGTTAAGGGCAGTGATTTTGGCCAATGAGTCAGCGATTACTGATGCATTGTATTCAGACCTGCGTAAATCTTCAAAGGAGGCTTTTATTACGGAGATCGGTTTAGTGATTAAAGAAATCGATCTGCACATTAAGCATTTAGGTAGATGGTCTAAAACCAAAAGGGTGAGAACGCCCGTATATCTTCTACCATCATCAAGTTACTTAAGGCATGAACCCTTAGGCTCGGTTTTGATCGTTGCCCCATGGAATTATCCTTTTCAATTGATCATGACACCACTTGTGGGCGCAATTTCAGCAGGTAATTGTGTGATGCTGAAACCCTCAGAATTTTCCGGGCATATCAATGCCGTAATGGATGAGCTTCTTCAAGAAGTTTTTGAAGCAGGACATGTAACCATGGTGCATGGAGGCAAGGAGACAAATCAGTCGCTTTTTGCAGAAAAATTTGATCTGATCTTCTTCACGGGTAGTACAATGCTTGGAAAAATAGTGATGAAGGCAGCAGCAGAGCATTTAACGCCTGTAGTGCTCGAACTTGGTGGAAAAAGCCCTTGTATTGTCGATAAAAGTGCAGATCTCGATGTAGCTGCTCGGAAAATTGCTTGGGGGAAAACAGTGAACTTAGGTCAAACATGTATTGCACCAGATTATTTACTTGTTCATGCAAGTATTAAAGAAGAGTTAAGCGCAAAGATCATTGAATATTGGAAGCAATTCTATGGTGAAGACCCACAGAAAAGTGACTTTTTGCCACGTATGATTACCGAAGCGGCCTTTGATCGAGTATCAGGGTATTTAACTCAGGGGCATGTGATCCATGGGGGAAAAACTGATCGCAGCGATAAGTACATTAGCCCAACTTTGATGGATGATGTTGACATGATTGGAGGAATCATGGAGGATGAAATCTTTGGCCCAATTTTACCAATGATTACTTATGATAGCCTAGAAGAGGCAATAGACCTTGTCAATTCAAAAGCGAAGCCACTGGCCTACTACTATTTTGGAAAAAGCGCCAATGCACAGAAGTTTTTGGAGGAGAATACATCAGGTGGCGTTTGTATTAACGACACGTTAATACATATTTCAAACCATGCATTGCCTTTTGGAGGGGTAGGAACAAGTGGAGTTGGTCGTTATCACGGTAAGTACAGCTTTGAGGCCTTCTCGAATGCTCGGGCTATTATGAAATCTCCTACATGGATGGATGTGCCTTTTAAGTACCCTCCTTTCAAATATTTCTTCATAGTCAAGAAGATACTTTCTTAGTACGTTTTCGCTGGTATTTTATTCCTTGGGATAAGCAATGCTTGGGATATTCCATTATATTGTAGTGTTGATTTTAACACGCATTTATGGAGTTTTTAGGAGTGCCTCTTTTTGATAATGACATCTACAAAATGGTTTTTCGGTTTGCACTGAATTTCTTTTTCATCAGTGTGATCATTAGAGGATTGTATTATAAACATGCCCGTAGAACGGAGTTTGTATTTACCTTCTATATGGTAAGCATTGTCATATTCTTTCTATGTTTTACGCTTCAGAATTTCACACTTGACTTAGGAATGGCGCTAGGGCTCTTTGCTATTTTTGGAATTATTCGGTATCGGACTTTAACGATAGATATCAAGGAAATGACCTACCTCTTTGTTGTGATTGGGGTCTCTGTAATCAATGCTTTGGCGAATAAGAACATGAGTTATGCCGAAGTCTTTACTTCAAATATTGCCATTGTAGGAGCGATATATATCATTGAAAAATACGTGTTGTCGAAAGCCAGAGTGGAGCAACGTAGTGTTACTTACAATCACTTAGAAAATGTAAAGCCCGAGAACTACCATCAACTGGTAACAGATCTGAAAGATAAGACAGGGCTTGATATCACTGAAGTTTCTGTGCTAAAAACAGATTTGGCCAATGGTATTTGTACCTTGAATATTTTCTACCGCGTTCCGTCTAGGCGATGAAGCTCCAAACTGCCCTCATATTCTTACTCTTTTGCGCTTTGACTAGTTCACTGGCTGGTCAAACCAATAATCGAGTGACGGATACAGAAGTCTGGTTAAAAACGGGCGCTAAAATCGATCTGTTTGAAAGATGGGAATTGGGAGTGGAGGAACAAATTCGCTTTGATGATGATGTCAATGCGTTAAAAAACTTCCATACGGAGATGGAATTGACTTTTAAGCCTACTGACAACTTAAGTCTTCACGTGGTATCTCGATATATTACTCGAAATGATAATCGTGGCGCTATACAAGGCTTTGAAGATCTTTTTCGATATCAATTTGGCGTCAGTTATAAGCATGCCCTTGGAGACTTAAGGCTAAAGTATCGAGCACTTTATCAGCATAGAAATGAAATCGGTATTTCTGAAAGTCAGGGTAATATCCCTGAAAAATTTCTTCGGTTAAGAACAAGTGCCACTTACAAAATCAAAAACTGGAAGTATGACCCCGAATTTCGTGTAGAATATTTTAATGCACTTAATGATGAGGTTGGCACTAACAATCAATTTAGGCTTGGCATTGGTACCGAACGAGACTATAAGGAGTTTGGAGAATTAGGGTTCTTCTATCTATTCGAAAGCTCGTTGGGGCTGAACATCAAAGAGCTCACCCATATTTTTTCTTTCAAATACACTTACTCTTTTTAAGCTACCAAGCTTGAATTTCCGAGTCCATCCAAGTGGCGCGCTGTTGAATCCAGTTCTTTACATAATCAACTTCTTCTTCAAAGCTATTACCCACGAAGCTGTTAAACGGAAGGGCAAAACCGATTACCGGCCATTGCGTGAAATTTCGGTCAATTGCACCGTTGGCATCTAAATAGGTAATCCAATTATCGATTTTGCTATCGATAGTAGTTTGACTCAGTTGAGTACTTCTTAAGGCCGTCCATCTGGTTTTGACGGTTGCTCTGAATCTTGGATCGGCCAAGAGTTTCTCCCACCAAAAATGCACCAACCAAAGGTCATTTGGGTTTCTATCATTGAATTCATAAATCCATTCATTAGTGGCGCTTCGACCGTCATTACCAAAGGCAATATTGAAATCCCAAGCAGGTCCCATGGCCAATTTATTATTCTGATACTTGTGGAGGTAGGTACTCAATCTGTACGCATCTGGATTTGCGCTCAACTCATTCAAAATAAAAAAGTCTACAAAACTGTTGACGTCAATATAGTTCTCATAGTCTCTAGTTGCACCTGAAAAATCTTCCGCAACTAAAGCATCTTCAAAGTCACGGATATATTGTTGGATATAGTCTTTCTGGGCAGAATTGATAGCGTCTGCTCTTGGATATTCATACAGAAAGTAAGTCTCAGTTCCCCTCTTATTTCCGAAAGCGTCAAAAGCATGAACATTCTCATTCGGACTATAGTCAGATCTAAAGCCGAGCTCTTCGGTATAGGTGGCAGCGCCTGGCGTATCCCCACTCGTTTTATCAATTTTCAGTAAGTAACCACCGGTCAATTCTACGCCAGAGGTCACAGTTTGATCCATTGGCTCGATATCAAGGCGATCTCCATCACGCTTGACTTTTTCCATGAAGACATAAACGCCCGCATACTCCCCATTGATATTAAGCTCTATCAGTTGTGTTTTTGAGGCCCATCGACCAATGTCGTTGGACAGATCATGTAGCAAAACATTTCTCAGCAATGTCTTATCACTATAAGGGCCATGTAATACCCAATCTTCCTCTTTGCCGAAATCCAATATTTCTAAAGAGACATCTTCACCATTTTGGTCCCAGAACTCAATTCCATAGGGTGCTTTGGGAAAACTTCGTGATGTCGAGCCACGGAGCTCTATTCCGATTGGGTTTGAAAAAACCAATTGCTGATTTACAAAGACCTGAAGGCTGCCACTTACTTTAGGCTCATCGGGAATGGTATTTCCATTGGAGTTGATGACAAAGAATGGAATTTCGCTACCCTCTGGAATTTCAATGCTTGGATCGATTGGTGGAACACCGCTCCCGTTATCATCTTTACAGGAAGAGAGGACTATTGTCAACAGCAATAACAAGGCTAGTGTAATTCTGGTGGTCCTCATATTCTGTTCCATTGTGCGTGACATTGATCTTTATAACGACTGAAAATCAGCAAAAGTTATACTGAACGTGTGCCTAATTTGCGTTAAAGATAAAGAAAGCCTTGAAATTGTAACCATGAAATATCTCTTTTGATCTAAGGCTTATCTTTTGAACTCAAGTATATTTGAGTCCCAACGCAAAATGACATGAGAAAAAGAATAATCGCAGGAAACTGGAAAATGAATAAAACAATGGAAGATGGGCTAGCACTTGCTTCTAAAGTCACCAACATGGCAGTAGATGAAGTCTCTTCTGACGTGACGATGGTGATGTGCACTCCCGCCATTCATTTATCGCCAGTGGCTTCAATCACCAAGGATGTTACCAATGTTTCGGTTGGTGCTCAAAATATGAGTGAGCATGAGTCAGGCGCGTACACTGGCGATCTTGCTGCTGATATGATTGTCTCAACAGGGGCCTCATTCGTGATTATTGGTCATAGTGAGAGAAGAGAGTATCACTTTGAGACGAACCAGCAATTGGCGGATCGTGTGAAATTGGCAGTTACAAAAGGTTTAACGCCTCTCTTTTGTTGTGGCGAGTCACTCGATACGCGTGAAGCAAATGACCATGTGAATTATGTAAATACTCAGTTGAAAGAAAGTCTTTTTGACCTTTCGGCAGAAGACATGAAGAAGGTTGTGATCGCTTATGAACCAATTTGGGCGATTGGTACAGGTGTAACCGCTAGCTCTGACCAAGCACAAGAAATGCACTTAAGTATCAGAAATTCATTAGCGGGTCAGTTTGGCCAAGAAGTAGCTAACGAGATTTCTATATTATATGGCGGCAGTATGAAGCCATCAAACGCTCAAGAACTATTGGCACAACCAGATGTTGATGGCGGTTTGATTGGCGGTGCTTCTTTGAAAGCGCGTGACTTCGTTGATATTGCTAAATCCTACTAATGGATTTTATCCAAATAAATGTTCATTGTGACCCTCCATTTAGGGATATTCTGACAGCCGAAATGGGCTACTTAGCGTATGATTCTTTTGTGGAAACCGAAGTGGGATTTGAAGCCTACATTTCGGAGGATAAGTTTAGCCACCCTGGTTTGCAGAGCCTATTCAACGACTACAGAAAGCAAACTAGGATTTGGTATGAACTCAAGAAGATTCCTAAAGTGAATTGGAATGAGGAGTGGGAGAAGAACTACAACCCTATTCTAGTTGATGATAAAATTTATGTTAGGGCAACTTTTCATGAGGCAAAACCAACGTATCCTTATGAGATTATCATTACCCCGAAGATGTCTTTTGGCACTGGCCACCACGAGACGACTCATCAACTGCTAGCGCTTCAGCTAGAGGTAGATCATAAGGAAAAAAAGGTCTTAGACGTTGGTTCAGGCACTGGGATTTTAGCGATTATGGCAGCCAAGTTAGGAGCTAGTTCTGTTGCCGCTACGGATATAGACGATTGGTGTGTCGAGAATTCATTAGAAAACTTTGCACTCAATGCTGTAGAACCAGCGTTTGTTGAGAAAGGGGTCATTAGGACTTTAGGACTAAAAGATCAATATGATATCATCATTGCAAACATTAACACAAATGTGTTGCTTGACGAGATCGCTGTGTATGCAACTTTATTAGTCGATCAGGGGTATTTGTTTTTAAGTGGGTTCTATGAAACGGACTTGCCTCAGATTTTGGAAATGACAACTAAACACAACTTGAAAGAAGTCAAGCACACCACCCGTAAAAACTGGGTTGGTTTGATACTTCAGAAAGTCTGATAAGTTTCGACTAATCTGACGAAATCTTCGTTCATTTAATAGGTCAATACAGACAACAATACTTTATGATCACGGGTCAAAGAGTAATTATATCATTCCTTTCACTGGTTATGCTGTGTACAATTTTACGTGCACAGGATATCCCTCTTGACTCCATTCCAATCTCTGCAGACGTTGAAGCCATCATCACAACTGATGATCCTTCCAGCTTTCCTCCACAGTATGCATTCTTTATAGAAAATTATCAGGGCAATGGCTTCTCTACTCCTGTCAAGAGAGACTTATTGATCAGTTTATCAAAGCTGGATAGTTTGAATATTCGACTTCGCTATGACCTGAGAGAGTTTTTAGAGATCCTTCAGCTGGCCAAGGAAAAGCGTGATTTCGATGCTGCTGCTATGAAGAAGTTGACCTATGCCATGCGAAAAGCAACCGAGCAATATGATCGAATAGAGATTCAGAATTATATAAAAGCGCTCCATACGTTTATGGCTGAAAACGCCATTTATAAAGATCGATACCAGTCAATTTCAGTTCAAAATGGTACTTATGAAATACTATTTAATGAAGAAAATTACGGTCAAGAAGAGGTAATTGTGTATACCCCAGCAAAGTCCGTTTCTGTTGAAGAGCTAAAGGCACGGGCACGTGGCGAATATGTCGAGCCAGAAGCACCACCTACTGATAAAATGAATGATGCACTACCGGAGATGTATCCAGAAATGGGGGCGGTTATTTATATAAAAAGGGGAGACCTGGTCTTTGCGAGTAGTCAAGATACTTTCCAAATCACCGGAATTGAGGGCTATTTTCTCTTAGATCAAAAGATGTTTAGAGGGCAAGATGGAATGGTAGATTGGTCAAATTTTGATTTGGCACCAAACGAAATGAAGGCTCGCCTCAGTAATTACGAATTTGGTATTAATCAACGCGAGTTTAAGTTCGAAAATGTACTCTTCAGTCAACCAGATAAGATTGATGAGCCTGTATCAGGGGAGCTTAGTTTGAATATTAGGCCTTCAAGAAACGAGCGAGGTACCTACCCAAGATTTACTTCCTATACTGCCGATACACCTGTTAAAGGACTAGGTTCTGCTAAACTTACGTTTACAGGCGGCATAACCTATGAGGGCACTAATTTTTATTCTCGATCTGCTTATGAAGAGACTTCGACAGTAGAAGGTAGACTAGACGGTGAGATCGGGTTCAGGTCCAGAAGTAAGGATTTTGTCTTTAATGCAGAAGACTCGATTTTGACTTCTAAAGATGCCGAGTTAACGATCTATCATCAAGGCGACTCCATTTTTCATCCAGCCATTGGGTTTTCTTATGACTACAAAGCGGATTTGATGGAAGTAGAAACGAGTGTGCCTGGTTATAAAACTACTCCTTTCAGGTCGTCATTTTACAATGTAGATATCTCAGGAGATATGCTGACATGGGATTTAAATGCCGACTCACTGGACATTGCAATTAATTCTGCGAGAGCTGATGTACCCTTGATGATAGAGTCAAAGGACTTCTACAGTAATGAGAAGTTTCAAGACATGGCCCAAATTTTCAGCTTCCATCCGCTGATTATGGCAGTAAATATGTCTAAGAATTATGGAGGGACTTTTTATACCAGCCAGATGGCAAGAGACAAAAACCTTGATGAGGGTTTGGTGAAGAAAACCATGGAATTACTCATGGCGCGCGGTATGGTCAAATATGATCGAACTAGTGGTTTGGTTGAGGTTCTGGAGAAAGGTTTTCACTATGAGGAATCTGGCAGCAAAAACCCTTACTATGACGATATTTTGATCCCATCGATCATTGGGAATGCACCCAACGCTACGCTGAACTTCAAAGATTCTGTCCTGACGGTTAGAGGGGTTCAACGCTTTTTGGTGAGTGATTCTTTGGACGTGGTGATTGCCCCTCGAGATGGTGAAATCAAAATCCTAAAGAATAGAGATGTCGAATTTAATGGGTCCCTAGATGCAGGAAACTTCCAATTCAACGGCTCTGGTTTCAAATTCAAGTATGACAGCTTCTATGTCGACATGAAAAAGATCGATTTTATTAAACTTCAGATTGAAGTATCTAGGGGAAAGCGCGAAGCCTTGAGCAATCAATTGGTAAGTACCTCAGGAAAGATTAAAATCAATAAATTTGATAATAAGACCGGTTTAAAGTCACTTCCGGAGTATCCCATCTTTACCTCATTTGAAAGTGCCAATGTCTATTTCGGTGGAGACGATATATTGAAAGGGGCCTATGATAGTACTGTTTATTTTGATATTCCACCTTTTGAGATTGATAGTGTAGCAAATGAAGATCCTTCCAAATATGAGTTTAAAGGGGTATTCTCTACTGGAGACATCCTACCTGATTTCAAAGAAGGGCTGAGGCTTATGCAAGACAAGAGCTTCGGTTTTGCTCATGCTATTCCAGATAGTGGCTATAACCTATATGAGACTGGCGGACGCTTGTTTGGTGAGTTAAGGCTTGATAAAAAAGGAATTACATCACCTGGCCAAATAGAGTACCTCACCGGAAGTTTTGATGTCGAGTTATCTACGCTTTTTCTAGATTCATTGGTGACTCCTAGGGGCATTAAAGCTACGTTGCAAGAAGGTTTTGTAGATACAGTGTCTTATCCTTCAATGCAAGCAGAGGCTTATAGCATGAGCTGGTTGGCCAGGCGGGATAGCATGGTAATGACTAACCTAGACCGGAATAAACCGTTTCAGCTTTTTGATAAAAGAGCTCAGTTTAAAGGAGAAATGACGTTGAGGAAGGGCGGTCTTTTTGGAGCTGGTGAAATGAATATTGAAGGGGCCAAATTGATGTCAGACTCTATCGCTTTTAAGAGCCAATCTTTTGAAGCCAGTCACTCAACTTTGACGCTTGCAGCACCAAATTCTAGAAAACCAATACTTAGCACTGACAACGCGAGAATTGATTTTGATGTTGCGAATGACATAGCCGCAATAAGTCCTGAAATTGTAGGGTCAGCCTCTTTAGAGTTTCCTTTTGCACAATTTAAAACCTCTATTCCATCAGCTATTTGGGATGTGAAAGCTAAGATGGTAACAATGAGTAAACCAGATGATATTCCTATTGAACAGTCGTTCTTTTACTCCACCAATAAGCGTCTCGATTCATTGGCTTTTAATGGAACGGATGGCTTTTATGACATTGAAAAGAAAGAACTGAATGTGAAGGGCATTCCCTTTATCAAAGTAGCAGACGCTAAGATTACACCAGAGGGTAGTGAATTAACTATCCTAGAAAACTCAAGAATTGAGAAGCTTCAAAATGCGGTTATCATTATTGATACCGCTAATTCATATCATAGGCTTTACAATGCCGAAATTGAGATTCTTTCTAGAACAAGTTTTAGAGGTAGAGGTACCTACGAATTGATCAATGCCGTTCAGGATACTTTCTCTATCGAATTCGATCAGTTTCGATTTGTTAAAAGCGATGAGATTAATGGCCCACATACCATGTCGAGTGGCGTAGTAAATGCTGCCAGTAATATTCGAATCTCCCCTGGCTTTATCTATCAAGGAGAAGTTACCATGTATGCGTATAAGAAGGCACTGGAATTGAAAGGATCTGTAAAACTTGAATTAGGAAAAATCAAAGAACGTAATATTTGGATTGAGTATGCCTCTAACGATGACATTCAAGAAGTGGTCATTCCGTTCGATCAAGCATTAACCAGCGATGGTTTTCCCTTGAATGCTGGGATTCATTTCGACTTGAGACGGACCCCTTACATGTCATTTATTACAGAAAAGAGAGATCCTGCGGATGATGACTTCTTTGTTCCACGAGGAGGGAACCTGTTCTATGACGCTGAAGAAGAAGCCTACAAAATCGAAAACGCTCAGAAATCTCAAAGCCCTGATGTTTATCTCGCAGGAAGTATGTTCTCTTACAATGAGTTCACACAAAACGTAAGTTTTGAAGGGAAGTTGAATTTCCTTTCAGGAGAAAGAGCTAATAATATTCAAGCAGCCGGTAAAGGCTTCGGCAACCTTGATTCCGCAAATTATGAACTTGATGCCACCTTGGTGATGTCCTTTGGTCTCCCCGTTGAAGGGCTAGCCGCTATGGGTCAAAACCTGAAGGAAATGGGAGAACAGTTGGGTGTTCCTAGGGCTCATCAAGACAGATCCGATATGATCTATCGTGTGGCGGAATTTATTGGAAACGATGCTACTACTGCTTGGGATAGAAGTTATGAAACTGTACCAGTTCCACTGGCTGCCGCTACTGAAACCGGTGAATTGATTAAAGACTTGGTGATCTCAAAGGTTCACTTGAAATGGTCGAAGCAAAGCAAGGCCTTCTATAGCGTAGGAAAAATTGGAGTTTCGAATGTCTCTAACATCGACTTGAATATGGAGTTGGACGGATTTGTCGAAATCAGAAAAACTCCTGAAGGTGATATAATCACAGTGCTTCTAGAGATGACAGATGGCACTTGGTATCATTTTACTTATGATGGCTTTAGCTTTGGATCCTTTTCATCGAATGAAATGTATAATGCCACGGTAATGAACAGCAATAATGGTAAAACTAAAATCGGGGCCTTTAAAGTATTCATGACTACCATAGAGGAGATTACGCGATGGGGTGCCGACTTCAAGAAACTCTATTATGGTATTGACGAACCTTATCGACTGGTGATGGCTGGTGATTCCGACCAGTCACTCAAGAAAAAGACCACTATCGAAGGAGATGGTTTCTGATAAATAGTAGGACACCTTAATTCGCTGTACTAATCACTTCTTTCCGTAAATGAGATTCTCCCTGTTGAACTCTGCATTTTGAAGCAATTAAATTAAATTGCTGGAAATAGAAATGCATGAGCGCCATTAACGATTATATCGAATCTAACAAAGACCGTTTTTTGAATGAACTGATTGATTTATTGAGGATACCCTCGGTAAGCGCAGATAGTAAATTCAAAGGGGATGTGCGAAAGGCGGCCAATTTTATCAAAGAAAAACTAACGTCTGCAGGCGCAGATAACGTTGAGATTTGTGAAACACCCGGTCACCCTATAGTCTATGGTGAAAAGATGGTCAGCGCATCGGCACCAACTGTTTTGGTTTATGGACATTATGATGTTCAGCCAGCCGATCCATATGAGCTTTGGGACTCTCCTCCATTTGAGCCAGTGATTAAAAAAACAGCGCTTCATCCTGAAGGCGCCATATTCGCGAGAGGTGCATGTGACGATAAAGGCCAAATGTACATGCACATCAAAGCCTTCGAAGCCATGATGGAAACGAGCACGCTAAGCTGCAACGTAAAGTTCATCATTGAGGGAGAAGAAGAAGTGGGTTCGGATAACCTCGAAGCATTCTTAGAAAACAACAAAGAAAAACTGAAAGCCGATGTCGTATTAGTTTCCGATACTGGTATCATCGCTAACGATGTCCCTTCTATTACGGTCGGCCTTAGAGGCTTGAGTTATGTAGAAGTAGAAGTGACAGGTCCGAACAGAGATTTGCACTCTGGACTATATGGCGGTGCAGTACCTAACCCCATCAATATTTTAGCAGAAATGATCGCTTCTTTGAAGGATGACGATCAGCGAATCAATATTCTGGGATTCTACAATGACGTGGTTGAATTGACTGCTGTCGAGCGTGCCGCTATGGCAAGAGCACCATTTAACTTAGTAGAGTTCAAGAGCTCTATTGGCTTGAGTGATATTGAAGGAGAGGCTGGTTATAGCTCTATGGAACGTACTGCGATCCGCCCGACACTAGATGTCAATGGCATTTGGGGAGGTTATACTGGAGAAGGTGCTAAGACAGTAATTCCATCGAAAGCATACGCTAAAATATCCATGCGCTTAGTGCCCAACCAAGATCCAGGTAAAATCACAAAGCTCTTCGAAGAGCATTTTAAAAGTATCGCTCCGAAATCTGTCAGTATCAAAATAACGCCTCATCATGGAGGGCAACCGGCAGTAACACCTACTGATTCCCCCGCTTACTTGGCAGCATCCAAAGCAATGCAAACTACTTTTGGAAAAGAGCCCATTCCATATCGTGGAGGCGGTAGTATACCGATCGTTGCCTTGTTTGAACAGATACTGGATGCGAAGACAGTTTTGATGGGCTTTGGACTCGATTCAGATGCGATTCATTCACCAAATGAGCATTATGGTCTTTTCAACTATTACAAAGGGATTGAAACAATACCACTGTTCTATCAGAATTACGCAGCATCAGAGTAGGGTAAACTTCAGTGAAGCGTATTGAATCAAAACCGAATTGAATTCGTTCTGTAATGTGCCTATGAAAAAGTCATTTATATTCTTCGTTATCCTCTTTCTAAGTTTTCAAGTATCAGCGCAAATAAGAAAAACGACTGACTGGACTTTTGATGCCTCTAAAACTGAGGTAAAGGTTGGTGACGAGATTGATCTAATTTTTAAAGCTAAAATCATTGACGATTGGTACCTCTATTCGAGTGATATTGGCGATGATGTTGGCCCCCTACCTACAGAGGTTGTTTTTGAAGGGAATGACTCCTTTGAGGTTATGGGTGATCTAATCCCTATTAATGCTAAGAAAAAGTATGATAATATTTGGGAGGCAGATGTCACCTACTTTATAAAAAAGGGCGAATTCAGGCAGCGTATTAAGGTACTTAGCGCCAACCTGAATATTCAAGGTGAACTCGCTTTTCAAACTTGTACGGATTTGACGGGTCTTTGTATTCCAGGCTTTCAGGATATCGATTTTAGCTTTATCAAGGTTGTTTCTAATGGTGCCTCTGAAATGGAAACTGAAAATAAGGCGGCAGTTGATAACAAAGATTATAGCCAATTGCTAGAAGCTGAAGGTGGAGGCTCTCTTTGGGGATTCTTTATCGCAGCATTTCTTTTTGGCTTGGCGGCACTGCTTACGCCTTGTGTATTTCCAATGATACCGATGACCGTGGCATTCTTTACGAACAACTCACAATCAAGGTCTCAGGCCAAAGTCAAAGCATTGACCTATGGTGTTTCTATAATCGCCATTTATATATTGATTGGGCTGATCTTTACAAGTTTCTTCGGGGTTGGTCTAGCCAATGATTTGGCGACTGGTGCGGTGGCCAACATCATATTCTTTTTGGTCTTCATCATATTTGCCATTTCTTTCTTTGGCTATTTCGAGATAAACTTACCTACAGGCTTCATTAATAAAATGGATAAGAAGGCCGAAAAAGGAGGCATTTTAGGAGTGTTCTTCATGGCCTTTACCTTAGTACTTGTTTCATTTTCATGTACAGGGCCGATTGTCGGAACAGTATTAATTCAGTCCTTCCAAGGTGAAGTCATTAAGCCCGTAGTTGGCATGTTAGGATTCTCTTCGGCATTTGCCATTCCATTTACACTCTTCGCATTCTTTCCGGGGATGCTAAAAGACTTACCTAAGTCTGGTGGCTGGTTGAATTCTGTAAAAGTGGTGTTAGGTTTTATTGAAATAGGTCTCGGTTTTAAATTCTTGAGCGTAGCAGATCAGGCGTATCATTGGGGACTTTTAGATAGGGAAGTTTACATTGCGATTTGGTTCATATTGGCTATTCTTTTGGCACTCTATTTATTCGGAGTAATTAAGTTTCCACATGATAGTAAAGGAGGAAAAATCAAGCCATTGGCATTGATAGTAGCTGTTATTAGCATGGCATTCGCAGTATATCTGTTCCAAGGTTTTGGCAACGCTCCGTTGAACGCTTTGGCGGGTTACTTACCACCAGAAAAGTCAACAGATTTTTCTTTTCAACAAGCGTTGGGATTAGGAGAAGCAGAAGAGGAGTATGATGTTACGCCTGATGGCTTTAGAGGAGAGGTTAAGTATGCAGACTTTTTGGAGCTACCGCATGGTCTTAAAGGCTTCTTCGATTACGATCAAGCTTTGGCTTTCTCCAAAGAAGTAAATAAGCCATTGTTTATAGACTTCACAGGCCATGGTTGCGTAAACTGCCGTAAAATGGAACAGAATGTCTGGTCAGATCCTGCGGTGTTGAAGCGACTGAAAGAAGACTTTGTGATTGTGGCTATTTATGTAGATGATAAAACTGAGCTGCCTGAATCAGAGTGGTATACTTCCACATTCGATGGGAAAGTAAAAAAGACGATCGGTAAACAGAACTTTGATTTCCAGATTGTAAAATTCAACGGCAATGCGCAGCCTTATTACGTCTTATTAGACAATGATGAACAACCGCTTGTTGCACCAAAATCCTACGTTCCAAATGTAGATGGCTTTATTCAGTTTTTAGATGAGGCAAAGCAGGAATTCAAAAGGAGATAATCCACCAAAAAATGAGCGAAAAGCAGGAGACTTATACATTACCCGTCAAAGGAATGACCTGTGCCGCATGTGCCGTTAGTATTGAGAAAACCTTAAAAAAGCTGGAAGGTGTAGATTCGGCTCAAGTTAACTATGCCACTAATACAGTATTAGTAGCGCTTTCTGGAGGTGTTAAATTGCCGCAGCTAAAGAAGGCTGTTAAGAAATCTGGATATGATCTACTCTTAGATAAGACTGGAATTGACTCCAAAGATTCTGAGCTAAAAGGCTTAGAAAGGCATCTCTATTTGGCTTTGCCATTGACAGTTGTGATTGTTGTTTTGTCAATGTTCGTTGGGCCTTTTGAATACAAGAACTTCGTCCTCTTACTACTCACATTGCCAGTGCTATTTTGGTCTGGATTAAGGTTTTATAAGAGTGCTATTAGTCAATTGAGTAGGCTTAGTGTTAATATGGATACGTTGATTGCTACTGGAACTGGCGCAGCATTTCTGTTCAGTTTGGTAGTAACCTTATTCCCAACTTTGTTGACCGATCAAGGGCAAACGGCTCATGTCTACTATGAGTCTGCAGCAGTTATTGTCAGCTTTATTCTACTCGGAAAATATTTGGAAGAAAGGGCCAAGAGTAAAACTTCATCAGCTATTGAAAAGCTTTATAGCTTAAACGTGAATACCGTGACTCGCTTGACAAATGGTAATCAAGAGACGGTTAAAATTGAAGAAGTAGTCATTGGTGATTTGCTCCTAGTGAAAGCGGGTGACAGAATTCCAGTTGACGGTGTGCTAGTCGAAGGAGAATCAACCATAGACGAGAGTATGCTTTCGGGAGAAGCCATGCCTGTGGAAAAATTAGTAGGTGATTTTGTCAAAGCAGGAACAGTTAATTTAAGAAGTAGCCTTCAGGTAAGAGCTGAAAAGCTTGGTGCTGCAACGGTGCTGGGTCAAATTATAAAAATGGTTTCTGAAGCCATGGGTTCAAAGGCACCAGCACAAAAACTTGCAGATAAGATTGCGAGTGTCTTTGTACCAATCGTATTGGCTTTGGCTTTGACCACTTTTTGTACCTGGTACTTTTTGGTGCCAGACGCATCGCTGACACTTGCCTTCGTAAATACTTTCAACGTCTTGATCATTGCTTGCCCATGTGCCTTAGGCTTGGCAATACCTACAGCCTTAATGGTTGGAATTGGCAAGGCTGCTTCAAAGGGTATTCTCATTAAGAATGCGATTGGCCTAGAGAAAGCGAAACAGATTAAGAAACTCTTCTTAGATAAAACAGGGACCATATCGAAGGGTAAACTAGAAGTTACTGATTCGAAATTATTCTTTCCAGATGATGAAAAGCTAGAATTGCTCAGTATTCTAAATGGCTTAGAATCGAGTTCGAGTCATCCCATTGCCAGTGCCATTGTAGATCATTTGAATCAAGAGTATCGACTTTTCCCATTCCAGATTGCACAAGTTGATACGCTACCAGGTGTGGGGCTCTTTGCGAAAATTGAGGATGTGAGGTATGAGGTTTCTGGAATGGAGACATCTCGAATACAGAGGTTATCAAAAGAGCAAGTGAGCTTGGTCAAGTCTTTTCAAGAGAAAGGCCTCTCAATTGTGCTTTTCTGGAAGAATGAGGAGTTGAAAGGATGCTTCGGCTTAAAAGATACTTTGAAGAGTAATTCTCGGAACATCGTATCAGCACTTCAGCGTAAAGGTATTTCTATTGAAATCTTATCAGGAGATCATGAAGCGGCTGTGGCTAGTGTCGCCTATGAAGTCGGGATCGATGAGTACCGATCGGGACTTTTGCCTGCAGATAAAGCACGGATAATTGCTGAAGCCCAAAAATTGGGTGCCGTTGGCTTTGCAGGCGATGGCATTAATGATGCACCAGCTTTAGCAAAAGCTGATTTAAGCATTGCGATGAGTACAGGAACTGATATTGCCATTGAAAGTGCTGATGTGACTGTAATGGCTGGTGACTTAAGTAAAATAGGTGAACTAATTAGAATCTCTGGCCAAACAGTTCGCACAATGAATCAGAACCTTTTCTGGGCCTTTATTTACAATGTTATAGCCATACCAATTGCTGCTGGAGTATTAATTCCAGTCAATGGATTTATGCTAAACCCCATGATTGCTGGAGCCGCCATGGCCTTCTCTTCACTCAGCGTTGTCTTGAATAGTTTAAGGCTTAAAGCGGCCAAATAGAGACTTGGAAATTTATTTTGAACGATTTGCACCTGAAAAGTGTTATTTTTGCGTTTAAAGGCAAAAAATAGTTTATGAACAAACGCTTAGCCGCTCTTATTGCTGTCTGTCTGATCGCCATAGTTACAACGGTTTATTTCATTTCGAAACCGACCTTTCTTTTTGATGAGAATGAAGTCTTTCCAGACGAGTTTTCGGAAGTGGCGTTCGAAGATGCAGTACCTCTATTTAAGTTCGGTATTCCACTAGAGCTTTTCGATACTGAGGAAGGCAAAATTAAGCGTAACCAGACTTTTGCAGATATTCTCCTCCCATTTAATGTCACTAGACAGGATATCTTCACCATGGACAAGATTTCTAAGCAGGTGTTCAGCGTGAGAAACTTCATTCCTAAAAAGAGGTATACAATATTCTATAATACAGATTCTCTTGATAAGAAAGAGGCTGCATATTTTGTCTATGAGCCCAACGATTTAGAGTATGTTATTTATCAAATTCAAGATTCGCTCGCAGTTTTTCGCGAAGCTCGGAATGTAGAAATTGTTGAGCGTACGATGGCGGGTGTGATTTCAGAAACGCTTGATCATTCAATTCGGGCTGAAGGAGGCTCTGCTGCATTGGTTAGTGCGATGGCAGATGTGTTCGGGTGGCAGATCGACCCTAAAATGTTGAGAAAGGGAGATTGGTTTAAAATCATTTATGAAGACAGAATGGTTCAAGGACAATCGGTCGGTATTGGCAACATCATTGGGGCAGAGTTTAGTCATATGAATAACTCCTATATGGCATATAGCTATGATGACGGAGAGGGTATTGATTTCTTCGATGAGAACGGAGAAAGTGTGCAGAAAGCATTTTTACGTTACCCTGTTGAGTTTTCAAGAATTTCATCTCGCTATAATCCAAGTAGGTACTTGAAGATGTATGGTCGCAGACAAGCGCACCTAGGGACTGATTTTGCGGCAGGCAAGGGTACTCCAATTAAAGCAGCTGGTGATGGGGTTATCATTGCTAGAAGCTTTACTGCCCCAAATGGTAATTATGTTAAAATCAGACACAACGGCACGTATACCACGGGTTACTTGCACATGAGCAAGTTCGGAAAGTTTAAGAACGGCCAGCGCGTGAGAAAGGGCGACATCATTGGCTATGTAGGTAATACTGGATACACGACAGGTCCTCATCTTTGCTTTAGATTTTGGAAGCGAGGGAAGCAAGTGGACTTCCTAAAGGAGAAACTACCCGCTGAAAAACCACTTGCGACTGAAGAACTGCTCAAGTTTGAAGTGGCTATGGAATTAACCAACAAGAGACTGAATGATATTCCGAATACTTGGGCCGATGAAAGTATCTCGGCTAGTAAGGAATAGCATTAGTGAAAACAAATGCTAAAGCAGGGCACCCGTCCTACTTTTTTGTTATTTATTCAAACCAATGAGGCTGATCACCACCTTTCTACTGGCTATACTGAAGAAGGAGTCATGGACGGAAATTCGGACGCTCGTAGAGTTCATGAATGACTACCCTAATGCGATTGTTGAGCTCGTTGGACATACTGACGCCTATGGTACAGATAAGTATAACATAGACCTTTCAAGAAGGCGAGTACAAGCCGTGAAAAAGGGAGTAACTACTTTGGGGATAGACCCAGATCGACTCAGAATTAAATGGGTTGGAGAGGGTTCACCAATTGCTTCAAACAGAACGCGTGCGGGTCGGGCATTTAATAGAAGGGTAGAGTTTCAGATAATAGAGCTAGAGTAGTCTATTTGGTTTGACTAAGCTTATTACGCTTCACCAACTTCACGTACTGCGTGAGATATTTATTCTTGACCTCTTCTTTGATAAGGTCGTATTTCAATATTTTATTTATCACTAATTGCATAAGTTTTTCATTTCTATTGGATGGATAACGGGCGTAGGCCTCATTGATCATTTCCATCGCTTTTACATATTCTTTATCGGTATAGAGCCGAACTGATTCGTTAAAGTATTGTAGCCCTGACAACTCTGTTAAGGTTATCTTATTATAACCGTTCACTAAATTCCATTCTTCCGCACTTCCATCGCCTACTGTAATGAGTGTGCCTATATTACGTGGATCAAGGGCATCAAGTTCCGTTTTGGCTGTTAATTCTTGGTTTAGTTTCATCAGACCTTCATCGGGAAGTGTCGATTCCATCACCATTAACCTATCGTTAACAACCACCTGTATATAAACGTGATTGGTCAATTCAATGATGTCATAATTAAAACCGAAATGCTCAAGTATTAAGGCGTAAAGAGCTGTTCCAGTAAGACAGCCAAACTGACCAGTCTTGAGCGTTTCGTCCATCGTAGCCATTTTATCGTAGTCCACAAGACTGTTCTTATGCACTCTATAGAAAATAGTCCGAAGGAATAATGCATCACTTGTCTTACGCGATCGGACTCGCTCTAACTTGGTTATGATTTGATCAAACTTCTCAGAAAAAATTAGGCTATTAGCGTCTTCCGAAGTGAGTTTTTCATTTATAATAAACTGATTAATAGGGTGTTGAAAAATTTCTTTGACTGTAGGCTCTTGATCATACACTCGTCCCAGACATATACTAGATATGCTGCAAATAAGTAGTAATAATATGAGTCTTCTGCCTTTCATTAATCTCCTTGATAAACTTGTTTGTGCCTTCTATGTAAGGTTTTGATAAAACTAAGGTAACATTAAGGTAACATTAAAACAAATATTGTCACTCAAGCTCAGTTTTGTAGTCTTCAACACCAATGCCCTGCGTACGTAACATTGGGATAACATATAGTTTGTCCTTGTTTGAAAATCCATTTTTGCACTTATTGCGCTCTTATTAATCCCCATGAGTACAAAGGTTATTGCAAAGTCTATTCGAGATTACAGAAAGGTTCACAGGTATCTGGGGTTGACCATTTCCTTGTTATTGATTATTAGTGCAGTTACTGGGGTCCTTCTGGCTTGGAAAAAAGACATTGAGTTACTGCAGCCGCCAACTCAAAAGGGTCAGCAAACAGCTTATAATCAATATCAATCCGTTGAATCCTTGGCTGAAGTATCTGTTTTGGCAGTAGACTCCTTAGGTCTTAATGCGAGTAACATTGATAGAATTGAATACCGTCCGACTAAAGGCATAGCAAAGGTGATTTTTGATAAGGGCACTTGGGAGGTTCAAGTAGATGCTACTAATCTGGAATTACTCTCTGTGGCTAAGCGGCATTCTGATTGGATTGAAAGTTTGCATGATGGCTCCATAATTTCTGATTTTTTCAAATTGATCTCAATGAATTTCCTTGGTATTGGGCTATTGCTGTTGATTGCAACTGGCCTTTGGCTTTGGTGGGGACCAAAAAAAATACGGTCGCTGAAACAGAAAGGTTAATCTTAAATCTTGTTGAAGAATCCATTCTTAGATTCACTCACACTTTTTTATTGGCTATCTTCGTTTTTCATTAACACACCCTTCTTATGAAGAAATTTGGAAAGATATTCTTGGCATTTCTTGGCGTCCTGATCATTGCCATACTCTTAATCCCAGTCTTTTTTAAAGAAAGATCAAGGAACTAGTCATCAGTGAATTTGAGAAAAGCACAGAAGCTGAACTCTACTTTGGTGACGTCAGCTTAAGTCTGATTAAGAACTTTCCAGACTTTACGCTTAGCCTTTCGGACATGGGTATTACAGGGAAAGGTCTTTTTGAAGGTGATACATTAATGAGCGTAGGAAACCTGAGCGCTTCGATCGATCTGAATGAAGTACTCTTCGGTGAGACGATCAGTTTGAAATCGATTAGACTTGATAAACCGAGTTTCACAATCATCACACTAGCTGATGGAACAGCAAACTATGATATCGCAAAGGCTTCAGAAGAGGTTCCTGTTGAGATAACTGAAGAAGAAGGAGCAGCTGTAAGTTTTGGTATCCAATCCTTTAGTATTGAAGATGGTGACTTTGTGTATTATGATCAGTCCATCGCTTACTTCATGCAAATGGCGAATATTAATGTCGAAGGATCAGGAGATTTCGAGGCTGATATATTTGACCTAGTCAGCACGGGAACATTGGATTTGGTAGATATGAATTACGATGGCACCGACTATGTGACCAACAAATCGATCGATTTAGATGTGGTCCTCTCCATGGACCTGCCTAACTCTAAATACACATTCAAAGAGAACGAGATCCTTATTAATTCATTTCCACTTACTGTGGACGGATATTTTTCCCTGTTAGAAGATGGCTTTGGAATGGATTTAAAATTCAAAGCACCGAGGTCAGAGTTCAAGCAACTCTTATCACTCGTTCCGGGAGTATTCACCGAGTCTTTTGACGACTTGAAGTCAGATGGAACACTAAGCTTTTCTGGTAACGTTACGGGAGAATATAATGACAACAGTATGCCAGCTTTCGGTTTAAACTTAAAAGTAAACGATGGCCTTTTTCAGTACCCAGATCTGCCTGATGCCATTAAAAATGTGCAGATGAATCTCTCCGTTGAAAATAAAACTGGGGTGATAGAAGATACCCGCATTGACCTGAGTCAGCTTCATCTTGAAATGGGATCAAATCCTTTAGATGCCAAATTGGTGGTTGAGAATTTGAAAGACTTTCGGATGGATGCGAACGTAAAAGGAAAGCTAATTCTGGGTGAATTGATGAATTACTTTCCAATGGAAGGCTACGAATTGAGTGGAACACTAAATCTCGATACTAAAGCAAATGGTGTATATGATAGCATCAAGAACATTATCCCAAAATTAGACTTGAACATTAACTTGACTGATGGGCGCGTCAAAACACCTGACATTCCTAGCCCCATTGAAAACTTTGTGATTAAGGCGCAAGTAGCCAATCAAAGTGGAAAGCTGAAAGACACGCGAATCGAAGTAAGCAATTTGGCCATGGAGCTCGATGGTCAGCCCTTCAAAGGATCAATGACATTAATCAATCCTGAAAATTTTGAATGGGATGTAAATGTCGAAGGAAACCTAGACTTAGAGAAGCTGATGAAACTCTATCCGATGGAAGGGATGGCCTTGAAGGGTCAGATTTCGACTAACCTATCGAGTAAGGGAAAAATGAGCGACCTAGAGGCGAAACGCTATTCCAGAATGCCAACTAAAGGAAACTTAACGCTGACCAACTTTGACTACAAAGGCGATGCGATCGACAAGCCGATTACCATTAGCAAAGCGGTAGCTTCTTTTACAAACGATAAAATGAGTCTCTCCGATTTCGCAGGGACTGCGGGCTCTACGAGTTATACTTTGGCAGGCGAGATTACAAACTATTTAGGCTTTGCTTTGAATGATGAGGTCCTTGAAGGATCATTGACAGCCATGGCCGATCAATTAATCATTAGCGAGTGGATGACTGAGTCTGAAGCAGAAGAAGACGTAACCATCTCCGAACCAATGGATGTGGTAAGAATTCCTGAGAATGTCCAATTCAACATGAATGCTACAGTTGGCAAGGTGACTTACAATAGCCTTCAGATGAATGACATGCAAGGTAAACTTGTGGTCAAAGATGGTATCGTAAAACTAAATGATTCAGGCTTTCAGGCCATGAATGGAACCGTTGGTTTAACAGGCGAGTACAATAGTAAGCCAGAGCAACCTACTTTCGATTTTAAGATTGGCGCTAAGGAAATCTCAATTCCTTCTTCCTTTCAATCCCTTGATATAGTACGAAAGTTAGCACCAGTCACAGAGAAAATGACAGGGCTATTCTCCACAGACTTCAACATCAATGGTGCCTTAGGCGCTGACATGATGCCAGATTACTCTACACTAACAGGAGGTGGTTTAATTCAAATTCTCCAGGCCAGCCTTGGGGAATCAGATCTAATGGCTGGACTAAGTTCAGTGACGAAACTGGCCAAGGTGTCGACCGCGACACTAGACAGAATTAAGATGCAAGCCGAAATAAAGGACGGGCGATTATTCATTAAGCCATTCGATGTTAAACTTGGTGATTATCAAACCACGATTGCGGGAAGCACCGGCATTGACGGCACAGTGGATTACCTCTTGAAGATGAATGTACCTGCTGGACAGGTAGGTACGCAGTTGAATTCCTTGGTATCCTCTTTAACAGGTAGCAGCCAGAAATTAGCAGGTGATAACCTGATCCTAAACATCGGAATGGGAGGGCTATTCTCAAAACCAGAGTTTGCTTTAAGGTCGATCTCCTCCGCAGAAGATAAGACGATCAAAACTGTTGTGACTGCCACAGTCGAAGCTAAGGTTCAAGAGAAAAAAGAGGAGGCTAAGAAGGAAATCGATAGTAAGGTGGCCGTAGCTAAGGACTCTGCGAATCAAGTATTAGCTGCTCAAAAAGACTTGCTAAAAGCAAAGGCTGATACACTGCTAAAAGCTCAGAAAGATTCTATTGCTACCCTTGCAGCCGGAAAACTAGGCCTTAAAAAAGACAGTGTCGACTCGAAACTCGATAGCGTGAAAGAGAAAGCAAAAGGAGTGCTTAAAGGCCTGCTTAAGAAGAAAAAGGGAGGTAATTAGGGCGGTTTTTAAGTTGCTTCGGCAAGCTCAGTATAGAAAGAAAGGTGGTAAAACCTGTCATTGCGAGGAGAGAGTTATGCGAAGCAATAATTCTTGATGCGGCAATCCGTTTTTGATAGCAGAGAAGTCCGTTGGTTCTTGGCTTTTACGATTCTCTCTTCTGGATTCCTGTTTATCAGAATATTGATAGCCGTCAGACCGCTCCAAGCGGTCGGACGGTTAAGCCTTCCAGCCTTTTTTTGCTACTTGGTCAATGCTGTTTTCGACTTTTAGTTTCATTTCAGCTTTGTACTGCTCTAGGTTTTCAGCAATAGTTTCATCAAAGCTTCCGATGATCTGAGCTGCGAGAATACCAGCGTTCTTTGCACCATCCAACGCAACAGTTGCTACAGGTACGCCACCAGGCATTTGTAAAATCGAAAGTACAGAATCCCAACCATCAATAGAATTACTTGATTTCACAGGAACGCCAATTACAGGTAGTGTTGTCAATGAGGCAACCATTCCAGGTAGATGAGCCGCTCCGCCAGCACCAGCAATGATGGTTTTTAAACCTTTGCCTCTAGCGTTTTTCGCGTACTCAAACATCCTTTCAGGCGTACGATGCGCAGAGACAATCGTTAACTCAAAGGCAACGCCTAATTCTTCTAAAACAGTAGCCGCTTCGCGCATTACACGAAGATCAGACTGACTTCCCATGATAATTCCTACAAGTGGTTGGCTCATGCTTTTACTTTTAGTTGTGCTTTTACGAAGTTAACCTTTTCCTTTAATCGATCCGTATCCGAGTCAGTAATGGTAATGTGGCCCATCTTACGGAAGGGCTTAGTGAGTTTTTTACCATACAAATGAACATGTACACCGTCTGTGGCTAACACTTCATCCATGCCCTCGTAAATGGCTTCTCCTGTGAAGTCTGCCTCGCCCAATACGTTCAGCATAGCTGAAGGTAAAACGAGACTAGTGTCGCCCAGTGGCCAGTTTAAGATGGCTCTTAAGTGCTGCTCAAATTGAGAGGTCACATTTCCTTCGATGGACTGATGGCCACTATTATGCGTTCGAGGGGCAATTTCGTTGACGAGAAGCTTTCCGTCTTTCGTTAAAAACATCTCAATCGCGAGTAATCCCACCATATCGAGCTTTTGGATCAATTCTTTGGCTAAAGTTTGAGCTTCTGCTTCTGCCTTGCTGTCAATTTCGGCAGGGGAGAATAAGTATTCTACAAGGTTGTGCTCGGGGTGAAAGACCATCTCTACGGTAGGAAAAGTCTTAATTTCACCCGCTTCATTACGAGATACAATTACGGATAACTCTTTCTCGTAATCGACAAGTCTTTCAATAAAACCATGCGCCTCGAAAGCTTTATCCATGGCTTGTTCGTCCTTGATCATCTGAACCCCACGACCATCATAACCTCCGGTCGCTAGTTTGTTGACAAAGGGGAGAAAGTTTTTGTGATTTGCTACCTCTGATTTCCCATTGACTTCTATGAATTCTGAGGTTGGGATTCCGTGTGCTTGATAGAATTGCTTTTGGTGCAGCTTATTCTGAATCAGCTCGATGATATGAGGCTGAGGAAAAACCTTCTTGCCTTCGGATTCTAATTTCGCTAAAGCTTTGGTGTTGACATTCTCGATCTCAATGGTGATGAGGTCCTTGTCTTTCCCAAAGTTATAGACTGCATCGTAGTCTGTCAAAGCTCCTACTTGGAAAGTAGTCGCGATGCTTTTGCAAGGCGCATTGGCATCTGGATCGATGACGTGAATGTCTAAATTAAAATCTATGGCTGACTGGATCATCATGCGGCCAAGTTGACCGCCACCGAGTACGCCAATTTTCAGGTTAGGATCGAATGACATAAGGTATCTCTAGCAAAGGCCAAAGTTAATTATTTATAGCAATTTATCAGCCGACTGTCAGGCTTCTAGTCTTGATCAATCAGGAATCTCAATTCCCATTTTTTGCATGAGCTTGGTAGCATTGAAACTCTTACAAATTCCTGGAGTCAGTGTATAATCAAATTTGATTTCGTCACCGATGATCTCACTATTAAAACTATAGTTTTTCACACCCTGCAATTCATTGGTGATGTTACCCAATTCAATATCGTGGGTAGAAACAAAACCGAAGGCATAGGCCAAGTTCAATTGCTTAATAAGTGCTAAAGCCCCTTTGTGTCTATCCTTAGAGTTTGTACCCTTCAGCACTTCGTCAATCATAAATAGAACAGGCGTCTTGCCATCGATGTAGGCTAGTAGCTGCTTGAGTCTTTTGAGTTCTGCGTAGAAAGACGAAACGTTTTCTTCCAGATCATCTTGGCTTCGCATACTCGTGAAAATCTTGAGATCACTTACAGTCATCTCTTTCGCGCAGACAGGCGCCCCAATTAAACCCAATGTACAATTAACCCCAACGGTTCTCAAGAAAGTACTCTTACCACTCATATTCGATCCTGTGATCAGGCAAATGCCACCTTGACCATGAAATTCGAAGTTATTAGTGACTCTGTTTTTCGATTTGATGAGCGGATGACCTAGGCCTGTGGCCTTAATGTCGAAATGATCTTGACTTATGGTAGGGTATGAGAAATCGGGGTTGGAATATGCTAAACCTGCCATACTAATCAGTGCGTCAAGCTCACCAATCGTTTCGAACCATTTAGCGATGTCAGTCTGGTTTTCTTTTTTCCATGTATTAACACGGATATACCAAAACACATCGAGTAAAAGTAAGATGTCGAATATGATATAAAGCATATTCGTTCTGCTCTGAAGACTGTTTAAAATTAACTGAAGGTCTTTAATGGTTTTTGATGCTTTGGTCGAGTCATGCTCAAGGGTCGATTTAAATGCTTTCAGCTTCTCGCTTTTAAAGTGGCTCTTTTCGATCATATCAATATGAAATCGAAGAGCGTTCAGTGACTTATAACCCCGTTCGGTTTGCTTGCTAATGGCCTGTACCTTATAAAAGACCCAGCCAAGAATAATAACATTAACGAACCCGAGTAAAATAGGAACCCCTGACTGGAGATGGCCCATACTGCTCAAGACAATCGTGCTAACCGTAGCCAATGGCATTATGGCCAATACTACCTTATAGAACAATGAGTTTTTAACGGTGGAATCTTCTTTTAACCAATCAAGCATTGGCTGATGATCGATTTCTGTGCTGTCTTCGACCATGCCATAGGCTTGAAACTGATGCCTAAAGTCAATCTCTGGAGTCAGTTCTTTTACACTTTCTTGTCTGCCGATAATTTCATTCGAGTCGGCACTTTCGCCTAACCATTTGGCGAGTATCTTTTCTCCAATGTAAGTAGATGTACGATTGATCAATTGAAATACGGAGTGTTTGCCAAAAACATCTAAATCTTCATGATAGGGGTGTGTGGCCTTATAATACTTTTTTCCTTCATTAAAACCATGGTAGTCACTGTTGAGTCTTTTAATTTCATCTGAATTGATTTGCTCCAGAGCCGAAGCTGTCTTCAGTTTGAAACGAAGCTTAGCATGCGTTTTCAATAGCGTTAGGTAGGCTATAATGGCAAAGAGTAGCACAATACCTGCTGCTTCACCATTCTTCTCGTCTACTAGAATGACAATCCCCACAATCGAGGCCACAAATAGAATGACCCTAGCCCATGACAAGGTGGTGTATTGGCTTTTTGCCGCTGACGCCTCCTTTTTAAATTGCGCTTGTCTATTTTCGTAAGTATTTTGGATTGTCTCTTTCAATGAATGTTCAGTTTACCTCATGTGCATACGGATATATGCAAGGATAGATTTCAAAGAGGGTAAAACTAGTGAATTGGTACATTCTTTCTATTTGGAATTTCTTTATATCTTGGATCTTTACTGAAAATACAATTTGTGGCAATAGAAGAAAGTGAGTTACTCGAAGCATTCGCCAATGGTGACAATGCAGCTTTCGAAAAGCTCTTTAATATGTACTATCAACCTGCCTGTAGGTATGTTATCCGAATTATTCGTGATAGTGATACTACTGAGGAGATTGTTCAGGCCACTTTTGTGAACGTATGGGAAAAGAGAACAATGATTCGCTCTGACATAAGTTTTAAATCCTACGTTTTCCGAGCGGCATACAATACGGCATTGAATTATATCAAACACCGTAAAGTTGTGTCTACGTTCGTTTCTAGAAAGCAAGATAGGATTGTTGAAATACAACGCGAGTTTGTAAGTCATCAACCCGATTTCGAGCTTCAAAAGCGAATTGATAATGCTTTGAGTGAATTACCCCCACAATGTCAGCGTGTTTTTAGGCTGAGCAGAGAAGAAGGTATGAAGTATCACGAGATTGCGGACGAACTCGGAATTTCCAAGAAAACAGTAGAGGTACACATGGGGAAGGCCCTCAAGTTGATGCGGGCTAGTTTAAAGGACTATTTAGTCTTTTTTCTACCGATTATCACATTCATGTAAGGGTGTCCATGGGGTTAGTTGTTAAAGTTGTGAAGAGAAAAAAATAGGCGATGGAAGAGCTAATGGCTAAATACTTGGCCAATGAGTTAAGTGAGGAAGAGAGAATTAAGTTCGAAGGTCAACTCGTCAATGACGAGGGGTTAAAAATTGAATTCGAAGATTATCTCAATTTATGGACTGAGAGTGCTCAGCCGTCTGAATTGTCATTTGACAAATCACAGGCTTGGAATGTGGTTTTAGCTCAAATCAAACCACAGTCACGAGTTGTTCGACTCGAACCGAAGCCTAGGTATACACTCCTAAAAATTACTGCAACCCTATTAATTGTAATGACCGCTGGCTACTTCTTATCAGAGACTGCCAAAGTGAGGGTTAATAACTTAATCGGTGTTTCTTCATTGAGTGAAGTGACAACTGGTGCTGAAATGAAAGAAGTTGCTTTGCCAGACGGATCAGTGGTTAAGCTAAATGTCAATTCTAAATTGTCATATGCAAAAGGATTTGGAGATACACACAGAAATATTGTTCTGAATGGAGAAGCTAATTTTGATGTGGAAAGAAATGAAAATCTTCCATTCATAATCGAAGCGAATAAAGGCCAAGTGGAAGTGCTTGGAACTAGTTTCGATGTAAAGGCTTATGCGGGTAAATATGTTGAACTAAATGTTTCTGAAGGGATTGTCAAATTCTCATCAACTGAAGACAACAAGGCTGAAATAGTTGAGGCTGGTGAAATGGCGATGCTATCATCAGATGGGACTGACTTAGAGAAAGGCGTTGTTGCTGATCAGAATTATGCTGCTTGGTGGACGAGAAAGCTCGTTTTTGAGAACACTTCCTTTGAGAAAGTAATAAAGAATCTAGAAGAGACTTACTGGGTTGAAATAGACTACAGCAAGGCCCTATTGAACTGCCCCTTAACGGCTACTTACGAAAATGAGTCTTTGGACGATGTGTTTGAATACTTGAAAGTAACTTTCGCAGACAGTCAATTAAAAGTCATTCGCACTAAAGAAAATAAGATAAAGTTAGAAGGGAAGGCATGCGCTAATTAACTTGGTCCATGCTCAGAAGCTTTCTAGTTTCTTTTCTTTTCATTGCATCTTATCAACTTTCAGCACAAAATTCTAACGAATCCGTGCTTGAAGAAGCTATTACTGTACAATTTAGCGGACTTTCTATACCCGCCACCCTAAGGCAAATAGATAAGTTATCCGATGTTAAGTTCTCCTACAATAGCAATATAGTTCCTAGAGATATTAAGATTACCAATGCCTATTTCAACACTTCCATAAGAACTATTCTTACTGAAATCCTCGGAGAGGCTAACCTCTATTTTAGGGAAGTCAGTGGAACGGTAATTATTCTGAAGCGAGTTTATAGCGAACGAAAGATTGTCGGTCAGGTGTTGGATGATGTCACCAAGGAGCCTCTCCAATATGTCAATGTTTTTATAGAACGGAGTACGTTTGGAGCTGCTACTGACATCAACGGAGACTTTCAAATTGAAAATATTCCAGATATTGGCTTCAATCTTGTAGTGTCGTATGTAGGATATAAAACCAAGGTCATTCCATTTAATTATAGGCAGGATGTAGAGAACTCTAAATACATTATAGAGATGAAAATTGATCCTGTCGTGCTTGAGAGTATTCAAGTGGTGGGCAAAGCAAGGAAACGTTTTAAAAGAGATGAGAGAAAGCTTTTAAAAAGGTTTACAACAGAGTTTTTAGGTCGGTCCGAAAATGCCAAAAACTGTGTGATAGAAAATCCTGAGGTATTGAATTTTGAGATACTCGATGATGATAACTATAGGGTCACCGCTGATGCGATTCTCTATGTCCAGAATAGAGCTTTGGGTTACCGAATCGGTTATTTACTCGAAGAGTTTCGTTTTGAAAACGGGTTGAAGCTCAATATTGGTAGTGCGAAGTTTCAAGAGCTAGAGGTAAAATCTAGGAAACGCTATACTAAATGGGAAATTGCACGAGACAAGGCTTACAATGGATCGGTACAGCATTTTTTGAACGCTATGATTACCAACTCTCTTGACAAAGAAGGCTTTGAATTAAACCTTGTGCAATATGATTCGGTCACTTCAGAATATACAACACCACTAAACCCACCACCTGCCAACGAGATTTTGACCTTGAATAAAACGGATCAAGAATACTTATATACCCTGCATGCCAACTCTGATGTTGAGGTAACCTACAAAGGAGAATATGAAGAAAGCGCTTACAAGAAGCTTTATAGGAGTACTTCCAAAAGCGGTAACTATAAGTATACCGACAAGAAAGTAAAAACGTCCATCGCATTGACTGAAACTCAAAACCTTTCGAGCTATCAGGTATTTGGTGTCGATGTTACGGATGTAGATCTTTTCCAAAAATCAATCATCTTCTTTCTTGAAGATGATACCCCTGTCGGTTTTCCTGGTCAATTCAAAAACCCACGTGATATGCTCTTTGGAGGCTGGTGGAGATGGGGAGCTTTCTCAGATTGGTTGCCCCTCAATTACAAGCCAGACTAAGTAAATATTTGATAGGTTACTAGCGCAGATAAGTAGGCGACAGCCGTCATGTAAACGACCTGAATTATTGGCCATTTCCACCCTTTAGTTTCACGATAAACAACCGCAACTGTACTCATACATTGCATTGCAAAAGCATAGAATACCATAAGAGAAAACCCAACCGCCATAGTATACATCGGCAAACCTGTTTTTGGGTTGATCTCTTTACTTAGTTTTTCTCTGATCGTCAGTTCATCCTCCTCATCCGCGCCAATGCTGTATATCGTAGACATTGTACCTACAAATACCTCGCGTGCTGCAAAAGAGGTGATCAAGGCAATACCGATTTTCCAGTCATAGCCCAACGGTTCGATTGCTGGTTCTATAAATTTTCCAAATGAGCCAATGATAGAGTGCTCAAGCTTATACGCATTGATGGCTATGTCATACTCAGCATCTGTTGTGTTTAGCGGTAATTGTTCTTTGACATAGGTGCCTGCATTATTGAATTTATCACTAAATCCATATGAGGCTAGTACCCAAAGTAAAATTGAGATTGCAATGATGACTTTACCTGCTTCTACTACGAAAGTTTTAGATTTTTCGAAAATAGTGAGGCCCACATTTTTCCACTGAGGTATTTTGTACCCAGGGAGTTCCATAATGAAGTAACCTCTCGTTTTTGTTTTGAGAATAAACTTCATTGCCCATGCGGATAGTATGGCAGCAAAGAATCCTAACAAATAAAGTGCAGCCAAAACAAGGCCTTTTAGATTGAAAATACCGAGTACATAATGGTCAGGTACTACTAGGGCAATCAATAAGGTATAGACTGGGAGTCGAGCCGAACAGCTCATAAATGGAGTAACGAAAATCGTAATCAAACGATCTTTCCAGCTATCAATATTGCGGGTGGCCATAATGGCTGGAATAGCACAAGCCATTCCTGAAACTAAAGGCACGACACTTTTACCATTCAGTCCAAAATTTCTCATTACACGATCCATCAAAAATACTGCCCTTGACATATAGCCAGATTCCTCCAGTAGAGAAATGAAACCAAATAATATGGCAATTTGAGGAATGAAGACTAATACACCTGCTAGCCCAGCAATGATACCATCGGTAATTAGATCGTTAATTACGCCCTCTGGTAACGCTCCCTTTACCCAATTACTAAAGCTTGCCAAAGCGCCTTCAATAATGTCCATAGGTCCTTCAGCCCAAGCAAAAATTGCTTGAAAAATGAGCATTAAAAGGGAGATGAAAATTAGATAGCCAAAAACTTTATGCGTGGTGACTCTGTCAATTCTTTGTGATAGCGTGGGCTTTCCCGATTCGCTGGAGTTTTTGATGTTCCTATCAACGATGTCCGAAATAAGTGCGTAGCGACCAAGCGTTTCTTGAGACTGAGTAGGTACATCATAGAACCCATTTTCCTTTTTAATCTCTTCTATTTTTTGTCTCTCTGTCTCTTCGAGAAATTTTAATCGAACATTCTGTTGCGCATATTGATAAGCACGATAATCCTCGTCAAGATTGAATTCAGTCTTAATATCCTCAATCGTCTTTTCCGCAAGGCTCTTTACCTGATAGAAGGGCTTTTTAGAGTGAATTAAAGGTTGGCTTAAGATATTTTTCAAGGCCTCAACGCCTGCACCTGAATGTGAGTTGGTTGGGATGATTTTTACTCCAAGATCAATTGAAAGCCCTCTCAAGTCTATATTAAGCTGTCGCCTGTCTGCAACATCCATCATGTTGAGAACCAATACCATCGGGATATTTAGGTCTCGAATTTGAGTGAAGAGCAAGAGGTTTCGCTTCAGGTTAGAAGCATCTGCTACAACGATTATTGTATCTGGATGCTGATCGTGATCTTTATCAAGAAGCACCTCTTGAACGATTTGTTCGTCAAGCGTCTTTGGGTAAATACTGTAAGTACCTGGCAGGTCAATCAGTTCTGCTTGTTTGCCATTAGGCAATTTCATAGTACCTGATTTCTTATCAACTGTTACGCCTGGAAAGTTGCCGGTTCTTTGATTAAGACCTGTAAGCAAGTTGAATAAAGTGGTTTTCCCTGAATTGGGGTTTCCAACAAGCGCTATTTTGAGGTTTTTCTTAGCTGACATGTTAGGCTTCTTCGAGAAGGATACTCGAAGCTTCTGTTTTTCGCAATGATAGTTGGTAGCCAGCGACTTCTATGGCAATCGGATCGCCAAGTGGCGCGATGAGTTCGAGCGAAACTTCTGTTCCAGGTAGACAGCCCATTTCCATTAGTTTCACTGAGAGTGTTTCGTCAGTAAAACCTTTGATAATCCCTTTTTCGTGGATTTTGAGATGAGTTAGATTTCTCAATCTTTATTTAGATTAATTATAAAGAGCGCAATTTAGCAGCCAGCTTTGGCTTTACAAAGTGATACCTATTATTTGTCAGGGCTAAGAATCCAATCGGAGTGTTTTAATGACTCCCATCTTACTTCTGAAAGGTCAACTTGACCATCGATTAACCTAACTACAGGTTGTTTGTTCAGTCTTATGTAGGCTAGTGCACGGACTTCTACATCTCCTACTCCTATTTCTTGATAATGATTGTCGAGGTATTGGGCAAACTGCCAGATCATATCAGGTTTTCCTACAATCGCCCTTGACTGTCTACTGGTAAGAAATTCATTTGGCTTGACAGTCCAAGTGGAATCAGAATCTGTTGAAGTAATTTGATAAGTAAGGTTTCCGGTTTTGTATCTAAGCATCATTCGCCAAGCCAATCTGTGGCCTTCTTCTGTGTAGAAAACGTCTCCTTTATAGAGATAATGTCTTAAGGGTAGATAAAGCTGCAGTATGAAGTAACAAAGAAATATAAAGGCAATTGAGGCACGTTTGACACTAATTTGTGGAATTAAAAGTGTGTTATAAGTTACAATTGGTTTCTTTTTGAAGAAGATCTTTCGGATTAATTCTGGCTCGAAGAAGAAAACGGTCAGCCCTATCATTAGGTAAGGGAAGATTCCAATTTGAAAGACGATCGAATTAAAAAGGTGAAATACGATTGAAATGATAAAGGCAGGAACCCGAGTTTTCTTATACAAAAGAAAGTAAATGATCAGTCCGTCAAAAACGATCCCCCCATAGATAACTGCTTCTTGAAGCCATGGCTTTTGAAGTAAGTCACCAATGAGCCAATAGTTACTTTTCCCAAGAAAATTCATTGAAATGAATTCACCCTCTAGCCATCCGGGATAGAATTTATGGGTAGCAGCAAATGTGAAAACGATCCACATTTGAAGTATGAAAATAGTGATACACCAGCGCGGACAAGTGTTAGAAACTATGCTACTATTTCTTTTAGCGTCTAGCGATGCGTAGGCATGTGCTGGTATGATGAGCATGAAGATACACAGCAGAATAAGGAAGTAATAATGGTTATTGTAGGACGACTTTTGCATCCAATACACCATGGTCCAAAGAATTGTGAAGCCAGCGACACCTGCTCGGTAGTAGAGCCCTAACATGACCATTAGCCCACAAATGGCCATTAAGCCGAAATGAATGTACATGGCATAACCGTCAGGTGCTTGTAGCCATTCAAAGCCTATAAGTGTAAAATTGAAGTCAGGTTCAATTAGGACTTGTCGCACCCATCCAGTGATTATTGCGCCAAAGCTTTCTGCGAAAATCAGCAAGCCAAAGATCATTCTGAAAAGGATCAATGGGGAGTTATCTACAGGCTGAAATTGCTTTCTTATCCAGATCAAATGGTTCTATTTTGAATCAATTCAACTAATTTAAGGTTATAAACGCATGACCGAAAAGAAAAAGAAGTCTATTAAAAACCCCGCGCCTGATAAGGCGGGAAAAGAAAAGCAATCAAAAGGTGTGGATACTACCGAACAGGATGATTTTGATTTCGGGGGATTTCCAAAAGACGTTTCTTTAAAAAGAAATATCGGTTGTGGAGGCTGATCACTCAGAGTAGAAAACTCGTTTTACCCGATTATTTATGTTTGTTAAAATCTCATAAGGGATAGTGTTGCCCCATTTTGCCAGTTGGCTTACCGTTGGGTTTGTACCAAAGACGACCACTTCATCACCCGCATGAACTTCTAAGCCAGTAATGTCAACCATCGTCATATCCATACAAATGCTTCCAATCGTTTTGGCTTTTTGCCCATTAATCATGACATAGGCATTTCCATTACTGAAATATCTTAGATAACCGTCTGCATAGCCAACGGCTATGGTTGCAACGGTCATTTCTTTTTCAGCTTTTCCCTTTCTAGCGTAACCGATGGTTTCACCAGCTTTGACGGTTCTTATCTGTGAGACGATCGTTTTCAGTGTAGCAGGATTTTTTAGTTTATCAGCACTTAGAGCACTCACCTCTATGCCATGAAGGCCGATGCCAAGTCTCACCATATCTTCTTGAAATTCATTATGCCGAACGATACCTCCAGAGTTTAAAATATGCCTGATCGGCTTGTACGATAGCGCTACGTCTATCTTATCTGCACCGTTTCGAAATAACGCCACTTGCTCTCTTGTAAAGCCTTCTTGTGTTTGATCATCCGAGGCCGCTAGATGAGTGAAAATACTTTTGATATGGATTTGGGGATTGTTTGCTATGGTGTCTATTAATGAGTCGAGATCACTTTCATTAAAGCCTAGTCTATTCATTCCAGTATTTAGAATCAAGTGCGCTGGCAATACTTTGTTCGCCAATTGATAGGCGCTGAGAAAGCTTTTTAGTTGTTCCAAGCTGTAAATTTCCGGTTCTAGATCGTACCTCATCAAGTTGAACGGTTCATCCTGAGAGGCGTTCATTACCATGATAGGTGCCTTGATACCATCCTGTCGTAATAGTATTCCTTCATCAACATAGGCCACAGATAGATAGTCTACCTTATGGTATTCAAGGAGTTTGCTTATTTCTGTGCTACCCGCACCATAGGCCAATGCCTTTACTACTACCATTACTTGAGTCTCTGGCTTGAGCAATGACTTGTAAAAATTTAGATTGTGTATAATCGCATCTAGATTAATCTCTAGTATAGTTTTATGGCCTTTTTCTACAAGCGATTTAGAGACCTTTTCAAGCGTAAAGTCAGGGGCTCCTTTGATCAGGATTAGCTCATTCTTGAATTGCCTCAGAGTTTTGGAGCCTAACAAGGCCTCTACGTCATCGAAAAATTCTGTTGAAACACTGAATTGCGCTTTGTTCGTAAAAAGCTCAGGACCGATTGCAACAAGTTTGTCAACTCCTTTTTTTATCAGGAGGTCATTCAGTGCTGAATAGAATTGACTGGAATTTTTACTTCGAATGAAATCGGATAAGATGACAGTCTTTTTGGTCAATTGATTTTGTTGGTTCATGAAATCCAAGGCCCTTGTTAACCCTGCCAGATCATGATTGTAAGTGTCATCAATCAGGTAGGTGTTGTTTATACCTTTTTTCAATTCCAGTCTCATTTTTACAGGGCTGATCATAGAAATACCACTTTGAATTTACGACTCATTTTAACCTATTACTGCTCTGTTATCTCATGAAAGGGCTATAATTTCTTGACTTTGGCTAGCCTTCAATATTTTCCCGCTAGCCCACTTTCAGATTTTACCAACCTGTAAATTAAACGCTTTAAAAGAGAGATACTCCATTTGCAACGGGAGCATCAACAGTACAAAGTACTACGTCTCCATTATCATCAGGGAAGCCAGTAATTAGCACTTCTGACATAACCCTTCCGATTTGTTTTGATGGAAAGTTAGTGACACAAACCACTTGTTTACCTATTAGATCACCGATTTTATAGTGTTCTGTTACTTGTGCGCTCGATTTCTTGATACCCAACTCTTCACCTAAATTTACGTATAGGATATAAGTAGGTCGCTTAGCTTCCAGATACTCTTCGACCTTGATAATCGTTCCGACTTTTAACGAAACTTTTTTAAAATCTTGCCAAGTGATGGCGTCCATAGGCTTATTTTAATAGGAAATAATTATTAAAGACAGAACAAATTTATTAGCATGAATGTAAGCTATTTACAAAAAATTGTTATTTTTATAACCCTTTAAAAAGAGACTATGCTGAAAAAGTTCACAGTATTGGTAGTTACTTGTTGCGTTGGGTTGTGTTTTACAAGCCAAGAAGTTTATGCTCAAGAGGGCGGAGCTGAGGAGCGAGAAGGAGAAGTAATCATGAATGCTGATTCTTCCAGTATTGAAGCATTGCTAGAAGGATACAGAACACGTCCTGCGAATGAGTCTTTACAATCTCCTTCGAATGAAGTTTCTACCCCGATACGTAATCTTGAAGGCATAAACATTAAGCCTGTAATCGTTCCTGCTAACACTGAAAAGTCGAAAGTGAAAGAAGGTAAGTCAGATGTTTCTTTTAATCTACTATACTACCTCTTCTACAAATTCAAGCATGTAGATATCTCTGGTAGTTAATTAACCTTGTTTTCCGTTTGTAATTAATACTTGCAATACTGTTGCAAAAAACTATACTTTTGCCCCATGATCAGGGGCTATTTTTTTTGTATTCTGGCGATATTTCTGTCTACCGGTATAACGCTGGCTCAAACAGACTGCATATTTGATATTAAGGGAAGAATCATCTCAGCTGAGAATGGAGAGCCTATACCGTTTGCAACCATCGAGGTTACCAGTGGCAGTGATAAGAAAGCGATTGTAAGCAAAGCAGATGGCTTATTCGAGTTGTCCAGTTTGTGCGAGGCGGAAGTGACTATACTCGTTAAGTTCATTGGCTTTCAGACGCTACAAAAGAAGTATGCCTTGGTGAGGGGTGAGAACAATATAGAAATCAAGCTTTTAGTCGATGTAAGGAACCTTGGAGAGGTTACTGTTGAAGAGGAAAAGGTCGCTGAAATTGTGACTGTTCAACGGAGCGAGGTTAATGCAGAAGCACTGAATAGATCTGCAGGTGCTTCTCTGGGCGAGGCATTAACAGAAATCACCGGAGTTAATATGCTCCAAACTGGACCTACAATTGCAAAACCTGTAATACATGGTTTGCATAGTAACCGCATACTTATTCTCAACAACGGCATTCGACAAGAAGGACAAAGCTGGGGGCAAGAGCACGCGCCAGAGATCGACCCTTTTATAGCGAATAATCTTAAACTTATAAAAGGGGCAGCAGCCGTTAAATATGGCTCTGATGCAATTGGAGGTGTTATACTGGTAAATCCTGCCGAACTACCCAATACAGCTTCTTTCTCGGGTAAGGTGAATGTGCTTGGAGCCTCTAATAGTCAACTCTATGCTTCTTCTGCAATTTTCGAAGGAGGAGTGAAAGGGCTTGAGGGTTTTGGATGGAGAATCCAAGGAACACTGAAAAAGGGAGGGGATGCGCAGACAGCTGACTATCGATTAACGAATACAGGCACCGAAGAACAGAATTTCTCCATGGGGCTAGGCTACCATAAAGACAATGCTGGGGTCGAAGTATTCTATAGTAGTTTCAATGCGGAATTAGGTGTTCTCAGAAGCGCTCATATTGGCAATCTTACAGACTTAGCGATCGCTATAGACAGTGATAGGCCTTTGTTTATCGAAGACTTCAGTTACGATATTAACAATCCTTTTCAAGATGTCAGTCACCAATTACTAAAAGCAAACGGGCATATTGAGTTAAAGGATGTTGGCGATTTCTCATTGCAATACGGCCTTCAGAATAATCAAAGAAAAGAGTTTGATGTAAGGCGGGCTGGGCGCTCTGAGATCCCTGCTTTATCCTTGGACTTGGTTACGCATACCCTTGATGTAGATTTGGACATGAGTGCAATGGGGAATTGGAAGTGGGATGTAGGGGCTAGTTTTTTATATCAAACCAATCTTAATAACTCAGAAACGGGAATTAGACCTCTGATTCCAAATTTTGAGAACTGGACAGCAGGTGCTCATCTGATTGGAAGGTTTATCAAACCAAAATACGAACTAGAATTTGGAGCTAGGTATGACTTTCGCCACTATCTCGTCAAAAGATTCGATGAGAATAATGACCTTCAGAAGCCTGAATTCGATTTTAATAACCTGACAGGTTCTGTTGGAGCGGTTTTCTTTTTATCAGAGGACTTGACTTTTCGAACGAATGTTGGGACAGCATGGCGGGCACCTCATGTCAATGAATTATACAGCGAAGGTCTTCATCATGGCGCTGCAGCAATTGAAGAGGGAAATGATCAGGTAGTTTCTGAGAAATCAATTAAATGGATTAATAGCCTAGAGAAATATACTGACCGATTTAGTCTTAGTGTTTCGGCATACTATAATCTCATTACAGACTATATTTACCTAAGACCCGAAAGTGTAGAGTTGACGATTCGTGGTGCATTCCCCGTTTTCAGATATCAACAAACTGACGCCTTGCTTTACGGTATTGACACCGACTTTGAATATAGATTTTCAGAGCAACTAGAGGTCAATTCGAAATTGTCATTGATTAGAGCAAAGGATAGAATATTGGATAGCCCACTCATCAATATTCCAGCAAGTCAGTTGGAAGGAGCGGTGGTATATAATTTTAATGAGAACCGACTTCAAAAGCCTTTTGTCTCTGCAGGCATTCGCGCAGTAAGTCGCCAACGCAACGCACCTCGAGTAGTTTCGATTCAAGATGTGCTTGAGGCGAATGACAATGATCAAGACCTCTTTGCTAGTGATCCTTCCATTTTTGACTTTGTAGCCCCCCCAGAGGGGTATGTTAATTTCAAGTTGAGTGGAGGATTTGATATAGAATTTGAGAATGAAAATAACCTAAACGTTTTCATCTCTATCGATAACCTGTTCAACAACAGTTATAGAGATTATCTCAATAGGTTTAGATACTATGCAGATGATTTAGGAAGAAATGTCAGCTTGAAATTGAGCTACACGTTTTAACGTATTATTTGACTAGGCTTTCAATGTCTTTAAGAGTGAGGTTACCCTCATAATAAGCTCGACCAAAAATCACTCCTTTGACGCCAATATCTTCTAGCCGTTTGATATCGTCTACAGACCTAACACCACCACTTGCAAGAAAAAATATATTTGGAAATTTCTTTACAAGTCTCTCATACATTTCGAAGTTAGGACCTTCTTGAATTCCATCTTTTTCTACATCTGAGCATTTCACATATTTAATACCGCGCATGTAGAAATAGTCGATATGATCGTCAAGTTCGGTTCTTGTATTCTTTTGCCAACCTCTGATCGCTATCTTACCTTTTTTTGCATCCGCGCCAAGGGTAATTTTTTCACGGCCATAGGAAAGCATCCATGAAGAGAACAGTTCCTTTCTATCCACAGCGATTGATGCAGCTGTAATAGACGTAGCACCATATTCATAAGCCTTGCTAATGTCTCCGTCTGTTGATATGCCACCACTGAAGTCAATTTTCAAATTAGTGTATCCAGAGATTGCTTCAAGGATGTGATAATTCACGGGGCTCCCTTTTCGAGCACCATCCAAATCAATAATATGAATCTTCTTGATTCCATACTCCTCAAACTGCTTTGCTATATCAACAGGGCTGTGTTTGTATACTTTCTCACTAGTATAGTCTCCTTGTTTAAGCCTTGTGAGCTTTCCGTCAATAATGGATATAGAGGGTATAATCTGAATCATAAGTGTCGCAAGAAAATTGAAGGAACCAAAACTAATAAAATTTAAATCTCTGATTCGAAAGTCAGGTTTAAATTATTGTTAACGGCCTAAGCTTATGAAAATACTAAATCTTCACGAGCTTCCCAAGAAACGCTACTTGCCCTTAATCCGTTTGTGCGTCTGTGATGAGCTTAAAACCAGAGCCATGTAGTGTCATGATCTGTACGGTAGGGTCTACCTTGAGGTGCTTACGAAGCTTAGCAATGTAGACATCCATACTTCTAGCGTTAAAGTAGCTGTCGTCTCTCCAGATCATTTTTAAGGCAGTAGAACGATCCAGGGGCTGATTTATGTGAAGACAAAGTAACCTTAATAATTCAGACTCCTTTGAAGTCAATTTGGTTTGGTTGCCATTTTCAATCAACAACTGCTTATCGTAGTCATAGTGAAATGTACCAAAGTCAAAATTTTTCTGATCTGAGAACTGTGGGTTCTTTTCACCCGTCCTACGAAGGATGGCTTGTATTCTCAGTAGAAGTTCTTCCATGCTGAAAGGCTTGGTGATATAATCATCACCACCAATCTTAAAGCCTTCAATTGTATCTTCTTTCATCGACTTGGCTGTCAGAAACATAATTGGTGTTACCGAGTCGTTTCTTCTGATCTCTTTGGCCATTGAGAATCCATCTTTCTTGGGAAGCATGATATCAAAAAGACATAAATCGAAAGGTTCGCTTTTGAAAGCATTCAATCCTTCTTCACCATCACGGCAAAGTCGAGTTTCATACCCTTTTAACCTCAAGTATTCATTCAATATTTCACCCAAATTTGGGTCATCTTCTACGAGTAATAGTTTGAAACTAGCCATTGTTAAAAGGTAAATAGATTTTAAATGTGCTTCCTTGTCCAACTTCACTTTTCACATTGATGGTGCCATGATGCATGTCAATGATATTTTTAACGTACGATAATCCTAAGCCAAAGCCTTTCACATCATGGACGTTGCCAGTTGAAACTCTATAGAATTTATCAAATATTTTTTCAATAGATTCTTTTGACATACCAATTCCTTTGTCTGAAATCTTGAGTATGATCCCTGTGGAAATATTATCCGTCCGGATATGTATTTCAGGCGCTTCTGAAGAATACTTGTTGGCGTTATCTAATAGGTTATAGATAATGTTCGTCAAGTGAACTTTGTCAGCATCAAGTAGCGCATTAGAAGCCGATAGTTGACTGGTGATTTGGCCGCCTCTTTTTTCTACTAGGATATTAATATTGACCAGCGCTTTTTCTATGATGTCATGTAAGTCTGCTTGTTCAAACTTCAGTTTGAAGTCTTTCTTGTCTAGGCTCGCGATCTGGAGCACTTTTTCTACCTGTAAACCGAGCCTTTTGTTTTCATCTCGAATTATCTGTACATATCTTTCTACAAATGCCTTATTACCTTTAATGTCATCATCCTGGAGCGCTTCAGTAGCTAGTGATACCGTGGCTATTGGGGTCTTAAACTCATGCGTCATGTTATTGACAAAGTCGCTTTTTATCTCTGACAACTTCTTTTGCCTTAGTATTACCATGATTGCATAAGCAAAACAGGCAATGACAATAATTAATAGAATACCAGAGGCAGAAAGGGGAATTATCGCCTGACTCATGAGGTATTTCTTTTTACCTGGAAAATCAATTGCTAAATAAAATTCCTTCTGGTTCAGGTCAGTTGGGAAGAGGTTGACAAGCAGGCCAGATTTTTTTATTTCCTCGGAATCACTTTTGTTCTGAGCGTTTAAAAGTTTGAACTCATTTGTAGGCTGATGTAAGATGCCGTAGTTATAGGGAATGTTTAAACCTCGATTGGTGAGCTCTTCTGATAGTAGCGTGTCCAGTATATCAGGATTAACCCGTGCAAAGAGGTTGTTGCTTCCTAAAAGATGGTTAAACCAACTCTCTTTCATCATTTCAACTCGCCTATTCATTTGACGCTCTACTTCAACCTGTCGTGCTTGAGGGTTAGCGAACTGCCTGTTGTTAAAGCTAGGGTTTTGCTGCATAATAGATTCAAAACCAAATTGAAAAAGTACTTGGCCAGTAGTTTCGTCAACTATTTGAAAGGCGCCAGACATGAACTCTTCGGAGGGTGGGATCTCTCCTTGAGGGAGATTCTCCTGATTGCTCATCAAAGCGCCAACTGAGTCAGTTGGCATATTTCTTCGCGGTCCTGGTCGGCCACCTGAATTCATACCTCTTTGAAGAAAACTAATGTCATTTTCGATGGCTAATCGCTGTATGACTTCATTCAGTGCCTCGTTAACACTCTGATTGAATCGCTCGTTATTCACCTTGTTCACTTCAGTGATCCAGTAGTACTGAAAGGCTACTAACCCTAGAAGGGCGCAACTTAGTAAACCGATTAACCAACGAATTCGCATGCGCGTCATATCCAAAAGTACTTTAAATATCCCCCTAGAGATGCATGGTTAACAATTATTAACATCGTTTAACTACCTGTTAACATCCTTTTGCAGAAGTTCTAAATAATTTTGTGTTAATACTTTAAAGGATATAAAATATGAATTGGTCAAAACAACTAAGTAAAATAACTGTCCCGATTGGGTTTGCACTGTTGCTTTCAATTGGGGTGTGTCAAAGTGCGATGGCGCAAAGTGAAAATATTCGAGAAAGCCAGTCGGTTACTATCTCTGACACTGAGGACGGTAAGGTAAAATTGAAAGTGATTATCAAGAAAGGCGATGATGAGACCACTTTCGAAAAGACATACGACTCACATGAAGAAATGCAAAACGACCCTGATTTAGAAAAGTACGGCATCAACGTGGACTCATTTGGTGTTGGAAAAGGGTTTGGGGGTCAGCCTAAATTCTTTTTCCATAATGGTCCTGGTCAAGGCTTTTGGGATCAAGGTGATTTTGACATGGATATTGACTCATTGAGAAGTAGCATTAAGGGCATGATGAAAGGTTTCGGGCCAGGTACATTCTCTTTTGGATTTGATGATGATAATGCCTTAGATATGGACTCGCTGATGCAGCGTTTCAACTTCAAGAATGACAAGGGTCGATTCTTTTTTAACGGGGAACAAATGGAAGATTTGGATTCACTCCGAGAAGTACTTAAAAATAAGTTTGGTCATATGAAGTTCGACTTTGATTTCGGTCATTGGGATGATGATGATGCCTTCAGCACATTTAGGTTTGATGGTGATGGTGATGGTGATGATGTCAAGGTGATTTCACGTATCAAAGTAGTTATAAGGTCAGCTAATGCAGAAGATAAAGAAGCAGCCGGTACTGACGATATGGAAGGCCTAGAGTTACGGGATATAAATTTTTATCCGAACCCAAGCGATGGCAGGTTCGATGTAGAATTGGAAACAGGAAGTGCCGATGCTGTGCAAGTATCCATAATTGACCCAGAGGGTAATGAAGTTTACAATAGAACAGGCATACCGAAGGAAGGAAGGTATGATTTTCATATCGACCTGAGCGATCAACAAAAGGGAATATATCTTATGAAAGTGGTTCAAAACAACAAGGCCTTGACCAAAAGAGTGATTATAGAATAACATTCATACTTTCATTTAGGTTGAACAGAGGAAGTTTTAGTAGGACTTCCTCTTTTTTGTTTATAGCCCTTATATTTGGCCTTTAATTTATTGACCATGCTTTTAGAGAATGACAGATATAAAATACAAGGAGTTGATTTGATCGACTTAGCCAGTGACTATGGTACTCCTCTGTATGTTTATGATGCCGATAAGATTCGGGAACAATTTGATAGACTGAATAATGCCTTTGATGGTGTAAAACTTAAAATCAAATACGCTACAAAATCCCTTACTAACCTGTCTATCCTTAAGCTTTTAAAGAGCTATGGTTCAGAATTAGACTGTGTTTCAATTCAAGAAGTTAACCTAGGTTTAAAAGCTGGCTTTGAACCTAACCAAATCTTGTATACACCTAATTGTGTTTCTTTTAATGAGATCAAAGAAGCAGTTGAGTTAGGTGTAATGATCAATTTGGATAATATTTCACTTCTCGAACAATTTGGTCATGAATTTCAAAGTTCAGTTCCAGTTTGTATTAGGCTCAATCCGCACATCATGGCGGGAGGGAATAAAAAAATCTCGACAGGGCATGCAGATTCTAAGTTTGGAATTTCTATTTATCAATTATCACATATTCTTAGAATAGTGAAGACCTATGACCTGAATGTAGTTGGGCTACATATGCATACAGGTTCTGATATCCTTGATTCAGATGTGTTCTTGAGAGCTGCTGACATACTCTTCGACACGGCAAAGAATTTTGAAAACTTGCAGTTTATAGATTTTGGCAGTGGCTTTAAGGTTGCCTATAAGGAAGGAGACATCACCACAGATATTGAGGATTTGGGTCAAAAGCTCAGCGCCTCTTTTCAAAACTTCTGTCAGCAATACGGAAGGGAATTAGAAATGTGGTTTGAGCCGGGTAAATTCTTGGTAAGTGAATCGGGTGTTTTCTTAGTAAAGACTAATGTCGTAAAGACTACCCCAGCTACAGTATTTATAGGCGTTGATTCGGGTATGAATCACCTAATTAGGCCTATGATGTACGATTCTTATCATGAGATTGTTAACCTATCAAATACTTCTGGTACCAAGCGAGTTTACACCGTTGTTGGATACATCTGTGAAACGGATACATTCGGCTTGGATCGCAAGCTTAATGAAGCTAAAGAGGGTGATATCCTTGCCTTTAAAAATGCTGGAGCATATGCTTTTAGTATGGCTTCTAATTATAATTCTCGCCTGAAACCAGCCGAAGTATTGATTTATGAAGGAAAAGCTCACTTAATTAGAAAGAGAGAGGAATTTGAGGACCTGACAAGAAATCAGGTCGAGATTGATTTATAAGCCTCGCGAACTCGGAAGGATTGCAAAGTCGTATAGATAAATCAGTATTTTAGCACAGCAATTAATAGGGTAAGCTTAAGCAAAAATTAGTCATGAAGAAATCAGTAAAAGTTGTAATGCTATTGGGTATTATGCTCGCGTCTTTCAGTTTTAAGGATCAAGACCCTGGACTAAAGAAGAGTATGGAAGCAGGTATGGGCACATATAATGCAGTTTGTATGGCTTGCCACATGAGTAGCGGTCAGGGTATTCCATCAGTGTTCCCTCCTCTAGCCAAGTCTGACTACCTAATGGAAGATGTGGATCGGGCGATCGAGAATCTAATAAATGGGTTATCGGGAGAGATTATTGTCAATGGTGCTAAGTATAATCAAGTGATGCCAGCAAGTGGGTTAGATGATCAGGACATTGCTGACGTACTTAATTTTGTAATGAATTCTTGGGGAAATAAGGCGGAGTCTACTTTAACAAAGGCTAAAGTTGCCAAGGTAAGGGCTAGCTTGGAGTAAGCCTTTCATAATAATCTTTGCTAAGAGCAGTTAATAGAAAGAATGATGTACCAAGTTTCTGTCAAAAAAATTAGTAACATCATGAAAAAGATATTAGCTGCTTTTTTCTGTTTAATGCTATGTGCCAACGGCTGTAAAAGTCCCGTTGAGGATACCAATCCTCAGCAAGACAACCAAGAGGTCGCCTCAACCTTTACCGATCGTCAATCACTTGGGGAAATTCAAATAAGGGATTTAGATGAAGCCTCCGGATTGGCAAATAGCCGATCAAACCCATTATATATTTGGTCGCACAATGACAGTGGTGGCGATCCTCTATTCTATCTTATGACGCAATCTGGAGCCGAATCTGGTAGATTTGTTTTATCAGGAGCTCAAAATATTGACTGGGAAGATATGGCGATAGGTTCCGGGCCAGTTGCAGGCCAGTCATACCTTTATGCTGCTGATATTGGTGATAATAGAGCGGTTAGAGATAACTACACTATTTATCGCGTGGCAGAACCCGACTTGACGGTCTCAAATATTCCTGCTTCTACGACTTTGTCAGGTGTAGATGCAATTAATTTCATCTATGATGATCGTAACTCCAGGGATGCGGAAGCCATAATGGTTGACCCAGCTTCAAGTGATATTTACATTATATCAAAACGAGAGGAAAGTGTTATACTGTATGTATTGCCATTCCCTCAGAATTTGACAGAATTAGACACGGCTGACCGGCTGAGGGTTTTACCATTTACCATGGTCACTGCCGCAGACATTTCTCCAAATGGCAATGAAGTCTTAATCAAGAACTACTTGAATGTCTATCACTGGTCTAAGACTGGCACAGAGAGCATCTCGGAATTGTTAGGTACAAAAGCATCTCGACTGCTGTACACAGTGGAGCCTCAAGGTGAATCTATTACATTTGATAGCAATGGAAGCACATACTTTACGTTAAGCGAATCAGGGAATAATGAACCTGTCGTGCTTTATAACTACAGTCGTAATTGATCAACTAGCGCTAATCGTATTTAGCGTGGCAGTAAATGCGTTATAATAGGAACGACCAATAGGAATCTTCTTTTCTCCCAAGTACACAAAATTTGTATCAATCGCAGTAACTGCATCGACAAGAACTACAAATGATTTGTGAACTCTCAAGAACCTGTCTTTTGGAAGTTTATCGGTAATCTCCTTTAAAGACTTTCTGATCGTATAGTCTCTGCCATCATGCTTGTTGTAGTATGCTTGACGGCAATTGTTCTAGCCATTTTAGCCACTAGGCCAAATGTATCATCAGGAGTTTTCACAGATGATGACGTCCTCGGTCGTAAGACAAACCTTTTATTCTTCGGTAATTTCCATAAGATGAAACTCGATCGCTATGATTGGGCAATGAAGGAAATGATGAAAGATGGAGAGTATCTATATGGTAGCATGATTAAGGACATCTACTTCCTCGGTGTCGTTCTTGGCAAAAAGTACAAACTGCTAAGGCTCTGCTGCACAACTTTCATGATTGGGTTTGTGCTTTCAATTATTGGCTTTGTATGCGCGATGTTGCTATTTCCCCCGCTGGAACAATCTGGCTTTTACACCTTTTAAAAAAAGCTTAGCTTAGGTAGACAAAGTCTACGGCTATGCTAAAGAATTACTTTTTAATCGTTCTCCGAACCATCCGCAAAAATCCTGGCTACGCTGGGGTTAACATTTTAGGTTTAACATTAGGGATTACTGCATTTCTAATGATCGTTTTGGTGGTAAGATATGAGCTTAGTTTCGACAAGTTTCATGAGGACAGCGAGAACATCTTTCGGATTAATAATGAACTTCAACTATCAAGTGGCAATTATAAATATCCTACTACGGCCTCCGCATTCGGGCCAACTTTATTAAGGGAATCGCCTGAGGTTACTGCTTATACCCGATTAGGCGGAGCAGGGCAACAAATTATCATCGAAGTTCAGACAGAGCTGTTCAAAGAGGAAAATCACTTTTATGCGGATACAACCTTTTTAGAGTTCTTCAATTTTGAGCTTTTGCGTGGTGATAGGTCCACAGTCTTGGACGTACCTAATTCAGCAGTGTTTACGGAGTCAGCGGCTATGCGCTACTTTGGTAGTCTTGATGTGATTGGCCGTCAGTTTAAAGTCAAAGGAGGTACAGATGTTAACTTTGAAGTGACAGGGCTTCTAAAAGATGTTCCGAAGAACTCTCACATTCAGTTTCAGGTGCTTTTTTCTGTAGAGACGATCAGAAACCGTGGGAACGGCAACGGACTAAATAGCTGGAATAATCAGGGCTTTTATACCTATATAAGATTGACAGACCCAGTTCATGCACCTAAGATAATGGGTGCCATGGCTGATTTAAGAGCAAAGAATGTTGAAGAGGAGCGTCAAAATATGTTGAACCCTGACTTGACTGCTTTTGAAGATATTCACCTTAAGTCAAACTTACGTAATGAAATTGTGCCTAATGGAAGCATGGATGTAGTCTACATCTTTTCAGCAATCGCGATTTTCGTTCTACTCATTGCCGGAATTAACTATATGAATCTGGCTACAGCTAGGTCTGCTAAACGAGCTCAGGAGGTAGGCATTAGAAAAGTATTAGGCGCATATAAGAAACAGTTGATCGCTCAGTTTTTAAGTGAGTCATTAATCCTTACCACAATATCGACACTGATGTCGATAGGCATTGTTATTATACTGCTAAATCCTTTTGGAGCATATATCAACAAAACATTGACAGTCGACATGTTGCTCGATCCGCAAGTCATTGGATTGCTAGGAGGAGTTATTATTGTCATTGGCTTCGGCTCGGGAATTTATCCTGCATTATTTCTATCGGCTTTTAGGCCTGCCGTAGTATTAAAGGGAAAGCTAATCCCGGGCATGGGTAGTTCTGGTGTTTTCAGAAAAGGGCTTGTGGTATTTCAATTCGTGATTTCAATTGTAATGATGATCGGCACCACCATGGTGTATAATCAGCTCAATTTTATGCAGGATAAGTCATTGGGCTTTCGGAAAGAGAATATTCTAGTAGTATCGAATACAAACCAAGCGGTTACTCGTCAATTGAATACGTTTAAAAATGAGCTTCAAAATCATACTAATATCGAGGGCGTCACTGCTACATTAAGTAAGCCTGGAGGTTTGAGGCCAATAATGTTCGTAAAATCTGAAACGGTCATTGATGACGAGGGAGGTCTTAATCTCGCGGGAATTAATATTGATTTCGATTATATGAGTACTATGGAAATTGAAATTGTCGAAGGCAGAGATTTTGATGCTAGAACCCCGACAGATTCTACATCGGCAATAATCATCAATCGACAAGCAGCAAGAGAACTCAACTTGGAAGATCCGCTTGGCCAAATGATTGAGGTTAGAAATTTTCAAAATCAATGGGAACAGAAGCGGATCATCGGCATCATTGACAATATAAATTTTGAACCACTTCAACGTAAAACCGAAGCTTGTTTCTACGCTAACTTCTTGCCCAATTACCAGCACTTATTCATCAAGCTTGGCCAGGAAGATGTGGCTGTAACGGTCAATTATGTTGAGAACCTTTGGGCTAAATTTGCGCCAGCTCAGCCATTCGAATATTCTTTTCTCGAAGACGATCTCAATGCGCTATATAGCTCAGAAGAAGAGTTAAGTCAGATTATTATATATTTCGCTTTTCTGGCAATTGGCATTGCCTGTCTAGGTTTATTCGGCTTGGCTTCCTTCTCGACAGAACAAAGAATTAAGGAAATTGGAGTGCGTAAAGTACTTGGGGCTTCGCTGGGCCAGGTGCTCTTTTTGTTATCGAAGGACTTTGCAATGCTTATCATTATTGCGATACTCATCGCTTCACCTGCTGCTTATTATTTAACAAATTGGTGGCTTCAGAATTTTGCCTTTGCAGTGGAGATATCAATCACAACTTTCATAGTAGCAGGGCTTGGTGCTTTGGTTATCGCATTACTGACAGTGAGCTATAAAACTAGTATGGCAGCTTTATCGAATCCAGTCAGAGCGTTACGCTCAGAATAAGCGTGCCATAATCGAACATTGGTGATCGAAATTGTACATATTCCAATAGCCTATTCTTCGCTTAATGGCTAAAATCAATATATTCGCTCTTGGCATATAAATTGGTAAATGCATTGAGGTCAAAACATTAATCAAGAGAAATGATAAAACTACAAGACATTGATAAATACATAGATTCTAAATACCAGAGAACCTTTATTCTGAAGGGAATCGATTTAGAAATCGAACAAGGTGAGTTTGTGACTATCATGGGCCCGAGTGGTGCTGGTAAGTCTACCTTGATGAACGTTATCGGTATGCTGGATGAGCCTTCGCAAGGAGAATACTATTTCTTAGATGAGCCGATCCATAAGATGAAAGAGCGCAAGCGTTCTGAGCTCCATAAGCATCATATTGGCTTCGTGTTTCAAGCCTATCACTTGATCGATGAATTGACGGTATATGAAAACATCGAAACGCCACTTTTGTACAAAGGCGTAAAATCTTCAGAGCGTAAAAGTTTGGTAGCCGAAATGTTAGACCGTTTTCAGATGGTGGCAAAGAAGGACTTATTCCCTGAGCAACTGTCTGGTGGGCAGCAACAGTTGGTTGGTGTGGCACGTGCCTTAATAGGTCAGCCAAAATTATTGTTAGCGGATGAGCCTACAGGTAATTTACACTCAGACCAGGCAGAAGAAATAATGGAATTGTTTCAGAAGCTGAACGAAGAGGGTATGACAATTATTCAAGTAACTCACTCCAAAGCTAATGCCGCATATGGTAAGCGAACTATCAATTTAGTAGATGGTGGCCTCGATAGAGACGATAGACACTAGAAAAATAACATAGAAACTGAAAGCCATTCTGATTTATCAGAGTGGCTTTTTTTATGCTTCGTGAGGATACCCTTTTTCCTGATACTTTTCTTTTGTCTTGTAAAGTTGCCACCATGGTGTGCCTGGTGAGGCATGGTGCTCATAGTGATATCCAAAAAAGTAGCAGGACAGGAATGCCCAAAGGTGATTGGGTTTTTGACTGTGTGATTTATGAACGTTTTCGGCTCTGTGGGCACCTCTATGCGGAAGGTACGTCCCAAAATAGAACAGTTGGAGTGTCGCTAAAATACCAGGGAGCATCCAGATTAAAATTAAATTCTCAACAGGCAAAAACAGTTTAAGAATGTTGAAAGAAATCGCCATCAACACAATTTGTTGCCAGCTGACATATTGCTTTAGAAAGCTGAAGTACCAAGCAAAGAAGCCCCCATTGTGATAGTCAGGATCAGCATCAGTAGCCACAAACTTATGGTGCTCATGGTGCTTTGGAAAAAGCCTGTAATAGAAGTTGTAGGAGAAGAGTAGGGCCGTAACCTGACCTAGTGTTTTGTTCACAACCTTGTTCTTCGACACTGTTCCATGCATGGCATCATGCGCTGTAATAAATAATCCTGTATACAGATGTGTCTGAATTAGTATCAGCAGATATAGGAAGGGTGATGAATAGTTAATTTTCCATTGAAGCCCATAAGTCAAGCTTGTGAACCACAGTGCTATGATCACTAATGCAATGATGACCCCTAAATGTGGTTTCAATTTATTCACGCCCAAAGTTAAGGATTATAGTTTTTGAAGATGACTTTTAATGTCTTCCATCAACCACATTGGCGTTGAAGTCGCTCCACAAATGCCAACGCTTTCATTCATGCCAAACCATTCGGATTTAACATCTTCTATAGAAGATACAAAGTATGTTCGTGTGTTCTGATCTTTGCAGACTTTGTATAACACTTTTCCATTGGAAGACTTAGTACCACTTGCAAAAACGATTACATCAAATGCAGTTGCAAAATTACGTAGCTCTTTGTCTCTATTTGATACTTGACGGCATATGGTATCATTAGTTTTGACAGTGATTCCATTTTCGCGCAAGACTTCATTTATCTCATAGAATTTGTCAGTACTCTTAGTGGTCTGACTATAAAGGGTTATTTCTCTAGGCAGTTCAGCCAAGTTCAGCTCTTCCAAATCCTGAAATACAACCGCATTATTATTGGTTTGACCTAGTAAAGCCACCACTTCGGCATGGCCATGCTTTCCGTAGATATAGATCGTCTCCTCTTTATCATAAGAATTCTTAATTCTATTCTGAAGCTTTAGGACTACGGGGCATGAAGCATCTATTAAGGTAATATTGTTCTCTAACGCTAGCTGGTAGGTACTTGCGGGCTCACCATGTGCTCTTATGAGAACCTTGCAGTCACTGATGGCAGCGAGTTGTTCATGGTTAATAATTTCTAGGCCCTTTTGCTCTAGTCGTTTTACCTCTTCATCATTATGAACGATGTCTCCGAGGCAATAAAGCTTGCCCTCTTCTGCTAGAATATCTTCTGCCATTTCTATGGCATAGACTACTCCAAAACAGAAGCCAGAATTGATATCGATATCAACGTTGAGATTGAACATAAGATAATAACCTTAATCTAGGGATTATGTTTACCCCCGAACCTTAATTCTATGTTAAGTACGACTTGAGATGCCAGATTGGATGTCAGTTTGCCTTTAGGGCTTGCTGAAAATAGGTTTCGAGCAGGATGCTCATCTTTCTTGAATTAGGGATTCTAATCCGTTGTTCTTTGATTTTAGACGAAGGACAATTCTTTATCTTCTTGAAGAGTTTGAGGTAGTATTTGTAGGCCAGTAAAACCCCCGTTTGTGCCCCATTAGGAAGTTTTTTGATTCCAATGAGTGCGTCATCGAAGTCCTTTTGAATATCAACTTCAATAATCTCTTTGCTCTCTTGCGAGAAGGTCTCGAAGTCTACCCCAGGAAAATAGACACGACCTCTATCTTCAAAATCACTTTTGATATCTCTGATGAAGTTAACTTTCTGAAAGGCTGAACCCAAACTCTTGGCAGGAGGAAGTAAATCTTTGTACATGGCTAGATCGCCTTCACAAAAAATTTGTAAACACATGAGGCCAACCACTTCGGCCGAACCATAGATGTACTCTTCATAGCCAGCTTTATCATAAACTGTTTCATCCAAATCCATTTCCATGCTATGTAGAAAAGCTTCAATGAGTGAATGATCCAGATTGTACGTATTGACCACCATCTGGAAGGAGTGTAGTACAGGGTTAAGGCTGATGCCTTCTTCAATCGCTTGATAAGTGTCTTTCTTAAACCGGGCTAAAAGTGCTGCTTTGTCATGGTCATGAAAGGTGTCTACGATTTCATCGGCATAGCGTACGAAACCATAAACCGCATAAATGGGATAGTGGAATTTCTTGCCTAAGGTTTTGATCCCAAGGGTAAACGATGTGCTATATCTTTGAGTAATTAGCTTACTACACTCAAAGGTCGTTTGGTCAAATAATTCCATCATTTAAAAATAACTAATAAAAGGCATTCTGGTTTAATTCATGTCTTTCTCTACCTCGTCTGCGACCACAATACCAGAGATAAGGCTTGGTGGTACACCTGGCCCGGGAACAGTCAATTGTCCTGTATAGTAAAGGTTTTTGAGCTTTTTTGACTTCAAAGAAGGTTTAAGTATCGCTGTTTGAGTCAAAGTATTGGCTAAACCATAGGCATTGCCTTTAAACGAGTTATAATCTTTGACGAAATCTCTGTGGGCAAAGCTTCTTTTGTAAATGATATGCTCCTTGATTGATTGACCGGTGTGTTCTTCCATCCTTTTCACAATCATATCAAAGTACTTTTCTCTGATTTCTTCTGTCTCCTCGAGCCCTGGAGCTACCGGAATGAGCAGAAACAAGTTTTCACAGCCCTCTGGTGCGACAGTGTCATCTGTTTTAGAAGTTAGTGATGCATAGAATAATGGCTTTTCTGGCCATTTGGGATCTGTGTAGATATCATGTGCATGAGGGGTGAAATCAGTATCAAAAAATAGATTGTGATGCAGTAAACCGTCAAGTTTTTTATCTAATCCTACGTAGTAAAGTAGAGATGATGGTGCCATAACGCGCTTGTCCCAATACTCATCAGAGTAGTTACGCGTTTCGTTGTCCAATAATTTCGTTTCTACATGGTGGTAATCTGCACCAGCTATGATTACATCTGCCGTAATCTCACCATGATTGGTTGTAACAGAGGTTGCCTTACCGTTATTATGATTAATTTTCTTTACCTCATGTTCTGTGAGTAATGTTACACCGAGTTCTTCAGCAAGCGATACCAGTGCTTCAACCACTTTGTACATTCCACCTTTTGGGTACCAAGTGCCCAATGACATATCAGCATAATTCATCAAACTGTATAAGGCAGGAGTGTTTTCAGGCAATGCTCCCAAAAAGAGTACAGGAAACTCCATCAGCTGAATAAGCTTTGGGTGTTTGAAAAACTTACGAACATGTTTGCTCATGGATTGAAATACATCCATCCGGATGACGTCAATGAGCAGTTTAAGGCTTGTAAACTCTGCTAATGATCGGCCTGGTTTGTAAACTAACTTGTTGATGCCTACTTCATATTTGTATGCGGCTTGCTTAAGAAAAGCGCGTAATTGTAGGCCTGCACCATCTTCAATTGACTCGAATAGGGCTTCGAGTTCCGACATTTGTGCAGGAATAGGCATGAAGTCGCCACCTTCATAAATGACTTGATAGCTGGGGTCTAACCTGATCAACTCATAATAGTCCGAAACAGACTTACCGAATTTATTGAAGAATGATTCGAATACATCAGGCATCCAGTACCAGCTGGGGCCCATATCAAAAGAAAAGCCCGACTCACTAAAGTGCCGGGCTCTACCCCCAAGGGTTGTATTTTTTTCTAGAACAGTAACATCAAAATTCTTTGATGCGAGGTTAATAGCAGCTGACAAACCTGCAAAACCAGAACCAATAACTAGTGCCTTCTTTTTGTTCATGAGGGCTAAACTAGTCTTAGGCTCTATATGTTCTAAGCTTTTCTTTTAATTGTTTTCTAGCAATGTGAATTCTGTTTTTCACTGTTCCGATAGGAATTTCTAGTCTAGCAGCGATTTCATGGTATTTAAAACCTCTGAAATACATCATAAATGGCGTTTTATAGACGTCTTCTAGATTATCGATTGCTGCGTTGATGTCTGTAAGTGCGAAGTTACCGGCTGCACTATTTTCAATACGTGTATCGCTCGAATTGATAAAGTGAAGGTTATCGGTAGTATCGATGAAGGTTCCTCTTCTTACCATACGTTGATAGTTGGTAATGAAAGTGTTCTTCATAATTGTATAAAGCCATGCCTTTAGGTTAGTTCCTTCAGAAAACTTATCTCTGTTGTTATAAGCTTTCATTAATGTTTCTTGAAGCAGATCGTTTGCATCGTCTGTGTCCTTTGTAAGCTTCATAGCAAAAGGTTTTAGCGACTTGGTCATCTGTGATAGGGAGTAACTGAATTCTAAAGTTGTCATGTCTTAGATTTTTTTGTTCAACAAATATTACGAAAGGCTAAACAAAAACAAAATATTTTGTGGAATATATTTCAAATAAAGTTAAACAAAATACGGGTTTAAAGAGAAAAGGGTCTATTTAGGCCTTTAATGGTCTGTATTACTTAAACAAAGAGCAATAATGATCCTAACTCAATATCGATAATAGAGACACATTGACAACAGAGTTGAAATAAATACTAGATAAGAAGTGTAAGATTTGATTTAAACTATCGCACGGCAGGCACCGGCACACTCTCTTCAATAAAGGAGATTAAGTGATTTGGGTTGGCGATTTGAATAATATTATTATTCAGATCCAAATCCTGCCCGATTACCTGACTTCCTGAAACTAGAATTTGTGTATCTGGAAATTTTTCAGAAAGGTTATTCAGATAATCTTGAGGGGAGATATTTGGGTCTCTTGACGTAATTATGGTGAGTAAGAAATCTGGTTGATACAGCTCAAATGCTACGCTAAGGTCTCTAAACGGCATATTTTGGCCTAGATAGATGCTTTTGCAGTTTCTAGCTCTGGCTAAAAAGTTTGCAAAGAGAAGACTTAATTCATGCAATTCATTCTCGGGTAAGAACATCATGTATTTGGTCGCATCCGCCTCGATGGCAGGATATTGAGCATCGATGGCTACAATAACTTTTTGTCTAATGAGATGCGAAATGAAATGTTCTTGAGCTGGATTGATAGAATCTGTAATCCACATGATCCCAACCTTAGACAAGAAAGGGTAGATGATATTGAGCATGGTTCTTTCGAAACCATGTTTCAATGTGTTGGTTGAAATGATCTTTTCAAAACGTTGCTCGTCTAAATCAATCATTGAAAGCGTCAGCGCATACACTTGATCCGCATGACTCGTGGTTTTATCCGTCACCAAAAGCACAGCCTCAGTCATGTCTTCACGAGACATGTTAGCTATCTTCGAAATCTTGAAGCCGTTGTCCTTTAACAGAGAAACATTCAACACAAGTTTTAGATCTTCTTGATCGTAATAACGAATGTTAGTGTCTGTCCTTTTTGGATTGATCAGGTTATAACGCTGCTCCCAAATACGCAATGTATGCGCTTTGATGCCTGATAAATGTTCTAAGTCTTTTATTGAATACTTTGCCACTTTTATATCTTTTCTCCTTCGTCCTTAAAGTATCTTTGTGGTATAAAAAACAACCCAAAAGAAACTGCATCATCTTTTTCTTTCGATTTGTGATGTGCTCTGTGTGCTTTAGTAATAGCTTTTAAATATTTTGCTTTAGGACGACCTAGCCACTTAAGTCTTTTGTGAATCATTACATCATGTAGTACAAAGTATAACATGCCATAAAGGCTGATTCCACAACCTATCCAAAAACGATAATCGAATGTCTCAACACCTTGAAATATGAGCACTACAGCTGTCCCACCGAAAATGAGCGTAAATAAGTCGTTCAATTCAAAGTAGCCTTTTGTATTTTCATGATGAGTTTTGTGAATTTTCCACAAAACACCGTGCATAACATATTTATGCACCCACCACGAGAAAGCTTCCATTATTCCAAAACCCAAAAGGGTCCATGTGATTGCTTCGATCATTGTTAAGTTGTCTAACACGAGTTAATTGAGATTGTTTAGCCGATTGGAATAAAATTTAAAATCAAGAAAAAGATTGCTTGAATATATAAGATCTTAATAGCCAATGGATTATTTGACTCTGGCATCAGTTTATTAAATACAAAATGCAAGACTGCACTTATCAAAAACCAGGCTCCGTAGTTTTGAATCGGTATTGAAACAGCTTCCCAACTCCAAAAGTCATAGGCTATGGCTACGGGTTCAATAAGGAAGTCTAACAGGGTCATCATCAGTGCTGCTGAGACGATTCTGAGCATTGGGCTTTGGAATATTCTTTTGGCTTGTTGGCCTGTGCAGTAGATTAACACTACCCAATTTAAGCCAATTGCAAGAGGAACATCAAAGACCTTATAGCCTAAGGTTTGACCATAGCTGTATTCTCCAAAAATTAAACCCGTTTGAACACCAGCCACTTCGACAAAGAAGCCGGTGAGGAAGGTTATCAATATAAATAGTCCATACTTCAGTCCTTTATTTGATTCGAAGTGTAGAACGATCGCTGCAGTTGCTAGTAGATTAAATGGCGTTAACAACTGAAAAAGCTCCCGCGTTGCTTCTATGCTTAAACCTATCGCACCCGCTATGTGCATGGCCATCATCAACCGAAAGGCATTCTTTTGATTCACAAATGGCAGGTTGTCTATTTTATCAAGCATAGTTTTCAAAACTTGGACGATTCCTAAATGTTTGAAATCATAAACCTTAGATTTGTCACAAATATATTGTGATGATTCTTTATAACGTAACTGTAGCCATAGATAAAAAGGTAGAGACTGAATGGATCGCTTGGATGAAGCAAATTCATATTCCCGAGGTAATGGAGACAAATCAGTTTGAAGAGTACAAATTTTTTAAGGTACTCAACACTGAAGACACCGAAGCTTCCTCTTACAGTGTTCAGTATTTTGCTACTGAAATGACGAATTTACAAATGTACATGGCGGCATTTGCACCTGAATTACAGCAAAAGGCCTTGCTCAAGTTTCCTAACCAGATAGCTGCATTTAGAACGTTACTTCAGTCAGTCTGATAGTCTTGAATTTGCTCCTCAGATAAGGTACAGTTGATCCATTCTCCGTCTAGGTCGGCCCCAAGTTTTTTATAGAAATTGATAGCTGGTTCGTTCCAGTCTAGTACTTGCCAACGGACCTGTTTGGAGTTTGTAGCTTTGGCTTCCATCACAATGGCATCTAATAATAGCTTGCCATAACCCTTACCTCTCGCAGACTCGCTAACTACCAAGTCCTCGAGGTAGATGGCTTTTCCTTTCCACGTGGAGTATCTATAATAGAAAATGGCAGTGCCTAATATTTGGTCATCAACTTCTGCCACGAAAAACTCGAAAACTGGCTTTTCACCAAAGCCGTCTTCCGTCATTCGCTCGACTGAATTGGCTACTTCGTGAGGGGCTTTTTCATATATGGCAAGTTCCATAACCAAATCGAAGACTGCAGATAGGTCTTCAGGCTTTCCTTTTCTAACTATCATGTGAAGAATTTTACGCCAAGTTAACTTCTTCTTTGAAAATTAAAGGGTTGAATTTCTTGAACCCTGAAATCCTTGCCTTTCTTAGCGCAAACTTTTGAGTAAGCAACTCATTTACTTAGTAGTATTTATCTGATCAAACGGATCACGCCTCTTTTCTCACCGGGTAATGATAACCCATTTGCTTGTACTATCCAGTTAGCGTAGTAACCGTATTTGCCAGCAGGAACTGTCGAGCCCTTGAGTATACCATTCCATAGGGTTTGCACATTTTGCGTTGAGAAAATTACCTCCCCCCAACTATTGTACACTTCCATATTGAAAGTAACCTCGCAAGGCGTAGTCGGCCCGAAGGAATCATTCACCCCATCATTGTTGGGGCTAAATGCCGTAGGGAAGTTGATTTTTGGAATGGCTTCATCTATTTGTTGCGAGGCTGCAGTGGTACAACCATTCGCATCAGTGACCACTAAACGATAGGTGCCTTTTGAGAACCCTATGGCCAATGATGTTGTTTCGCTGCTGCTTTCCCACGTATAGGAGTAAGGTTTAACACCCCTCCGTTACTCTTCCTTCCAATGTTCCATCATTTCCACCAGGGCATGAAACTAAGGTTGAAATCACTTCTGTGATTACGAGTTCTTCAGGTTCAGTAATGGTGAAATCAAGCCTTAATACACAGTCGTTTTCGTCAAAGATGTCTACGAAAAAATCGCCTTTGGGAATACTAGTTAAGACAGGCTGACTGATGGCTGGCCTTTGGCTCCATACATATCTGTAGGCACCAGTTCCTCCTGTGATAAGGGCTTCAGCAATTCCGCTGGCTTCACCAAAACACAAAACATTCTGCACATTAATGCTGCCCGCTAGTGGCTCGGGCTCAGTAATAGTAAAAGGAACGTTAATAGTACAACCAGAAGAGGTAATGTCTACGGAGTAACTACCAGCACTGAGACCGGTAACTGTATTGTCGCTTATCGTCCCCAAATTATTGACATTCCATTGGTAGGAAAAAGGTGCTAAACCACTGATGCTGGACACTATTATACTTCCGTCAGAACCTTCGAAACACTTGACGTTTTCAATTGTGAAAATCGGAATGATTTCTGCCCTTAGGTCTACAGTGAGTACTGGGGAATCTCCATCACAGATATCAGTTGCAGTGGTGGTCGACTCTGTGAAGAAGAGTTCTCCAGTGCCCGAACCATCCCAAAGTACGGTCACTTCATTTGTACCATTCCCACTTACAACGTTCCCGTTTGTGACTTGCCAATTGTAATTAGATCCGGGTGTTATCGGAGTAGAATAGGTTTGTGCAGCGCTAAGATCCGTAAAGCAGACAGTATTAGGGCCAAGGGGCATTGGTGGTTCTAGCTTAACATTTACTCTTACTGGAAGGTCAGTCACTATCTCACAGATGATTGAAGAACTTGCTTTTACCGAAACAAGGGCGTTGGCATTCGTTGGTCCCCAATCTACAAGGATACTGGCTGTGCCTTGACCACTTGCAATTGCCCCACCTGTTACTGTCCATTGATATATATGATCTGGTAGGTCTGTCGCTGTATAACTCACACCGGAGAGGTTTGGGCAAACGGAAATCGAACCACTCAGCTCGACTGCTTGCAGCAAGTCTAAAGTTGTCGTGCCGGTAATCGATGAGAAGACATCAGGATCACCGGATTGCCCTCCATATTCTACAATATATCCTGTAGGGGCATATTGTCCTCCTCCTCCTTGATCTGGTAAATCATTCCATTTGCCAGGAGGAGTTGACCAGTCCATCATATGTGCATAGTGCTCTGGGCCTGCGTTATTAGGCTCACCTACATCCCAATTCATAAAACCGTCAGATAGCAGTCTGCCAGCACCATTATCTAGGGCGGCTTCGGGGCCGGTTACCCATCGCCAAACGCCTTCATTTGCAGCGTCACTTGCACCAATCCATGCTGTTCCGCTGACACGATCTAGAATGAATTGATTTTCTCCTGTGGTGGTTATGGTCGCTAAGTATCCATTTAGACCAAATAGGTTTTGGTTTGCTGCCTCGGCCAACGATGCTGTCCAAAAAATGCCTGGATCAGAGAAGAATTTATAGAAATGCCCTGTTTCTGGGTAATAATCTAGGTTGGACAGCGATGTTGTGATGGCCTTGGTTCCTGAAACATTGTTAGTGGCGCTCGTTGTAAAGGTGATTCTCGTCAATGCCAGGTTGTAAGCATCTAGATCGGTCGAACCTGACAGTGTTAAAATTCCATTCCCACTGTCGAATACTCCAGTTATTCCATCAGCGGGGGTGTAACTTAATTGGTCGGTCAGGGGATCATAACTTTGAGAAATTGATATCTGAAGCCCATCAAGGGGATCAGAGCCAGTTCCCTCTATAGCAACAATGGCATCTAGCGTCAAAGGTGAGGCCAAGTCGAAGCAGTATTTCTCTGCCGCTTTTACAACAGGAATACTTTGTCCATACAATGGACCTGCATGAACGAAAATGTTATAGCAGCAAATAGTACTACTTGAAGAAATGGCGCGCGTCTAGCCAATTTTCACGAGAATTGGTTTTAATCAGATGTCCCCTAATGTATCACTAGGATTTGGTAAACTCAATCAATAATATCAAAACCTGTATAAGGAATTAACACTTCTGGAACCTTGATACCTCCTTCGAACTGGTTGTTTTCCAAGATTGCAGCTATAATTCTAGGTAAGGCCAAGGCACTACCGTTGAGTGTGTGGAGTAAAATAGATTTCTTATTTTCATCCTTATATCTCAGTTTGAGTCTATTCGCTTGAAAGGTTTCGAAATTTGAAACAGAACTCACTTCTAGCCACTTCTCTTGAGCAGCAGAGTATACTTCAAAATCGAAAGTTAGCACTGAGGTAAAGCCCAAATCACCACTACACAGTCTCAGGGTTCGGAACGGCAGCGCTAGTTTTTTCAAAATCCCAGAAACGTGATTACACATTTCTTGTAATGCAGCATAAGATTCTTCTGGTTTTCTGATCTCAACGATTTCAACCTTATCGAATTGGTGTAACCTGTTTAGGCCTCGAACATGGGATCCCCAGCTACCCGCTTCTCTTCTAAAACACGGGGTGAAACCAACGTGCTTTATCGGTAGTGCATCCTCACTAAGGATAACATCCCTGTAAAGATTCGTAATAGGAATTTCAGCTGTTGGGATGAGGTACATGTTTTCAGAGGCGATATGATACATCTGACCTTCTTTGTCTGGCAACTGCCCGGTACCATAGCCAGAAGCTTCATTTACCATAATAGGTGGTTGAACCTCAGCATAGCCGGCTTTTACAGCTTCATCTAAGAAGAAGTTGACCAATGCTCTCTGAAGTCGTGCGCCTTTACCTTTGAATACCGGGAAGCCAGCCCCAGTAATTTTTATGCCAAGCTCAAAATCGATGATGTCGTATTTCTTGATCAGATCCCAATGAGGTTGAGCACCCTCCGCCAATTGAGGTATTTCACCAGTACGATCAATTTCTACATTGTCTTCATCACTTTTACCCACGGTTACCGAGTCATGAGGTATATTGGGGATGTTATAAAGTGCTTGCTTTAGGCGCTTTTGATATTCGCTTAGCTGCTCACCTAAACCTTTATTTACCGCTTTTAATTCGGCATTTCTTGATTTTACTTGTTCTGCCTCATCACGTTTACCTTCTTTCATCAACGCGCCAATTTGCTTGGCAAAACTGTTGGCTTCAGATAGGTTGGTATCTAGTGCTTGTTGCGTCTTCTTTCGTTCCTCATCAAGGGTGATAACTTCGTTTAATAGGACTTCAGCATTCTTAATACCCCTTTTTTGGAGTCCTTTGACATGACGATCCTTTTCGGCTATGATATTGGCTACTTGCAGCATTTTACTTCTGAATTTGAGCAGACAAATTAAGCGAATTCCAGTCAATATTGAATGCAAAAACCCGTTATAACCTTTGATAGCGCATAAAAATAGGTGTCATTCTTTGACAGTCTCGATTGTTTAGTCTAATATTGCGTTGTCCTAAGATGATGGGATGCATATCCAAAGTTCATCTCGAGCAACTAATCATTAAATTATAATTCATTTTTATATTCCTCTTACGAGAGGATTCCCAACCCACTTATTTATATGTACACCATTGACGAATTGAAGCTCATGCTTCTTTCTGAGCTTAAAGAAATAGCTGAGAAAATGGCCGTAAAAAACTTCAAAAAGCTGAACAAGCAAGATATCATCTATGCTATCCTAGATCAGCAAGCAATTACGCCAGAAGATAAATTACCCACAAAAACAGAAGAAACTGCAGATGCTGACAAGGCTGAAGCAGAGGAAAAGCCTAGACCTGCCAGAGCAGAAAGACCTAAGCCTAGACCTAGACCGAAAAGAGAAAATGTAACTGATGCCCCAGCTGCCGAAAAACAGGAAGAAGGTGCAGAGACAACTGAAGAGAAGTCTAACGAAGAAAAGCCTGCAAGACCTCCTCGCAAGGATCCTAAAGCCGACAAGAGAGAGCCAAGAGCACCGAGAGAGGATAAAGAGAATGGCGGAGAAGAAAGAAAAGAAAGAGATCAAAGAAGAAATAAGCGCCAAGAATATAATCAAAACATTAAAGATTTTGATGGATTAATCGAAAGCGAAGGTGTTTTGGAAATGATGCAAGATGGCTACGGCTTCTTGAGGTCTTCTGATTACAACTACTTGGCAAGTCCTGATGATATTTATGTGTCTCCATCTCAAATCAAATTATTTGGTTTGAAAACTGGTGATACTGTTAAAGGTCAAATCAGGCCTCCGAAAGAAGGTGAAAAGTATTTCGCTCTTTTGAGAGTTGAGTCTGTAAATGGCAAAACCACAGAAGAAATCAGAGATAGAGTTCCTTTTGAATACTTAACGCCACTCTTCCCTGAAGAGATGATCAAGCTGAGTACTAAGCCAAGCTTGATGTCTACGAGAATTCTAGACATGTTTGCACCAATTGGTAAAGGACAAAGAGGTATGATCGTTGCCCAGCCAAAAACGGGTAAGACAGTCCTCTTGAAAGAAATTGCTAATGCGATAGCTGAAAATCACCCTGAAATTTATTTGATCATTCTTTTGATCGATGAACGTCCTGAGGAAGTAACAGATATGGCTAGAAGCGTAAAAGCAGAAGTCATTTCATCTACATTCGATGAGCAAGCTGATCGTCACGTAAAGGTTTCTAACATCGTGTTAGAGAAAGCTAAACGTATGGTGGAATGCGGTCATGATGTAGTGATTCTTCTGGATTCAATTACGAGGCTCGCTAGAGCTTACAATACAGTAGTGCCTTCTTCTGGAAAGATTCTTTCCGGTGGTGTGGACGCTAATGCATTGCACAAACCAAAGCGTTTCTTTGGAGCTGCACGTAACGTAGAAAATGGCGGTTCCCTTTCTATCATCGCAACTGCCTTGATTGAAACAGGTTCTAAAATGGACGAAGTGATCTTCGAAGAATTCAAAGGTACGGGTAACATGGAACTTCAGTTGGATAGAAAACTATCTAACAAACGTGTTTATCCTGCGATTGATGTGCCTAACTCTGGAACGCGTAGAGAAGACTTATTGATGAGCAAAGAAGAGCTTCAACGTGTTTGGATACTTCGTAAGTTCATGAATGACATGAACTCTGTTGAGGCAATGGAATTCTTATTGGATAGGATGAAAGGCACTCGCAGTAATGATGAGTTCTTGATTTCGATGAACAAATAGGAATAACCTACTTTAGATATTGAAAGGCCATTCATTTGAATGGCCTTTTTTATTATGCGATAAGAAGGGTAGTGAAAGTATGGCTTAGAAAACTACAAAGCTTACGCTCCCGTTAGTTGAAAGAACCTGAGACTGTTCAATAGATCAGCTATCTTTGACTTTTAATTTTTACTACTTTCGGCATTCAGGTAATAATGCTGAACCTGCACGCTCAATAACAACTCATATACCTTAATTTATCTGGTCATCTATATGAATTTTATTCCCAAAACGCTTCTAAAAAAATTATACACCCGTGGAAGTCTAACGAAGTCTGATGAGGGCTTCACTTTCAATGTCAAAAATCGATTGATTGACGTGCATTTTGAAGGCTTGAACTCACTCGAAGTTGACGGTATTCAGGTTGAGAGAAGTCAAATTTTCACTGATTTGGGGAATGGTCAATGGGTCCAAGTTGAAGAAATCAACCGACAAAATGGATTTAGCTTTAAGCTTGGCAAAAGCTTTAATGTGCTGGTAAAGGCAAAAATAAATGTAGCAACAAACTTGAAGCTCGATTTCAAGTTCCATACAAAACCGTTCGGGATATTAAGTTTTAGTGTAAATGACGTCATGCATGAATCACAGGTTGAGCGCACTGTCAAAATCCCAAGAATTTATGGAGATGATTACAGTTGTGATGCGGTGAATGAAAGACTTGATTTCGTGAATTCTTTTTCTGGCACTAACCTCAAGAACATTGCTCCGCAAGTTGAAGATACATCTGTATATCAGGGAAATATTGAGCACTTAACAGGCTTTGCAAAAGTACCACTTGGAATAGCCGGCCCCATTCGAGTTAATGGAGAATATGCGCAAGGCGATTTCTTAGTTCCATTGGCAACCACAGAAGGAACCTTGGTAGCTTCTTACAATAAGGGGATTAAACTCGTGAATGAGGCTGGTGGTGTCAACTGTAGAGTCATTAAGGACAGTATGCAAAGAGCACCTGTTTTCATATTCGATACTTTGGTTAAAGCGGTTGATTTTGGTAAATGGATCAAGACGGTAACCCCAGACTTAAAACAGCAAGCAGAACAAGGGTCCAATTACCTCAAGTATGAAGACTTGGAAGTTTACCAAGCTGGAAATAACGTTTTCCTCCGCTTTAATTTTTTTACTGGAGATGCCGCTGGGCAGAATATGGTGAACAAGGCCACATTTCAAGTGTGTCAATGGATACTGGAAGCTTACGATGGTATTCAGCACTTTTTCTTGGAATCCAACATGGCCAGTGATAAAAAACATTCTTTTATCAACGCGCTAAACTCCAGGGGAAAAAAGGTAATAGCAGAAGCTACATTTTCAGAAGCGCTTTTGATCAAGAACTTTGGAGTGGACGCGCATCAACTGCAACGACATTTGGACATCGCCAACTTGGGTGGAATGATGGCCGGTGTTAATAACAACGGAGCACACACGGCCAATGCATTGGCAGCTATGTTCGTTGCAATGGGTCAAGACATTGCAAATTTGGCTGAAAGTACTGCTGGTTTTTTGCATACAGAGGTACTAGCGGATGGAAGCTTATACGGTACTATAACCTTACCATCCCTTATTGTAGGTACTGTGGGAGGAGGCACTGGCTTACCAACGCAAAGAGACTGCCTGGAAATGATGGGGTGCTATGGTTCCGATAAAGCGAAAAAGCTTGCTGAGATTATGGCGGGTGTTGTGCTTGCTGGTGAGATTTCACTCGGTGCTGCCATGTCATCTTTAGATTGGGTAGCAGCTCATGAAGACTTAGGAAGAAACAAAATTCCTTAGATGCAAAAAGTATCCATTATCATACCTACTTATAACGAAGAGGCTTGTCTTGGAGAACTATTACAGAGCTTAACCAAGCTCGATCCAAAGCCATATGAGGTTATTATTGTAGATGGGTGGAGTACCGATGGTACACTCGAAATCATTGAGTCCTATGGCCGTGAAGTACTTGTTTCAGAGAAACTGGGTAGAGCTGCCCAGATGCATGCCGGTGCTATTGAGGCAACGGGTGATATCCTTTGTTTTTTACATGCCGATACTTTTGCTCCGAATGATTTAGTGCTCGTGGTGCAAGAGACATTGGCTGATAGTGCAACTGCATTGGCTGGCTTTAGGAGCGTGATGACAGGCACTGATAAGCAAAACTTTACCACTGCTCATAATCGCATTAAAACCTATTACGCACCTTTTGTTTATAACCCTTATCGTACCCTTTTTAAAGGGCTAAGGCTCCTTTTTGGAGATCAATTGCTTTTTTGTAGAAAGTCGGATTATATGGCCTCAGGAGGATTTGATCCAACGATGATGATCATGGAAGAAGCTGATCTGTGTATCAAAATGAATCGATTGGGTAGCATAAGACAGATTGGTCAAAAGGTTTATTCATCTGACCGGAGAGTTGCCAAATGGGGTGTTGTTAAGGCTAATTTTATTTTTATTGCCATTGCGTCACTTTGGGCATTAGGCATGTCCAATGAACGACTTGCCAAGTTTTATGGTAACATTCGTTAAGAGTAGGCGGAAATATTTTCTTCAGGGGTTAACTACTTTTACCTTAAATAAGCCATTTTAAGTTTCGGTGCCAACGTGGCCATCAAACTAAGATAATTCCCAACCTATCGATGGAGTGAATGGCCCTAGGTTATGAGGGTTCTTTATTTTTCAAACGAATGCTTCACCAAATGGGCAGAAGGTTGACCTTCTCCGAATATTTGCTTTATTAGGAGGATGAACTGGGGTTTTATAGGGTTTGGCCGAATTGCAAGAAAGTTTTTAGAGAGTCTGAATGCAGTAGAGCATGAGGTGCCCTATGCCTTTGCCTCAAGGTCTAATGCCGGTGCCTTACAGAAGGAATTTCCAGAAGTAAGAGTCTACTCATCCTATGCCGATATTTTAGCGGATGCTGACATTGATATCGTCTACATAAGCACGACTCATAATTTCCATTGTCAGAATGTAATTGACGCACTCAATGCTGGCAAACATGTGCTATGTGAAAAGCCAATAGGGGTTTCTAGTGATGAAGTGGTTAAGATGACTTTAGCCGCCAAGTCCAATGATAAGTTTTTAATGGAGGCCATGTGGATGCGATTTCTACCTGCTTATCGTGAGGTTATTGCCAAGATAAAGGCTGGCGAAATCGGTCAAGTTAAGTACATGACAGCCAGTTTTGGATTTCGATCTGAAGACAAACTGACCCAAGACGGACGTTTATTGAACCCAGAATTGGCAGGTGGAGCACTCTATGATGTCGGTGTTTACCCGCTGACTATTGTTTCCGACATGTTTGGATGGAAACCAGTTGACTTTAAGGCGCATGCCATTAAGTCTGATACTGGGGTAGACGAAACGATCCAAATACAGCTTGATTTTGGTCAGGATAGAATGGCGCAAGTAGTTGGCAGCATTACCATGAATACAAATAAAGAAGCCTGTATTTACGGAGAGAAAGGATTTGTGAGAATTCCTATGTTCTGGAAATCGGAGTCTTATGAAGTGGTGAAAGGAGACGATGTTGAGGTTTTTTATGCCCCAATGATCAGTACAGGATATGCCCATGAAATTATGGAGGTATCAAAGTGCATCAAACAAGGAAAAACCGAGTCTGAACTGTTTACACTTAACGATAGCTTAATGAGCGCAAAGTTGGTCGAGAGTATTCTTTCAACCATCTTCAAATAGAAAATTAAATTATATGCCTAAAGGATTTTTGATTGACCAAGACGGAGTTATTTATGTTGAGAATGAAATGATTCCGGGTGCTGATAAATTTATTCAGACACTCCAGAAAGAGAACATTCCCTTCACTTTTATGACGAACAACAGTCAAAGGTCACCTTTGGATGCTGTAAGAAAGCTAAGAAAGATGGGCATCGATGTGGAAGAGAAAAATGTTTATACCTCTGCCATGGCGACCACGCATTTTATGAGACAACAATTTCCAAACGGCACAGCTTATGTCTTGGGTGAAGGTGGTTTGATCTCCAGCTTACATGAAAATGGCTTTACCTTGGTACAAAACGACCCAGACTTTGTAGTCGTAGGAGAAGGAATTAATTTCACGCTAGAAATGGTCCGAAAGGCCATAGATTTCATTCTAGAAGGGGCAAAGTTTATCGCAACGAATTTAGATGCCTCACCTCGTAAGGCAGGCTGGAATAACTTGGGCATAGCAGCTGTTGTCTCTATGATAGAGACTGCAACAGGAAAACAAGCTTTTTCAGTTGGTAAGCCAAGTGCTGTAATGATGAGGCAGGCACGGAAATATATAGGTCTGGCAACAGACGAGGTCACAGTGATTGGAGATACGCTATCTACGGATATACAAGGTGGTGTTCAAGTAGGCTATAATACCATACTCACATTGTCAGGTATGTCAAGACGTGAACAACTCAATGACTATCCTTTTAAACCAGACATGGTGATTGATTCAATTGCAGACCTAGAATTACCACTGCCTTGGTGGGTTTGATTATCTAAAATAAATCAGCGAGAGAATAGTTTGTTTAACTTTGAGGAAACAATTAATATGTAGGTACAGTTTTTCTGTGTCGAGTACTTATTAATAATGACGTTAGAATTAAAAGCAAATAATCAACAGCTGACTTTAGCCCCATTTTGTGGAGGGGCCATCAAAGAATTGACCCTTTCTTCGAATGGAATTACTAAGACCCTCATTAGTCCAAAAGAAGGTTATCATTACCAATCTTCATTACTTTTTCCTTTTCCCAATAGGCTCCAAGATGGGAAGTTTGAATTCGAAGGAAACACTTATCAATTCCCTCTCAATGATTTTGGTTTACCAAACGCCTTGCATGGCATGCTGCATGACAAGCCTTTTGAGTTAAAGGCAGAGACAGAGAACGAATTGAGTTTAGCATATAGTTATGATGGGGATTTGATCTACTACCCATTTCCATTTAAAATTGACCTGAATTACAAGCTCGCTCCTGGAAGTCTTTCAGTGGAGGTTAAAATCGTTAATACTGGAAATACCACTTTGCCTTTCGCTTTTGGATGGCATCCATATTTCAACTTACCTGAGGAAGGTGAATTGGGAAAACTGCAGCTTATGAATGTGGCCTTAGTTGAAGTCGATGAAGCGATGATACCAACAGGGGAAAGTACCCCGTATCGAACATTGGAAGAACCAATTGATATTTCAGCCCTGACGTTAGACACCTGCTTCCGTGCTATCGAGAAGGAAGATAGGTACGTTACGAGACTCATTTACCCAGATGAAAGTGTGCTAGAAGTATGGCAAGATGAGAATCATCCATTTACTCAAATTTATACTCCTGAGGATAGAAGAACCATCGCAATAGAACCTATGACAGGAAATATTAACGCATTAAATACTAAGGATGGCTTGAGTTTGATAGAACCAAAGCAATCCTTAGTCTTGAATTTTGGAGTTTCTCTTCAGTAATCCTTAGCCTCCTTCTATTCGCGAATTATCATCAGAGGTATCGGTATGTCCAATACCATTTTCTTAGTATGGCTACCATGTCGTAGGCGCTCCAAAAGGCCGTGATGTTTCGAAACCATAGCGATGAGTTCGATATTGGCTTCTTTCGCAAACTCCAACAATCCTTCTTCCACATTTTCAAATTTTCTAAAGTGAAATGAGTGCTTAATGTGGTTGAGGTATTTGTCCATATTTCTGGCAATATCAATTTGATCTTTGACCAAAACATCTCCCTTGTCAATATGAATGATATGAAGTTGGCCCATAAATGCCCTGACAATATCAGTCACTAAATGAATCGAATCATGCGCTGGTACATTACGATAGTCACCTGCTAATGCGATATGCTTCATACGGCTAATGTCTGCATCTTCTGGTAAGGCAATCACTGGAATTTTCACGTTTTTGATTACGTGATACGCGTTGCTACCAATAAGCGACTTGGCAATGCCACTCGCACCATGAGTACCCATTACGATTAACGCGATCTCTTCCTCTTTCGCAAGCTCATTGATGCTTTCATGAAGTGATCCATATTGGATAATACTTCTATAAGTTACTTGCTTTAACTCAGGCATTTCCTCAATGAGTGCTTCTATTCTTTGCCTTGAACTTGCTTCAAGTTCTTCGAAATCGTAGCCTATATTCCCTGCCGGAACCCCTTCTGCCAAACCTATTGGTACAATAACTGAATGGAATAGAAGTATCTCCATTTGCATCCTATCAGCTACTTGGATAGCATTGCTTAGGGCATTTTTAGAACAACTCGAAAAATCGATTGGTACTAATAGCTTTTTCATAGTCACCTCCTTTTGATTTGTGAATTTATATCATGAAGCTACTTAGTTAGAAAGCCTTAACCGCTGATGGGTATCAGATCAGAACATGATCAATATCATGTTTGAGAGGTCTACTTAATTTAGTTGTGAGTCCAAGACTACTGCTTGCTGCTTTACAAAGCTCAATTCAAAATTCAGTGGAGTGCTTGATGACTTTCATTTCAATTCTACGCGAGCTTAAGTAAGCCGAAGGAGACATGACCAACTTTTTCTTAAATTGGCCATTAAAGTAACAAGTGTTATTGTACCTAGAATGGTAGCTATTCTAGGTAAGAAGAGTTCTTTTAGATTATGAGAAAGTTATCCATATCCCTTTTGCTTTTAGCATTGGTACAAGGTCTGTCGGCACAAGCACCAGATTCATCAAGAATAGTGCGCGTGCTGACTTATAATATTCTGCACGGAGCCACAATGAAAGGTGATTTCGACTTGGATTTAATAGCTGATGTAATCAAGGCCGCCAAACCAGATTTGGTGGCATTACAAGAGGTTGACTATAAAACGAATCGAGCAAAAAAGTACGATTTGGTTACAGAATTGGCGATTAGAACGAATATGTCACCACTTTTTGCAAGAGCAATGCCCTATGATGATGGTGAATATGGAGAAGGAATCTTATCAAGTTTTACATTTCTAGCGACCAAGAATCACCCCTTGCCCTATACTGAAGGAAAGGAACCTAGGGCTGCCGCTGAAATTAATATTGTCCTCAAAAGCGGTGACACCATTCGATTTATTGGTACTCATTTGGATCACGAAAAAGATCCTTTGAACCGACTGATGCAGGCCAAAGAATTAAATAGGGTTTTGACTAGAGATGCAAGACCATCCATCTTAACAGGAGATTTAAATGAGGAGCCAGATAAAGAAGGAATGAAGGTTCTCTTTACCGAATGGGAGAGGTCATTCAAAGAAGACACACCAACGTTTCCTTCTGATAATCCAATAAAAAAGATCGACTACGTATTGTTTCGGCCTGCGAACAGATGGCGTGTGTTGGAGACCAGAGTAATTGATGAAAAGATCGCTTCAGACCACTGTCCGGTCCTAGTGGTACTAGAGCTCCTTCCAGATAAATAAGAAAGTTTTTCATTTAGATTTTTCTGAACCACTTTGTAACCAAGAGAAAAGCCATGAAAAGAAAACTATTAATAGCAAGTGTTTGTGTTTCGCTCAGCCTATTGTTGTTCTTTCCATTAAACGCTCAGAAGCAATACACGGCAGATTGGGACGACTTAAAATCGAGACCCTACCCTCAATGGTTCAAAGATGCTAAACTTGGTATTTTCATTCACTGGGGAGTTTATTCCGTGCCTGCTTACAGCAACAAAGAAGACTATGGCGAATGGTACTTGAGAGGGCTTATGCTTGGAGATTCATTACGTACTTCCTACATGAAAACGCACTATGGAGAAGGCTTTACTTACAAAGACTTCGCCCCTGAGTTTAAAGCCCGGCTTTTTTACCCAGATGAATGGGCTGATCTTTTCAAAAGAGCTGGAGCCAAGTATGTAGTTATGGTTTCCAAACATCATGATGGATATGCCCTTTGGCCAAGCAAGTACGCCCCAAAATGGAACAGCATGGAGGTTGGCCCCAACCGTGATCTGGTTGGAGAACTTACTACGTCTGTTAAAAAAGCTGGATTGCATATGGGGCTCTACTATTCATTGCCCGAATGGAACAACCCACTGCACAGATGGGATACGGATCCAGATAGAAACATTGGGCCTTATGTGGAAAAACATATGATCCCGCAATTCAAAGAACTCATTTCTACCTACAAACCCGATTTGATCTTTGCCGATGGCGAGTGGAATAATTCTGCCGAAGAATGGCATTCCGCAGAATTGATTTCCTGGTATTTCAACCTTATGGGTGACGATGCAGTCGTAAACGATCGCTGGGGAGGAGGTAGTCAAGGAATGGGTTTTCTGACACCAGAATATAGTGCCGGAATCAAGGAAACAGATAGACCATGGGCAGAAGTTCGAGGCCTTGGACGCTCCTTTGCCTTAAATCGATTCGAAAAGCTTGATGCTTATATGACAGGTGAAGAACTGATTCACTTCTTTATCAAAGCTGTGGCCAATGGTGGTGGCGTAACCATCAATGTGGGGCCAACAGCTGATGGTCAAATACCACTGTTACAACAAGATCGGCTAATTCAGTTGGGCAACTGGATCGAAATCAATGAGGAAGCCATTTATGGATCAACCACTTGGAAAAAGACCGGGGAGGAGAAGCAAGTGAGTTTGGAGAGAATTGATCCTAATATTGATTTTAATTGGGTAAGAAATGGACCTGAAAGCCCCATTAAAGAAGATGATTTTACCGCTATTTGGACAGGCTTTATCATGCCTGAGTTTTCAGAAAATTATGAGTTTGAAGGCCAAGCCGATGATGGTATGCGCGTTTGGATTAATGATGAGCTGATTATTAACAACTGGAAAAATGCTCCTAAGGGAGCAAATGGTTTTGTGATGGGAAACAATACAGCCGTTTCTGAGTCAAGTTCGATCCAACTTCAAGCAGGAAAACGGTATAAGCTTCGCGTGGAATACTTCGAAGGGAAACAAAATGCCAGCGCCAGACTATTTTGGTCTAGTAGCAGTCTTGAAAAGCAAATCGTACGTTCTTCGAGACTGTATACCACGACCGAGGGTGAAATACATGGGCTCAATGCTGTTTATAGCTCAATGCGGCAACATATCGCTTATACCCAGAATAATGGAAACGTTTATGCCATCACGATGGAATGGCCAGATGATCAACTAGACTTAACCGTTGACAAGCCAAAATCTGGTGCAAATGTGACCCTTTTGGGCTATGATGGTGAGTTGGACTGGAGATACAAAGACGGTAAAATGTTGGTCAACACGAGTGACATAAAATTTAGCCAAGTGCCAGGAAAGAATGCATGGGTTTTTAGAATATCTAATTTTTAAGAATAATAGAAAATGTTCAAAAGGAGATCGACTTACCTAAAGCAGTTTTTGTGGCTAACATTTCTTTTTTTGGCTTGTACGAAAGAAGTTCCCCCTCCCGCACCTGTCGGCCCAATACCGAGCTCACAACAAGTAGATTGGCACGAATTGGAGTACTATGCTTTTGTCCATTTCAACATGAATACATTCACCGACATAGAATGGGGACTGGGAGGTAAATCTCCAGAGCTATTTAACCCAACAGAATTAGATACCCGACAATGGGCTCGTGTGGCTAAGGAAGCGGGAATGAAAGCCATTATTCTGACAGCCAAACATCATGATGGATTCAGCCTTTGACCTTCAGAATTTACCGAGCATTCTGTCAAAAACAGCCCTTGGAGAGAGGGCAAGGGAGATGTGATTAAGGAACTGGCTGCTGCTTGCAAAGAGTATGGTCTTAAGTTGGGGCTTTATCTCTCCCCCTGGGATCGTAATCATGCAGACTACGGAAAGCCTAAATACATTACCTATTATCGCAACCAATTGAAAGAACTATTGACCAACTATGGAGACGTATTTGAGCTTTGGGTAGATGGGGCCAATGGAGGAGATGGCTACTATGGAGGAGCGAATGAGGTGAGAAATGTAGACCGAACAACCTATTATGATTGGGACAGTACGTTTGCGTTGGCAAAGTCACTTCAGCCACGGATGGTCACTTTTAGTGATGGAGGTCCTGAGGTAAGGTGGGTTGGCAATGAGCGAGGTTTTGCAAATGCTACCAATTGGGCTCCATTAAGAAGAGACGAGTTTGCACCGGGCGTTGCCGATAGTAAACAATTAGGAACCGGTCATATTGATGGCACACATTGGGTGCCGGCAGAATGTGATGTTTCCATAAGACCAGGATGGTACTACCATAAAAGCCAGGATGATGAAGTGAAGTCGCTTGAGCACCTCTTAGATATCTATTATAAGTCAGTAGGAAGAAACGCCAACCTATTGCTCAACCTTTCGGTAGACCGAAGAGGGCTAGCACATGAAAATGATGTGACTGCGTTAATGGAATTAAGGGAAGCACTTGATGATACATTTGCTAATAATCTGGCAAAAGGAAAAACAGTTAAAGCCTCTGCTGATCGTGGAAAAGGTTACGATGCACAAAACGTACTAGACGGAGATAGATCTACCTATTGGGCGACTGATGATGAGGTATTGAACGGTTCCTTGGAAGTTGACTTTTGGGAAGAGACCTCCTTAAACAGACTGGTTTTACAAGAGTATATTTCCCTAGGGCAAAGGGTTAAATCCTTTAAAGTAGAGGCAATGGTTGAAGGGAACTATGAAGTTATCGCCAATGAAACAACCATTGGTTATAAGAGAATACTAAGGTTACCAGATACAAAAACCAACAAACTCAGGCTCACGATTCTGGATTCAAAAGCCTGTCCTACCATTTCGAATATTGAAGTCTATAACACTGAAGAATTCTGATTGGGAACGATTAACACGATAGAAGGCATAAAAAAAGACACTAATTTCTTAGTGTCTTTCTGTGTAGATAACTCTATTGAAATATCGAACAACTATATATCTCGCAAAGAGTTTATAAATACAAATAATTTGATCAGTTTCACTATTGAAGAATGAGGCGTTCAAGCTTTGATTTCCCTTCCCCTATTATTCAACGTTACAGCAAAATTGAATCAATAATGCAACTAAAACCCTTATTCCATTAACCCAAGTTGTTTCATAAAAACATTATTGTCAAAATAATCTTTCTCTTGG